>Ga0247829_10000465_pt1 | contig 15496 bp, 11 predicted proteins | sample 12C_Control_Day4_FD_207765 | JGI IMG/M metagenome (GOLD analysis project Ga0247829, IMG submission 207765) | Soil microbial communities from agricultural site in Penn Yan, New York, United States - 12C_Control_Day4 | ecosystem: Environmental > Terrestrial > Soil > Agricultural land | place... | reverse complement strand
GAGGTCGGACCCATGCATCCCTTCCGCCTCGACGTTCCGTCGTCGAGCAGCGCCTATTCGTCGCGCATGCTGGAGGTCTTCCTCGACGGCGTGCGCAGCTATCTCGCGGCCGGCTTCAAGGTCGTGCTCGTCTACCCGACGCCCGAGGCCGGCTGGAACGTGCCGGAAAGGCTGGCCAAGCTCGCCTTCTACGACGGGCGCAGCGACGTGAGCCTCTCGACGGACGCGCGGGCCTACGCCAGGCGCAACCACCCGGTGGTCGAGGCCTTCGATTCGCTCGCCGACGAAAACCTCTACCGGGTCCGTCCCGACGAGTCGCTTTGCGACCGGGCGGAGAGGGGTCGCTGCGTGAACGCCATTGGCGACCGGGTCTTCTACTACGACGACGACCACCTGTCGAACGCCGGCGCGGCCCTCGTCGTGCCCTCGATCGTCGATCAGGTCACGGCGATCAGACCTCTACACCGCCTCCGACACCCTCCAGCCGATGCCGTAGCGGCCCGGCGCGGCCGTCAGGCCCCGGCCGCCTCGGCGTCGAGCCGCTTCCGCTCGCGGCGGCGGCGGTGGAGGATCGGCTCGGCATAGCCGTTCGGCTGCCTCGCGCCCTCGAAGACGAGGTCGCGCGCGGCCTGGAAGGCGACGGAGGCCTCGGGGTCCGGCGCCATCGGACGGTAAAGCGGGTCGCCGGCGTTCTGCCTGTCGACGATGGCGGCCATGCGGCGAAGCGTCTCCTCGACCTGCTCCGGTGAGCAGACGCCGTGGCGGAGCCAGTTCGCCATGTGCTGCACGGCGGCGCGCAGCGTCGCCCGGTCCTCCATCCGCCCGACGCCGTGGACGTCGGGGACCCTCGACCAGCCGACGCCCCGGTCGATCCAGCCAACGACGTAGCCGAGGATGCCGTGGGCGTTGTCGTCGAGCTCGCCCTGGACGTCCTCCGGCGTCCACTCCGGCCGCACCGCCACCGGCGGCGTCAGGAGGTCGTCGAGCGGCACCGGCTCGCGCCCCTTCAGGCCCTCCTGCGCCGCGGCGACGTCGACGAGGTGATAGTGGGTCGCGTGCAGCGTCGCCGCCGTCGGCGACGGCACCCGGGCGGTGCTGGCGCCCTGCTTCATCTCCACGCCCTTGCTCTCGAGCATCGCCGCCATGCGGTCCGGCGTCGTCCACATGCCCTTGCCGATCCCGGCGTGGCCGGGCAGGCCGCAGGCGAGGCCGACGTCGACGGCGTTGTCCTCGTAGGCCCTGTACCACGCCGCCCCGCGCATCGCCGCCTTGCGGACGACCGCGCCCGCCGCCATCGCCGTGTGGATCTCGTCGCCGGTGCGGTCGAGCGAGCCGGTGTCGACGAGGACGACACGGCTCCGCGCGGCGCGGATGCACTCCTTGAGGTTGACGGTGGTCCGCCGCTCCGCGTCCATGATCCCGATCTTGAGCATGTCCGGCGCCATCCCCAGCGCCTGCTCGACCCGGCCGAAGAGCTCGACCGCGAAGGCGACCTCCTCCGGCCCGTGCATCTTCGGCTTGACGATGTAGACCGACCCCGCCGGCGAGTTCGCCCGCCGCCCCTCCGGCCCGACGTCGTGGAGCGCGACGAGGCTCGTGACCATCGCGTCGATGATGCCTTCGGGGATCTCGTTGCCCTCGGCGTCGAGGATCGCCGGGCTCATCACCAGGTGCCCGACGTTGCGGACGAGCATCAGCGCGCGGGTGCGAAGGTCGATCGTCTCGTCGTCGGCGGTGACGTAGTTGAGGTCCGGGTTCAGCCGCCGGACGAACCTGCGGCCGCCCTTGGTCACCTCCGCGGCGAGGTCGCCCTTCATCAGCCCCAGCCAGTTGCGGTAGGCGGCGACCTTGTCCTCGGCGTCGACGGCGACGACGGAATCCTCCAGGTCGACGATCACGGTGATCGCGGACTCGAGCATGACGTCGGAGACGTGCGCCGGGTCGGTCGCGCCGACCTCGGTGCCCTCGTCGACGACGATCTCGATCAGCAGCCCGTTGTGGCGGAGCAGGAACTGCCGCGGCGCCTCGGCGTCCCCGAGGTAGCCGACGAATTGCCGGGGATCGCGGAGCGCGGTGGCCGAGCCGTCCCCGAGCCCGACCGTGAGGCCCGCCGGCGTGACGGCGAAGCTGCGCACCCCCCGCCAGTCCCCGGCGGCAAGCGGCGCCGCGCGGTCGAGAAGGTCCCGCGCCCACGCGACGACGGCGGCCCCGCGCGTCGGATCGTAGCCCTTGCCCGTTGCCCGCCCCTCGCTCCCGGGAATGGCGTCGGTGCCGTAGAGCGCGTCGTAGAGCGACCCCCACCGCGCGTTGACCGCCGCGAGCGCAAAGCGCGCGTTCGTCACCGGCACCACGAGCTGCGGCCCGGACATCCGTGCGATCTCGGGATCGACGTTGGCGGTGGTCACGGCGAAGTCCGGGCCCTCGGGCACGAGATAGCCGATCTCGCGGAGGAAGGCGGCGTGCGCCGCAGGCTCCTCCGGGCCGCCGGCCTCCCGGTAGCGGGCGTCGATCTGCGCCTGCAGCGCCTCGCGCCGGGCGAGAAGGGCGCGGTTTCTCGGCACGAGGTCGCGGACGATCCCGGCGAACTCGTGCCAGAAGCCCCCGGCCTGCACGCCGGTCCCCGGCATCGCCTCGAGCTCGAGAAAGTCCGAAAGCTCCTGCGCGACCCGAAGGCCCGACCACGTCACCCGCTGCATCGCACATCCCCTGCCGGCCCGCCGCCCGGGCGTACCGGCGCATACCAACAGGCCCGAGGCACGGTCAACGCCGCGGGACGCCTGAGACCGCTCGGGCGGGGACGGCGATACCGATCACGCGCCTCCGGGCTGCCAGCGCTCGCCGGCGACGTAGGTCGCGGCGATCGCCCGGTCGTCCCCGAGGGTCTCGAGCAGGAAGAGCTCCTCGGCCAGCGTCTCGATGGTCTCGGCACGGAGGGCCATCGCCGGCGTGGCGCGGGCGTCCAGCACGACGATGTCGGCCTCGGTGCCCGGCGCGAGCGTGCCGATGGTGTCCGCGAGGCCGAGAGCCTCGGCGTTGCCGCGGGTGACCCACCAGAAGGCGGTGAGCGGGTCGAGCTTCTGGCCGCGAAGGGCGAGGACCTTGTAGCCCTCGTCGAGGGTGCGGAGCATCGAGTAGCTGGTGCCCCCGCCGACGTCGGTCGCCACCGCGCGGCGGACGCCGGTCTCGCGGAGGCCGATCTTGTCGTAGAGGCCCGAGCCGAGGAAGAGGTTCGAGGTCGGGCAGAAGACGGCGACGGAGCCGGTCGCGGCCATCGCCGCGGTCTCGCGATCGGAGAGATGGATCGCGTGGCCGAAGAGGCTCTTCGGCCCGAGGAGGCCGTAGGTCTCGTAGACGTCGAGGTAGTCGCGGGCCTTCGGGTAGAGCGAGAGGGTGAAGTCGATCTCGTCGCGGTTCTCCGAGAGGTGTGTCTGCATGTGGAGGTCGGGGTGCTCGACGACGAGAGCCTGCGCCATCGCCATCTGCTCGGGCGTCGAGGTGATCGCGAAGCGCGGGGTGATCGCGTAGAGGGCGCGACCCTTGCCGTGCCACTTCGCGATCAGTGCCTTGCTGTCGTCGTAGGACGATTGCGCGGTATCGCGGACGCCATCGGGACAGTTGCGGTCCATCATCACCTTGCCGCCGATCATGCGCAGGCCCCGCGCCTCGGCCGCCTCGAAGTAGGCGTCGACCGAGGCCGGGTGCGAGGAGCAGTAGGCGACGGCGGTGGTGGTGCCGTGGCGGAGGAGCTCGTCGAGGAAGGCGCCGGCGATGCGCGCGGCGTGGGCGGGGTCGGAGAACTTCGACTCGGCCGGAAAGGTGTAGGTGTTCAGCCAGTCGAGGAGCTGGGCGCCCCACGAGGCGATCACCTGCGCCTGCGGCATGTGGATGTGGGCGTCGATGAAGCCCGGCATCATCAGGTGCGGCCGGTGGTCGGTGACCGGCGCGTCCGGCGCCTGCGCGATGATGTCGGCGGCGGCGCCGCTGGCGGCGACGAGGCCATCCCGGATCAGGATCGCCCCGTCCTCGTCATAGGCGTAGGAGGCGCGGTCTTCGATGCCTTGCGGCTCGCTCAGGAAGCGCAGGACGCGGCCGCGCAGGATCTTGTCAGGCATGTCTTTACCTCCCCGCGCGCGGGACCCGCGCGCGCCCACGGGCGGGACGATCCCGCCGGTCATTGATCGGTGGAGGCCCGGCGCGCGGCCGGGCCTTCGCTCAGGTCAGCCCTGGACCCCTTCGACGAACCAGTCCATCTTCCACAGCCCGGCGTCGTCGAGGCTGGCGCCGGCGGCGACGCGCTCGGTGCCCTCGCGGTCCTTGATCGGGCCGGCGAAGACCGGGGCGGAGCCGTCCTTGATGCCGGCGGCGGTGGCGTCGGCCGCGGCTGCGGCCTCGGGCGTCACCTGCGGGCCGAAGGGGCTGAGCTTGATCATCTCCTGCTTCAGGCCCCAGAAAGTGTCGGAGCTCGCCCACTTGCCTGCGAGCATCTCGGTGATGCGCTCGACGTAGTAGACGCCCCAGTGGTTCTCGATGGCGGTCAGCTGGGCCTCGGGCGCGAAGGACTCCATGTTCCACGCCTGGCCGAAGGCCATCAGACCGCGCTGCTCGGCGGCCTGGAGGCCGGCGGGGCTGTCGGTATGCTGGGCGAGGACGTCGGCACCCTGGTCGAGGAGCGCCTTCGCCGCGTCGGCTTCCTTGGCCGGGTCGTACCATGAGGAGACCCAGACGACATTGGTCCTGAACTCCGGGTTCACCTTGCGGGCGGCGAGGGTGAAGGCGTTGATGCCCATCACCACCTCGGGGATCGGGAAGGAAGCGATGTAGCCGGCGGTGCCGGTGGTGGAGAGAGTCGCGGCGAGGGTGCCGCAGACCGCGCGGCCCTCGTAGAAGCGGGCGTTGTAGGTCGCGACGTTGTCGGCGCGCTGGTAGCCCGAGCAATGCTCGAACTTCACGTCCGGGAAGCGCTTGGCGACCTTGATCGTCGGGTTCATGAAGCCGAACGAGCAGGTGAAGATCAGCTGGTTGCCGTCGTCGGCGAGGTTCTTGATAACCCGCTCGCTGTCCGGCCCCTCGGCGACGTTCTCGACATAGCTGGTCTTGATCTTGTCGCCGAAGGCGGCCTCCGCGGCGAGCCGGCCCTGACTGTGGGCATAGGTGTAGCCGAAATCGCCGACCGGCCCGACGAAGACGAAGGCGACCTTGAGCGGATCCTGCGCGAAGGCCCTGCCCCCGAGGAGCGGCAGGGCCGCGGCGGCCCCGCTGGCCTTGATGAGCGAGCGTCTGGAGATGTGCGACATTTTTTTGGTTTCCCTGTTGGTTAGGCAGTTGGCTTGAACGGATGTCCGAGGCAGGCCGGAGCCGCGGCGCCGACCGACCTCCGCGACGAGATAAGCGCAAGGACGAGGATCGTGGCAAGATAGGGGAGCGCCGCGAGAAACTCCGGCGGCACCGCCGTCAGCCCCGCGGCCTTGGCCTGAAGCTCGAAGGTCATCACCGCGCCGAAGAGGTAGGCGCCGGCGAGGAGGCGCCACGGCCGCCACGCCGCGAAGACGACGAGGGCGAGCGCGATCCAGCCGCGGCCCGCGGTCAGCTCCTCGGCCCACATCGGGGTCTGGACCATCGAGTAGTAGGCGCCGCCGAGCCCCGCCATCGCCCCGCCGAAGGCGACGGCGGCGTAGCGGACGGCGATGACCGAGTAGCCGATCGAATGGGCCGACTGGTCGTTCTCGCCGACGGCGCGGAGGACGAGCCCGGCGCGGGTGCGGGCGAGGAACCACGCGACGCCGATCGTGGCGGCGATCGAGACGTAGTCGAGGATCGAGTGGCCGAAGACGAGGCGGAGGAGCGGATTCTGCGCCAGCGCCGCCGGGAAGACCGGCCCGAGCGGGGCGATGGTGACGCCGACGAAGCCCTCGCCGATCATCGACGAGAGGCCGATGCCGAAGATCGTCAGCGCCAGGCCAGTCGCCACCTGGTTGGAGGCGAGGGTCAGCGTCAGGTAGCCGAAGATCATCGAGGCGGCGGTGGCGGCCGCCATCGCCGCGACGAGGCCCGCGAGCGGCAGGCCGGTGGTCTTGGTGACGGCGAAGGCGGTGACGGCCCCGATCAGCATCATCCCTTCGACGCCGAGGTTGAGGACGCCCGACTTCTCGGCGACGAGCTCGCCGAGGGCGGCGAGAAGCAGCGGCGTCGCCGCGCCGACGATCGTCATCAGGATCGAGATGGTGACGGCCTGGCTCATCATGACACCGCTCCCGCCCGTCCGCCGAGGCGGATGCGGTAGGCGACGAGGATGTCGGTGGCGAGCAGGAAGAACAGCATCATCGCTTGGAACACCCCGGTCGCCGAGGCCGGCAGGCCGAGCGAGGCCTGCGCGCTCTCGCCCCCGACGTAGGTGACGGCGAGGATGATGCCGGCGAGCACGATCCCGAGCGGGTGGAGCCGCCCGAGGAAGGCGACGATGATCGCGGTGAAGCCGTAGCCGGTCGGGAACTGCGGCACCATCTGGCCGAACGGCCCGGCCGCCTCGAAGATGCCGGCGAGGCCGGCGAGGCCGGCGCCGGCGAGAAGGGTCAGCCAGACGGTGCGGCGGCTCGAGAAGCCGCCGTAGCGTGCCGCGAGCGGCGCCTGGCCGACGACGCGGACCTGATAGCCGAACAGTGTCTTCGCCATCACGAACCAGACGCCGAGGGCGATGACGAAGGAAAGCGGCACGTTGAGATAGCCCACCCCGGAGAAGTAGGGGAGCATCTGGAAGTCGTTGAAAAGACGCGTCTGGGGAAAGTTGAAGCCCTCCGGGTCCTTCCACGGGCCGTTCATCAGGTAATAGAGCAGCTGCACGGCGACATAGGTCAGCATCAGGCTGGAGAGGATTTCGTTGACGTTGAACCGCGTCTTGAGAAACGCCGGAATCGCCGCCCAGGCGGCGCCCCCGACGATGCCGGCGAGGCACATCGCCGGCAGCACCCAGACCCCGCCCGAGAGATGCCAGGTCGCGAGCGCGACGGCGGTGCCGGCAAGCCCGCCGAGGATGTACTGCCCCTCCGCGCCGATGTTCCACACCCCGGCCCGGAACCCGATCGAGAGCCCGACCGCGATCATGATCAGCGGCGCCGCCTTGACCCCGAGATCCTGCCACCCCCCGACATCGATCAGGGGCTCGACGAAGATTTCTCTCGCCGCCTCGATTCCGTCGTAGCCGAGCAGGGAGAAGACGGCGGCGCCGACGGCCATGGTCAGGAGGACGGCGAGGATCGGGGCGAGCCAGACCATCGCGCGGCTCGGAGCCTTGCGCCTCTCGAGCTCAACCATGGGCGGCTTCGGCGGCGTGGTGGTCGCCGTGGACGCCGCCCATCAGCAGGCCGATCTCGTCGATCGAGATCTCGTGGGTGGCGCGCTTCGGCGACAGGCGGCCCTCGTTGATGACGGCGAGCGAATCGGAGAGCAGGAGAAGCTCGTCGAGGTCCTGGGAGATGACGACGAGGGCCGAGCCGCGGGCGGCGAGGTCGACGAGCGCCTGGTGGATCGCGGCGGCAGCCCCGGCGTCGACGCCCCAGGTCGGCTGGGAGACGACGAGGACCTCGGGCACCTGCAGGACCTCGCGGCCCATGATGTACTTCTGGAGGTTGCCCCCGGAGAGCGAGCCGGCGAGGGCGGCGGGGCCGGTCGCCTTGACGCCGAAGGCGCGGATGACCTCGCTGGCGTAGTCGCGGGCGGCCGGCGCGGAGATGACGCCGTGACGGACCATCGCCTTGCGGCCGCGGGCGGTGAGCACGGCGTTGTCGGCGAGGGAGAAGCCGGGGACGGCGGCGTGGCCGTTGCGCTCCTCGGGCACGGCGCAGAGGCCGAGGCGGCGGCGGGCGCGGGTGCCGAGGGCGCCGATGGGCTTGTCGTCGAGGGTGAGCGCCGAGCCCTGCGCGACCGGGGTCTCGCCGGAGAGGGCGAGGAGGAGCTCGTTCTGGCCGTTGCCGGCGACGCCGGCGATGCCGAGGATCTCGCCGGCGCGCACGGCGAAGCAGACGGCCTCGAGGCTGACGTCGAAGTCGCCGGTGCCGGCGAGCGAAAGGTCGGTGGCGACGAAGCGGTCGGCCCCGAGCGCCCTGCCCTCGCCCTTGCGGATGTCCTTGAGGTTGCCGCCGATCATCATCTCGGCCATCGAGCGCGAGCTCTCCTCGGCGGGCACGCAGGTGCCGACGACGCGACCGCCGCGGAGGATCGTCGCCATGTCGCACAACGCCTTGATCTCGTGGAGCTTGTGGCTGATGTAGAGGATCGAGCAGCCGCCCTGCGCGAGGCTCCTCAGCGTCTCGAAGAGCTGCGACACCTCCTGCGGCGTCAGCACGCTCGTCGGCTCGTCCATGATCAGGAGCTTCGGGTTCAGGAGCAGCGCGCGGACGATCTCGATCCGCTGGCGCTCGCCGACCGAGAGCGTCGCGACGGTGCGGTGCGGGTCGAGCGTCAGCCCGTACTTCGCCAGCACCCCGCGGATGCGCTTCTCGAGCTCGGCGTGCGAAAGCTTCTCGTCGAGACCGAGCGCGATGTTCTCGAGCACGGTCAGCGCCTCGAACAGCGAGAAGTGCTGGAAGACCATGCCGATTCCCATGCCGCGGGCGGCCTTGGGGCTCGGGATGTCGACGGCCATGCCGTCGACCCGGATCTCGCCCGAGTCGGGCTGCTGGACGCCGTAGATCATCTTGACCAGCGTCGACTTGCCGGCGCCGTTCTCGCCGAGGAGCGCGTGGATCTCGCCCGGGCGCACCGCGAAGCTCACCCGGTCGTTGGCGAGGACCCCCGGGAAGGTCTTGGTGACCTCCCGGAGCTCCAGGCGGAACGTCTGCTCCGTCATCGCCACCTACTCGGCGAAGAAGGCAAAGCGGATCAGGAAGAGGCCAGCGACGACCCAGGTCGCCGGATGGACCTCGCGAGCGCGGCCGGTGAGCGCCTTGATCAGCGCGTAGCTGATGAAGCCGAAGGCGAGGCCGTTGGCGATCGAGTAGGTGAACGGCATCATCATAGCGGTCAGCGCCGCCGGCGCCGACTCGGTGAGGTCGTCCCAGTCGATGTCGGTGAGCTCGCGCATCATCAGGCAGGCGACGAAGAGCAGCGCCGGCGCCGTCGCGAAGGCCGGGATCGAGCCGGCGAGCGGCGAGAAGAACAGGCCGAGCAGGAAGAGGACGCCGACGACGACGGCAGTGAGCCCGGTACGCCCGCCCGCCTGCACGCCCGAGGCGCTCTCGACGTAGGCGGTCGTCGAGGAGGTGCCTAGGAACGAGCCGACGACGATCGCGGTCGAGTCCGAAAGCAGCGCCCTGCCGAGCTGCGGGTTGGTGTGGCCCGGCCCCTCGTTCAGGAGCCCGGCGCGCTTGGCGACGCCGATCAGGGTGCCGGTGGCGTCGAAGACCTCGACGAGGACGAAGACGAGGACGACGTGGAAGATGCCGGTTCCGAGCACGCCCAGGATATCGAGCTGGAAGAAGGTCGGCGCGATCGACGGCGGCGGCGCCATGATGCCGCCGAACTGCGAGACCCCGAGCAGGATCGAGATCACCGTGACGACGAGGATGCCGATCAGGATCGCGCCCTTGACCTTCAGCACGTCGAGCGCGGCGATGATGAAGAAGCCGAGCATCGCGAGCAGCGGCGCCGGGGCGAGCATGTGGCCGAGGCTGACGTAGGTCGCCTCGCTAGCGACGACGATCCCGGCGTTCTTCAGCGCGATGATGCCGAGGAACATGCCGATACCGGCGGCGACCGCGCTCCGCATCGAGTGCGGGATGCCCTCGATCAGCCAGCGGCGGACGCCGGTGACGGTGAGGATGAGGAAGATGCAGCCGGAGATGAACACCGCCCCGAGCGCCTGCTGCCAAGTGTAGCCGAGGGCGCCGACGACGGTGAAGGCGAAGAAGGCGTTGAGGCCCATGCCCGGCGCCATGGCGATCGGCCAGTTGGCGTAGAAGCCCATGATGAAGCAGCCGATCGCCGCCGCGACGCAGGTGGCGACGAAGACCGACGACTGGTCCATCCCCGTCGTCGAGAGGATCTGCGGATTGACGAAGATGATGTAGGCCATCGTCAGGAAGGTGGTCAGGCCGGCGATGACCTCCGTTCTGACATTCGTGTTGTGTTCGGAGAGCTTGAAGAGGCTGTCGAGCATGTCGGTCTCACTGTCGGGGGGGTTGGGAGCGGGCCTTTCAGGCCTTCTGGCTGCCGGAATGCGCGGGGTGCCGCGCGTGCCAGCGGATCAGGGATTGCATGATCTCCGCCGCCACGAAGGCGGCGATGACCTCGGGGCGCTTGTCGGGGCGGCCGGCGGCGCCGATCGGGCTGACGAGCGCCTCGGTCGACGGCGGGGGCGTGCCCGCTTCGGCCTCGGTGTCGGCGAGCCAGCGCTCGAAGGAGACGCGCTTGGTCTTCGATCCGATCATCCCGACGTAGGCGGCGTCGCCGCGGGCGAGCACCTCGCGGGCGATGAGGAAGTCGAGCGCGTGGTCGTGGGTGAGGATCACGAAGGCGGTGCCCGGAACTGCGCCGCGGACGGTCTCCTCGGGGAGCGGCGTCAGGAGAACGTCGAGCCCCGGGGCGGCGAGGTGCAGCTCCTCCATGCGCTGGTCGACGAGGACCGGGCGCACGGGCAGAAGGACGAGGGCGGCGCCGAGGGCGCGGCCGACGTGGCCGGCGCCGAAGATCAGCACCTCGGGAAGCGCCTTCCGCTCTGCGACGGCGCGGGCGCGCAGCGCGGCCCAGCCGGGGTTGTCGAGCCGCGCGACCGAGAGCAGCGTGCGACCGCCGCAGCACTGGCCGATCTCGGGACCGAGGGGGATGTCGAGGCTGGTGGTGTTGCCGCCGCGCGCCAGCATGGCGCGGGCGGCGTCGATCGCCATGTACTCGAGCTGGCCGCCGCCGATGGTGCCGAGCGTCGCCCGCGGGCCGACGACCATCCAGGCGCCGGCCTCGCGCGGGGTCGAGCCGCGGGCGGTCTCGACGGTCACGAGGGCGGCGGCCGCCTGGTCGCCGCGGAGGCGGTCGAGGAGCTCGGGGCGGACGGTCATGCGCCCTGCCCGGTTTCACCGGCGAGGCGGGTGATCGCCATGAGGACGCGCTCGGGTGTCGCCGGGGCTTCGAGGCACGGGCAGCTCTTGTAGTCGGCGACGCTGGCGACGGCCATCGACAGGGCCTCGAGCACCGAAACGCCGAGCATGAAGGGCGGCTCGCCGACCGCCTTGGAGCGGCGGATGGTCGGCTCGCGGTTCTCGGACCACTTCGCCAGCGCGACGTTGAAGACCGGCGGGCGATCGGAGGCGAGCGGGATCTTGTAGGTCGACGGCGCGTGGGTGCGCAGGCGGCCCTCCTTGTCCCACCACAGCTCCTCGGTGGTGAGCCAGCCCATGCCCTGGATGAAGGCGCCCTCGATCTGGCCCTTGTCGATCGCCGGGTTCAGCGAGCGGCCGACGTCGTGGAGGATGTCGACGCGGTCGACGTGGTATTCGCCGGTCAGCGAGTCGACGGAGACCTCGGAGACCGCGGCGCCGTAGGCGAAGTAGTAGAAGGGGCGGCCCTTGCCGGCGGCGCGGTCCCAGTGGATCTCGGGGGTCTTGTAGAAACCCGCGGCCGAGAGGTGGACGCGGTTCATGTAGGCTTCCTTGATGAAGTCGTCGAAGGCGATCCGGCGATTTCCGATCAGGATGCAGTTGGGCTCGAAGACCACCTGCTCGCGGTCGATGGCGTACTTCTCGGCGGCGAAGTCGATCAGGCGGTCCTTGATCTGTTGGGCGGCGTTCTGCGCCGCCATGCCGTTGAGGTCGCTGCCCGAGGAGGCGGCGGTGGCGGAGGTGTTCGGCACCTTGGCGGTGGTGGTGGCGGTGATCTTCACCCGGTCGAGGTCGATCTGGAAGACATCCGCCACGACCTGGGAGACCTTGGTGTTGAGCCCCTGCCCCATCTCGGTGCCGCCGTGGTTCAGGTGGACCGAGCCGTCGTTGTAGACGTGCACGAGCGCCCCCGCCTGGTTGTACCAGGTGGCGGTGAAGCTGATGCCGAACTTGACCGGCGTCAGCGCGATGCCCTTGCGGATGACGCCGCCTCGCGCGTTGTGGGCGAGGACCGCGGCGCGGCGGGACTGGTAGCCGGAAGAGGCCTCGAGCTCGTCGACGACGCGGCCGATGATGTTGTCGGTGACGGTCTGGTGGTAGGGCGTCACGTTGCGGTCGGTGTCGCCGTAGAAGTTGGCGCGGCGGATCTCGAGGGGGTCCTTGCCGAGGGCGTAGGCGATCTCCTCGACGATGCGCTCGGCGGTGATCAGGCCCTGCGGGCCGCCGAAACCGCGGAAGGCGGTGTTGGAAACCGTGTTGGTCTTCATCGGCTTGGAGACGAGCCTTACCGCCGGGTAGTAATAGGCGTTGTCGGCATGGAAGAGGGCGCGATCCGTCACCGGCCCGGAGAGGTCGGCGGAGAAGCCGCAGCGCGCGGCAAAGGTGCCATCCACCGCGAGGATGCGGCCGTCGTTGTCGAAGCCGACCTCGTAGTCGTTGAGGAAGTCGTGGCGCTTGCCCGTCGCGACCATGTCGTCGTCGCGGTCGGGACGGATCTTCACCGCCCGGTTCCACTTCTTGGCGGCGACCGCAGCCACCGCCGCGAAGAGGTTCGGCTGGGTCTCCTTGCCGCCGAATCCCCCGCCCATGCGCCGGACGATGATCGTCACCGCGTTCGACGGCACGCCGAGGACGTGGGCGACCATGTGCTGCACCTCGGACGGGTGCTGGGTCGAGGAGTAGACCGTGACGTCGTCGTCCTCGCCGGGAATGGCGAAGGCGATCATGCCCTCGAGGTAGAAATGGTCCTGCCCGCCGACGCGCTGCACGCCCTTCAGCCGCCGCGGCGCGGCCGCCATCGCCGCGGCGACGTCGCCGCGCTCGAGCTTGAGCGGCTCGGTGACGAAGGGATAGTCCGCGGCGATCGCCTCGGCGACGTCGGTGACGTGCGGCAGCGGTCGGTACTCGACCTTCGCCCGCTTCGCCGCGCTGCGGGCCGCGTCGCGGGTCTCGGCGACGACGGCGAAGAGGGGCTGGCCGTGGAACTCGACCTTCCCCGTGGCGAAGATCGGATCGTCGTGCTTGCCGACCGGGCTCACGTCGTTGTGCGGGATGTCCTCGGCGGTCAGCACTCCGACGACGCCGGGCGCGCTCCGCACCGCGTCGAGGTCGACCGCGACGATCTCGGCGTGGGCCTTGTCGGCGAGGCCGAGATAGGCGTGGAGCGTGCCGATCGGCTCGGCGATGTCGTCGGTGTACTCGGCGGCCCCGGTCACGTGCTTGTGGGCGCTGTCGTGGCGCTGCTCGACGTGGACGCCGCCGCGGATCGTGGTTTCGGGCTTCGTGTCCATCAGACCGCCACCTCCCGGATCAGGCTGGCCGGTTCACCCGTCGATTCCAGATAGAAGCGCCGCAGGAGATTGCGAGCGACGGTCAGGCGGTAGTCGGCCGAGGCGCGCCAGTCGGTGAGCGGCTGGAAGTCCTCGGCGAAGCGCGCCTCGGCGCGGGTCACGGTGTCGAGCGTCCACGGCTGGCCGACGAGCGCCGCCTCGACGGCCTTCGCCCGCTTCGGCGTCGCGGCCATGCCGCCGTAGGCGAGGCGTGCCGTCGTGACCGTGCCGCCGTCGAGCTCGACGTGGAAGCCGGCGGCCACGGCCGAGATGTCCTCGTCGCGGCGCTTGGTGACCTTGTGGGCGGCGTCAAGACTGCCTGCCTTCGGACGCGGCACGAAAATTTCCTCCACGAAATCGCCGGGTTGCCGGTCCTGCTTTCCGTAGGCGATGAAGAACTCCTCGAGCGGCACCGTGCGCCGCTCGCCGCCCCTGCGCAGGGTGACGGTGGCCCCGAGGGCGATCAGCGGCGGCGGCGTGTCGCCGATCGGCGAGCCGTTGGCGACGTTGCCGCCGACGGTGCCCATCGCCCGCACCTGCCAGCCGCCGATGCGCCGCCAGTAGGCGGAGAGGTGCGGGAACTCGGCGTCGAGGGTCGACTGGAAGGTGTCGTAGCTGACGCCGGCGCCGATGCGGACGCCCTCGGCGGTGACGGTGACGCCCTGAAGCTCGGCCAGATGGGCGGTGAAGACCGCCGGGGAGATGTCACGCATGAACTTGGTGATCCACAGCCCGACGTCGGTGGAGCCGGCGACGATGGTCGCAGCCGGGATTTCCTCGAGGACCGCGGCGAGGTCGTCGGCGGAGGCCGGCACCACGACACGGTCGTCGCCGGTCTCGCTCGTCGTGCGGATGTCGACGCGGGCGCCGTCGTCGAGGGCGTCGAGGGCGGCCCGGACGCGGGCGCGCTCGGCGACAAGCGGGTCGCTGGCGGGCGTGGCGTCGATCGCGTTCGCCGCGTCGACGATCGGGCGGTAGCCGGTGCAGCGGCAGAGGTTGCCTTGGAGCGCCTCCTCGATCGCGCCCTCCGACGGCGTCGGGTCGCGCATCCACAGCGCGTAGAGCGACATGACGAACCCCGGGGTGCAGAAGCCGCACTGCGAGCCGTGGAGGTCGACCATCGCCGCCTGGATCGGGTGGAGGATGCCGTCGCGGGCGAGGTGCTCGATGGTGACGACGTGGGTGAGGTCGAGCGAGCCCATCAGGCGGATGCAGGCGTTGACCGGCTCGTAGACGAGGCCGCCGTCGCCCTCGGCCGCGGTGCGGCGACCGACGAGGACGGTGCAGGCGCCGCAGTCGCCCTCGGCGCAGCCCTCCTTGGTGCCGCGCAGGCGCCGGGTCAGGCGCAGGTGGTCGAGCAGGGTGTCGGACGAGCGTACGGCCTTCAGCCGCTCCTCGCGGTCGTTCAGCAGGAAGCGGATTTCGTCACGGATCGCGGTCACGCAGGTATCCCTCCGGGGCGCGGCTCCGACCGGGACGCACCCGGTCTGCCCGCCTTGCAAGCTGTCGATTGCCATGTGATGCCGTTTCGGCGGTCTGTCGCAACAACGATCGTCGCAGACCGCACAGCATTCGAGCATTGGGCTGCGTTTGCGCACAATGGGTGCGCTCGCAACCGATCGTTGCAGCCGAAGCCGGCCAACCTTTCCTCCCCGGACGCTCTCGCGGCGCCCAACCCTGCCAGTGTGCCACGTTCCACGGTCAGGAATAGCAGGAGAATGAAGGAGGGACTTTCAAACCGAGACTGAAGATCCCGGAACGCCCTCAGCCGGCGAGCCGGGCGACGCGCACGGCGGCGCGGTCGAGCGCCGCTCCGAGGTCGAGGCCGGTCAGCATGCCGTCCGCGACCACCCGCCGGCCCTCGACGAAAAGGTCGCGCACCTCGAACGGCCCGCAGAGGACGAGGGCCGCCACCGGGTCCCAGGCGCCGGCGGCGCCGAGCCCGGAGACGTCCCAGATCGCGAGGTCGGCGCGCTTGCCGGGCGCGATCGAGCCGAGCTCGGCGCCGCGGCCGAGGACGGTGGCGCCGCCGAGGGTGGCGATCTCCAGCGCCTCGCGGGCGCTCATCGCGTCGGCGCCGTT
>Ga0247829_10000462_pt1 | contig 15503 bp, 7 predicted proteins | sample 12C_Control_Day4_FD_207765 | JGI IMG/M metagenome (GOLD analysis project Ga0247829, IMG submission 207765) | Soil microbial communities from agricultural site in Penn Yan, New York, United States - 12C_Control_Day4 | ecosystem: Environmental > Terrestrial > Soil > Agricultural land | place: USA... | reverse complement strand
TAGTGCAGCACCGCGTAGGGCAGCCATAACCGGTCGTCGGAGAACCGCGTGCGCACGCCCTGGCCGCCGGGCTCGTGCCACCAGTGCTGGACGTCGCCTTCGACGAACTGGCGCGACGCAGCGTGAACAAGATGGTTGCGGACGATGGACGGCGCGGCGGCGAGAACGGCGAGCGTGTCCTGCAGCTGATCGCGGAAGCCGAAGGCGCCGCTCGACTGGTAGAACGCGGACCGGCCCCAGATGCGGCAGGACAGCGTCTGGTAGAGCAGCCAGCGATTCAGGATCAGGTCCATCCCGCGGTCCGGAGTGCGGACGGTGACGGTGCCGAGAACGCCGTCCCAGAAGCCGCGCACATCGGCGAGCGCGGAGTCCACCGCGCCCGGATCCCTGAAGCGCGCCACCAGCGGCGAGATCTTCGCCGCATCGTCGACGTCACCGAGCAGGCCGATGACGACGCGTTTTTCGGAGGGACCGAGGTCGATGTGGACCCGGATTGCACCGCAGGGATCGTGGCCCGGGCCGACGCGATTCGAGAGCTCGTCGCGCCCGAGCGCCGCCGGGTGGCGGAGAGAGCCGTTGCGACCGATGAACTCGGTGCGATCGCCAGTGAAGCTTCGCCTGTGACCTCCGCACGACAAATCGAGAAAGGCAGCGCGAGCGGCGAACTCCTGGCGGAAACGATTGGTCGCGACGACGGCGGCCGTGTCCGGATCGGTCGCCGTCACGATGTGGACGGCGTTGCGCGAGCGATTCTCTCCAAGCACCCAGTCGACATAGAGGGTAACCGACAGCCGGCGCCGAGATGCGCCGGTGTTCCTCAGCTCGAGCCGAAACACCTTCACCGGATCCGCGCGCGGCACGAACAGCGTCAGCTCCGAGGCGACGGCGTCGCGGGTGTGCTCGTAGACGCTATACCCCTGGCCGTGCCTGGTCTGATACGGATGCCCGCCGCCGGCCGGCAGCGGCGTCGCCGACCAGAACGCGCCGGTTTCATCGTTGCGAATGAACAGCGCCTCGCCCGAAGGATCGCCTACCGGATCGTTGCGCCACGGCGTCAACCGATTGTCATGACTGTTCTCCGACCACGTGTAGCCGGCGCCGGACTCGGTGCAGGCGAACCCGAACGTCTCGTGCGCGACGACATTGCTCCACGGTACGGGCGGCATCGAGCCGCCGGTTCGCACGATGTACTCGCGCCCGTCTGCGGCGAATCCGCCGGATCCATTGAAGAACTCGAGACCTGCGCCGGATGGCAGTCGTGAAAACGACTCGGTCTGGGGTGGCGCGGCGGTCGCCGATCGTGGCTCCGATGTGTCCGACCGGCTGGGCCCGAGCACGAACTGTACACGGGGCAGGACCAGCTGATTGCGCAGGGGGCCCTCGTCTGCGTTCATGACAACGCGCGCGGCTGCGCGCAGCAGTATCTGATCGTCCGCCGACATGAGGTCGGTGCGGCGCATGAACACGCCACCGGGTTTATCCAGGAACGGATTCTCGGGGCTGCTCTCGATCATTCGCCCCAGGGCCTCATGAAGGCTCTGGCGATAGCTGGCCGCATGCTCGTTGAGAATGACCAGGTCGAACGAGAGTCCCTTGCGCCGCATGTATTCGTGCGCCTTCAACAACTCCGCAACGAGCGGTATCCCGGACTCATCGGCGACGCGCACGAGCAGGATCGGCAGGTCGCCGGAGATGCCGAACTTCCAAAGATCGCGCTGGCTGCACGTGTTCCGCTCGACTGCTTCGAGGTCGCGCAAGCGCGGATCACCAACCAGGAGCCGCCCACCGAGACGCTGATAGACGAAGGTGTCCTCCATCGTCAGACCGAGATGCCGCAGCTCGATCGGCACGTATGCGGCCGCGAGCGCAATCGCGCGCGCGATGGCGCGCCGGTCGGCGTATTTGTCGATCAGGGCGAGCGCGTCCGCTTCGCTGTTGGCGTAGCCGGTCGTGAACGTCAGCCGCGCAGTGGCGCCGGGCGCAAGGCGCACAGAGCGCCGCAGACTGACGATCGGATCGAGCACCGGTCCGATCGTGCTCGACAGCAGGCGCTGCGACATCGCCAGCGGGTTGTCCAGCGTGCCGCCGCGGCCGATGAACTTCGCGCGGTCGGTCTCGAACTGCGCGTCCGGCACGCCCGGTCCCCGGGCGTTGAGCAGATGGACCAGGAACCGGCGGTCGGTTCCGGAACGTGGCCGGCGGGCGGCGATCACGGCATCGCGCCCCTGGACGCGTTGTGTCTCGACGAACAGATTGCTGAATGCCGGGTGTGAGAGGTCTGCGTCCCCGGACGCGAGAACCACCTCCGCGTAGCTGGTCAGGTCGAGCCGCCGTGGTCTCGTCCCGAGATTGGTCACCGACACGCGACGCAGCTCCGCGTCGTCCTCCGGAGACACCACGATCTCGGTGCGGGTTTCGATGTCGCCGTCCACGCGGCGAAACACTGCGCGGTCGGGTGCCAAGGTGCACTCGTACTCGTCCGGCTCACACGCCGTCGGCAGGTAGGCAGTGGACCAGAACCCGTTCGCGTCGAGATCCCGGACGTAACAGAATTGCCCCCAGCTGTCGGTTGTGATGTCCTCGCGCCAGCGAGTCAATGCTGTCTGCTGGCGCTGGCTGTAGCCGCCGCCGGCGCTGCTCACCATCACCACGTACGATCCGTTCGAGATCATGTGGCATCTCGGGCTCAACGTGTGCGGCGTGGTGTAAAGGCGGGTGGCCGCAGCGGCCGCGTCGCGTGCGGACGGCACACGATCGACCAGCTCGATCGGGGGGTTTTTCAGCGGCACCTGGTGCGGGATCCGCTCCTGGAGCAGGAGATCGGCCGACTGCACGCGCGGATCGTCATGAAAGCGCCGCTGCATCGGGTAATCGTGCAGCGCGTTGTCGAGCGCCACCAGTGACATCCCCTGATGGTGCGCCATGAAGGTCCGCAGCACGACAGCAGACCCTTCCTTCTCCGGCACGCGTCCCGGGGTGAAGTCGATCGCTTCATAGAAGCCGTACTTGCCTGACATCCCGAGCTGCCGCAACCGTTCGAGATTCCGCAGGACGTCACCCGCCACGAGCGGCGCCGCCAGGATGCTCGCATAGGGAGCGATCACCAGGTCGTCCGCCAGCCCACGCTTGAGCCCGAGGCCCGGCACACCAAAGGCGCGGTACTGATAGTTCCGATCGAGATCCTGCGCGTAGTACGCGGATTCGGAGATTCCCCACGGAACCTTGCGCGTGGTGGCGTAATCCTTCTGTCGCAGGATGACGGCACGATAGGTCTCGTCCAGCAGCGTCCCCGGGTAGGCCCGCATCACGAGCAGCGGCATGAAGTACTCGAACATCGATGCGCTCCAGGAGAGCAGCGCGCGGTCGCTGCCGGTCGGCGTCAGCGACCGTCCAAGCTTGAACCAGTGTTCAGGAGGAACCTGCCCGGTAGCGATCGCAACAAAGCTCGTCAGTCGTGCCTCTGAAGCCAGCGCATCGTAGTAGGAGGGGTCAAGCCGTCCATCAATGACGTTGTAGCCGATCGAGAAGAGCCCGCGCTCGCTGTCGCAGAGGAAGCCGAATTCCATTTCTTCGACGAGGTCGTCGGCCAGGCCGGCGAGACGCTCGGCCCGTTCGGCGAGATCTTCGACGTCCGCGGCATCCATGTGCAGAGCCGCACGATGGTCGGCGAGCGTGGCCGCAACCTTCTCGAGCCAGGACGCGGCTTCCGGAACCGCACCGTCTTCACTACCCGCTCCAGGGAAATCCTCGAACTCGCGGAAGGTGATCCCGATGCTTTCCAGGTGGTCATCGATGGCCGCGAGCACCGTCTTCCAGTCTTCGTCGCTGGACGGCCGCTGCGCCAGCGTCTCGTCGAGCGATGCCAGTTCACGAGCGAGTGCGCGCGCATCCGTCGAAGCAGACGTGCGGGTGGCCTTCGCCAGGCACTCTCTGCATAGTGCCAGGGCATCCCGCATGCCATCGAGTACCCGCACGTGCATGCGCGGTTCGCGCACGAGTTGCAGCAGCCCGATGCGGGTCGTCAGCAGGTAACCGGCCAGGTTGCCGCTGTCGACGGTGGACACGTACTCGGGCACCAGGGGCGCCAGCGTGTGCGTGTCGTACCAGTTATAGAAATGACCGCGATAGCGCTGAAGCTTGAGCAGCGTCCCGAAGGTTGGCTCCAGCCGTGCGACGACGCTGGCGGCACTCAGGTAACCGAAATCGAAGGCGGCGAGCGTGGAGATCAACTGCAAACCGATGTTGGTCGGTGACGTGCGGTGGGCGACCAGGTCGGCGCGATTCTCTTGATAGTTGTCTGGAATCAACCAGTGATCAGCCGGTGCGAACAGCTCTTCGAAGAACAGCCACGTACGGCGCGCGATCTTTCGCAGTGCCAGACGCTGCCCAGCGTCGATCGCCTCGCGTGTGTCCGGGGTTGGCCGTCCGGACAGGAAGACGAGTGATGGTGAGAGCAACCAGAGAAAAATGAAGGGCAAGGCAACCGGCAGGCGGCCAGGCGCAACAGTGGCGACGATCAGCAGGATCGCCGACGCAATCACGGGCGTGAACCACATCGACCGCAGCACCGTTGGGAGGGTGGGGTTCACCCCGGCCAGGCGATCGGCCGTCACCCACTCCAGCAGTCGACGCCTGGTCACCATGAGACGCCAGAGCGTGCGAGCGATCGCGTCGAGCATCAGTCCGGCCTGATGGAGCTGAAGTGCGATCCACAGCACTGTCTGTTGGGTAGTGAGAACGATGCCGGGACGTTCGGCAGCGATGTGCATGCGCAACGACACACCGCGGACGCGGGTAGATGCCGCGCGCCCGATCTGCGCGACCACCGGGAAGATCAGGATCAGCAGTACCAGCCCGCTCCACAACTGCGGGCCACCCGGCAAGACGGTCCACGCGGCGGCGAGCAGGGCCACCAGCGAGGGCGCGAGCAGGCTGCGGCGCAGGTTGTCGAAAATCTTCCACCTGGCGGTGACCGGCAGCACGTTGCGAACCTGCCGTCCGTTTTCCGCCGGGACCGTTCCCAGCACCCAGCGCGCGATCTGCCAGTCGCCGCGCACCCAGCGGTGCTGTCGTTTCGCGAATGCCAGGTAGTGCGCCGGATAGTCGTCCACCAGCTGGATGTCGGTGCAGAGCGCGGTGCGCGCGTACGAACCCTCGAACAGGTCGTGGCTGAGGAGCCGATTCTCGGGGACGCGACCCTCGAGCGCCGCCTCGAAGGCATCGACGTCGTAGATGCCCTTGCCGACATAGCTCCCCTCATGAAAGAGGTCCTGGTATACGTCGGACACGGCGGTGGTGTAGGGATCGATACCAACGTGGCCTGAGAAGATCTTCGCGAAGCGGCTCCGGTTGGCGCTGACGATATCGACGCCGACGGCCGGCTGAAGCACGCCGTAGCCCTGGGTCACGCGTCCGACGGCAGGATCGAACCGCGGCTTGTTCAGCGGGTGGGCGAGCGTGCCGATCAAACGCGCCGCCGCATCCATCGGCAGCTGGGTGTCCGAATCGAGTGTGATGACGTATCGCAGTGTCGGCAGGACGCTGAGCTCGCCGTGCGTCACGATGAAGCTGGTGTCGCGGGCGCCGCGCAGGACGCGATTGAACTCGACCAGCTTGCCGCGCTTCCGCTCCCATCCCATCCAGCGGCCTTCCGGGGCGTTCCATCGTCGCTCGCGATGAAAGAGAAAGAACCGTCCGCTGCCGTAGCGGGCGTTCAACTGCTCGACACCCTCCCGCGCTCGCGACACCAGCAGCTCGTCTCCGGGGAGTGACTGCGCGTCGGCATCCGCGAAGTCGGTCAGGAGAGCGAAGTGCAGGTTGTCGTGACGGTTGCCGAGAAAGCGGACCTCGAGATCATCCACGAGCTCCGCCACACGTCTCGCCGACGTGATCATCGCCGGCACGACGATGATCGTGCGCAACTCTGACGGGATGCTGTCCAGGCGCAGTTTCGGCAGTGGCCGCGGCGGAATCTGTCTCGTGAGCAGCAGGTGCAGGACGCTGATGGCCAGCTCGCTGACGGGGATCAGCAGCAGCAGCGCGATCCAGGCCAGGTCGCCCGCATCGGCACCTTGGCGGTCAGCGTAACGCAGGAGGCTGACAATGCCGGCCGTGGTCAGGCTGGCGATCGTCCCGAGGTAGCCCAGCGCCGGATGCGCGAAGAAGAAACGACTGAAGCGTTCAGTGCGCGTCGGTGGATAATTGATGACCTTCTCGAGTTCGAAGCGTCCGCGCGAGATCAGGTAGTAACCGACGTGATGACGGCGGTCGTGACCTGGATCCTGCTGTCGTGCCTGTGTCGCCTCGACAACAACCGCCCGCGCGACTGCCAGCTCGGATATGCGCGCCCGCTTGCCGAGGCCCTCGACCGCATGCCGGTACCGATCGCGCGTCGGAAAATCCATCTGCGGATACGCGCCGGCCGGGTCCTCGCGCAGGATCTTTTCGACCAGGCTGGTCCGCTCGAAAAAGACCGTCCAGTCGATCGAGGACAGCAGCCGCATGCTGGTGATCACGTTCCCGATCGCAAGCTGGTCGGCGGCCTCGCGCTGATGCTCGAGCCGCAGCATCTCCTCGGCGCTGTCGTCCTGCGCCGCGAGCGCGAGATGCAGCGCCTCTGAGAACACTGCCGCGGTGGCCGGCTGGTCCCGCAGCCATTCCAACAGTTCGACGACGAACGCTGGCGGCAGGCGTCCGTCCTTGTCGCGACCACTCTCGAGAACCGGCGCGATCGTGTCCTTGTTCCAGCGCTCCGTCGAGGACAACCGCGGGTACCAACGTCGCGCTTCACCGCGGCTTCGACGCGCGCGGAACACGCCCTCGGCGAGACGATGCAGTTCCTCGACCAGGCCGAGCCGCAGCATGATCGGCACTGCCCATACCTCTCCCATCGTCAACGGCGCGGTCCGTTGATACGCCGACGTGAAATCGACGAGCGTCTCGAGATCGATGCGTCCCGCCGTATGCGCGATCAGTTCGCGCGCGAGCAGGTAGGCGCGGGGAAATCCTTCAAAGGGTCCACCAGCGAGCTTCGGCAGTTCGAGGTAGTACTTTCGCGGGAGGTGCTGGCGGACGTCACGAACCTGGTCCTGGACGACGTGATGGTTGTCGCGCAACCATTCTTCCGAGCCGAGTGGCTGCTCGTCCGGGCGCGTGGCCGACGAGAGAAAGTAGTAGACCTCGTCCAGGCGAGCGCCGCTCTCATCCAGCTTCGGAAGCAACGGATGGGCACGTCGCGGATCGTCCGACACGACGTGGGTAGCTGCGATCTGCGCCGCATGTGTCTCGAGCTGACTGGCGGTGAAGATCTCTGGCGGGTGCAGCTCAGTCGGCCGGTCTAGGGTCGTCACCTGCAGCCATTATGACAGCGCGGGAACGGCCAATCGGAGCTCCACACCGCCAAGTGGATGCCGGGCCGGATCGGCCAGGCGCAGAGAACGGCCAGATCATCAGGCCGACATCGATTCTCGTTCGATCATTGTTGCCTGGACCCTCGTGCGGCGAACACCTCCGCGATCTTCAACGCGATTGCCTTCGTATCCGCGAACGAGATGTTCGTCATCGCCGCGATGACGATTCCGTGCTCCGGAAACGTCATGAGGTACGCCGTGCCGCCAATGAAATCGTTTTTGGTGCCATGGCCCGCCATCCGCGCGGGTTCGCCTGCGAGCGAAACGGACTCGAGATTCCAGCCAAGGCCGTAGCCGGTCTCCTCGCCGGAGGTCAGTCGCTGCGATGTCTGGAGCAGTTTCACCGTATCCGGCTGCAGCAGCTTGTCCTGGGCGCCGAAGCCTTGGCGGAGGTGGCCGCCGCTGACGGCCATGCCGAATTGAACGAGGTCCGACGGCGTGGAAAGGAACGCACCGCCGCCCGCGTAGCAGGAATGGTCTCCCTCGCGCGCCGACTCGGGCCCGTAGCGGGTATCCCCGGAGAACCGCGGGAAGTAGAAGGTCGCGCGATCGGCGATCTGCTCCTTCACGAAGTCAGGCCTCGTGGCCGCCATATGCAGCGGTTCGAAGATCGCCGCGCGCATGTAGTCGAAGAACGGCTCGCGCGCGGCGGCTTCGACCGCGGCGCTCACCAGGATCCAGCTGTAGCTCGAAGGTTTGTACTTGGTGCCCGGCTCGAACAGCAGCGAATCATCGGCGAAGAGCTGCAGCCCGTCCCGTGTCTTCGCGCACGGCTCCATGTGCGCCTCATCTCCCGCATCGTCTCTGAACCCCGCCACTTGCGCCATCAGTTGGCGCACCGTCACGGGCCACTGTTTCTCCGGGAAATCAGGCACGTACGTCTGGATATCGGCATCGAGGTTCAGCCTGTCTTTCTCCAGCAGCAGTCCTGCGGCGGCCGAGGTAAGTGCCTTGGACACTTCTCCGGTTCTGAACTGCGTCTGTGGCGTGACGCGCACCTGCTTCTCGAGATCCGCCCAGCCGAACCCTTCGGCCCACACGATGTCGCCACCGACACCGACGGCGACCGAGAGGCCCGGCAGATTCTGCTCGCTGACGCTGGCGCGGGCGATCTGCCGCCCCTGTGCCGCCGCATCGGCCCACATCCGCGATGGGGCCGAATCGCTCACTGTTGGGACGGCGTTGGGATCCGGGTGCAGAGGCTCCGTCGTGGCAGCGATGTACACGTAGAGTCCAACGAATGCCGCGATCATCAGGCCGACGACAACGCTGATCCCGGTGAGCGATTTTTGCTTCCAACTCTTCGCCAAGACTTATCTCCATGTGCAATCGGGGTTGCCGCCCGCGGCGCTGAGCAGGAACGCGGCCATGTCGTTGGCGCCTACGGAATAGAGATTTCCGGCGATGCGGAACGGGTCGGCGTACTGCTGACCGCCGCGCCGCGACGCCTCCCGCCAGTTGCCGTAAGCGCCACTGAAGCGCAGGCCGAAGACCAACAGCGCGAAGGCCGCCACAACTCCGAGGAGGACCATCAGCCAGGATCTTTTCGTTGTCTGCAACGGCATCGTTATTCAGGAGGACGTCTCGACGCCGCGCGTGTTCTCACGCGGGATAAGTCTTACGTGAGATTCGGGTGAAGGTGAGTTGTGCGGGGGTTTGCGTGAAGATGGCCAATGCCGGACACAGGCCGGCATGACGCGGTGCAGAAACTTCAAAGCTCTCGTCCAGCGCACGAGCGCGCGCGCTTCACGCTCGTTCCACTCGAACCCGTACGCCTGCCGGATGGCTTCCGGCAGCAGTCCGATGGTGATCAACTGCACCGGGCGGAACGCCGGCCAGAGGAGGCGCCATCGCGGCGGGAAGAGAACGGCTTGCGCCAGCCTCCGGCTGCTCCGCGTGATCGCAATTGTGCCACTGCCAGGAATGTGACGCATGTATGCATCGAGCTCCGTCGTGTTTCGCGGCAGCAGGCCTGCGGGTATGTCGAGCAGGGGCTCCATGATGGCGGCTTCGGCGCAGTACCGCTCTCGTTCCGCGGGCGTCAGCGGCCCAACCAGCAGCTCGTACGTGAGCGGAATCGAGTCGATCAGCGTCGCATGTACCCAGCGAAGGAGGTCCGCGTCGTGGGCCGAATACGTCGCGCCGGCGGGGCAGACGCCCGCGGGAGCATCGAGCCGCCCGGAGACCCGATCGTGAATCAGGTTGATCCGGGCGGCGACTGCTATCGCCTCCTCGTCCTCACCGAACGTCAGCGACAGCATCGCACCAATGGTCGACCAGAGGCGCCGGATACTCGCCACCAGACTGCCGCGAAAGCTGCTGTGCGCGTCGATTCCGGCGGCAACGAGCGGGTGCGCGAGCTGAAGCAGGATGGCGCGCCCCCAGGCCGCGATGACGATGATCTCGCGGTTGATCTTCCAGCTGACGCTGCCCGGGCCGGATCGCGTGACCCCCGCGGCGCGCAACCGCTCACGAGTCTGGCCACGGTGCCGTTCGAAGGCGTTCACAACTCGCCCTGGGGGACTTGTGGCGCCGAAGCGTCTGCACAAAGGCGAACTCGCGCCTCGACGCGGTTGATGACATCGTCGGGGGTCGAGGTTCCGGCGGTCAGGCCCACGACTTCGGCGCCGTCGAACCACTCAGGGCGGACGTCTGCCTCGGTCTGCACGTGATGCACGCGCGCGCAGTAGCGAGCGCAGGTCCTTACCAGCTCGCGCGTGTTGTTGCTCGAGCGGCCGCCGACGACGACCACGACGTCCGACTGTTGTGCCATCTCGACCGCGGCGGACTGCCGTTGCTTCGTAGGCTTGCACACCGTGTCGATGAAGCGCACTTCCGATTGTGGGAATCGCTTTCGGATGAGCGCAACCATGTGCCGCACTTTCTCGACAGACTGCGTCGTCTGAGCCGCAACGCCGATGCGTGGATGCTCCGCGAGCGCGCGGACGTCATCGGCTTCCAGCACGACGTCGAAGCGATCGAGATCGCCGGTGAGACCGCGCACCTCCACGTGGTCTCGTTGCCCGACAATGATCACGTGGTAGCCCTCGCGCACGAGTGCCGCAACCGCGCGGTGCGCGACATCTACGAGCGGACACGTGGCTTCGACCACCTTCAATCCAAGGGCGCGGGTTCGGGCGAGGCTCCGCTCGGACGTGCCGTGCGCCGTCACCATAAGCGTCTGCGTCTTGACGTCAGCGACGTCCTTCGCGACCGCGACACCCCTCGCCTCGAGGGCGCTCAGGACGGTCGGGTTGTGCACGAGATCGCCGAGGATCGTGAGGGGACCGGCGTCAGCGTGCTCGAGCGCAAGCGCGATGGCGTCACGAACGCCGAAGCACATACCGAGGTGGGCCGCTCGGAGGATACGCATCATTTATCCGAGGGGCTTCGCCCCTCGGACTCCCCTACACGCGCCCGCGCTCGCGATATGCACTGATTCATTACGGCACCCGAGTGAACTTCACGTCGCGACTTAGCGGGTTGCTGAAGTCCGAACTCGACAACTTCCGTACTTTCAAGCGGGTTCATTGCGGAAGGATACGCAGCGGGGCCCGCTGCGTGGTCACGGGAGGGTGAGCGTTACCTGAGATTCCGGTGAGCGGGGCTTAATACCGCAGTAATCGGGCAAATTGGGCTGCTGCCCCAACCACGAACATGCGGGGTCAGATCTTGTTTCTTGCGTCGCTGTCCAGTCGAGAGGACATTTCGTGCAAGAAACAAGATCTGACCCCGGTAGGTAGTTGCTTCGCCCGCGGGTCAGGAGACCAGCGTGTCACTTCGTCAGCCAGTACCCCCCCAAACCGCCGAGCACTGCACCGATGGGCGCACCGATCATCACGCCTCGCAGGACGCTGATGTCGTCGTCCGGATTGTCACGGTTCTCCGCAGCGTAAGCCCCGATCGTACCGCCGGCCACGAACCCGACACATACCCCGGCAACCACCGCGATGATCCTGTCGGTCTTCGAATGACGCTTCCCCGTGGTGGTCTGTTTTGAGGGGGATGCCAACGGCCGGTGGAACGCATCGCGGGACGGGCCCGTAGGAGCCGGGAGATCGAAGGTGAAGACGGAGGGCGCGACCGCGGCTCTCGAAGATTCCACGGTCGGAGCTGCTGCGGTTGAAGAAACGAGGATCGCTACTCCGAGAACCAGTCCATTCATCATCTGCGTCCACCTCACTTCTAGAGGCGCAAAGCGCGAATGCATGGGCTCACCGACGAGATCTCGTCCCGATAACGGCGGGTATGATGTAAGCCCATGCATCACCCCCGGTCACTACCGCTGCCTCACTGATCACCCGCAGCGACCGAGAGCAAGAGCGCTTCGACGAACAACTGTCCGACGATGCGGAATCGGCTGGCGCCGAGCGCGCCGCGAATCGCGATCTCGCCCTGGCCTGTCGCTGTGCGCGCGTAGCGCGTAGATAAGGATGCCGACGTTCACCGCGACGATGACGAGCAGCATGCTGATCATGCCCTGCATGACCGCAACCTGCCACATGGTGACGTCGTGGATGTCGAGCAGCGTGTATGTGTATGGCAACTATCCTGCGAATGCGCGGCGGCGAGCCGGCGGCATTGGGCGATCGGCTGCGGCAGATCGCGACCGACAGCGAGCCGGACGTACGCGTGGGGGCCCGGTCGATGACGCTCGTCTATCAACAGGACAAGCTCGCGCTACGGCTGGTGACCGGCGTGCTGACGATCGTGGTGCTCGATACGCTATCGGATGGGACCCTCCTTGGCGGCAAGGGCAAGATCCTGCTTCCGGCGGTCTCTCTGATGATGGTGACCGCCGGAGTACTGGCTGTTGTCGGCCCCGCCAGGCGGGCGCTGCGAATCCAGCCGATCGAGGCGTTACGAGAGGAGTAGTGGACCAACCGATGGAGTCACGAACCTGGGCGTGACGACAACCAGAGAATGAAGTCCGTCATCGGCGGGGCGCCGCCCTGTTGCCGCAGCATCTTCGCGACCTGCGCACGATGCCCGTGCGAGTGCATGCAGACCTGCATGATGCCTTGTGCAACCGTGCAGCGTCCGCCGGGAATCAATGGATTCTCGAGGACGCGCTCCAGGTCGGCGGCGGTGGCGCGCGCAATCCACGCTTCTTCGTCTCGCTGAGCGGCGGCATACAAACCGATGAGCGCGTCCAGCGAGTCGGGAGCGGCCGTCTCACGCTCGAGAACGAACGGCGTTCCGCTGATCGTCAGAAACCAGAATCGGCTGGCGACGAGAATGTGCTGCAGCAGTCCGACGATCTCGGCGTCCGCGGCGGCTGCCGGGTGTTTGCGGATCGCCTCCAGAAGCAACGTATTCGCGGCGCCCTTGTGAGCGACCAGGTCCCGGGTCATCTGAAGCATGCGAGATGATTTCACCCTTCAGCATTTCACGCTGAACTCCGCCGCCTCGTACGCCAGCGACGACGCCAGCCAGCGCTCGGTCACCTCCACGGCCTCACCCTTCCGTTTCGCGTAATCCTGCAGCTGATCGCGGTCGATCCGGCCCACGTTGAAGTACTTCGCCTCCGCGTGTGAGAAGTAGAGGCCCGACACGGAAGCCGCGGGTGTCATCGCGGCGTGCTCGGTGAGATGGATCCCGAGCTTGCGCGCATCAAGCAGGTCAAAGAGCTTGAACTTCTCGCTGTGGTCGGGACACGCGGGATACCCGTAAGCGGGACGGATGCCGCGGTACTTCTCGGCGACGAGCTCCTCGTTGGAGGGCGTTTCCTTTTCGTACCCCCAGTCCTTGCGCGCCTGCGCGTGCAGGTACTCGGCGAAGGCCTCGGCGAGGCGGTCGGCGAGTGCCTTGACCATGATCGCGTTGTAGTCGTCGTGGTCCGCCTCGAACTGCTTCGCGAGCGCCTCGGCGCCGAGGCCGGCGGTCACCGCGAACATGCCGATGTAGTCAGGCACGAGCGACTCTTTCGGCGCGATGAAATCGGCGAGCGATCGGTTGGGGCGGCCGTCCGCGATCACCTCCTGCTGGCGCAGCATCGGCAGACGCGCGAGCTCTTCGCGCAGCGAATCGTCCTTGAAAACCATGATGTCGTCGCCGACCGTGTTCGCCGGCCAGAAGGCGTAAACGCCCTTCGCCGCGAGCAGCCTCTCCTCGATGATCCGCTTCAGCAGCGCCTGCGCATTGTCGTAGAGCTCGCGCGCGGCCTTGCCCACCTTGGGATCGTCAAGGATCGTGGGGAATCGTCCCTTCAGCTCCCAGGCGGTGAAGAAGAACTGCCAGTCGATGAACTTCGCGATCTCGGCGAGGTCGACATCCTCGAGGTAACGCCGGCCGACGAACCACGGGGATGCGATCTCGTGGTTGTCCCAGTCATACTGGAACCGGTTCGCGCGCGCCTGCTGAATCGAGAGGAGCGGCTTCTCCTTCCGCCCCGCATACTTCTGCCGGGTCGTCTCCTGCTGCACGCGGTTGGCGCGGTCGAACTCGTCGCGCCTGTCGCCGAGCAGGCTCGACACGACGTCAACCGCTCGCGATGCGTCGAGCACGTGGACGACCGGCTGACTGTATTCGTGCGAAATCTTCACCGCGGTATGCTGCGGACTCGTCGTCGCGCCACCGATGAGCAGCGGGATCGTGAAGCTGCGGCGCTCCATCTCGCGCGCGACGAACACCATCTCGTCGAGCGAGGGCGTGATCAGACCCGAGAGGCCGATGATGTCCGCCTTCTGCGCCATCGCTTCGTCGAGGATCTTCGCCGCCGGCACCATCACGCCAAGGTCGACGACCTCGTAGTTGTTGCACTGCAGCACGACGCCGACGATGTTCTTGCCGATGTCGTGGACGTCTCCCTTGACTGTCGCCATGAGGATCTTGCTCCGCGCCGGCTGTAGGCGGCCCCTACCTTCAGATTCCGCCAGACGTTTCTCTTCTTCCATGTAAGGCAACAGGACAGCCACGGCCTTCTTCATGGCACGGGCGGACTTCACGACCTGGGGGAGGAACATCTTGCCGGCGCCGAACAGGTCGCCGACGATCTTCATCCCGTCCATGAGCGGACCTTCGATGATGTCGAGCGGCTTCGCGTACTGCTGTCGCGCCTCCTCGACGTCCGCATCGATGTAGTCGACGACACCGTGCACGAGCGCATAGGCGAGCCGCTTCTGGACCGGCTGGTCGCGCCAGGCGAGATCCGCCTCTTTTTTTGTTCCTGTTCCCTTCACCGATTCGGCGAACGTGACCATCCGTTCCGTCGCGTCAGGACGACGATTGAAGATGATGTCTTCGACGTGCTCGAGCAGGCCCTTCGGGATGTCTTCGTAGACGACGAGCTGGCCGGCGTTGACGATCCCCATGTCCATGCCGGCCGCGATCGCATGATAGAGGAACGCGGAGTGGATCGCTTCGCGCACGACGTCGTTGCCGCGGAACGAGAAGGAAAGATTGCTCACGCCTCCGCTGATCTTCACGCCGGGACAGGTCTCTTTGATGATCCGCGTCGCCTCGATGAAGTTTTTCGCGTAGTCGTTGTGCTCCTCGAGCCCCGTCGCGATGGCGAGGATGTTCGGGTCGAAGATGATGTCGGTCGGATCGAAGCCGACCTCCTCCACCAGCAGCCTGTAGGCGCGCTGGCAGATCTCGACCTTGCGCTGGACCGTGTCGGCCTGCCCCGTCTCGTCGAACGCCATCACGACGACGCCGGCACCGAAGCGCTGAACGGTGCTCGCCTTCTGCAGGAAGTCCTCTTCACCCTCCTTGAGGCTGATCGAATTGACGACCGACTTCCCCTGGACGCACTTCAGGCCCGCCTGCAGCACGGTCCACTTGGAGCTGTCGATCACCACCGGTACGCGCGCGATCTCAGGCTCGGTAGCGATGTAGTTGAGGAACGTGGTCATGGCCTGCTCGGAGTCGAGCATGCCCTCGTCCATGTTCACGTCGATCAGGTTCGCGCCGTTGCGAACCTGTTCCGCAGCGACGCGTACAGCCTCCGCATAGTTCTCGGACTTGATGAGGCGCGCGAATCGAGCGCTTCCTGTTACGTTTGTGCGCTCGCCGATCATCTGGAAGTTCGAATCCGGGCGGATCACCAGCGCTTCCAGACCGGAGAAGCGCGTGAAGGTGTCTCGGCTTCCG
>Ga0247829_10000460_pt1 | contig 15506 bp, 14 predicted proteins | sample 12C_Control_Day4_FD_207765 | JGI IMG/M metagenome (GOLD analysis project Ga0247829, IMG submission 207765) | Soil microbial communities from agricultural site in Penn Yan, New York, United States - 12C_Control_Day4 | ecosystem: Environmental > Terrestrial > Soil > Agricultural land | place... | reverse complement strand
TCGGCGATGTGGGGGATTGCGATCCTGCCCAGCTCGCCGGCACCGACGGCGACCACACCTGTGGCGTGGTCGCGACGGCGTCGCCGCCGCCGTTGATCGTCGCCCATGCCGCCGGCGGCAGCTGCTGCGTCGCGTGCTGCAGGGCAACGCTCATCGCCTGGGCGCTCGCGAATCGCGCCTCGGGCGCCTTGGCGAGCGCGGTGAGGATCACGCGCTCGAGGTCCTCGGGCAGATCGAGGCGCAGCCCGCGCGGCATCGGAGGTGGTGCCTCGATGTGCAGGCGCAACAGCTCGAACAGCGAGGCCGCGTGGAACGGCTTCTGGCCGGTCGCGCACTCGAACAGGATCACGCCCATCGCGTAGATGTCGGTTCGATGATCGACGGGGCGCCCGGCCGCTTGCTCCGGTGACATGTAGTGCGGCGTGCCGAGCAGCGAACCGGTGCGCGTGGCCGAGCCGATCGGCGTATCCGAGAGCTTCGCGATGCCGAAGTCGAGCACCTTCGCGCGGCCTGCCGGCGTGATGAACACGTTGTCGGGCTTGAGGTCGCGGTGAACGATGCCCTTGCCGTGCGCGGCGCCGAGCGCGTCGAGCACCTCGGCCGCGAGCCGCGCGAGGCCGCCGAGGGGCAACGGGTGCGCGCGCAGCTGCGCGACCTCGACGATGCCCGAGAGCGGCGACCCGTCGAGATACTCCATGATGATGAACGGGCGTCCGTCGGGCAGCGTCGCGAGATCGAGGATGTTGACGATGCTCTCGTGGCGGATGACGTTGACCGCGCGGGCCTCGGCGAAGAACCGCTCGACGAGATCGGGCCGATCACTGCACTCGCGCGACAGCACCTTGATCGCGACGCGACTGCCGATCGTCGGGTGCACGCCCTTGTACACGCGACCCATGCCGCCGACGCCGAGCAGCCGCGCGACCCGATACGCGCCGATCGTCGTGCCCAGGAGGACGTCATCACCGACCGGCGCGAGTTGCTTGCCGTCGAGACCGCAGTGACCGGGCGCCGGCTGCGCCGCACCGCACTCGGGGCACACGAACATCCTCGGAAGATACCTCAGCGCGCACCGAGACGAGCGCGCATCTGGCACCCCCGATCGTCGCCGCCGCGGCACGCCGTCTCGAAGGCCGTGCGCGCGCCTGCCTCGTCCTTCGCGCCGCCGATGCCCTCGAACAACGTATGCCCCAGGACGGCGCACCCACCGGCGTTCGCGAGCTCGCACGCGTGACGGGCGGCCTCGCGTGCGCCGGCCGCGGCCGCGGGGCCACCCGAGAGGCGCAGCACCGCGAGCTGCCCGCACCCGAGGCCGTCGCGCTTGGTGCACGCGCCCTCGAGCAGTTGCTCCGCGCGGGCGCGATCGGCGGGCCCTGCCGTCCCGTCGACCAGCGTCAGCGCGAGCTCCACGCAGGCCGGCTGGTAGTCGCGCGTGCACGCGTATTCGGTGAGCTCGCGCGCTCTCGCCGGCTCTGCTGCGCCCGCCTCGCCCCTGTGCAGGATCGCCGCGACGTCGAGGCAGACATCGAGGTCACCGGCGTGGCAACCGAGCGTGCCGACCTCGACGAGTCGCGCGGACAGCGCGCGTTGCTCGGCCGGATCGGTCGTCGCCGCGAACCGCAGCTTGATCGACGTCACGATACGGCGGCACGCCTCGTGGTCGGCAGCGGTGCACGCCTCCCGCGTCAGCACGTGCCCGCGCTCGGCGAGCACGCGGACGCGCGCGGCATCACCCTCGATGACCTCGACGATCGCGGCCGCGAGATAGCACGACGAGGCGTCCCCCTGGTCGCACCTCGCTTGCAGCTCGCGAGACGCACGCAGCGCGGTGTCCTCGCCCGGCACCGGAACCGGTGGTGCGGGCTGCCGAGGCGCCGGGCCGCCACTGCACGCGACGACGAGGACGAGCAGCGTGATCGCGAGGTGCTTCATATCGATCCGGACGGGGCGCTCTCGCCGCTGTCGCACGCGTCCGGCGTCCGGCCGGATCTCGGCCACACCGTCCGGCTCTCGGACGCACGAGCTCACAAGCCGGCGACATCGCTGCGCGCGCGGCGTGGCGCACCGCTTGCTCGTGATCGCGCGCATGGAAGACCTCGCGATCGAGCTGCCGCGCGAGCGGATGTGGCGCACCGGCACCGGCGAGATCAGCGACGCCGATCTTCTCGCCGTGCTCCTCGGCACCGGCATCCGCGATCGCCCCGCGCGCGCCGTCGCCGCGGAGCTGGTGCGCCTGGCGGGCGGCCTCGGCCCCCTCTCGCGCGCGTCGCTGCACGAGCTCGCCCAGGTCCCCGGCATCGGCGAGGCCCGCGCGGCACGCGTGGCGGCGGCGTTCGAGCTCGGCCGCCGCGCACTCGACGCCGTCCACCACCGCCAGACCGTCGGGTGCGCCGAGGACATCTACCGGATCGTCGCGCCGCGCGTCGCCGGTCTCGCCCAGGAGGTGTTCATCACCGTCGGCATCGACGTCCGCAACGGCCTGCTCGACGTCGTCGAGGTCGCGCGCGGCACGGTCAACGGCGTCGAGGTTCACCCGCGCGAGGTGTTCCGGCCGTTGATCCGCATGGCCGCGGCGGGCGGCGTGCTCGTCCACAACCATCCGAGCGGCGACGCGACGCCGAGCGTCGAAGACCTCGCCCTCACGCGCCGCCTTCGCGAGGTCGGCGCGCTGCTCGGAATCCCGATCATCGATCACGTCGTCATCGGAGATCACTGTTTTCGGTCGATCGCGGAGTGGATGGGAACGGAGCTCTGACCATGACCGACCCGACGACATAAACTCCGATCCGAGCCACCGAGCAGGCGGTACACTCGACGCGTATGCCGGAGCCGTGGAAGCGGAACGCCACCTACGCGGATCTCGACTCGATCCCAGACACGTGGGTCGGAGAGATCATCGACGGCGACCTGTGGGCCTTTCCGCGACCTGCCAGCGGCCACGCGATCGTGCTGGCCGAGATCACACGACAGCTGAATCCACTCAGCGACGACGACGGAGCGGACGGCTGGGTGATCCTGCTCGATGTCGAGGTCCGCTTCGGTCCCCACCTGCTCGTCCCCGACATCACCGGCTGGCGGCGCTCGCGCATGCCGAAAGTTCCGGACGTGACGGTGTTCGAGCTCGCCCCCGACTGGGTCCTCGAGGGCATGTCACCGTCGACGGCGCGCCTCGATCGCGGCCGCAAGCGCGAGATCTACGCGCAAGGGGGCGTCGGCCACGTGTGGTTCGGCGACCCCGCGAACAAGACGCTCGAAGTACTGGCGCTCGTCGGTCGCGAGTACAAGGTCGTCGCGGTCGCAGGTGGCGACGAACATGGCCGCTTCGCGCCGTTCGAGTCGATCGACTTCGACGTCGGCAAGCTCTGGCGTCGCTAGATCACCTGCGCGCGATCCAGACGCACGAAGCCGTGTCGACGGCGGCCGGCGTGTCGAGCACGCGCAAGCACCACCGCGCGAGGTCGTCGCGCGCGACGAGCGCGAACACGTAGTCGACGGGATGGGCGCACGGCCCGAAGCCGGCGACGAGCGGGACGCGCGCGAGGATGTTGAACAGGTGCGTCGGCCCGGCGGGCAGGGTCGCGGTGATCGCGACCGCGCCGGGCAACTCGACGTGATCGCCGCGCGCGGTGAGCTCGAACGACGCGTCGCGTGCCAGCTTGATCGGTGTACCGTCGGCGAGGAAGCTCCACCGGCGATAGCCGGGGAACGTCGAGAACGGCCCGCTGCGCGTGACCTCGGCGAGGCTCAGCCGCAGATCGTAGTCGTCGACGTCACCGCGCGCGCTGCGCCGCAGGATCTCGTGCGTGACCCCACCGCCGTTGCGCCACGGCTGCGCGATCCACTCACGCGGTGTGATCACGCGCGACATCGGCACGCCGCGGCGCGCCACCTCGCGCCACTGCACACGTCGCGAGGAGCGGCGTTCGACGTCATGCGCATCATGGCGTCGGTGCGGGAGGCGGCGGCTCGGGCGGCGGTTGGAGTCGCTCGCGCAGGCGCTGCTCGAGCTCGGCGATCTTGCGGCGTGCTTCATCGCGCTCGCGCTCGGCGGCGGTGCGCGCGGCGACCGCGGCGTCGCGCTCCTTCTCCGCGCCGGCCTGGGCCGTCCGCGCGGCATCGCGCTCCTTCTCCGCGTTCGCCTGGCCGGCGCGCGCCGTGTCGCGATCCTGCTCGGCGGAGGTCTGCGCCGCCTTCGCGGTGTCCCGATCCTTCTCGGCGTTCGCGCGCGCGGTGTACGCGACGTCGCGCTCCTTCTCGGCGACCGCCTGCGCCATCTTCGCGCTGTCGCGCAGGCGCTCGGCGTCGGCTTGCGCCGCCTTCGCGGTGTCACGCTCGGCGTTCGCCGCGTCGCGCACCTTCTCCGCCTCCTCCTTCTGCTTCATCGCCTCCTGGAACCGCTTCATCGCGTCGTCGGCCTGCCCCTTCGCGCGCGCGGCGGCTTCGTTGGCGTCGTTGCGCAGCGCCTCGGCGGCCTTGCGCTTCTTCTCGGCCTCGGCGCGCAGCGTGTCCGAGTTCTCGCCGCGGCGCTGCGCTTCTTCGGCCATCCGCTTCGCCTCGTCGGCCGCGCGCGTGGCCTCGTCGGCAGCGCGACCTTTCTCGCTCGCGTCGGCCTGCGCGGCCGCGGTCATCGCGCGCAGCTCCGCCTCTTCCTGCGCCTTCTTCGACAAGTATCCCCACACCAGCACGCCGGCGATCGCGAACGCCACGAGCGACAGCAAGCTCACCGCGGCGGCCTTGTTGCGGCGCACCCAGCGCGAGAGCCGGCCCGTGGCCGAGTAGCGATGCGAGAATACGAGGTCGCCGGTCAGGTACTGCTTGAGCGCGCGCACCAGCTCGTCGGCGGTGAACCGCTGCGACGCGTCCTTGTGCATCGCGCGCGCGATGATCCCGGAGAGCTCCGGGTCGCGCGGCATCGCCGGTGGTACCGGGTCATCGGACCTGAGCCAGTCGAGGAACGCGTCGAGCTGCTTCGTGCGATCGCCCGGGCCTTCGCCGACCCGCCACTCGAACGGCGTCTTGCCCGACACCACCTCGTAGAGCGTGATGCCGAAGCTGTAGACGTCGAAGCTGGGATCCGCGGCGCGGCCCTGGCTCTGCTCCAGCGGCAGATACGGCGGGGTGCCCGCGCTGATCGTGACCATGCGCCCACTCATCGACGGTGGCTGATCCGCGAGACGCGCGGCGTCACCGTCGCCCGGTGCCTCGAGATCACGCGCGATGCCCCAGTCGATCAGCGTCGCTTCACCGCGCTTGCCGATGATGATGTTGTTCGGCGTGCAGTCGCGATGCACCACCTTGCGCTCGTGCGCGTACGCGAGCGCCTCCGCGATCGCGACGAGGTTCGACAGCAACTCGAGGCGCTCGCGTGTCCGCGGCTTGCCGTCCTTCTCCGCCTCCACGAGCTCGTCGAGCCGATCGCGCAGGGCGCTGCCGTCGACGCGCTCCATCACGCAGAACGGCCAGCCCACCGTCGACTTGCCGAGCTCGTAGATCGTGACGATCGACGGGTGTTGCAGCTTCGCGAGGATCCGCGCCTCTGCCGTCACGCGGCGCTGGAACATGTCGCCGACGCCGGGCGGCAGGTCATCGCCCTCGCGCGGCGCCTTCAGGATCACCGTACGGCCGAGCCGGCGATCCGTGCCCGAGAAGATCTGCGCCATGCCGCCGCGCGCCATCGGATCCGCGGGCCACATGAACGCGGACTCGGTGACGAGGCCCTTGGGAAGATCGAGCGTCACCGGCGCCGACGCCTCCTGAGCCTCCACCACCGACCGGCACATCGAGCAGTTCGCGAGGTGACTGTGGATGTGCGGCAGCGACGGATCCTTCAGCTCCGCGAGGGTCGGGTGTTTTTCACCCTCGATCCCCAGCTGCGTCGGGTCGGACTCCATGCGCGGCTATAATGACACGGATGCTGGATCTGATCGGCAACACGCCACTCGTGCGCGTCGACTGCTTCGACACGCATGGCAGCGAACTGTGGCTCAAGCTCGAGAGTCACAACCCCGGCGGCTCGATCAAGGATCGCATCGGGCGTTCGATGATCGAGGCGGCCGAGGCAGACGGACGCTTGCATCCCGGCGGTCACCTCGTCGAGGCCACCGCCGGCAACACCGGGCTCGGCCTCGCGCTCGTCGCGGCGCTGCGCGGCTACAAGCTCACACTCGTCGTGCCCGACAAGATGAGCCAGGAGAAGGTCACCCACCTGCGCGCGCTCGGCGCCGAGGTGATCTGGACGCGCAGCGACGTCGGCGTCGGCCACGCCGCGTACTACCAGGACATGGCGAAGCGCCTCGCCGACGAGCACGGCTGGTTCTACGTCAATCAATTCGGTAACCCCGCCAACCCGCTCGCGCACGAGCGAGGCACCGCGCCCGAGATCTGGGAGCAGAGCGGCCACCACCTCGACGCCATCGTGTGCGGCGTCGGCTCGGGCGGCACGATCACCGGCATGTCGCGGTTCTTCGCGCGTACCGCACCCGACGTGGAGATCGTGCTCGCCGATCCCAAGGGCTCGGTGCTCGCCGGCTACATCGCGACCGGCACCGTCGGCGAAGCGGGCTCGTGGCTCGTCGAGGGCATCGGCGAGGACTTCGTGCCGCCGATCTGCGACCTGTCGCGCGTGAAGCGCGCCTACACGATCGACGATCGCGAGGCGTTCACCACCGTGCGCAGGCTGCTCGCGAAGGGCGGCATCCTCGCCGGCACGTCGACCGGCGTGCTCGTCGGCGCGGCGCTCGCGTGGTGCCGTGACCGCAAGGCAGCCCCCGGCAAGGTCGTGACGTTCGTGTGCGACAGCGGTGCGAAGTACCTATCGAAGGCGTATCGCGACGAGTGGCTCCAGGATCAGGGCCTCGTCGATCGCCCGACCTATGGCGACCTCCGCGATGTCGTCGCGCGCCGCGCCGGCGATGCGCAGCTCGTCGCCGTCGCACCCGACGATGCGCTGCGCGTCGCGTACGCGCGCATGCGGCTGCACGACGTCTCGCAGCTGCCTGTCCTCGAGCGCGGCCAGCTCGTCGGCATCCTCGACGAGTCGGACCTCCTCATCGCCGCGATGTCATCCTTCGATCGCCGCGTGCGCGACGTCATGACCACGAAGGTCGAGACCCTCGCCCCCGACGCTTCGTTCGACGAGCTCGTGCGCGTCCTCGATCGCGGCCTCGTCGGGGTGATCGTCGACGGCGGTCAGCTGTTCGGGCTGGTGACGCGCATCGATCTCGTGAACTACCTCCGTCGCCGCCATGCCTAGGCTGCGCGCACGTCGACGCGGAACGCCTCGACGAGCTGGCTCGCGATGCGGTGCGCGGCCGCCGGATCATCCGGGTGATCGAGCTCGCGATACATGCGCGCGAGCCGCTCCACCTTGTCGAGCGCGAGCCCCGCACCGTCGAGCGCGCACGCATGCGCGAGGAAGAACAGCGCATAACCGCGCGACAGCTGTCCATCGTCGCTCGGCGCGAGGCGCCACGCGCGCCACGCGAAGTCGAAGTACGGCCGTGCGAGCGTCGTCACCGTCGAGGCGTGCCGCGCGAGCGCCGCGCGCAGCTCGCCGACGGTGGTGAGCCGCACGAGCTGCAGCATCTTGAGCAAGTAGTCGGGGAAGAACACGTCATCCCCGAGCACGCGCCCGAGCCGCGCCCCGATCGCGGAGTCGAGCGCGGTCACCTCGTCGCCGCGCACGACCGCGACGAGCGCGAGCTGATCGAGCGCGACCTCGTCGCCGTCGGCGATCCGCCGTGGCAGCTGCGTCGCATACGCCGCGAGCTCGTCGCGGATCGCCACGAACTCGAGGTCCGCGAGCTCGAGCAGCCCTGCGACGCGGCTCAGCCTTCGCCGCACCGCCGCCGGCACCGCCCCCGGCGCCTTGTACCCGAGGTCGTGCTCGATCTCGGCCCACGTGTGCTCGAGCAGCGTGCGGATCTGGATCTCCGCGCGCGCTCGCTCGGGGAGCTCGCGGCCGCCGCACTCGAACACGTAGTGCAACGAGCGATAACCGAACCGCCCTGGCTCTGCATGCCTGCGCTTGTCGATCGAGCGCGTGAGGTCGATCCGCAGCCGCGCCTCGATTACGCTGCCCACGCGATCGACGTCGTCCTCGAAGTAGGTGACGACGCGCAGCCCGAGCAGATCCGTGATGTCCCACAGCTCGCCGTAGCTGCGATCCGGCCGCACCAGCTTGCGCGCGAGGCTCGCGTGGTCCTTCACGCGCGAGGTCACCGAGTGGACCTTGATGCCTGCCTCGACGAGCCAGCCCGCGACCTCGCGAGACAGCTCGTCGCCCCGCACGCCGAGCGCAGGCGCGACCTGCTCGCGTGCAAGGAGCAGCCGCGCATGGACGTCAGACATGCAATCCGTTATCACGGACAATCATCCGTCGTCAACTCCGGGGCGATGGTCCTGACCGGGTGGCACGTTGACTGGTCTATCAGACTGGCCTACCATTAGATGTGCGATGTCAAATACCTACAACATCCACGAGGCCAAGGCCCAGTTCTCGAAGCTGATGCGCCAGGTCGAGGAAGGACACGAGATCCTGATCGCGCGCGACGGGACCGTGGTCGCGCGCCTGGTCCCGGAGCTCCGCCCCGCGTCCATTCAGATCGGGCGTGATGCTGGCAAAGGTCACATCGCGTCGGACTTCGATGCGCCGCTCGACGACTTCGCGGACTACACGGGATGAGGATCCTGCTCGATACGCACGCGTGGCTGTGGCTCATGCTCGAACCCGCGCGCATCGGCCCTGCGACGCGCGCTCTCGTGGAGGCAGGCGAGCACACGTTCTTGCTGTCGATCGCGTCGGTGTGGGAGCTCGCGATCAAGCACGCTGCCGGGCGCCTCACGCTACCGGAGCCGCCGCACGCCTACGTCCAATCGCGAACACGCGCCGATGGGATCCGTGTGCTCGCGATCTCGGTCGCACACGCGTGCCGTTCGGCCGAGCTTCCGCGCCACCACGCCGATCCGTTCGACCGGCTCCTCGTCGCGCAGGCAGAGCTCGAACAGCTCACGATCCTGACTCACGACCAGCACATCCCTCGGTACGGCGTGGCCGTCCGGGACCCGAGTGCCTGAGGTAGTCAACCCCGTCGGGGGCGTCGGCGCGGCTCAGTGATCGTGGTCGCAGTCGGGGCCGTGGACGTGACCCTCTTCACCATGCTCGGGCGCCTCCGGGATCGGGGTGCCCTGCTGGGTGAGCTGCTCGACCTCGGTGACCTTCGCGTTCTCGACGAGGAACTTGAGCACCTTGTCCTGGCGCAGCGAGTAGGTGACGTTGTCGAGGCGACCGTCGCGCTGCCACTCCGCGCGGAGCTTCTGCGCCGACGTGTTGCGCGCCTTCGCGGTCGCGTCGACGTGCTTGGTCAGCTCCTCGTCGGTGACGGCGATGTTCTCCTTGTCGGCGATCGCCTCGAGCAGGAGCTGGCCGCGCACCTCGTCCGCGCCGGCCGGGCGCATCTTCTCGCGCAGGTCGTCCGACAGGCCCGCGTTGCCGCGCTCCGGCTTCATGCCGAGCATCTGGCGCAGGCGCTGGTACTGCATCTCGACGGCGCGCTCGATCAGCGCGGGCGCCACCGGGATCTGGTTGGCCTTGATCAGCTCGCGCAGCACACCCTCGCGCGCCTCGCGGTCGATCACCTCTTGCTCCTTGGCCTCGAGGTCGGCGCGCAGCGCGGCGCGCAGGCCGTCGAGCGTCTCGGCCTTGCCGGTGTCCTTCGCGAACTCGTCATCGAGCTCGGGGACGTCCTTCGCGCGCACCTCGAGGATCGAGACCGTCAGGGTCGCGTGGCGTCCGCGGATCGTCTCGTCCTTGAAGTCGGCGGGGACGTCGACCTCGATCGTCTTGTCCTTGGTGTCGAGCGGCACGCCGAGCAGCGCCTCGCGCAGGCCGGGCAGCGGCTCGCGCTCCGCGTCGTCGAGATCGACCGCGAACTGCGGCTGGTTGATCTGGTGCTCGCCGATCGTGCCGGTCACGCTGAGGCCCACGATGTCGCCGGCGGCGGTCACGTCACGGCCCTCGATCGGCAGCAGCTCGGTGTGCTCGCGGCGCAGCTGCGCGAGCGCGTCCTCGACGGCCTGGTCCTTGACGTCGAGCTTGCGGCGCTCGATCGCGAGGCCCTTGTAGTCCTTCGGCTCGATGTCGCCACGGATCTCGATGATCGCGGAGAACTTGAACGGCTGTCCCTTCTTGATCGGGTCGGCCTCCTCGACGCGCGGCTCGGCGACCGCCTCGAGCTTGTTATCCGTCGACGCCTTGAAGAACGACTCGCGCACGAGCTGGTACGCGACCTCGGCGTTGACGCGCTGGCCATACACCTGCTCGAGCACCGGACGCGGCACCTTCCCCTTCCGGAACCCCTTGAGAGCGACGCCCTTCCCGAGATCCTTGTAGGCCTCTCCGAGCTTGGCGCTGACGGTCTCCCAGGGGACCTCGACGAACATCTTCTTCTCGACCGGTGACACGTCTTCGATGCGAACCTGCATGGCGACGTGTGGTTACCACATCACCGGCGAAGGCGATACGTGGGCTCGCCGCCGTGTGGCTCGCCCGGCTCGACGAGGTCGAGCCCGTAACTCTCGAGCTTGCGGGTCAGCTCCTCCATGAAGGAGACCGCGTCCGAGAGGTCGAGGAGTTGCCCTAGCGCCCGCGCGGTCAGCTCCTGCTCGCCGAGAGCGTTGAGCGCCTTGCGCTCCCCCGCATCGATGTGAAAGTCGGCCGGGACCACCCGATCCACGAGGCGGCCGAGGCGCGCCGAGATGTGGGGAGCCAGGCCGAGCCGCACGATCGCGGATTGCGCACCGGATCCCGACGAGTACCCGAGGGCGGTGCGCACGTTGCCGCCGTGCGGAGGCGGCATGGTGCGCCCGCGCTGCCGCGGCATCGGAGTCTGACGCAGCTCGGGGTTGGACGGCGCCATGCTCGGTGCCGGCGCCGGCGCGTGATGGACCGCGACCTGCTGCTGCCCGACGTAGCTCACCGCCTGCGGCGCTTGCGGGACGCGGGCGGCCCCGACCTGGCTGACGTAATCCACCGACGGCGGCATTGCATCCGGACGCTTGGGCAAGATGCGTGGCGCACCCGGCCCCCAGTTCGCCGTCGGCTCGCGGTCGAACGTCGATTCCTCGTCGAGCAGGCGCGGCGGATTGCCCTTGCTCCCGGCCAGCCGGCGCGCCGCCTCCTCGAGCTGATTCTTGATCGCCTGGGCGAGGCCGTCGTTGCTCGGGTCCTGCACGTGGACGCCCCACGGTCCATTGACGTCGGTGCCGGCGGGTCCGATCGCGAGCTCGATGCCGTGCAGCACGATCGTCGGACGCGTCTGGTCCCGGCTCTCGGCGTACGCGCGCATCAGCACGCGCTGCTCCGCCCACTTCTCGCTGATCACCATCACCGACCGGAAGTGGCTCGGAATTGCTCCTGGAGCCCGAAGCCACACGTCGACGAACCGGATCTGCGCCATGCGAGCGCCTCATCATATCCCAGTCTGTGGCAGCCTCGCCTGCGTGGAGCGCTCCGGCTGGCCAACCAACGCGATCGTGTTCGGCGCCGCGTTGGTCGCGTTCGTGCTCGCCACGCCGAGCGGCGGTTGGGACGGGTCCCTCGGACTCGCCACGCTCGCCGCGCACCACGATCATCTGGCGGCCGCGCCGCTGTACGGCGTCCTCGCCGGCGTCGCGGCCGACCTCCCGTTCGGCGAGGTCTCGTTCCGGCTCGGCCTTCTCGGCGCGGTGCTCGGCGCGCTGACCGTCACGGGAGTCGTCGCCGCCGCACGCGCGTGGTTGCCGAAGGACCCACTCGGCGGCGTGATCGGCGCGATCCTCCTCGCGCTCGCGCCGCCGTTCCGCGACGCCGTCGGGTTCGCCGATCCGTCGATCCTCGCCGCGTGCGGCGTGGTGTGGACGATCGCCGGTGCGCTGCGCGGTTCGGTGTCCGCGCTCCCATGGGCCGCCGCCGTCGTCGGCAGCTCACCCTGGCTCGGCCTCGCACTCCTGGTCATCGCCGTCGCGTGGCTCGGCAAGCGAGGCATCGATCGCAGTGTGCTCGCGCTCGCGATCGCCGCGCTCGGCGTCCTCGCGATCGTGCTGTGGGCGACCGCGATCGGCCCCTTCCCGTCGCCGTCGTCGAGCTTCGCCGCGCTCGTCGCGGGCACGGCGAACGGCGCTGCATCGGTGGTGATCGGCAGCGGCCTGCTCGGCGTGGCGTTCGGAGCCGCGACCGGCCTTCCTTCAGCGCGCTGGCTCGGCGGCATCGTCGTCGCGACCGCGGCCGCCGCGATCCTCGCGGAGCCGTCGCCCGCGCCGCTGCTGGCCGTGCTCGCCGTCGGCGTCGCCGTCATCCCGAGCGCGATCGTCCGCGCGGTGTCCGCGCAGCGACGCTCGCTCGTCACCCTCGGCGCCGGCGTGCCGCTGGTCGCGATGGCGCTGCTCGTCGGTCCTGCGTTCGGCGTCGACGATCCACGTGGGGCGCCGAGCCGGCTCGCGACGGATCTCGTCGGCTCGCTGCCACCGGGCCCCGGTGCGATCGTGCTCACGCGCGCCACACCGTGGGCGGCCGTGAGCTACGAGAAGCTGGTCGCCGGCGCGCGGCCGGATCTCGCGCTCGCGCCGTTGATGCCTCCCGAGATCGCCGACGCCGTCGTGGTGCGCCACCTCCGCGGCGACGACATCGTCGGCTCCGACGTGCCCGCGTTCGGCCGCCTGGATCCTCGGCGCGCCGTGCCGCGAGGCCGTGGCTTCCAGATCCAGCTCGCCGAAGCGGAGGTCGTCGTGCCGCCGCCACCACCCACGACCTACCCTTCCGCGATCGGCGAGCAGCAGGCGATCACGCTCGCGCTCGCCCGCGCGCGCTACGAGGCTGGCGCGGGCCGCCTCGATGCCGCCGCGCGCGCCGCGGGGCTGACCCCGCGCTTCGGCGCCGCAGATCTCGCGCTCCTCGCGACCACCGCGCTCTCGCGCGAACGGCCCGCGCTCTACGGTTTCGTACCGCGGTTCCCCGAGGAGCCCCTGCGGGTGCGGCTCGAGCTGTTCGGGGATGACCTCGCGTGGGTCGCCGGCCTCGAGCAGCCCAGTGTCGATGCGCCGCGCTCGCGACGCCTCCACGCGCTGTGGCGCGAGCTCCTGCTCGGTGCTCGCAAGGCCGACGATCCCGCGATCGCGGCGCTCGGTCCCGAGGCCATCGCAGCGACGCACGAGCTGCTCGCGGCCATCGGTCCGACGCCGTAGCTCCTCCGAAAAAAAAACCGCCGGCAACATGGGGGATGTTGCCGGCGGGACCCGCTACGTGGCGGGGGTCAGTGGCGGCCGCTGATGCGGGTGGAACATCAACTGGTCGCCGATCGAAACGCTCACCGATGAGGTGCAGGCTCGAGGCCAACCCGCGCGCGGCACGATGCCGCGCACTTGCACGATCACTGCGCTAGATCCTCGCATCCGCGGCCGCGCGATTAGGCACAGCGTGCGTCGCTGCGCGGCACGACCGCGCACACGCGGGGTGGCATCCCCACTGCAATCACCATCTTCCATGCCGCAAAAGCATCCGTCGATACCGCGCAGCTACGAGGAGATCGTGCGCAAGACGGTCCCGAATCTCGACTCGTCCTGGCGTCCGTCCGAGGAGCAGGTGCGAGACGCGTACGCCGGCAAGCACGTCCTCACGCGCGAGGAGGAAGTCCTGCTCCATCGCGTCAACGAGGTGCTCCTCGATACTCCGGGCATCGATATGTGCGGGCTCGAGATCGAGGTGGACGATACGCGCGTCGTCTTGCGTGGCCACTGCGCGAATCCCGCCGCGATCCAGCGCGTCGTTCGCGCCGTCTCCTCGATGGAGGAGGTCAGCGCGGTCGTCGACCAGCTGGTCGTCAACGCGGAGCCGCGTTGAATCCGGAGCTCATCACCCCGTCGCCATTCCGTGGAGGCAGCTACCAAGAACGATGATTGCGTAATTTCGCACTCCCCTTCACCACTCGGGATTGCGTCGCTGCCGCGCAGGGGGGCGCGCTATCGAGCACGGTGAGCGCATGCGCACGCCCCTCGCCACGTAGATGCCCAGATCTTGGTGCGCCGAGAGCACACGAAGTTTGGCATCAGACTGGCACATGCGCTGCACCGGTCCGAATGCAGAACCCGAAGGAGCTAGCCGTGTTTTCTTGGGCGATTGCATTCTTCATCATCGCGTTGATCGCTGCGCTCTTTGGCTTCGGCGGCATTGCCGCGTCTGCAGCCGGGATCGCGAAGATCATCTTCATCGTCGCGCTCATCTTGGCGATCGTTAGCCTTCTGGCTGGTCGCCGGCCCGCCGCATGAGCGTCGACCCGGAGCTCTAGGCAGCCAGAGGCTACCTGGACTCGATGGCGGCAGAAAGGTATGACCTCGCTGTGAACGGAACCATCCTGATCGTCGACGATGACGACGACACCGCGATCCTGCTGCGCGATAGTCTGCGCAAGCGCGGGTTCGATGTCGACGCCGTGAACTCGGCGCAGCAGTGCCTCGAGCACCTGCGGACCGACCCAGCGGACGTGGTGGTGACGGACGTGCAGATGACGGGCATGTCCGGGATCGATCTCTGTCAGGAGATCCGCCAGCGCTATCCCGATCTGCTTCCCATCGTGCTCACCGGTCAAGGTGGGCTCGACACCGCGATCGCCGCGATCCGCGTCGGCGCGTACGACTTCATCACCAAGCCGGTGAAGGTCGACGCACTCGCGATCGCCGTCGGCCGCGCGCTCGAGCACCTGTCGCTCAAGCGCGAGGTGAAGCGCCTGCGCACCGCCGCGGACCGTGACATTCCGATCGACGGCATCGCCGGCTCGAGCCCCGCGATCCGCGAGACCATCGAGATGATCCGCCGCGTCGCCGACAGCGACGCGACGGTGCTGGTGACTGGTGAGTCCGGCACCGGCAAGGAGCTCGTCGCGCGCGCGCTTCACAACCTGTCGCCGCGCCGCGATCAGCCGTTCGTCGCCGTCAACTGTGCGGCGATGCCGGCGCCGCTCCTCGAGAGCGAGCTGTTCGGTCACGTCCGCGGCGCCTTCACGGACGCGAAGCGCTCGCGCGCAGGTCTGTTCGTGCAGGCCGGCTCGGGCACGATCTTCCTCGACGAGATCGGCGAGATGCCGATCGAGATGCAGGTGAAGCTGCTGCGCGTCCTCCAGGAGCGCAAGGTCCGCCCCGTCGGCGGCGACGAGGAAGTTCCGTTCGAGGCGCGCGTGGTCACCGCGACCAACCGCGATCTCGAGACCGAGGTCGACGAGAAGCGGTTCCGTGAAGACCTCTTCTATCGCATCAATGTCGTCGCGATCCCGGTGCCGCCGCTGCGCGCCCGCGCGGGCGACATCCTGCTGCTCGCTCAGTACTTCCTCAAGCGCATCGCGGGACGCACCAACAAGCCCGTGCAGGGGATCTCCGGCCCGGCCGCCCGCTTGTTGATGGACTACGACTGGCCCGGCAACGTGCGCGAGCTCGAGAACTGCATGGAGCGCGCGGTCGCCCTGTGTCGCCTCGACGGTGAT
>Ga0247829_10000459_pt1 | contig 15509 bp, 12 predicted proteins | sample 12C_Control_Day4_FD_207765 | JGI IMG/M metagenome (GOLD analysis project Ga0247829, IMG submission 207765) | Soil microbial communities from agricultural site in Penn Yan, New York, United States - 12C_Control_Day4 | ecosystem: Environmental > Terrestrial > Soil > Agricultural land | place... | reverse complement strand
CGCCGTGCTCGTCGAGCACGACGTTGACCACGTGCCGCAGGCCGATCATCCGCCCCGCCTCGCGAACGAACGCCTGGAACGGGTTCGCGTCGATCGACCCGAGTCGCACTCCGTCGCGGTCGATCATCGCCGGACCGTGCGTCGCGGTGATCGTCGCCTCGCCCGCGCAGCCGATCGCGACCGTCTTCGCTCCGCCGGAGTATCCGGCATACTGATGCGGCTCGACGACGCCGGTCGCGATCAGCAGGTCGGTCTCGACGCAGAGCCGGTTGACGACGACGGGAATGCCGTCGATCGTTCCGAGCTCGGCGAGCTGATGGCGATCGGTCGCCGCATGATCGACGATGCGAACCGTCGACGCGATCTCCGCTCCGAGCTTCGCCCGCCGCTCGGCCTCGGTGCTCGCGCGGTGCAGTCCCGTCGCGCAGAGCAGCGTCACCGCGTCACGAGGCATCCGCGCCGTCTCGAGCTCGCGCAGCACACCGCCGATCAATCGCTCATCGGGACAGTTGCGCGTGGCGTCGGTGAAGGCGATGGTGACGCGCTCGGCGCCGTGTGGAATGATCATGGCTGCATGATGGTCGCGTCAATAGCAGAGCGGGCGAGCAACGATGATGACACACGGTGTCGTCTCGGTGGCTCGCCCGCATTCGATTCGCCTGTTCGGCGCCGTCGGCTCAGCTGCGTCCGAGCATGTGCCCGAGCTTCTCGGCCTTCGTGCGCAGGTAGCGTGAGTTGTGCTCGTTGACACCGACGTCGATGCCGACGCGCTCGACGATCTTCAGTCCGTAGCTCTCGAGACCCACGACCTTCTTGGGGTTGTTGGTCATCAGGCGCATCTCGCTGATGCCGAGGTCGACGAGGATCTGCGCGCCGATGCCATAGTCGCGAAGGTCGGCCTTGAACCCGAGCGCCTCGTTGGCCTCGACCGTGTCCTTGCCCTGATCCTGCAGAGCGTAGGCCAGCAGCTTGTTCGTCAGCCCGATCCCCCGCCCCTCCTGGCGCATGTAGAGCACGACGCCGCGGCCTTCGCGCTCGACCTGGAGCATCGCCGCGTGCAGTTGCGACTGGCAGTCGCAGCGGCGCGAGCCGAGCGTGTCGCCGGTGAAGCACTCGCTGTGCACCCTGACGAGCACCGGCTCCTCGGTGTGGATGTCGCCCTTGACGAGCGCCATGTGCTCCTTGCCGTCGACCACGTTGTGATAGAGATGCAGTTGGAAGTCGCCGAACTCCGTCGGCAGCGTGACCTCGACGACCTTCTTGACGAGCTTCTCGCGCGCCATGCGGTACTTGATCAGGTCCGCGATCGTGACGATCGTCAGGCCGTGCTCCTCGGCGATCGCCTCGAGCTGCGGCATGCGCGCCATCGTTCCGTCGTCGTTGAGAATCTCGCAGAGCACACCCGCCGGATACATGCCGGCGAGGCGATACAGGTCGACCGCCGCCTCGGTGTGCCCGGCGCGACGCAGCACTCCCTCGTCGACCGCGCGCAGCGGTGCGATGTGTCCGGGACGTGCGAAGTCGACCGGCTTGGACTCGGCGTCGGCGAGCGCGCGGATCGTCGCGGCTCGATCGCTGGCCGAGATGCCGGTCGTCGTGTTGTGTCGATAGTCGACCGTCACCGTGAACGGCGTGCCGTGCAGCGATGTGTTGACCGGCACCATCATGTCGAGCTCGAGCTCCGCGGCGCGGCTCTCGGTGATCGGCGCACAGATCATTCCCCGACCCACGCGGATGAGGAAGTTCATCGTCTCGGCGGTACAGTTTTCACCGGCGGCAATGAAATCCCCCTCGTTCTCCCTCTCCTCGTCATCGACGACGATGATGACCCTGCCCTGGCGCAGGTCTTCGAGTGCTTTCTCGACTGTCTGGAACATGGGTACGGGACTCCACCCTACTTGTCGATCTTGGTCACCGACTGGATTGCCGACTTCTCGACCTTGACCACGACGTTTTTCGCGATCTCGACGAGCACCGCGCCCTCCTCGACCTCGTGGACGACGCCGTGCAGGCCGCTCGAGAGCACGACCTTGTCGGTGCGCTGCACGCTGCCGAGCAGCGCCTGCTGCTCCTTCATCCGCTTCTGCTGCGGACGGATGATCATGAAGTAGAAGATGCCGAAAATGATCGCGAACATCGGGAGCATGCCCAGGATGCCGCCACCGGCACCGCCCTCGCCTCCGGGAGGCGCAGCCATCGCAAGAACGATCGAGAAGTCCATCGTGATACCCGGTCGGTTTGGTTTCGAGACAATGTCGGGCGACGAGCGCGATGCGTTCGGCCGCGCCTGATTCACTGGTCCGGCGACTGTCGCGCGCTCATCGTCGCGAGAGTCTGCCGCATCCACGCGCCGTAGGTGCCGGCGGCGATCGCCTCGCGCGCCCGCTCCATCAGCGACAGATAGAAGCTGACGTTGTGGATCGTCGCGAGCACCAGGCCGGTGATCTCGTCGACGTTGAGAAGATGGCGAACGTACGCACGCGAATAGTTCCGACAGGTCTCGCACGCACACTCCGGATCGATCGGCGCGAGATCGTCGCGGTGCGCGGCGTTGCGCAGGTTGATCTTTCCGCGCGAGGTGAACAGCGACCCGTTGCGCGCGTTGCGCGTCGGCATCACGCAGTCGAACATGTCGACGCCGCGCGCGATGCACTCGAGTAGATTCTCGGGCGTGCCGACACCCATCAGGTAGCGCGGCTGGCTCGAGGGCAGCAGCGGCGTCACCGCCTCGACGACCTCGTACATCGTCTCGGTCGGCTCACCCACCGCCAGCCCGCCGATCGCGTAGCCGTCGAACCCTATCTCGATCAGCGTCTCGGCGCTCCATCGACGAAGGTCGGCGTGCGTGCCACCCTGAATGATGCCGAAGAGGTTCTGGTAGAAGCCGTAGTACCCCTCGGTTCGTCCGTGGTGCTCGCTGGCGCGTCGCGCCCACCGCATCGAGCGGGTCATCGATTCGCGATGATGCTCGTACGACGACAGTGCCGGAGGACATTCGTCGAGCACCATCATGATGTCCGAGCCGATCGCGCGCTGCATTTCGACGACGTTCTCGGCAGTGAACCGATGACGCGTGCCGTCGATGTGCGACTGGAACTCGACCCCGTCCTCGGTGAGCTTGCGCAGGTCCTTCAACGAGAAGACCTGGAAGCCTCCCGAGTCGGTGAGGATCGGTCCGCTCCAGCTCATGAACCGGTGCAGGCCGCCGGCGTTGCGGAGCGTCTCCGGACCGGGTCGCAGCAGCAGGTGATAGGTGTTGCCGAGGATGATCTGCGCGCGGAGCTCGAGAAGATCGCTCGAGCGGAGCGTCTTGACGGCGGCCCGGGTTCCGACCGGCATGAAGACGGGCGTGCGAACCACGCCATGCGCCGTCTCGAACCAGCCCGCTCGGGCGTGGCTCCCGGGGTCGGTATGCTCAACGGTCAGCCGCAAGTGTGGAAAACTACCAAAACACCGGCGGGTGCGGTGTGTCAATTAGTCTGGACTGCAGACGGTATCTTCGCCGCGCCCCATACACATCGAGCCTTCCATGCAACGTGCCTCCCGCGGTCAGATCTTCGCCTGGACCCTCTTTGATTTCGCGAACACGGGGTTCCTCGTCATCATCGTCACGCTGATCTTCCCAGTGTACTTCACCGACGTGATCGCCGGCGGCAACGAGGATTACTGGGGCTGGACGATCTCGGCCTCGATGCTCGTCACGGCGCTGATCGGTCCGCTGCTCGGCTCGATCGCCGACGCGACGAGCCGCAAGAAGCGCTTCCTCGGCGTCTTTACCGCAGCCTGCGTCATCGCGACGGTGGGACTCTACTTCACCGGACCGGGGACAATTCTGCTGGCCGCGACGCTGCTCGTGATCGCGAACGTCGGGTTCGAGGGCGGCACGATCTTCTACGACGCGTTCCTGCCGGAGCTCGTTCCGGAGACCGACTACGGGCGAGTCTCCGGCTACGGCTTCGCGATGGGATACCTCGGCTCGCTGATCTCGCTCGCGCTGGCGATCCCGCTGGTTCCCGAGGCTGGCATCACCGATCCGGCGACGCGGAATACCTTTCTGCTGGCGGCGGCGTTCTTCGGACTCTTCTCGCTGCCGCTGTTTCTCAACGTCCGCGAGCGCACGTCGGCCCATCGGTTCCACGGCGATCCGTTGCGCGAGGGATACCGGCGGCTGCGCGAGACGATCACCCACATCCGCCGCTACGACGACGTCAAGCGGTTCCTGCTCGCGTTCTTCGTCTACAACGACAGCATCCTGACGGTCATCGTCTTCGCGGGGATCTTCGCGAGCAAGGAGCTCGCGATGAGCTTCACCGAGCTGATCCTGTTCTTCATGATCGTCCAGGGCTCGGCGCTCGTCGGATCGCTCGTCTTCGGCGCGCTGACCAATCGCCTCGGAGCGCGACAGACGATCATCGTGACACTGCTGATCTGGGTGGCGGTGGTGATCGGTGCGTACTTCGTGACGACAAGCACGGCATTCTTCGTCGTCGGCGCGCTGGCCGGCATGGCACTTGGCTCGTCGCAGTCGACGAGCCGCACGATGATGGCGCTGCTGACCCCGCCGGACAAGAAGACCGAGTTCTTCGGCTTCTACGACGGCTTCTTCGGCAAGGCCTCGGCGATGATCGGACCGGCCGTCTTCGGCGTCGTCTCGAGCGCGTACGGCATTCGCAGCGCGATGCTCGTCGTCGGCGTGTTCTTCCTCGTCGGCATCGCCCTCGTGCTCCGCGTGCGCGATGCGCGGCCGTCGCCGGAGCCGGCGGCCTCGACATGAAGCGGGAGCGGCCTCCGAATCGGAGACCGCTCCCGCACAAGAACCCTCGAAAGTGCGCCGCGAGCTTTAGGACTCTCGCATCGCGAGCGCCGCGATCGTCGTAGCCGTAGTAATCGTCGCAACCGTCGTGGCCGTCGTAATCGTCGCGACCGTCGTGGTCTTCGCGACCGTCGAGGTCATCGCGATCACCGCGTGAGCACGAGCGCTCGCGTCGCCGTCTCGCCCGCGCACTCGACGCGGCAGAAGTACGTGCCGGCCGGCAGGGGCATCCCGCCGTCATCGCGGCCGTCCCAGGTCAGCTCGTGCCGGCCCGGTGCGAGGCTCCCGACGGCGAGTCGCCGGACCAGTCTTCCGTTGACGTCGTGGATCGTGACGATGGCGTCGTGACCCGAGCCCGAGACGGGTATCGCCAGGACGATGCGCGTCTGCGCGGTGAACGGGTTCGGATAGCCGTCGACGATCGCCAGGCGCAGCGGCGCGAGCCCATCGTCCGGCGCGGAGCTCGACGGCGGGTCCTCGTCCGGATCGGAGATCATCGCGGTGTAGGGCGAGAGGATTCCGAAGCGGATGCTCAGGTCGATGATCGCGTCGACGAGCTCCTTCTGCTCGCCGGTCCGCGCGATCTCCGCCAGCAGGTGGTCGATCTTGTACTTGGCCCACAGGCGAGCCACCGCGCGGTTGCCGAGCGTGTCGCCGAAGTCGATCGCGCGGGCGAAGCTCGCGGGCTCGCTCAGGTACGTGCCGCCGAGCGTGACGACGTGCCGGCCGGGGTTGCGGTAGCGTCCGAACTGCAGGACCTGCATGCCCCAGAACAGATCGGGGAGCGCCATCGGGTATCGGTCGTAGACGTCGGCCGTCCCGTAGTCCAGCGAAAGGCGGGAGAGCACCGGTTGCGTGACCCGACGGAAGTAGTTGTCGACGACGATCGCGATGCTGTCGTCCTCCGCGATGTACGTGGCGTAGCCTCCGTTCTGGCGTGCCAGTGCCTCGAGCAGCGGGCGGCTCAGCTCTTCGCCGATGCCGAACGGGAAGATGCGCGCGCGGCCGCCATTGCGCGCCGTCGCGCTGTCGACGATCGCCGCGATCTCGATCTCGCCCCACGTCGGATAGCCGTCGGTGAGGAAGATCAGGAGATTGGTGCTCCGCTCGCCGAACGACATCCTCAGCGACTCGCGCAGCGCTCCGTCGATGTTCGTCAGGCCGACGGCGCCGAGACCGGCGACGAAGCGCCGGGCGGCCGCGACATTCTCCGGCGTCGCCTCGACGAGATCGGGCCGGAACGACACCACGCCGGTGCCGAAGGCGAGCAGGTTGAATCGGTCGGTGGGCATCAGCCCGTCGACGAACGATGACAGCGCCGCACGCAGCTCGTCCATGCGAGCGCCCTCCATGCTCGAGGAGATGTCGGCGGTCACGACGATGTCGCGGGGCTGCACGCGCTCCGGCGGCACCGAGTCGGGCGGCGTTACCCACAGTGCGTAAAAGTGGTCGACGCCGAAGGAGTCCGCCGGCGTCGGCGAGTACGTCAGGACGTTCATGCCGACGCTGTCGCGCCGCGTCTCGAACCGCACGAGGTAGTCGCGATCCGGGATGAACTGCTCGTCACCGAAGTCGGCCGTGAAGTGATCGGCCGCGATCTGCGTGACGCGATTCGCCGTCGACACGGGGAAGCCAGGAGTCTCGAATGACTTGAAGCTGGTGCCCGTGCGCGCGTCGATCCGCACGGTCACGCGCTCGAGCGGCACCGGTGACAGGCCGGTGGTCTTCAGCAGGAACCGGTAGTCGATGAACCCGAAGTCGTAGCGCAGCAGCTCCGCGTACGTGATCTCGAATCGGACCTCGCTCTGCGCGTCGATGGGAGCGATGTTGAGCTTGAAGATGTTGTCGCCGAGATACTGCAGCAGCGCCGGATCGATCAGACGACGGACCTTGTCGTTGTACTGCTTCTGCGCCTCCTGCTTCTCGCGCAGCGATGCGACGTACCGCCGTCCGTTGAACCAGTAGATCAGCTCGGTGATCACCGCTCCATCGGGAAGCGGGAAGATGAACGTCGATTCGACGCGCGCGTTCGTCGCGTTGAAGAACGTCTGATTGACGTGAGTCACCGCGATCTGATCCTGTATGTCGACGCTGGCGTCATAGGTGCGGATCGCCATCGCCGTGAACGTCTGCTGTGAGTTGAGCGGGCGGACGAAGAGGGCGCCGGTAGCATCGGCGACGTGAGGCAGCGCGAGCAGGAACAGAGCGCAGACGATGGCCAGAGACTTCATGGCATCACCCGGAAAGTTTGGAGAGAACGGCCGTCATCGGAACAGCCGAGCCGACAGGAGTTCTCAGGCGATTGAGAACGAGTCCGACGACGCCCGAACGGATCGCCGCGCCGGTGGTAGATTCCCGGCCTGACCGATCGCACTCACGCTCATCCGACGGAGCTCGTCATGAACCCTCGCCCGTTGCTCATCCTATCGCTCGCACTGGCCCTTTTCACTGCAGCACGCGCTCAGGACACGTTCTCGATCGTCGCGGTCGACCCGGCAACCGGCGAGGTCGGCAGCGCGGGCGCGTCGTGCGTGCCGTTCGACGTCGCGATCATCAGTGATCTGCACCCCGGCGTTGGCGCCATCAACACGCAGGCTGAGTATCACCAGTCGAATCAGATCTACGCGTCGACGCTGATGGACGAGGGTCTGTCGCCCGATTCGATCATCGCGATGCTCGAGCGCAACGATGTCGGCGACACGCCCGCGCGGCGCCAGTACGGCATCGCCGCGCTCGCCAATGGGGGCAGCGCCGCCGCGTTCACCGGCGAGTACACCATCGACTGGCGCGGCCATCGCGTCGGCGCCACCTACGCCGTGCAGGGCAACATACTTCTCGGCCAGCAGATCATCGATTCGATCGCCGATCGCTTCGAGCGCTCCCAGGGTCGTCTCGCAGACCGCCTGATGTACGCGCTGCTCGGCGCGCGCGTCGCGGGAGCCGACACCCGCTGCCTGCAGTACGGCACGTCATCGCTCGGCGCCTACATCCAGGTCGCCCGTCCGGGCGACCGCGACGACTCGCTCATGCTCGATCTGCGCGCGAGCATTCCCTCCGGCGCCGTCGAGCCGCTCGACTCGCTGGAACGCCTGTTCTCCGCGTGGAAGGTCGCCGCGATCGAGGATGAGACGCACGCGTACGGCATCAGCGCGCAGGCCGTCGGCGCCGGCGACCCCGTGCGTCTTCGCATAGACCTGGCCGCGCGCGCGGTCGTCGACGTCGCGCTCTTCGATGCCGCCGGTCGCCGCGTCGCCACCGCACCCGGAGCGATGCTCGATGCCGGCACGGCGGTCGTCAGGCTCGACGCCGATCTCGCGGCGGGAACGTACTTCGCGCGCGTGTCCGTCGGCCGTCACGTCGCGACGTGCAGGGTCGTCGTAGAGAATTGATGGTGGATCGGTGGATGCCTGCGTGCGCGGCGCATCGACTGGCTCAGTCCCGCGGCGTCGGACTCGCCTGGCCGAGACCGACGAGCTCCAGCAGCTTCAGCGCGTTGGTCGTCGTGGCCATCCCTTCACGCAGACGGTAGTCGAAGCTCATCGCGCCGTCGCCATCGCTGTTGATCGTCTCCTGGAAGTGCACCGGAATCGTCGCGGCGGCAAGCTCGTCGATGGCGGCCAGGCCCGTGTCGTGCGTCGAGACCGCGCCGATCGCGCCGGTGTCGAGCAGGTGCGCGATGACGCGGCGCGCGGCGATCTGGCGCTCGACCGCGTTGGTCCCGCGGAGGATCTCGTCGAGGAGGTAGAGCAGACGCCTGCCGCGCGCGCGACAGGCGTCGGCGAGCGTGACGATGTCGCGCAGCCTGCGCAGCTCCGCCATGAAGAACGAGACGCCGTCGGCGAGCGAGTCCTCGATGACGATGCTCGTCGCCAGCTCCAGCGGCGGCAGACGCAGGTGGGCTGCACACACGGGCGCCCCGGCCTGCGCGAGCACCACGTTCATGCCGATCGCGCGAAGCAGCGTGCTCTTGCCGGACATGTTCGAACCGGTCACGAGCAGGAACGTCCCGGCGGGCCCCACGGTCACGTCGTTCGCCACGCGCCGCGACACGTTGATCAACGGATGCGCCAGCCCCTTCGCATCGACCACCGAGTCCTCACGCTCCACAACCTCCGGAAACGTCCAGTCCGGCTCGTCGAAGCGCAGCGTCGCGAGCGCCGAGAGGGCCTCGAGCTCGCCGAGCGCGACGAGCCATCGCCGCGACGCGCGCCCGGATCTCGCCTGCCAGCGCTCGAGCGCGTCGAGGACGTGAAAGTCCCAGAGCGTCAGCGCCTGGATCGGCAGGTAGGTCATCTGCGAGTGATGGAGTCCGGCGAGCTCGACGAGCGTCGAGAGCGAGCGCATCCGCCGATCGGCGGGCGCTCCCTCGGCCGACATTCGCCCTTGGAGGTCGTGCAGCCGCTCGCTCGAAACCTCTGCCCCGGTCGCGATCGCAAACGGCTCCTCGAACGCGGCGAGATTCCCCCGTCGCGAGGAGACGCGTTCGAAGATCGTGTGGATCGTCTCACCGTAGGCGAGACTGATCACGATGTTGACGAAAAGGATCGTGCCCCAGATCGGCTGCTCGACCAGACCGATGAGCTGCGCGATCGCGGCGAGCACGAGGAGCACCGGCAGCGCTCTCGAGACCCACAGCAGCCAGCGACGACGCGCCAGCCAGGGCTCGCCCTCGGCCCACTCGAGAAACGGCTCCGGATCGAGCCTGCCGGCCGCCTCGGCGCGCCAGGCGAGCTCCTGCCGCAGCTCGAGCATCGGTCCGAGCTCCGCGACGGCGTTCTGTCGGGCGCCGATCTCGGCCGGTTCGGCGGCGGACGTGAGCCAGTCGGCAAGCGTCTCGCGGCCGTGTCGCGTTCCGGGCGGTCCGAGAATCTGATAGAGCGAGGCAGCGCCGAAGATCATCAGATCGCGCGCAACGGGATCGTCCAGATGTCGAGCGGGATGTTCGGCGGTGGGAAGCGCCTCCCACGTGCGCGCGATCCGATGCAGCGCCTCGGTGTTCAGCCGGACGAGAGCACGGACGCGTCGCTGACGGGCGGAGAGCTTCGTGTGAAGCCAGACGAGCGCGAGGAAGGTGGCGAAGGCAACGGCCGCGATGGCGTACCAGACACCGGGCGACTCCGGTACGACCCAGAAGGCGACGGCCAGCGACGCGAGCGATGCGACGAAGGCGCCGAGGCGAAGCCAGGAGATGCGGCGGTCACGGCCGTCGAGCGCACGCGCTTCAAGAGCGAAGCGTCGCAGGCGATCGTCGTACCGCGCGCGCGGGTCGTGCGCGGGTTCTGATGAGTGCTCCATTGGCACGACCCGGAGTTCTTGCGTGGCCCGTTCGCGCTATTGATCGACGCGATCGTCGACCGCGCCTTCGATGACCGCGATGAGCTCGTCGATGTTCATCGGCTTTGTGATATGCGCGTAGAAGCCGGCGCGGCGGCTTGCGTCGATGTCGCTTTCCATGCCGTACCCGCTGACGGCAATTCCCGTGATGCCGCCGTCACCGCCGAGCTGCTGCATCAGGTCGAGTCCCGATCCGTCGGGCAGTCCGATGTCGGTCACGAGCAGATCGAAGCGCTCGCGCGACGCCGCCTCGAGCGCGCTGGCGACGTTGCCGACGGCGACGACCGAGTATCCGCGGCGCTCCAGCAGCAGCTTGATCGTCGACGTCGTGTCGACGTGATCATCGACGAAGAGAATCCGCAGTGAACGCCCAGCCCCCGGCGCTGCGGGCACATCAGCCACAGCGGGAGATTCGCTCACCGTCTCGAGCTCCATCGTGAACACCGCGCCGAAGCCCTTGCCTGCACTCGCCGCTGTCAGCACGCCGCCGTGCGAGTCGACGATGCCGCGACTGATCGCAAGACCCAGCCCGAGCCCTCCAAAGGTTTGATGCATCATCTCCGAGCCCTGGTCGAAGGCGTTGAAGATCGTCGCGAGCTGATGCTCTTCGATTCCGATGCCGGTGTCCGCGACAGTGAGGCGAATGCGTCCGGGGCCGGGGTTGTCCGTGCGCACCGTGATCGTCTCTCCCGCCGGTGTGAACTTCAACGCGTTCTTGACGAGGTTCCAGATCACCTGCTGCAGGCGCGCGGCGTCGGCGCGCACGACCTGGTCGGTCGCGGTGAGCTCCACGCCGAGCTGCAGGTGCTTGACGAGGAACTCGGGCCGGAAAATGCTGACGACGTCGTCGACGAGTTTGTGAAGCCCGACCGACTCGAGGTGCATCGTGAGCTTTCCGCGCTCGATGCGTGTGATGTCGAGCAGGTCGTCGATGAGCCGCGCCTCGAGCAGCGCATTGCGCTGGATGATCTGCAGGAGCGCCCTGACGTCGTCGTCGAGCCGCATCCCCGACAACAGCTCGATGGCGCCCATGATCGGATTGAGCGGCGTTCGAAGCTCGTGCGAGAGCACGGCGAGAAAATGGTCCTTGGCGTTGTTTGCCTGCTCGGCCGCGACCAGCGCCCGCTCGAGTCCCCGCTCGGCCTGGCGCATTCGCAGCAGCGCCTTGACGTGGGCGAGGAGTACTTCGGGCTCGAGGGGCTCCGTCAGGTATCCGTCGGCGCCGAGCTCGAGTCCGCGGATGCGATCCTCCGCGCCGATGAACGACGCGGAGAGCATGAGAACCGGAATCGTCGCGGTGAGCCTGTCGTCCTTCAGCGTTCGGCACAGATCGATGCCGTTGGCGTCGGGCAGATTGACATCGAGCACGATGAGATCCACCGTGTGCGAGCGCGCCAGTTCGTAGCCCTCGCGGCCGGTCGCCGCGTCGAGGACGTCGTAGCCTTCGCGACGCAGCAGGCGATTGACCGAGTACCGGCCCGCCTCGTCGTCGTCGATGTTGAGAATCGTCCAGGCCATGGGGGTCACGCCGGGTCTACTGTCGTGAGGAAGGCCGCGCGAAGCCGCGAACGATGTCCTTCACCACGTCGCGCGAGACGGAGGCCTTCGCGACGACTTCGATCGAGCGCGCTGAGAGCTCGCTCTTCTCGTCCTCCGTCAGCACTTTCGAGGTTACGACGCGGATGGGAATATCCGACGATTCCGGGTTCTGGCGAAGCTGATCGGCGACCTCGAGACCGCCGAGGTCGGGCATGACCAGATCGAGCAGGATGAGGTCCGGCCCCTCGCTCAGCGCCATCGCCAGACCCTGCACGCCGCCGGAGGCCTCGAGCACGGTGCAGCCCTGCTCCTCGAGGAGTCGGCGCAGCAGGTAGCGTGGCGCCGGCTCGTCGTCGACGACGAGCACGCGAAGGTGCTGGCGGTCGTCCTCGGCGACGGTCGAGTCCTCCGGCAGCGGGCTGCTGGCCCAGGGGAGCGTCACCGTGAAGCGCGATCCCTTTCCGACATCGCTGGAGACCGAGAGTCCGCCGCCGAGCAGTTCGGCCAGGCGCCGCGACAACGGCAGACCGAGCCCGGTCCCCTTGACGCGTCGCTGGAACCGGTTGCGCACCTGTCCGAATTCCTGGAAGATCACCTCGAGGTCGTCCGGGCCGATGCCGATGCCGGTATCGGTGACGGTGAACACGACCGTTGCGCCGTCGTCGCCTGGGCGCGCGGTGACGCGGACTTCGCCATGCTCGGTGAACTTGATGGCGTTCGAGATGAGGTTCCGGAGGATCTGCGCGATCTTCGATTCGTCGCTGTACATCTCGATCGGCCCTTCCGGCATCTCGAAGTTCAGGGACACGGCATCGGAGGTCATTAGTGGCCTCATCACGCCGCGCAGCGCGCCGAAGAGTGACTCGACACTGAAGCGCTCGTTATTGACATCGGTCTTGCCCGACTCGACCTTCGCCAGATCGAGCAGATCGTTGACGAGCTCGGTGAGATCCTCGGCGCTGCGGCGGATGTACGTCACCTGCTTCTCCTGCTCGCTCGAGAGCTCACCATCGGTGCGATCGAGCAGCAGGCGCGCGAGCGCCAGGATCGAGCTCAGCGGCGTGCGGAACTCGTGGCTCATGTGCGAGAGGAATCGCGACTTGATCTCGTCCGCCTCGCGCAGACGCTCGGCACGCTCGTCGAGCTCGGCGTACAGCGCAACGACGCCGCGATTGGTGTCCTCGAGCTCGGCGTTGAGCCGCTGCAGATCCTCCTGGCGCCGACCGAGCTCGTCGAGCAGCGCCATGAGCTCGCGATTCTGCCGCTGCACCTCCTCCGCCGGATCGTACGGTCCGGCGGTGGCGAGGGCGCCGGCGATCTCGACCGCGCGGCGCGTCGACAGCGGCGTGCCGCGGAGCGGAATCCTCTTGGCCAGTCGAACGGTCGTGCCGGCTCCGGGCGCGGTCTCGACCGAGAACTCGTCCATCAGCCTGCGCGCGCCGATCATTCCGAGGCCCATGCCGGTCTGTGAATGATAGCGCCCGCGGAGAATGTCGTCGATGCGCTCGATGCCGGGACCGGTGTCGCCGAAGATCACGACGAGTGTAGGCTCGCTTTCGCCTTCGATCGAGAAGTCGACGCTTCCGCCGCCGGCGTAGCTGTAGGTGTTCCGCGCGATCTCGCTGACGGCCGTGGCGATGCGCGTGCGCTCCTGGACGTCGAATCCGAGCTGCTCGGCAAGCTGCCACGCGCGCCGTCGCGCGAGCACGACGTCGCGCTCGGCTTCGATGCGCGAGGTGAGGATGGGGATGGAACGTGAAGCGCTCATGGCGTCGATCTGGCTTCGCGAATGGCGACGACGGTCGCGTCGTCGCGCTCGCGTCGGAAGTCCCGCATCAGCGTGCCCGCGACGACGGCCGCGCTGCGCGCGCCGAGGCCTGGGTATCGTACGACATCGACTGAAGTCGAGAGACCGTCGCTGCTCATGACCAGGAGCGATCCCCTGACGAACGGATATGGAAGCTGGCGCAGCCGTGGCGCGTTGCCGCCGAGCGTTCCGTTGTGCGACATCAGCCGCTTCGTCTCACTGCCGCAGACGATCATCGCGGCGATGTTGCCGACGCCGCCGTAGGTCATTTCCTCACGCTCGAAATCGATGCTCGCGACCGCCGCGACCGCGCCGCGCGTGCTGCGCAGCGACAGGTGGAGCTCCTCGAGGATCTCCGCCGGCGATGCGTCGTCGGCCGTGCGCGCGAACGCTGTGAGCGCCTCCTGCGAGGCCTGCGTAGCCGGGTCGCCGTGGCCGAGCCCGTCGACGACGAGGACGACCTCGCGCGCGCCACGCTGACGATGGATCCACGCGTCGCCGACGGTCGTCAGTCCGGGATACGCGAGGCAGAGCCCGAAGACATCCGCGCGCGGCAGACTCGCCGCGACGGGCTCGCCGCGTCCGAAGATGCGCACGTGGACGACCGAGCCGGCGCCGACGATCGTGTGCATGTCGAAGACGCTCGACAGTCGCGAGATCGCGCCGAGCCCGGTGCCCGGACTGCCCGCAGTCGAGAAGCCGTCGCGCAGGCAGGCATCGACGTCGCTCATGCCGCCGCCGCGGTCGACCGCGAGCAGGTCGATCGCCGGACCCGCCGGTGTCTGGGTCGGTACCAGATAGAGCTCGCCGCCGTCGGCATGCTTGACGAGGTTTGTCGCGAGCTCGGTCGTGACGATCGCCAGGCGTCCGGCCTGTGTCTCGCTGAAGCCCGTCTCCATTGACAGCACGGCGACGCGGCGGCGCGCTTCGGCGACCATCGAGGCATCGGAAACGGCAACGCAGAGCGTGCCCGGGATCACGATTTCCATCGGGTGATTCTCACTCGTGTTCCCTCGCCGACGCGCGAGTCGAGCTCGAACTCGTTGCAGAGCCGGCGTGCGCCGCTGAGCCCAAGGCCGAGTCCGCCGCCACTGGTGTATCCATCGCGTAGCGCGAGCTCGATGTCCGGGATTCCGGGGCCCTTGTCCTCGAACGTCACGCGGACTCCGCGCCGCGGCGCGTCCTCGACGATCTCGAGCACGGCAATCCCGCCGAGACCGTAGTCGAGCGTGTTGCGCGCCAACTCGCTCGCGGCGGTCACGACCTTCGTCTGATCGACGAGGCTGAGTCCGATCTCGACGGCAAACGCGCGCACCGACTGGCGCACGCGAACGATGTCCTCGGACGAGCGGATGTCGATGACTTCAGTCTTGGCTACTGTCATCGTGCATCTCTTCGGTGGGACCCATCGACGACCGCAGCAGCTCCATGCCCCGCTCGACATTGAGGGCCGTGCGGATGCCGGCCAGCGACAGCCCGAGCTCGACGAGAGTGATCGCGACCGACGGCTGCATGCCGACGACCACCGTCTGCGCGTCGAGCACGCGCGACATCGCCGCGAGATTGCCGAGCATCCGCCCGATGAACGAGTCGACGATCTCGAGCGACGAGATGTCGATGAGCACGCCGCGCGCACGATCGCGAACGATGCGCTCGGTGAGGTCGTCCTGAAGGGTCAGCGCCAGGCGGTCGTGCATGTCGACCTGGATCGTGACCAGCAGGTAGCGACCCATTTTCAGAATGGGGATCCGTTCCACAGGTGGCTTCTCCTACTGGTTGCCCGCGCCGGCGGCGACGCGACGCACGCCCAGCCCGTTGCGGTGAAGTGCGAGCATGAACGCGTCGGCAAGCGTCGCCTTGGTGATCACGTCCTCGAGATCGACACCGAGATGAACGATCGTCTGCGCGATCTGCGGCCGGATGCCGCTGATGATGCAGTCGGCGCCCATCAGCCGCGCGGCGGCGACGGTCTTGAGCAGGTGCTGCGCGACGAGCGTGTCGACAGTCGGCACGCCG
>Ga0247829_10000458_pt1 | contig 15513 bp, 9 predicted proteins | sample 12C_Control_Day4_FD_207765 | JGI IMG/M metagenome (GOLD analysis project Ga0247829, IMG submission 207765) | Soil microbial communities from agricultural site in Penn Yan, New York, United States - 12C_Control_Day4 | ecosystem: Environmental > Terrestrial > Soil > Agricultural land | place: USA... | reverse complement strand
GACTGGCAGCGCTACTTCCAGGGCGTCGGCTACCAGCCGAGCGCGAAGCTCGTGATCGCCACGCCGTCGTTGCTCGCCGCGCTCGACAAGGTACGCGCCAGGTTCAAGCCCGCGCAGTGGGCGAGCTACTTCACGTACCACCTCGTCGCCCACACCGCGTTCCAGCTGCCGAAGAGGTTCGGCGACGAAGCCTTCGCCCTGCAGAAGGTGCTGACCGGGGTCCAGCAGCCGCCGGACCGCAGCCGTCGCTGCATCGAGGCCACGCAGGACGCGCTCGGCGAGCTGGTGGGCCAGCTCTACGCGACGAAGTACTTCCCCAGCACGGCGAAGCAACAGGCGACGGCGCTGGTCGACGCGCTCGTACGTGCGATGGGGGACGAGCTCGCGGCGCTCGACTGGATGAGCGACCCCACCAAGCAAGCGGCGCAGGCCAAGCTGGCCAAGCTGGTGCGCATGGTCGGTTACCCCGAGAAGTGGCGCACCTACGACTTCGAGGTCCGACGCGATGACTTCGCCGGCAACCGGATGCGCTCGAACGCGTTCGAGACGCTGCGCGAGCTCGGCCGGTCCGGCAAGCCCGTGGATCGCAGCGGGTGGCGGATGAACACCTATCAGGTCGGCGCCCTCTATGACCCGACCGCGAACCACACCGTGCTGCCCGCCGGGATCTTGCAGGCGCCGTTCTTCGCGCACGATCGCTCGATCGCCGCGAACCTCGGCGGGATCGGGATGGTCGTCGGCCACGAGCTGACCCACGGCTTCGACGATCAAGGGTCGCAGTTCGACGGCGACGGCAACCAGAAGACCTGGTGGCAGCCTGCCGATGCGGCGCAGTTCGCCGAGCGCGGCCGCTGCGTCGCCGCGCAGTACGCGACCTTCGAAGCCGCGCCGAAGGTGTTCGTCAACGGCGAGCTCACGCTCGGCGAGAACATCGCGGACCTCGGCGGCGTGAAGCTCGCGTTCGCCGCGTACCACGCGCTGCGCCGCGATGCGACGCGCGTCTACGTCGCCGACGGTTTCACCGAAGACCAGCAGTTCTTTCTCGCCGTCGGCCAGGCCGCGTGCAGCAAGGATCGGCCCGCCGAGGTGCAGCGCCGGCTCACCGTCGACAGGCACGCGCCGCCCAAGTTCCGCGTCTACGGCGCGCTCCGCAACCTCCCCGAGTTCGCGAAGGCGTTCAGCTGCCCTGCCGGCACGCCGATGAATCCAACCAAGACTTGCTCCGTGTGGTGACCATGCTCAAGCACTCGACGCTCGCGTTCCTCGTCCTCGCCGCCTGTGGTGGCGCCAAGCCCGCACCTGCGCCTGCGCCCGCGCCGACGCCGCCCGCATCCGAGCCGCGTCCCGTGGCAAAGACTGCGACGCCGCCGGTGCCGCCGAGCGCGGCCTCGGTGTTCCTCGAGAACTGTCGCCGCGAGCTCTCGACCGGCAAGGGCCGGATCGACGCTGTGGTCATGGTGACCGCGCCGCGCACCGTCGAGAACACGCTCGCCGCCTACGACGACGGCAACCTGCATCTCCTCAACGCCGCGATGATGGCGAGCCTCGGTCACGAGGTCGAGCCCGACGCGGGGGTCCGCGACGCCGCGCGCACCTGCGAGCAAGAGGTCCAGCAGGTCACCACCGAGCTCTCCCTCGATCGCGCGCTGTACGACGCCATCAAGGCCGTCGACACGAGCAAGGCCGACGCGGAGACGCAACGGTTCCAGAAGAACCTCCTGCGCGACTTCCGCCGCGCGGGCGTCGATCTGCCGGAGCCGCAGCGGGTGCGGATCAAGGCGATCGAGGAGGAGCTCACCAAGCTCTCCCAGCAGCACGCCGAGAACATCGCGAACGATGTGCGCTACGTCGAGGTCGACGACAAGGCGAAGCTCGCGGGGATGCCCGCGGACTGGATCGCCGCGCACCCGCCGCAGGCGAACGGGAAGATCCGGATCACGACCGACTACCCGGACTACATGCCGTTCATGGCGTACGCCGAGGACGACGCGCTGCGGAAGGAGCTGTACACGCAGTTCGACAACCGCGCGAGCGCGACCAACGAGCCGATCCTCCAGCGCATCCTCGTGTTGCGCGCCGAGAAGGCGAAGCTGCTCGGGTTCCGCGACTGGGCCGACTACCAGAGCGACGACAAGATGCTGCGCGGCGGTAAGGCGGCGGCGGCGTTCATCGAGCGCGTCGCCACCCTCGCACGCCCGCGCAGCGCGAAGGACCTCAAGGAGCTGCTCGCGCAGCTAAAGAAGACGGATCCGAAGGCGAAGACCGTCGGCATCTGGCAGAAGGACTACCTGTCCGAGAAGGTGAAGCAGGCGGCGTACGCCGTCGACTCCGCCGAGGTCCGCAAGTACTTCGCGTTCGACAACGTGCTCGCCGGCCTGCTCGGGATCACGTCGGAGATCTACGACATCCAGTACCAGGCGGTCCCTGACGCGAAGGCCTGGGAACCGAGCGTCAAGGTCTACGATGTCACGCGCGGCGGCACGAAGCTCGGGCGCATCTACCTCGACCTCCACCCGCGCGCGAACAAGTACAAGCACGCGGCGCAGTTCTCGATCAAGAACGGCATCGTCGGCAAGCAGCTCCCCGAGGGCGCGCTCGTCTGCAACTTCTCGACGGGGCTCATGGACCACGGCGAGGTCGTGACGATGTTCCACGAGTTCGGCCACCTGATGCACCACACGCTCGGCGGCCGGCAGAAGTGGAGCACGCAGAGCGGCGTCGCGACCGAGTGGGACTTCGTCGAGGCGCCGTCGCAGATGTTCGAGGAGTGGGCGTTCAGCTACGACACGCTGTCGCGGTTCGCGAAGGACCCCGCAACGGGCGCCGTGATCCCCAAGGAGCTCGTCGCCAAGCTCGCCAAGGCGCGCACGTTCGGCCTCGGCATCGCGACGATGCGGCAGATGTACTTCGCGTCGCTGTCGCTGCGCTACCACCAGCTCGATCCGGCGAAGCTCGATCAGCTCGCGGTCGCGAAGGAGCTGTCGGCGAAGTACATGCCGTACCCGTACGTCGACGGCACGAAGACGTACACCTCGTTCGGCCACCTCGTCGGCTACTCGTCGATGTACTACACGTATATGTGGTCGCTCTCGATCGCGAAGGACCTGCTGACGCCGTTCGCGAAGCCAGGCCTGCTGTCGTTGCCGGTGACCAAGAAGTACCGCGACACGATCCTCGCGCCGGGCGGCACCAAGGACGCGGCGGACCTCGTGAAGGACTTCCTCGGCCGCCCCTACAACTTCAAGGCGTTCGAGAAGTTCCTGAAGAGCTAAAAAACTTCCCAACCACCTCGGCTCCATCGTCTACCGGAGATGCACGGCAAGAGGTTCGGCGCACTCATCGCGCTGGTGGTGGGGGCTTCATGTCAGCGAGCGGCGGTCCCCGACCACCCGGTGACGCGCGCCGTCGCGCCGTACGAGCAGAAGGACATCGGCCCCGCGATCGTGCAGGCATGGGAGCTCGACCTCGCGGGCCAGCGCGACCAGGCGCGCCCGATCCTCGAACGCGTGGTGGCGACGCTCGCCGCCAAGCGACAGGTGGGGCTCGGCGCGACGAATCGCGGCACGCTCGTCGCGGGTGGGAAGTTCGTCGTCGTCTCTTCACCCGCCGGCGTCATGCTCATCTGCGACGTCGCGACAGGCAAGGTGGTGGGGACGGCGGAGCACGGTGTCAACGTCGCGCCCATCAAGGGAACGTCACTGTTCGTCTCGAGTGAAGCGACTGCTGACCTCGTCATCCGCGAGGCGCCGAGCGGAAAGGTGCTCCAGCGGTTCGAGCACACCTCGGGGCATGCGGCCTCGGATGACGGCAGCGTGCTCGTGGTCTCGGTGCCCGACGCGGTCGTCGCCTACGACCTGCGCACGCAGAAGCTCACGCAGCGCATCGCGCTGGCGTCCGGGGCCACTGCGGTGGATCTCATCCTCGGCGATCACGCCACGGCGGTCACCGCGGTGATGTCGGGCGAGTCCGTCGGCATCACGTACGAGCTGCGCACCGGCGAGGAGATCGTCCGCCAGCCTTGGCACTTCGACAGCGGGCCACCGGCGTTCTCGCCGGACGGCAAGACCATCGCGCTCGCCGGGAACGCCCCGCGCGACGAACGATCCGACGTCGTTCGCCTCGTCGACCGAGCGACGAAGAAGACGATCGCGAGCTCGCGCGCGTGTGACTACCCGACCGGCTTCGCCTTCTCACCGGACGGCAAGTACCTCGCGGTCGGTCGCCTCCGGCAGGTGTGCATCTTCAAGGTGACCGGCTTGCGGCTGCTCGCGAAGACGCCCGAGCTTCGACCAGGCTGGCGTGGAGGAGACGACCTTCAGAATACCGACGTGCGCGTCATCGACGACCTCGTGTTCGCCGAGACGGCGGATGGCACCGTGGGCGTGTTCACGCTGCCGGGTGCGAAGAAGCTCTTCGTCGGCCGCGGTGAGGTCTTTCGCATGGGCGGCAAGCCTGTCGTCGCGGTCGAAGAGCCTCCCGAGCTGGTCTCGATCGCGCACGGCGGTTCGATCTCGCGACGCGTGATGACGGACGAAGAGCGCGAGCGCCCATGGTCGGTCGACGATGACGCGGACGACGTTTCGGATGCGGTGTTCGCGCGCATCGATCCGTACGTGTGCCGGATCGGCGACAGGCTCCTGCCGCGCTTGGCCTGTGACTAATACTGATAGCCGGCGCCGAGCCCGATCTGGATGACCGCGTCGGAGCCACTATTGGTGTTCATGACCTCGGGGTCGGTGGTCACGAACGTCCACGAGTAGCGCGTCGTCGACACCTCGGCGCGTCCGACCCAACGACCGAACGTGAACAGCGCACCCGCGCCGGCGCGGAGACCGCTCGCCTTCGTGCCCGGGTCGTAGCGCACCTCGAGCTTGCCGCCCGACAGCACGAACCGCGGCTCGAAGCTGACGTACGGCTCGACCTTACCCATCGGCAGCGACGCGCGCAGGCCGATGCGCACCGACGAGTACGTGACGTCCGGCAGCTTGGCCACGTCCTGCGCGGTGCCCGAGAACTGGAGCTGATCGCGCACGTAGCCGAGGCCGAGCTCGAGGCCGACCTTGTTCTTGATGATGAACTGTTGCCGCAGGCTCGCCTCGAAGCTCTGCCAGAACGTCGCCGTGCTGGGGCCGAGGTCGTCCGCGATCACCGCCTGCTGGTTGGCGCCGAACTGGAACCGCCCGAGCACCGAGATGCCGCGCAGGGCGGGGACGCCGAGGAGGCGACCGGGCCACACCTCGACGAGCGGGCCGATCAGGATCTGGCCGCCCTCGTTCTCGGGGCGCTGGTTGGAGCCCGCGTTGTACGAGAACTTGCGAAAGCCGATGTCGACCGCGACGGTGCCGCGCAGCAGCGGAGCCCGCGGAGCGCCGGAGCTGGCGCTCTTCGTGACCTTGCCGCCGTCCTCGTCGGGGACCTCGTCCTCCTCGTCGTCATCTTCATCGTCATCGCCGAGCTCCTCGGCGCTGATCAGGGTCTCGTTGCCGGCCGTGACCTCGACGTAGGCGTCGTAGACCTTCTTGCCGCCGTCCTTGACCACGACGTGGTGCGCGTCGGCCGAGACGTCGAGCTCGAGCGGCGCCTTGCCCTGCTCCTCCTCGTCGACGAACACGAGCGCGCCCTTGGGCTCGCGCACGACGATCTTGCCGATCGCGGCCTCGAGCGTGAACTTCGCCGCCGGCACCTTGCCGCGCCTGGGCACGGTGAGGTTGTCGAACACCGGGCCGTGATCCTTGAGCTCGATGATGATCGGGGTGCTGCCGACCGGCGCCTCGACCGTGCACGGCGTCGGCTCGCAGGCGGGGCCGGCCTCCTTCTCGACGAGGTAGACGGTCGCCCCGGGCGGCGTGGTCTCGATCCGCACCTTGCGCTTGGTCTCGGCGCCCGCGACGCCGACGGCGGCGAGGACGAGCGCGAGCGAGAGCCGGACCACGATGGGACGAGCATATCGCGACCCCAGCGACGGGGCTATGCTCCGCGCGTGTCGCGCGCCTGTATGGTCGCCGTAGCGCAGCTCACGGCCCTCCTCGCCTGCTGCGGACTGGCGACCAGCCGGCTCGGCCTGGTCGTCCACGAGCTCGTGGGCCACGGCGGCGCCGCGATCGCGGCCGGTGGCGAGGTCACGGACGTGTGGCTGTTCTACTTCGCGGGCGGCTGGATCCGGTACCGCGCCCCGGGTGGCGCGCTGGCGATCTTGCTCGGTGGGATCGCGATCGAGCTCGTGGTCGGTGGTGCGCTGATCGTGCTCGCGCGCCGTGCGTTGCTGACGGCGCGGATCGTGCGCGCGATCGGCTGCGCGCTCGTGATCCACGCCGCCTGGTACCTCGCGGTCGGCACGTGGCATGGGTTCGGCGATGGCTTGCTGCTGCATCGCGCGCTCGGCGGTCGGGCGTGGCTGGTCGCGGTGCCGGCGGGCGTGCTCGCGTGCATGACGGCGTACGCCGGCGCGCGCGTGGTGCTCGGGCCGCTCGCATCGACGATCCCCGGCGGGCGTGGTGCACGGATCGGCGGCGCGGCCCTCGCGATCGCGCTCGCGGGTGGCGTGCAGCTCGGCGCGGCGGTCGGCGAGGTCGCGTTGCGGCGCGACGCCGTCTACACCGCGGCGATGCGCCCCGAGCGCGAGCGCGTGATCGCGCGCGAGCTCGCGACGTGGACCGAGGAGCAGCGGCGCGCGGGTGCGGAGCCATCGCCGGCGGCGCTGCGCGAGAGGCAGGCGACGCTCGAGCGCACGCACCGCACGTTCCCGTTCGCGTACGTGCTCGGCGGCTGCACGCTGCTCGCGATCCTCCTCGGTGCCGTGCGATCGCGAGCCGCACCGCCGGCCGTGCTGTCGCCACGTCTCCTCGCGGTCACGGCCGCGTTCGCCGCAGGTTCGGTCGCGCTCGTGGTCGCGATCGATGCTGCGTTCCACTAAGATCGGCGCGCCATGCAGCACGTGAAGAACTTGCTCGGTGGTGGGCTCAAGCCCAATGACCCCCGCAGGTTCTTGGTCGAAGCGATGATCTGCTCGATGACGGCGGACGGCTCCATCGATCCGCGCGAGCAGGCCGTGCTCGAGCGGCAGGTCGCGAGCCATCCCCTGTTCGAAGGACTCGGCGCGAACGCCTCCCGCACCTTGATCGAGCTGTCGAACGACGCGATCCAGTTCGCGGGTGGCCCGGTGCCGCGCGCGCCGTCGATCGCGAAGGGCCTCCCGGCGCGCATCCATCGCCTCGCCGCGTACGGCATGGCCGCCGAGGTCGCGGCCGCCGATCAGCGCATCCACGCCGGCGAGATCTCGTTCCTCGAGGCGCTGCGCATCGCGCTTCGGATCGGTCCGTTCGAGGCGGAGCAGATCATCCGCTACGCGCGCGCCGGCCAGCTCGGCCCCTATCTCGACGATCGCTACCTGCGGATCCGCAACCTGATCGCTGCCGCCTGCGAGATCTTCGCACTTCGCGCACTCGCGTCCGCCATCGTGGCCGATGACCATCGCTTCGAGGTGCGCGACTTCTTCGCCGCGATCCCGGATCTCAAGCTCACCTCCGACGAGCTCGACGCGGAGCTGTACCGCGCGTTCCGCCGGCCGCGCGCGCCCGGAGCCCAGGTGTTCGGCGAGCTCTCGCGCGTCGCGCAGTCGCTGCCCGAGCCTGTCGATCGCTACTGGATGCTCGTCTACACGCTCGTCGCCGAGCCGCCTGCGACGCTCGCGAGCTGGCGCGTGATCCCATTCCTCGGCGTCATGCAGGCGGCGCTGCAGATCACCGATACGGACATGGAGCTCGCGGTCGTCGACGCGCTCGCATTTCCGGCGGCGATTCCGCGACCCTGTTGAATGTCAACCTCGAGGTGCGGCGATCGGATCGACGCAGCGTCGCACCTCGCGTGATCGAACACGAGCGGTGCAACGCGATCGCTCCCGTGCATAATCGGGAGCGCACGCCATGAACTCGGACACCATCGAGCTCGTCGAACGCGTACGCAAGCGGCTCCGCGAAAACGAGAACCCCTGCCAGATCACGGGTCCCGTGTCGGAGTCACAGATCTCCGCCGCCGAGGAAGCCCTCGGGGTGACGTTCCCACCGTCGTACCGCACGTTCCTTCGCACCTTCGGTGGGATCGCGATCCCTCCGCACCTCGGCATCGTCCACGACTTCGTGGGGGTTCGCTCCGCGCCGGAAGGCCCCGACGTCGCCGCCGACGTCGCCGCCGACGTGGTCAACCGCACACTCGCGGCGCGCGCCGAGCGCAAGCTCGCCGATCACCTCGTCGTCGTCGGCATGGGCGCCCAGTACCAGGAGTGGTTCTGCCTGGACGTCAGCCGTTCGCAGCCCAACGGGGAGTACCCCGTGCTCATGTATGACGCGCGCGACAACGCGCTCGATCAACAGTTCTATGACGACTTCGGGCAGATGCTTCAGGAAGTCATGGGCTTCGTCGCCGATAGCCTCGACCAGCCGCTCGACTGACAATTTCGTCGACGGGCGCTGCGGGCCGCGTGTTAGGGTCGCGGCCCCCGATGCTGCGATGTCTCGCTGTGTTCGCGCTGTTCCTCTCCGCGTGCTCCGGCTGCGGAGGGGATGACTCCCCGACGAACCCTGACGGTAGCGATCTGCCGCCCGACGCGCCTCCTTTGATGGAGGTGACGTGCGAGACGTTACCGCCGGTCACGGAAGGCACCTGCTCGGTGACCGCCGGTGATGCGACGAAGCTGTTGCGCGGCGAGGTGCTCACGCCGACGACGTTGTTCCATGGCGGCGGCGTCGCGATCGATGCGTCCGGCGAGATCACGTGCGTCGGATGTGACTGCGCGGCGACCGGCCAGACGGTCATCACGTGCCCCGACGCGTCGATCTCACCGGGCCTGATCAATACGCACGATCACATCACCTTCACGCAGAACCAGCCGTACACGGACACCGGCGTTCGCTACGACCATCGCCATCAGTGGCGGCGCGGTCAGGATCAGAAGCCACAGATTTCGTCGTCGGGTGGCGCGAGCGCGGATCAGATCCGGTGGGGCGAGCTGCGGTTCCTGATGGGCGGCGCGACGTCGATCGTCGGCTCCGGTGGCCAGAAGGGCCTGCTCCGCAACCTCGACAGCGCGAACCAGGAAGGGCTCGATCATCCACCGGTCGACTTCGACACGTTCCCGCTCGACGACTCGGGCGGGACTCGACGCACGAGCGACTGCAACTACGGCGGCGACCCCACGACCGCGGCGTCGATCGCGAGCAAGAGCGCGTACGAGCCGCACACCTCGGAGGGCGTCGACAAGTCGGCGCGCAACGAGTTCCTGTGCCAGAGCTCGATGGACTACGACACGATGACGCCGGGGGTCTCGAACAACCTCGTCGTGCCGCAGACCGCGATGATCCACGCCATCGGCCTGCAGCCCGCCGACTACGCCGCGATGGCCGCGGCCGGCACCGCCCTGATCTGGTCGCCGCGCTCGAACATCACGCTGTACGGCGAGACGGCGCGGGTGTCGACGGCGGCGCGGCTCGGCGTCGAGATCGCTCTGGGCACGGACTGGATGCCCACGGGCTCGATGAACCTGCTGCGCGAGCTCGCGTGCGCCGACAGCTTCAACAAGACGTACCTCGGTGGCTACTTCTCGGACGTGCAGCTGTGGCAGATGGTCACCGCGAACGCGGCGGCCGTGACGGCGACCGACGACGCGATCGGCGTGCTCGCGCCGGGCCGCGTCGCCGACATCGCGGTGTTCAAGCTCAACGGCAAGGACCCGTACCGCGCGGTGATCGAGGCGGAGCCCAAGGACGTCGCGCTCGTGATGCGCGGTGGCAAGACCCTCTACGGCGACGAGCCCACGGTCACCGGGCTGGTGAGCGCGGCGTGCGACATCGTCGATGTTTGCGGTACGAACAAGAAGCTGTGCCTCATGGACGAGGTCGGGAAGACGTACGCCGCGCTGAAGACGGCGGCCGGCGCGAACATCTATCCCGCGTTCACGTGCGGCGCGCCGCCCAACGAGCCCACGTGTACGCCGAAGCGACCGACCGCGACGGCGGGGTCGACGATCTTCACCGGCGCACCGTCCGGGACCGACGCCGATGGTGACGGCATCCCCGACGCCAGCGACAACTGCCCGATGGTGTTCAACCCCGTGCGTCCGCTCGACGAGGGGACGCAGGGTGACGTGGACTCCGACGGCCAGGGAGATGCGTGCGACCCGTGCCCGCTCGACGCGAACACCGCGACGTGCACCACAGCCGATCCGAACGACCGCGATCAAGATGGCGTGCAGAACGCCGATGACAACTGCCCCGACAAGGGGAACGCCGATCAGGCCGACACGGACGACGACGGCAAGGGCGACGTCTGCGATGCGTGCCCCCAGCAGCCGAACCCGGGCAGCGCCGGCTGCGCGGTCTCGATCTACGCGATCAAGAACGGCAGCGTCCCGGTCGGCTCGACCGTACGCGTCTCCAATGCGCTGGTCACCGGCAAGGGCTCGAACGGCTTCTTCGTCCAGGTGAAGGAGACCGACGCCGACTACATCGGGCCCGATCACTCCGGCTTGTTCGTGTTCACCGGCCCGATGACGCCGGCGCTCGCCGCGGCCAACGTCGGCGCGCGCGTGACCATCGACGGCAAGATCGCCGTGTTCCAGGGCCAGACCGAGCTCGACAGCGTCAGCTCGGTGACGCAGACCGCGGCGGGACCGGAGGACGCGCCGTCGCCGGTGCCGGTGACGTACACCGAGGTGATGACCGGCGGGCCGCGCGCGGCTGCGCTCGAGAGCGTGATCGTCTCGCTCGACGGGGCGTCGGTGACGGCGCTCGACACGATGTACGGCGAGGCGACACTGACCGCGCAGGAAGCCGGCGGCCCGAAGACGCTGGTCCTCGATGACTTCCTCTATGTCCCATCGCCGCCGCTCACCGTGGGCCAGGCGCTGTCGTCGGTGCGCGGCATCCTCGCGCTGCGGCAGATGGCGTCCAAGCTCGAGCCGCGCGGCGCGTCGGACATCGCGCTCGGGCCGCCCGGGCTCGCGACGCTCACCCCGGACCTCACCTACGCGCGCGTCGGAACGACGACCAACGCCCCGACGTTCCCGTCGCCGCTGCGCGTGACGCTCACCGCGCCCGCGCAGAGCGACACGCTGGTGACCGTGATGTCCAGCGCGTCAGGCTCGCTGACCGTCGCAAACGTGACCGTGCCGACCGGGCAGACCTCGGCGACGGTGCCGGTGACCGCGGTCGCGCAGGCGGCCGACGTCACGGTGGTCGCGACGCTCGGCACGCAGATGCGCATGGCGCACGTGCGCGTGCTCGCTGCAAACGAAGGTCCGCAGTCGGTGACGCTATCGCCCGACGAAGCGGCCGTGTCGCCGAGCGGCTCGGCGGAGATGACGGTCACGCTCGACGTGCCGGCGCTGACGCCGGCGACGGTGACGCTGAGCGTGACGCCCAGCGCCGCGGGCTCGGTGCCGCCGACGGTGACCGTGCCCGCCAATGCCACGAGTGCGACGTTCACGTTCACCGACGCCGCCGGCAGCGGCATGGCGACAGTGACCGCGACGTTCAACGGAATGTCGGACTCGAGCGAGGTGACGGTGTCGACCGGTGCGAATCACCTCGTCATCAACGAGGTCGACTACGACCAGGCCAGCACCGACACGGCCGAGTTCATCGAGCTGTACAACCCCTCGGGCTCCGCGATCAACCTCGCGGGCAAGCAGCTGATCCTGGTCAACGGCAGCGGTGGCGCGCTGTATGCGACGATCGACCTCAGTGGCACGCTCGCCGCGGGTGGCTACCTCGTGATCGCGGGCACGAACGTCTCGGTGCCCGCCGGCGTCACGCGCTTCGATCCGGGCTGGACGCAGGACGCGATCCAGAATGGCGCGCCGGATGGCATCGCGCTGATCGATAGCACGACGCATACGTTGATTGACGCACTGTCCTATGAGGGCTCGATGACGATGGTCGACCTGCCGGGCTTCACCGCGAAGGTGTCCCTCGTCGAGGGCACGGCGACGACGGCGACCGACGCCAACACCGGTGCAGCCGCGCTCTGCCGTTCACCGAACGGACAGGACACCGACAACGCGGCCGCCGATTGGAAGCTCTGCCCGTCGGGAACCCCGGGCACCGCGAACCCATAGGGTGGTGTATACCTCCACCACCATGGCTTTCACCCTCGACGCACAAGGCATCTCCGTCGCTGAGATCTATCGCAACCCGTCGCCCGCTTTTCTCTACGAGGCGGCGCTCAGGTTCGAGAAGGGTTCGACGATCTCGTCGACCGGCGCGCTGATCGCCTACTCGGGGAAGAAGACCGGCCGCAGCCCGACCGACAAGCGCGTCGTCGACGAGCCCGAGGTCCGCGATGACGTGTGGTGGGGCAACATCAACATCAAGCTCGATCCGCAGAGCTTCACGATCAACCGCGAGCGCGCGATCGACTACCTCAACACGCGCGAGCGGCTGTACGTCATCGATGGCTATGCGGGGTGGGATCCGAAGTACCAGCTCAAGATCCGCATCGTGTGCGCGCGCGCGTATCACGCGCTGTTCATGCACAACATGCTGATCCGTCCGAACGCGCAGCAGCTCGCGTCGTTCGGCGAGCCCGACTACGTCATCTACAACGCGGGTGGGTTCCCGGCGAACAAGCACACGGCCGGCATGACGTCGTCGACGTCGGTCGACCTGTCGTTCGCGCGCAGGGAGTTCGTCATCCTCGGCACCGAGTACGCCGGTGAGATGAAGAAGGGCGTGTTCACGATCATGAACTACCTGATGCCGAAGCAGGGCGTGCTGTCGATGCACTGCTCGGCGACGCAGGCGCGCGACAGCAGCGATACGTCGGTGCTGTTCGGTCTGTCGGGTACCGGCAAGACGACGCTGTCGGCCGACCCGAAGCGCCTGCTCATCGGCGACGACGAGCACTGCTGGTCGGATCAGGGCGTGTTCAACATCGAGGGCGGCTGCTACGCGAAGGTGATCAAGCTCTCCAAGGAGCAGGAGCCCGATATCTGGAACGCGCTCCAGTTCGGCGCCGTGCTCGAGAACGTGAAGTACGAGCTCGAGTCGCACGTCGTCGACTACGAAGACACGTCGCTGACCGAGAACACGCGCGGCAGCTACATCCTCGACTCGATCCCCAACGCGAAGCTGCCGGCCGTGGGCGGTCACCCGAAGAACGTCATCTTCCTGACCGCCGACGCGTTCGGCGTGCTGCCGCCGGTGTCGAAGCTGACGCCGGGCCAGGCGATGTACCACTACATCTCCGGCTACACGGCGAAGGTCGCCGGCACCGAGGTCGGCGTGAAGGACCCGGAGCCGACGTTCTCGCCGTGCTTTGGCGGGCCGTTCCTCGTCTGGCACCCCACCAAGTACGCCGAGATGCTCGCGGAGAAGCTGCGCAAGCACGGCACGCAGACGTGGCTCGTCAACACGGGCTGGTCGGGCGGCGCGTACGGCACCGGGTCGCGCATCAAGCTGAAGTACACACGCGCGATCATCGACGCGATCCACTCGGGCGAGCTCGCCAAGGTGCAGACGGCCGAGGATCCGGTGTTCGGGTTCCACGTGCCCGTGTCGTGCCCGGACGTGCCGACCGAGATGCTGCAGCCGCGCAACACGTGGACGAACAAGGCCGCGTACGACGAGAAGGCCAGGAAGGTCGCGACGCTGTTCCGCGAGAACTTCAAGAAGTACGAGGCGCAGGCCTCGGCCGAAGTGCGCAGCGGCGGCCCGAAGCTGTAGGGCGTGAAGATCGCGTCAAGTGCCGACCGTTGCCTTCGGCGGTCGGACCTTCGCATCCTAGGCTTGCAGCGATGACACGAAGGATCTCGGTGCTCGCCGCGGTGCTCGCGCTGGCGAGCCCAGCCGCGGCGGAAGATGTGATCCCGGGGCACAGCGTCGACTATCCGGTCGACGGTGCGATCACCGGCATCAGCGGCGGCATCTCGCTCGCGTCCTTCCTCATCCCGATCCGCGGTCACGACCTGTGGGAGCGCCAGCTGTTCGAGTGGGACGAGGCCGTGAAGGACAAGTTCTCCCGCCGTGCCTCGGCGATCTCGGATGGCCTCGTGGGCCTCTCGATCGTCGCGCCCGCGATCTATCTCACGGGCGCGTCGATCGACGACGCCGACGGTGATCGGCTGGTGATCTATGGCGAGTCCGTGGCGATCAACACGGCGCTCGTCGCGATCACCAAGCGCCTCGTGCAGCGCCCGCGCCCGTACCGGTACTCGACGCGGCCGTCGGTCGTCGCCTACGCCAAGGACCACGCCGACGACAGCATGCAGTCGTTCTACTCCGGCCACTCCGCGCTGAGCTTCGGCGCGGCGGTCACCGGCGCCTACTTGCTGGGCGCCTCCGAGCGGAGCCGCGGTGCGCGCATGGCCGCGTGGGGCGCCGGCCTCGGCGTCGCTTCCGCGACGGCGACGCTGCGCGTGCGTGCCGGGAAGCACTTCTACTCCGATGTCCTCATCGGCTCGCTCGTCGGCATCTCCGTCGGCTACGCCGTGCCCGCGTTGCACGCCGACACCGGCGCGTACACGCCGAGCGGAGAGGAGATCGCGATCGGCATGGCCAGCATCATCGGCGGTCTGGTGCTCGCATCGTTGATCCCGCTGGAGTCGCGCGACGAGGCCGACGCACCGGCGGCGCGCACGTCGCTGCTGCGTCGCGTGCAGCTCGCGCCGGCGCCGATGCAGCACGGCATGGGCTTCGCGCTCGGCGGCGCGTGGTAGCCGCTACGCGAGGGGCAGCGGCATCGTGCGAAGACGCTGCCCCGTGCGCGCGAACACCGCATCTGCTCGCCACCATCGTGCTCGCCGCCGGCGGCTCCCCCCGCCTCGGCCGGCCCAAGCAGCTCGTGTCCGCGGGCGGGGAGCCACTCGTGCGCAAAGTCACACGTGCCGTCGGCTCCCTCTATCGAGGCGTCGTCGGAGCACCCGCCCTGTTCGATCGCCCCCTGGCCCGACCTGCGCTGCCTCGAGGGTGATCAGGGCGCGGCCGCCGTGCTGCGCGGTCCCGGCGTCGCTGCGGTCGACTGTGGACGACGCCGTAGCGTACGTGCGGACGCACGACGTATCGTGGACGTGACATGCGTGGCCTGACCTTCCTGGTCACCGGAGCGGCCGGTGGGCTCGGTGCGCTGGTGTGCCGGGAGCTGGCCGGGCGAGGCGGGAAGGTGATCGCGCACGATAAGCTGCCGCTGGACGACCTGGTGCCCAAGCTCGGTCCCGGTGCGCGCGGCGTGGTCGGCGATCTGGGATCGCTCGCCGGGGTCGCGGCGTTCGCGCGCGAGGTCGGGCACGTCGACGTGCTCGTGAACAATGCGGGCGTCGGCTTCGGGCGCGATCAGCTGCGCCGCGAGCTCAGCCGCGACGGCTTCGAGCTGCGGTTCGCGATCAACTATCTCGCGCCGTTCGTGCTGACGTATGTGCTGCTCGACCGGCTGCGCGGTGTCGTGCAGGTCGCGTCGGCGGGACAGCGCGCACTCGACTTCGACGACCTCAACTTCGAGCGCGGCTACGACGGCATCGTCGCGTAT
>Ga0247829_10000456_pt1 | contig 15546 bp, 25 predicted proteins | sample 12C_Control_Day4_FD_207765 | JGI IMG/M metagenome (GOLD analysis project Ga0247829, IMG submission 207765) | Soil microbial communities from agricultural site in Penn Yan, New York, United States - 12C_Control_Day4 | ecosystem: Environmental > Terrestrial > Soil > Agricultural land | place... | reverse complement strand
GCACCGAGGCCCTGTTCGTGCAGGGCGTGAGGATCATGGCCGTCCACCTCCCGCGCTCCACAGGAAGCCGAACAGCAGCCCAAGGGCGAGGGCGAGCAGCGCGGCGCGGGCCCGCATCAGAACGCGACCGCCGTCTCGTTGCGGACCACGACGACGGCGAAGTCCATGCTGGAGAAGCCGCCCGAGGTGGTCGTGACCACCCGCAGGTAGCGCTCGACGGCGAGGTCGTCGGCCGTGGCGATCCGCTCAGAGGTGACGCCGGTGACCTGAGTGAAGCCGCCGCCGGTCACGTCGGCGAAGGCGTCGCCGCCGCCGTCGTCGCTCGACTCCTGGAGCTTGACGGTCGCGTCGGTGCCGGTGAAGGCGAACACGTGGAGGAACGCCTGGAGCCCGAACGAGCTGGCCGCGCCGTCGTCGATACTGGACCCGTTGGTCGCGCCGGTGTCGGTGCGGGTGCCAGCGGTGGCCTGGCGGCCCCACTGGACGCCGTAGCCGTTGGCGAGCGCCTGGACGGCCAGGGCAAGCCCGCCGTCGTTGGCCCGGTTGCCGTCGTAGTTGACCTGCTTGGCGACCTCGGATGCAGCCGGGTTGCCGAGCGTCGTTCCCCGGAAGTAGCTCACGACCCGGTCAGTGGTCAGCAGGCTCGACAGCGCCTCGTGGGCCTGGTTGTCGGCGTCGTTGAAGAACGTGGACCACTCCATGACCCCGGTCCGGAGCCCGCCGATGCGCTCGTGCCCGCTCTTGTTGACCGGGGTCACGTCCAGAGCGGCCGGGCCCCCGCTGATGTTGCCGATGGAGCCCACGTCGCCGGACAGGTCGAACTCGGCCACGTAGAAGTTGTCGCCGAGCCCACCTTGCTTCGCCATCGTGCAGCTCCTATGCGCTCTGGTCGTACACGTCGTTGACCAGGACAGGGACGGTGAGGTCCATGACCCGGTAGATGGTTCCGGAGAGGTTCATGTAGTGGGCATTGCAGGCCAGGCTCACGCCATGCATCCCGAGGAGGTCGATGGCGCGGGCTTCGCCGCCCAGCTCGAAGTCGCCCGAGTAGGCGGAGAACAGCGAGTCGGCTGCCTCGACCATGACCCGCTCGACGTAGCTCTCCGGGGAAGCCTCGGTCGAGGTGAACAGCCGGACCTTGTAGATGATGCGCACGCTGGTCGAGGCGAGCCCGCTGGAGCGGATAGGGACGATGTCATCGGCCCAGATGCCGACGGTGATGTTGCCGCCGCCGGTTGGCTCGTCGATCTTCGTCTCGTTGACCGAGTCGAAGTAGCCGGTGGCCAGCGCGTGCGAGACGAGCTGGTCCATGATCCCGACCACGTCCAGGGCCATCAGACAGTCCTCATTCGCCAACGGGCGAGCGCCATTTCGGCCTGCTCACGGAGGTCGTCCAGGCCTCGGCCGGAGGCCTCCACGTCGCTGTTGGGCTTGCCGGTGCCGCGTGCCTCGCCCAGCCCGGACCGGCGGGCGTAGCCGGTCCCTTCCTGCTGGAGGGTGTTGATGGCTTCGGCGATGTTCAGGTCCCGCGCCGGCCCGGGAACCAGGTGGCGGTACAGCGTCGCCTGGTCGCTGTGGGTCGCGGCCGTGGTCCCGAGGGCGCCACGCTCGACAGTGAGGACCCGAGGGGCGTAGATGTCGGCGCCGTTGGAGTGGGCGGCCAGGACCGTCCCGTCCCAGGCGCGTTTGACCGTGACCGTGGTCCCGGACACATCCACCACGAGCATCCGCTCGGAGTCGACCAGGAGGACCTCGCCGACGGCAATCTCGCCGGCGCTGATGCCGGTGATCGTGTTGGAGCTGGCCAGCGCGGTCAGGGCAGTCGTGTTCTGCCCGGTGTCGACCATGGCCCGCTCGGTCACCCGGAGCCGCTCGTCGTCGACACGGAGGATGTCCCCGACGCCGACCAGGCCGGAGTCGCTCACGGTCACGGCTGTCTCGGAGTCGTCCAGGGCCTCGTCGACCAGGCCGGCGCCGGCCTCGTTGTTGGAGTGACCGAACAGGCCCGTCGCGGCGATGGCCCGCTGGTGGGTCGACCCGGCGGAGAACGCGGCCGAGGAGCTGAGGTCGACCTCGATGCGGTTGTACGGCGGGCCGCTGTTGGCCGGCTCCAGGAAGTAGTCAGAGCTGGCGATGGTTGTGCCGCCGGCGACGAGGCTCGTGAGGCTGATGACCTCGTTGGCGTCCAGCCACAGCCTCCAGGAGGTCCCGTAGGCCCGGCTTGGCCAGTCGAAGTAGCGGGTGGCCTGGACGGGCCGGAACGTGCGGGCGAGGCGCTTCTCGACGAGCCTGGCGCCGGTCTCAATGGCCCGGTCGACCTGGGCGATGTTGCGGGCCGTGAGCTTCACGTCCAGGGCCCGCATCACGTCCTCGCGGGTGCAGAGCCACGTCGGCGTTGTCATCGGTGTCCTCTCACGCGCCAGCGCGCCATGGCAGGCCGGGGACCAGGATGTGACGGTGGGCGCCGCCGGCGAGGCTGAACGAGAACCCGGCCGGGTCGTCGCCGACGGTGACCGTGGTCCCGGTAAGGCCGTCCTGGTCGGCGCCGTTGCCGGTCAGGTCGAGGACCGGGTCGCTCGTGCTCGCCTGGTTGAAGGCCCACAGGGCGACCGGGGCGAGCGCCGCCCACGCGGACAGGCCGGCGCTGAGGGTCTCGACCTGGGTGTCGTCCAGGGCGACATCCCACACGCCCATGGCGGCCAGGCTGCCGTGGAGGCACTCGGTACTACCGACGCCACCGAAGCGGCCCATCCATGCCTCGGTGGCCGGGTTGACGCTGGCCGAGATGCCGCCGGCCTCGTTCGCGTGGGTCCACCCGGGCGTGTCAAACACGTACTTGTGGGAGCGCACGCCACTGACGCCGGGCTGGTTGCGAATGGCATGCAGCATCCAGCCTTCGGTGCCGTCCCAGTCTGAGCATCCGAAGTTGCCAGTGGCGGTCGAATACCACACGTTGCCGTCGTTGTAGGGGTTGACGTTGAAGACCTGGGCGAGGCCGGCGTCGGCGACGAACAGCAGCCCGGCCTTGTGCAGGTTCACCGGCTTCCAGACGGCCGCGAAGGTCAGGAGCGAACCGTCAAGGGCTACGAGCGCACCCGGCTCGAAGTGGATAACGTCGTCGACCCCGTCGAAGGTGCGGACGGTCACCTCTAGTCGCCCACCCGGATAGAGCCCTCGACGGTGCCGCTCACGATGTCGACGTAGATGCCCGTCGTCGCGGCGATCCCGGGCGAGTAGTAGGCGGCCATGCTCTCGTTGGCGGTCAGAGCGATCGTGTCGAGCAGCGTGCCGTTGGCCGAGTCAGGGTCGTCGTAGATGCGGATGACCGCCGTCGAGCCTGCCGTCTCGCGGACAGCGAACCCTCGGTAGTCGGCGGTCGCGGCCCGCACGGCCTGGTCGCTGCCAGTGAGGGCGACCGCCTTGGTTGTGGGGCTGCTCATTCAGGTCTCCAGCCATCGAAGGGACAGAACAGGCCCCCGTCGGGGGCGGTGCGGAGCGGTTCGCCGTCGTTGGGGCATGCCGACGGTGGGCGGAGCTGCTCGTCGGCGGCGAGCTGCTCGCGCTCTTGGCGGATGGCCAGGAGCTGCTCCCAGGCCATTAGCCGTCGTCCGCCGGGTTGTCGGCGCCGGCTGTTGCTTCGTCGTCGACCTGGAGACGCATCACCAGGTCGGGCTTGTTGCCGGACAGCGGGAGCTGCTCGGCCTCGTGCCGGCCGGTGTTGCGTTCGCGGAGGAGCTGGCGCAGCTCCACCACGGTCCGCGAGCCGTAGTCGGTGTCCGGGCCCGGCGTAGGGTCCTGTCCGACCTCGCCGGCCGGGTTCAGGTCCTGCGCCGGGCCCGGGGCGCCATGCGCCAGCTCGCCAAGGGCCGGGGTCGGCCGGTAGGTCGGCTCCCGGCCCAGGTGAATCTTCGGCATCGGGCCCTCCTCGCCCTCGGTGTAGTGGTCCGTCGCCGTGCAGTTGGGGCAGCGCGGTAGGCCCAGCGCGAACCGGGTACTGCAACGGCGACAGACCAGCAGCGGCATCGGCTAGGCGTTCGGCTGGGCCAGGGACTCGGGGGCCCGCTGGACCTTCAGGTCGAACATGATGTAGAGCGCCGCGCCAACGTGAGCGGTGCCGGGGTCGGCCACGTTCACGCTGATCCACTCGAAGCCGTCCGAGAGCTGCTCGGACAGGACCTCGATGACCACCAGGACCTCCAGGGCGTCGTCCCAGGAGGCATTGGTGACCTCGCTTGCGGCGGCCTGGGTCACCTTGGACCAGGTCTCGTCGCCGTCGAGCGCGGCCTCGCTCTTGACGTAGTAGGTGGCCACCACGTCGAGGTCCTGGCTGTTGCCAGCCGAGGCGGCGTCGTGCTCCTGCACGTCGAAGGTCGGGTTCTCAGCGGCGGTGCCGTTGTTGAGGTAGCCGACGATGGCGACCCCGCCGTAGTTGCGCAGGTGCAGCCGGTGGCCGGTGTTGGCGCCGGCGGCCAGGTCGACCGGGACGATGGCGGAGCCAACGTCGAACAGTCGCCCAAGTGCCTTGGTGCTCATGTAGTTCGTTCCTTCCCGGGAGGGTCGTTACTGCCTCCCATTGAGCCGCTCTGGGCAGGTTGAGCCGGCGCCGACCCGTGAGCCGACGCCGGCCAGGAGCTAGGCCTGGGTGGCGCCCAAGGCCACGAACGGGCTGAGGGTGGCGCCGCCGTTGCGGGGAGTGATGGCGGACGCCAGCCACGGACGCCCGTCGACCCGCTCGATGATGCGGACGGCGGTCTGGTCGTTGGCGAACTTGTAGTGAGGCGAGGTCTCGAACTGCATCGCCTGACGGTCGCCGAGGAGGTAGTAGCCGAAGTCGACCAGCGAGAGCTGGTTGGCGTTGGTCACGGCCGGGACCTTCTCCGTGAAGATCACGGGGCGGCCGAGGATGGTCATGGGCGGGCCGCCGGCGATGCCGTTGTTGAGCCACACGGCCGGCGAGCCGCTGGACAGCTCCATCTGCGCCAGGGTCGGGAAGGTGTCGATGGCGGCGATCCACACGGCCCGGCTGATGCTGCCGGGCAGCATGCGCGAGAACATGGTGGCCACGTCCTCGAACACGATGTCGGGTGTGCCGCCGGCCTGGGTGACGGTGATGAGCGACCCGCCGTTCAGGTAGCCGAGGGGCTCGCCGACGCCGGAGCCGTTGATGAAGGCGTCGTCCTCGAAGTAGGCGATGGCCTCCGGCCAGAGCTGCTCGACCAGGGCCGCGAAGGAGCCGATGGCGTCCTGGAACAGCTCGTTCGGCACCTCCGAGTAGCCGGTCAACTTCTTGGCGTCGAGCACGACGCGGCCGAAGCTGGCCTGGCTCTCGGTCAGGGCCCCGGACTCCTCGGTCCAGTAGCCGATCATGCCCCCGTAGACGCTGGTGGCGTGCGAGGAGTCGTCGATGGTGGGGAACGGCACGCGCAAGCTGTCCATCGGGATGACCCGCGCACGCGGCCGGACGATGGCGGTCTCCAGGGCGACGCTGAGCAGCTCGCTCCGGAGCGTCTCGGGGATCAGGAACCCACCGTCGGCCGGCACGGTCGAGCCGTAGTCGTTGCGGATGCCGGTGAGCTTGTCGCGCAGCTCGACGGCCTGGGGCACCTGGTTGCGATACCAGATGCTGCGGAGGTAGTCCTCCATCTCCAGGTCGTGCTCGGCCAGGACCTGGTCGACGCGGGCCCCGGGGGCGCGGCGGCTGTTCAGGCCCTGCCGGCGGGCGTGGCGGCCCGCGACCGGCTGGGCGGGGTCGAGGTTGACCCGGCGGACGGCGTTGCCCTGGTTGCGGAGCCACTCGCCGAGGACCCGCTCGGTCTGCTCGCGGACCTGGGTCTCGATGCTGGTGTCGGACTCCTGCCGCGCCGCAACGTAGTCGCGGACGAAGTCGCCGAAACGACCCTCCTGGATGAGGGTGACGACCTGCGCCTGGTCGTGGAGGGTAGCCTCCAGCTCTGCCAGGGACGGCCTGACGGTGGTCTCAGGCATTGACGAACGCTCCTTTCAGAGCTGAGACGGCCGCCGCCACGTCGAACGGTGGTTCGGCGGGGGCGGGGGGCTCGACCACCACGTCGGCGGCGAGCTGCGGCGCCGGCGCCAGGTGGCGGCCGGCGAAGTGGAAGGCTGCGGCCACGTCCCAGGCCGGCGTCGCCGTGGCGGCGACATCCTCGGTCTGGTCGTCGTCGTCGCTGTCGGCGGTCCGATCAGCAAGGCCGGCGTCGACGGCTTCCTGGGCGTTGTACCAGACCTCGGCGACCATCCGGTCGCGCCACTCGGCCACGGTCAGGCCAGCGCGGGCCGCGTAGATGCCGGCAATCTCGTCGCTTACCCGGTCGAGCAGCCCGGCCATCTCCCGGTGGTCGGCCGCGTTGCCCACGGTGAAGCCGAGCGCGTCGTGAATCATCATCTGCGTGCCGCGTTCCATCGTGATCGTGTCGCCGGCCTGCGCGATGAAGCTCGCGGCCGAGGCGGCGAGGCCGTCCACCACCACGTCGACGACGCCGGTACGGGTCCGGAGGAGGTTGTAGATGGCCGTGCCGTCGAACACGTCGCCGCCGGGGCTGTTGATCCGGACCGTGAGGTCCTCGTTGGCGTCCAGCTCGTCGAGCTTCTCGGCCACGTCGGTCGCGGTGATGCCGAACCATCCGCCGATGGCGTCGTAGATGCGCAGCACGGCCCGGCCGGCGGCGGCGTTCGCGGGCCGGGGGACTAGCTCCAGCCTCGGCCGGCGGTCCTCGGTGCGGGGCGGCTGCGGCCGGCTGTCCCGGTTGCGGAGGTGGCCGAGGACCTGGGCGAGGACCTCGCGGGGGATCTGACGGTCACGGGGCACGCTGGCCCTCCTTGCGGTCGTTGGCCTGGATGAGCCCAGCAACGGCCCTCTCCAGGGCGAGGATGGCGCCGGCGTCGGGCGGAGCGTCGTCGCCTGTGTCCGGATTGCGACCGACCTCGAGTGCGGGCTCCGGTCGGGCCCAGGTCATCGGGGGGAGGCCGAGGAAGGCGAGGACCTGGGCCGGGTCGAAGCCTTCGGCGATGAGCTTGACGGCCATGTCGACGGCGGCTTGCTGCTCGCGCAGGTCGGCCTCACGGTCCGGCGGGACCGGGTTCTCGTAGTCGAACTCCAGGTCGGTCGCGCCGAACAGGGGGAGGAAGTCGCTGTTCAGGGCCTGCTTGATCCGCTCCAGGCGCTGCGTGACGACCCAGCGGGCAAAGACCAGCTCGCCGGCCTCGGCGTTCGCCCGGTTGATGTCATCCACGGCGCCGAGCATCGGCTTGGGGTAGCCGAAGGCCTCGCGGATGATGTCGCGGGAGACGGTGCGCAGCTCGCCGAACTGGAGGTCGCGCATGCTGAACGCCCGGTCGACCCATTTGCCCTGCTCGATGACGGCGACGCGGTGGGCGTTGCTCACGCCCTGGTGCTGCTCACGCCAGCGCAGGACCATCTCGTCGAACTCGTCGTCGGACAGGCGCCGGTCGACCTCGATGATGCCGCCGGGGCTGGCGTCGTTGCGGAAGAAATTGCGGTTCCACATGGCCGAGTAGCGGTTGGCGTCGAGGTCGACGAGGAGGCTCTGGACGGGCCCCATGCCCCGGTAGGGGTCGACGGGGTTGGGGGAGCGGAGGAACACGACCTCGTCCAGCTTCAGCGGGACCGTCTTGCCGGAGGCCTCCCGGTACTCATAGCCGGCGAGGTATCTGGTGGCGTGCGGGACGGGCAGCATCCGGTCGGGGCGGACCGGCCACACCTCCAGCGGGAGCGTGGAGCGGTCGTCGCGGCCGACCACCCACCACCCTTCCCCGCACAGCTCCAGGTGCTGGCTGAAGACCTCGACGAACTCCTGGCGGGTCATAAACGGGTTGGGCTGATTCCACACGTCCAGGGCCCAGTGGCGGACCACTTCGGTCCGGGTGTCCTGGGCGGGCCCGTAGCGGCGGCGCTGGTCGGTGCTCTTGCGGTACAGGTGCCACTCCACCGACGAGACGCTGTTGGCGATCCGGGAGACGATGGTGAACAGGGTCCCGACCGATCCGAACTGGTTGAGCATCGCCAGCGGGTCGACGACGGGGCCCGCCGCTGTGACACCCAGGCCGGTCCGGGGCGCGAAGGACACCGGCGCCCGGTCCAGGAGTGAGCCCAGCGGCGACCTCACCGGCGCTTACCTCCGTCGGCGGTGAGGTACTCCAGGACGAGCAGCGAAAGCCCGGCTGCGGCGAGCCCGGCCGGAAGCGACACCGACCAGGCTGCCGCAGTCAGGCAGCCGAACCCAGCTAGGGAGAGCAGCGCGGTCCGGGCACGTGGCGCGGCGGCGACGAGGCGGGCCGCGAGAACGGCGAGGGCGGCGAGCAGCGGCCGGCGGCCGTCACGGACGGGCCGGGCTCGCAGCCTGGCCAGCTCGTCCTGGAAGACCCGCATGGTCGTCACAGCGACGCCCTCACGAAACAGTCCTTCGCCTCCAGGAGCTTGCGGAGCCCGGTGGTCAGCTCCGGCCCGTCGGGGAGCATGGCGAGCTGCTGTTGGGCGAGCAGGCACACCGGGGCGGAGATTCGCCGTTGCGGCTCCGGGAGGTGCCCGAACTCGAAGAACCGCATGATCTCTCGTGTCGCGGGATGCCGGCCTTCCAGCGGAACCGTTGTCATGCCATCCACCTCACCCTTGGGCGCCCGCCGAGGTCGCGCTGGGCGACCATGTAGCGGAGCGCGTCGCAGCCGTCGTCCTGCTCCTTCACCGGCTGCTCTCTGGTCTTGAAGTCGGCCCACACATAGCCGGGTAGCTCCTCGGCGGTGCAGGTCGGGCGGTGCGCCTCGACCAGCTCCGGGTCGCGGTACACCCGGGCGTCCTTGAAGATCAGGACACGGCGGTCGCGGAAACGGGTCTGGACGGCGTCGATGCCCTCCAGGACCCGCTTGTCGGCCTTGACGGTGCCGATGCCGAGCGCGTTCTCCAGGGTCGCGCGGCCCTCGGCGTCCCAGTCGCAGATGACCTCACGCGGCCGAGGTTCCGCCTTGCTGTAGGTGGCGATGTCCTCGGCGTGCTGGTCGACGGTGCGGTGGGTGCGGAACAGCTCCCGGTACAGGTACAGCTTCCCGTCGCCGTCCTCCGCCCACCACTGGCACACAAACGGGTGGGTGTAGCCGAAGTCGACCGTCCACCACCTGGTCCAGTCCGACGGGATCGGGAAGGGGTCGATGACGTGGACGGCGGTGTCGAAGTGCTCGTAGATGACACCCTCGGCGGCGACCCAGCGGCCCAACAGGAGCCGCTGGCGCCGCACACCGGTCAGGGCCTCCAGCTTCTCCAGGTAGCGGGCCCCGTCGGGGGTCCGCTCGCCATCCTCGTCGTACAGCGCCGGATTGTCGGTGTGCAGGCTGTGGAGCATCACCGTCGCGCCGCGCTCACACCGGGCCTTCAACCAGTGTGTCGGCGTGTCCGGGTTGCAGTCGGCCAGGAGCTGCTGGTAGGGGAGCCGGCCGTAGCGCAGCCGGGTTGTGAGCGCCTCCCAGTCCTCCTCGGTCAGCTCCGTCGCTTCCTGCACGTAGATCAGGTCGTACTCGGTCGACATGACCTTCGAGGCCTTGTCCATCCCGCCGAGGATGACCGCCGACCCGTTCTCATAGCGGTACTGGGCCGGCTCCTGCGCGCTCCCGCCGTAGAACTCGACCACGCCCGCCTGCGTCGCCTCCGGCACCACGAACCGGCGCCAGGTGACCAAGGCCGAGCTGGACAACGACGAGAGGGTCTTACGGACCAGCAGGGCCCGCATCCCCGGATACTTCAGCGCCGCCATGTGGACCTTCTCCAGGCACGAGCGGCTCTTGCCCGTCCCCGCCGGGCCCGCGACCAGGACCTCGGAGTCGCGGCGGCCCCACAGCTCCGCGCACGCCCCACGCGGGCGGAACCGGTGAACAACACCAACGGCGGTCACCGGAGCGCCGCCTTCACCAGCGCCACCAGGATCAACGCCACCAGCGCGGCGGCCAGGCCCAGCATCCCCAGGAAGATCAGCAGCAGGGCGAGCGTCACCATCAGAGCAGCACCGCCTGCTCGACCTGGACCACGGACCCGTCGACCATCTCGACCAGCTCCGCGTAGGCGGCTGCGCGGCCGGGGTCCTGCCGGACCCAGTTGAGCTGCCGAAGATGCACGGTGCAGAACGGCCGAGCGCACACCAGGACCTGGTCGAGCGCCGGCTCAGGGCCCAGCTCGACATAGGCGGCCCCGCACTTCTCTTGCCAGGTGGCCAGCCTCACAACGCCCCCATGTCGACGCCCTCGATCTGGTACTTCACCTGGCCGCCGTCGACGTTGACCTGCTTGGTCGTCGGCCCATGGCCGGAGCGGTCCAGCAGCGCCGTCGACGCCCTCAGCCGTATCTGCGGGTCCTCGTCCTCCAGCAACGCCACCAGCTCCGCCGCCGCCTGGTCAGCCGCCTCCCGGAGCCGCTCCGCCGCCTTCCGCTGCACCTGCGGCGCCATACCCCCATGCATCGGGCACACCAACCCGCCCGCAATCGGGGCCCGCTTACACCGCTCCCCGCTCCGCTTCGACCTCGCCCGGCAACGACGCTTCCCGTCACCACGGGAAAGAACATCATCGCTGCGCACAGACAGTCCGATCAGGTCACGAGAAGTGCTCGACGCCTGAATAGTGCGTTCAAGATGAGCGGTTCGTCAACACCAGCCCACACAACGCGAAGGGCGGGCCCTCATCAGACCCGCCCAACGACCCTACTCCCGCCATCCACCATAGCCCACCAGGCAAGCCGACCGTCGAGCGGATGGCTGCCGCGCGGGCCGGGGGCGACACACCATCCTCCCGGGGGAACCAGGACACAGCGCCGACCATGCCCGACCCGCACAGCTCCCAGCCATCCCACACCCACCCACCAACCCCCGCCATCAGCAGAACGGCCCAGACGCGCCGTACGACCGGATACGTCACTCGCAGGTCGAGCGTCGCAACCGTTCCGTGACGTTCCCAGGTCACAGCAACCGCGGGAGAGGTTCGAGGGAAATGACAGGTTCCCGATTTGGGGAGGTGCGATAGAACTCCGGGGGGCCCCATGCGCGCGTGGGCGAACCTGTGGTACGTGCTCGACCTGCTCCTAGGCCTAGGCCCTGCCTAGGGCCCTGCCCTGCCTAGGGCCCTGCCTAGGCCCTGCCCTGCCTAGCCTGCCCTGCCCTGCCATGTCTGGGCATGAGCAAGGGCCCCGACCTGAGCCGGGGCCCTGCGGGTAGGGGTAGGTCAGTCGCCAGCGTAGGCCATGAGCTGAGCGCCGGTAGGTGGGCGGTTACCGTTCGGGTGACGGTAGCTATCGGCGACCTGACGCCACGCGCCACGCTCGTACTCGTACCGACCCGACGGGTCGAGGTGACACGAGGGCGGGAGCACGCTGTCTTCAGTCGAGACGTGGCACACCTGGTCGTAGCCGGCCGACTGGCAACCGGTGACCAGGGCCAGGGCGACCAGCGCCGTAGCGATGGCCCTGCGGTACGTCATGCGGGAGCCTCCCTGCTAGGTGACTGTGTTCTAGCCCGGATGCTTGCATGGATGCATGATGCTGGTCAAGGTCGAGCATGCATCCGGACATCGTCAGAAGTACCTACCCGCACCATGTCACCATGCATTGACGGGATGCATCGGCGCATGGTTGGATAGTGAGCAGAGATCGAAACGCGAGTAGCCCGGAGGGCACACGATGGCGCAAGGCCCGATGACCAGGTGCGCCGGCTGCGGCCGGTTCATCAGGGCACGAGCCGACGGGCACGACGACTACGCAGCCGATGAGCGCGCCTACTTCCAAGAGTACGAGGAACATGAGTGCTCACTCGACTACGACCCGACGGCCGCATGGTCGCCACGTGACGGCGAGCGGGATGCCTACCTGGCCATGGTCGAGGCCGACCAGGTCGACGACGGCGACCAGGACGACGCGCTCGACCGTGAGCTGGTCGAGCTGGTCGAGGTCGAGGGCCCGCCCATCACGGCCGTCGTCGACGGCGAGACCATCACGGCCCGGCCCGTTCACCTGGTCGAGGTCGAGCACGAGCCGGCCACGGTCGAGCACGAGCACGACGACCAGGCGCCGGCCGCCGTCGCCAGCATCGCTCCGGACCTGCGGGCCCGGCTCGACCAGCTCGCCGACCAGCTCACCCGCACCGCTCCCATCCTCGCGCCGGCCATCGGGTCGGGCGAGCAGCTCACACTCGGAGGTGACCATGCAGCAGTACAGCCTCGACGGTCAGGTGGTCGAGGATACGACCACGGCCACGGTCGAGGCGCCGGCGCTACCGACCCGGCCCGCCGTCCAGCTCGACCTAGGCCTACGCCAGCTCGTGCCGACCGTCACCCGGTCCGCCCGATGGCATGGCCAAGTGGTGTCGGAGTCACTGGACATGGAACTAGGCAGGACCGACTCGACATCGGGCCCGGACATGACGCTCGACGACCACAACCGGCCCGCCTACCTCGGACCACTCCCGCCCCATCACTGCCCTGGGCTGGCCACGTGCAAGCTGCGATGGCTGACCGATCAGGAGCTGGACCACGACCTGGAGGACTGACCGATGGCACGCGACCCGCTCGACGCGCACCGCACCGCACTACACCGCTCCCGCCAGCAGGTCGAGCAGAACGAACGCACCTGGCGGGATTCGATCCGGGCCCGCAACGTGCTCGTTCGCAAAGCCAAGGCGGCCGGCATGCCGGCAGCCGAGGCGTACGACCTGGCAGGCGTCAATCAGTCGACCTACAGCAGGCAGGCCGGCGCTACTGGACCCAGACGGCGGCCCGCGTCGCGCAGTTGACGACGGTCGCGGCGCTGGTCGGCGCGTGGGTCGGGACGTGTCTCCACTAGAAAGGGGTGATGACCAGGGGTAAGACCGCACCATGAGGTCCCGCTTGCATCCATGCATCATCTAGCAGGGAGGTTCCCACATCATGCTTATCATCCCGGTGCGCGACCTGGCAGCAGGGCAGGCGTCGCTCGACCTGGATTGGCAGTACGCGAGTCCGACGGGTGGCTTCGTCACCTCGGACTTCTGGCCGGCGCGCAACGTCGAGCGTGGCCACGTGATCCGCGTCAAGGGCGTGTGGTCGGTGGTCCAGGACATCGTCGAGATGGCTGGCGGCCGTGACCGTGAGCCGCTGGCGCGGCACTTCGTCACCTATGCCGGCTGCGTGTGCTCGTACGCGCCGGCCGACGGGGTGAACGTGCGAACCGACTATCGGGTCGCTCGTGAGGCGGACATCGGGCGGGCCCGGTCGGCTGCGGCCCGCTGGATCGCCGAGACGGAGGGCGAGCAGGTCGAGCCCGGCGGGCCCTGGCCTGCGTCGGACGCGAACCTGGCCCAGGTGTTCGCCGATGTGGTGAAGCCGATCAGGCACGAGCTGTACGGCCTGGTCCGCGAGCAGCTCGCCGACCGTAGCTGGCTGGAGGTGTCCGCATGAGCGCGTACGTGGTCGACGCCGAGCACATCACGGCCCTGGTCGTCGCCGGCCTGGTCGCCGATGACCTGAGCTGGCTGGAGCGTGACCTAGAGCCGGAGCTGGCGGAGCCTGGTGTGTCCTTCACCATGGCCCAGGTCGAGCGCGCCCAGGAGCTGCGGCGGACGCTGGAGCCCGGGTCGGCGGACCGGGTCGGCGCGATGCTGTGGGCGCAGAACGTGGCGAGCGTCAACTACCGGTACAGCGAGGATGAGCTGGAGGACTTCTACCAGGCGCCGGCCGACCTGCTGTGGCGTGTCCAGGCTGCGAGGGCCCGGCTCGACCCGGCCCGGGTGTTGGGTGCTATCGGCTGCTACGAGTACCAGTCGTGCGAGGGCCCAGGCTGGCGGGAGTCGGAGGCCTACCAGTACGTCGAGGCGTTGCGTCGCGTGTGGATTCGCCGGCTGCCGGGCTACCGGGCCGGCGAGGTGCATGACCTCCGCGAGCTGTACCGCCAGGAGGTGACCGCGTGAGGCTGGACGAGTGGGCGACGCTGGTCGCCGTGGTCCTGGTCGTCGCCGGCATGGTCGGGGAGCTGCTCGACGTGGTGGGGGTGATCGGGTGAGCGCGTACGGGATGGTCGGCCCTGATGAGGCGGCCCGGATGCTGCGAGTCGTCACGGCCCGCCCTGCCCAGCTCGACCTGGGGCGGCCGACGGTCGAGGTCGACGAGACCCGCGACGGCTGGCGGGTGACGGTCCGCGTCGACGGCCGGCTGGAGGCTAGGCGCCGGTTCGCTGATGAGGTGCCGGCGCTGGTGTGGGCTGGCGAGCAGGAGCTGGACGGGGAGGTGTGCGAGTGATGGCCGGGCGTGTGTGGTGCCCGTGGTGCGAGCAGGTCCTGACCGAGCGTGCGGCCCGGGTCGTCGAGGAGCTGGACTGCCCCCGGTGCCGCCGTCGCGTCCAGGTCGCCGAGCGGTGGCGCGACGCCGACGGCGACTGGTGTCTGGTCGAGCGCGTCCACCTGGTCGACTGGCAGCGCCGGCAGCTCGCCGTCCAGGAGCTGCGGGCCGCGCTAGAGGCTGGCCGCCGGGTGAGCGCGGAGCTGGCCGGCGAGGTAAGGCTGGCCATCACGTCGGCCGACCCTGGCGCCGTCAACGATCCTCCGGAGTCGTGGGAGGTGACGCTGGACCTCTAAGCCGTCCACTACCAACGACGGGCCCTGGCCACCGGCTGGGGCCCGTCTGGTGTCCGTGCATCGCTCGACAAGCGTGCGAGTGTGCGAGTGTGCGCTCTCTTAGAGAGAGAGAGCGCACGCACACTTCGACCACCTACTGCCGGCCCGCACGCACACTCCCGCACACTCCGCACACTCCCGCCCGTGCCGCTCACTGTGAGGCCTTCCACCGTGGCCGCGCCTCGGTCCCCGCGTTATGGATGCGACCGGCCTTGGCCAGCGCGTTTGTGGCCCGCGACACCTTGGTCGGGGAGAGGTCGAGCGCGTCGGCGAGGTCCTTACGCGACGCGCCGGTGTGTGCGAAATCCTCGACGAGCGCAGCGCACACTCGGTCCTGATCCAATGCACCGATGGATCGAAGTGTGCGGTCACTCATCGCACGCACGACACAGGAGGTCGAGCCGTCCGCCAGCTCGACCGTGACGAGCTGTAATTGCAGCTCACGGCCCGGGTCGGCGTCTTTCTGCTTGGTCTCGGGCCCGCCGACGACCAGGACCCGGTCGGACGCCTTGACGGGGAGCACCGTGTCCGCCGCCGCACGGAGCGCGCTGCTGCCACGCTCCAGGAGCCCGTCCTTGCCGGTGTGGTGGATGAGCAGCACGCACGCCCCGCACGCCCGCCGGATGGCGTCGGCGCCGGCGATGGCCTGGCCCATGTCGCGGGCGGTGTTCTCGTCGCCGCCGGGCATGGCGCGTGCGAGCGTGTCGAGCACGACCAGCACCGGCCGCTCGCGGGCCGCCCACTCCGCCACGGCCTGGACGTGGCCGAGGTCGAGGAGGCTGACGGTCTCGGGGAACAGGCGGAACCCGGCCGGGTCGTCGGCGCCGAACGCTTGCTTCCACGCCTTGGCCCGCTGCCCGATCCCGCCCCGCCCCTCACCGAGCACGTACAGGAC
>Ga0247829_10000455_pt1 | contig 15553 bp, 13 predicted proteins | sample 12C_Control_Day4_FD_207765 | JGI IMG/M metagenome (GOLD analysis project Ga0247829, IMG submission 207765) | Soil microbial communities from agricultural site in Penn Yan, New York, United States - 12C_Control_Day4 | ecosystem: Environmental > Terrestrial > Soil > Agricultural land | place... | reverse complement strand
GCGCCACGTCGGGGGCCAGCAGCCGGCGCGACAGCTCGCGGGTCTGGTCCTCGCGCTCGGTCGCCTCGAGGATGGGCACGGCGATGTGGAGCGAGATCAGCCACAGGCCGCAGCCGATGACGAGCGCGCCGACCACGGGCAACAGCGGCGGCCGCTCGATGCCGAGGTCGCGCGGGCTGGCGCCGTGCAGCCGCAGCGCGGCCAGCGGCACCGCGACGAACGCGAGCACCTGGGTCAGCGCCGAGGCCAGCGGCGAGTTGCCGATGACCAGCGTGATCGCGAAGAAGGTCGCGGTCGCCAGCCCGTACACCGCGAGGGCGAGGCCGGCCGGGAGGGGCGGACCGACGCCGTGATACAAGCGAGGCGTGAAGTTCTGGCTCGGGGTCGCCATCGGCCTAGTGCTCGGCGTCACCGGAACATACCTCGGCCTCGAGCGGCCATGGCGAGGCGACGCGGCCGCGGTCGAGGTCGCCAGCGAGGCCCCGACCGAAAGCCGCGACGCCGGTGTGCCGACGAAGAAGAAGCCGCGGCGGCGCGGCGGTGGGGCGCGCGCGGGTGGCACAGCGGGCGACGGCGAGCCCTACGAGCTCGAGCCGGAGATCGAGCTGACCGCGGCCGATCGCGCGCTCGAGTGGCGCGGCGACGCGGTGGCGCTGCCGCCGGCGCGGATCGACATGACCGGCGGCGGCGACGGTCGGGCGCTCGACGATGGGGAGATCCAGGGCGGCATCGCCGGCGGATCGCGCGCGATGATCGGCTGCATCCAGGACGCGGTCGGCGGCGCGCCGCTGTCGGCCGAGGTCACGGTGAACATGCTGGTCGGCGGCGACGGCCGGGTCCAGAAGCTACGCGTGCGGGCGCCGGCCTACCTGCACGCGCGCGGCCTCCTGGCCTGCGCCCGCAAGGCGGCGCGCAGCTTCCCGTTCCCGGCCACCGGCGCGCCGACGGTCGTCACCGCGCCCTTCCACCTCAACTGAGAACGCCGCGCCGGGCGCGCCGGCGCGCGATGGTCACGACGACAGCGCTTCGTCGGCGAGCCTCTTGACCAGCGCGACGTCGGCGCGATCGCCGTACTGCTTCTTGATGGCGCCGATGATCTTGCCGGCCATCTTGGGATCCTTGGCCGGCAGGGCGGCGACCGCGGCGGCGACCGCCGAGCGCAGCTCGTCCTCGCCGACCATCGCCGGCAGCATCGTGGCGCACCACGCCAGCTCGAAGTCGATCTCCTCGATCTGGTCCTTGCCGCGATCGCCGGCGGCGACGAAGTCGGCGCGCGCCTTCTCCATGCTCTTCTTGTACGAGCTGATCACGTCGAGGATGAGGGCGTCGTCGACCTGCCCCGAGAACCCCTTGGCGGTGCGCCGCTCCATGATCTTGGTGTTGATCATCCGCACCAGGTTGGCGGTGCGCTGATCCTTGTTCTTCATCGCAGTGGTGAGCTGCTGGCGGAGCTGTTCCTCGAGGTTCGCGGACATGATGGGCTACTTACCATGCGGACCGTGTCGCCGGTCGGCCGCGCCGGCTGCCGGCTCAGTCGCCGGCGAACAGCCGCGCCTGGCCGATCGCGATCCGCGGGCGCTGCTTGCCGCGACGGGTCCGGCGGTGCTCGGCGCGCTCGCCGGCCCGACTGCTGGCAAGACCCGGCATGAGCACGAGCGGAGCGATCGCTGGTTCGACCGGGTGCTCGGCCGCCACGGCCGCGACCGGCCGCTCGCCGCTCCTCGCGGCACCGGCGACGGGCATCGCCGTCTCGATCCGCGCGACCGGCCCGGCCGGCTCGAGGCGGGCGACGACCTCGATCTCGGTCCAGCCGTCGTCGCCGATCAGGCGACCGATCGCGTCGGCGAGGTCGTCCACACCCTCGATCTCGACGACGACGCCAAGGCCGACGACCTCGCCGTCGGCGCCGGCCAGCCGCACCCGCAGCTCGGGTGGCGTGCCACGGCCGGCCAGGCGGTGGCCGAGCCGGCGGGCGAGGGCGTCGATCGCGGTGCCGACCCCGCCGGCGGCCAGATCGGCGCGCTCGACGATCGGCCCGACCGGGGCGTACGGCTCCATGGCGGTGCCGCCGTCGCCGCGCGCCAGGGCCTGGAAGTCGGCGTCCCACGCCGCGGCCGACCGCGTCACCGACGGCGGCGGCAGGGCCGCGAACGCGCCGAGGGTGCGCACGCCGAGCGCCTCGAGCATGTGCTGGACCTCGGGCGCGAGCTGGAGCAGCGCCAGCGAGAACGGGGCGAGGTACGCCGCCGAGCCGCCGCGAGGCACGGTGACCACGTCGCCGCTCTCGGGCCGGGCCGCCGACGCCGCGACGTAGGCGGTGAAGCGATCGTCGGCGATGCCGATGCGGCCGCGCAGGCCGAACGCGGCCAGGATCTCGAGCAGCCGCGCGCCGAACCAGGTGCCGCGACGCCCGCTCGGGACCTCGACGTACATGACGTGGTGCTGACCGCGCGGCTCGCCGCCGAGATCGACCCGCGGCGACAGGGCGAGCAGGCCGTCGGCAACGGCGCGCAGCAGGTCGCGCTCGCCGGCGACGTCGGCGCGCACGCAGGTGAGGTCGGGGACCAGCGCCCGCGCCACCGACGCCGTCATGGTCGGACGGACGCCGGCGCCCCAGGCCGCCCGCGAGCAGGCGAGCACGACCGGCGCGCCGCCGGTCTGCGACACCACGGCGACCGGCTGCGCGTGCAGATCGGCTCCGCCGGTCGCGACCAGCGCGGCTTGCAGGGGGAACGAGGGGAGGTAGAGACACGCGATCCGCATGACTCAGGTCTACTCTACTGGTCTGATGTTCAGTGGTACCACAGAACCCGGGCGCAGTCTTCCAGGAATGTCTAACCGGCGGAAACAAGCGAGTATCATCGCGACATGAAAGCGGAACGCGACCCGGCCGAGAGCTCCGCGCGAATCAGCCCGACCGCCCACTACACGGGCTACACGTGGCTCGCTCATGGGCTCTCGCACCCCGCGTTCGCGACCGCGACCGGTCGCTTCCTCTACCGCGCGCTCGCGCCGGCCAACAAGGCGATGGCCGCGGCCGGCCAGGCGACCCTCGATGGCCTCCTGCTCGCCCGCCATCAGCTGATCGACGCGCTGCTGCGCCGGGGGATCACCGAGGGCCGCATCGGCCAGGTCATCGAGGTCGCGTGCGGGCTGTCGCCGCGCGGCTACCGGTTCGCGCGCGAGCACGGCGACCGCATCACGTACATCGAGGCCGACCTGCCGAGCATGGCCGCGCGCAAGCGCGCGCTGCTGGCCCGGACCGGCGCCGGCGGGCCCGGCCACCGGGTGGTGGCGATCGACGCCACCGCCGACGACGGGCCGCTGTCGCTGGCCGCGATCGCCCGCGATCTCGATCCCGGGCGCGGCCTGGCGATCATCACCGAGGGCCTGCTCAACTACTTCGACCCGGCGTCGGTCGCGAAGATGTGGCGGCGGTTCGCCGGCGTGCTCGGCCAGTTCCCGACCGGCCTGTACCTGTCCGATCTCCACCTCGGCCAGGACACCGGCCGCCTCGAGCGCCTGTTCGCCGGGCTGCTCGGCGTGTTCGTCCGCGGCCGCATCCACTTCCACTTCCACGACCTGGCGGCCGCGGTCGGCGAGCTGTCCGCGGCCGGGTTCGCCGACGCCCAGCTGCGTAACCCCGAGGAGCACCAGGCGTTGACCGGGCCGCTCGACGCGCAGAGCGCGCGCATGGTGCGCATCGTCGAGGCCTGGACCCGGCCCGCCAGCTAGCTGGCGAAGTCTGCCCTGCTCCTCAGCGAAGCAGCACCAGCTCCTCGGCCGCGGTCGGATGGATCGCCAGCGTGCGATCGAAGTCCTCTTTCGTCGCGCCCATGGTGATCGCGACGGAGGCCGCCTGGATGATCTCGGGCGCGTCGGCGCCGACCATGTGGAGGCCGAGCACGCGGCGGGTGCGGGCGTCGATCACCATCTTCATCAGGGTCCGCTCGTCGCGACCGGTCAGGGTGTGGCGCATCGGGCGGAAGTCGGCGCGGAACACCTGGACGTCGAAGCCGCGGGTGCGCGCCATCTCCTCGGACAGGCCGACCGTGGCCGCCGGCGGCTGGCCGAACACCGCGGTCGGGATCAGGTCGAGCTGGATCGGGGTCGGACGCCGGCCGAACACCGAGTCGGCGAAGGCGTGGCCCTCGCGGATGGCGATCGGGGTCAGCGCGATGCGGCCGGTGACGTCGCCGACCGCGTGGATGTGGGGCACCGACGTCCGCGACCACTCGTCGATCGGCACGGCGCCGCGCGGGTCGAGGGCGACGCCGACCTCGGGCAGGCCGAGGCCGCCGGTGTTGGGGCGGCGGCCGATCGCCGACATGACCAGGTCGGCCTCGATCGAGGTGGTGGCCAGGCGGACCCGGAGCGCGCCGGCCGCGGTGCGCTCGAGCGCGCGCGGCTCGTCGCCGGCGACCACGGTGATGCCGTGGTGGCGCAGGCCGCGCTCGACGGCGGCGCGGACCTCGTGATCGAAGCCGGGCAGGACCACCTCGCCGCGGTGGATCAGCGTGACGGTGGCGCCGAGGCCGGCGAAGATGTGCGCGAACTCGACGCCGATGTAGCCGCCGCCGACGATGACGATGCGCTGCGGCAGCGCCGGCAGGTGGAAGACGTCGTCGGAGGTGACGGCGAGCTCGCCGCCGGGGATGGGCAGGTGGCGCGGGCTGCCGCCGGTGGCGATCAGGATGTACGCGGCGGTGACCCGGCGCTCGCCGACCTCGACGGTGTGGGCGTCGACCAGCCAGGCCCGGTCCTCGTGGATGGTGACCCCGGCCTTGCGCAGGTTGCCGAGGTAGAGCCCGGACAGCCGGTCGATCTCGCGATCCTTGGCGGCGATCAGCGCGCCCCAGTCGTGCTTGGGCGGCGCGACCTCCCAGCCGAAACCGCGAGCGTCGGCGACGTCGGCGGCGAACTCGGCGGCGTAGACCAGCAGCTTCTTGGGCACGCAGCCGCGGATCACGCAGGTGCCGCCCCAGCGGCTCTCCTCGGCGATCGCGACCCGGGCGCCGTGGCTGGCGGCGATGCGGGCGGCGCGGACCCCGCCGGAGCCGCCGCCGATCACGAACAGATCGACGTCGTGCTTCACGGCAGGTCGACCCCGAGGTCACCACAGACCAGGCGGGCGTCGGCGCCGGCGGCCAGGCCGCCGGCCAGGTCCCTGGCGTCGTCGGGGTCGCCGGTGCGGCACGCCGCGACCACCGAGGCCTCGCGCTCGATCGGGCCCATCTCGATGTGGCCGAAGCTGGTCGGGCGGGGCAGGCGGCGAGGGTCGCCGGTCTCGACGCCGTCGGCGCCGAGGCCGATCACGCCGTAGACGTCCTCGGCCGGGACGCCGCGGGCGACCAGCTCGCGGGCCTGCACCAGCTGGCCGTCGACGATCGCCAGCAGCTGGTCGTAGGGCACCAGGCCGGCGACGGCGAGGCCGTTGATGAACATGGTCGGCGTGCCGGTCGCACCCAGCGCGGCGGCGGCGCCGGCCTCGGCCAGCACGGCGTCGAGGTAGCGGTGGTCGTCGAGGGCGGCGGCGACCGCGGCCGGGTCGACGCCGGCGGCGCGGGCGGCGTCGAGGAGCTCGGCGCGGGTCAGCGGGGTGCCGATCTTGGCGAACACGCGATCGTGGAACGCCCAGAACTTGCCGGCCCGGCCGGCGACCACGGCGGCCTCGGCGGCGAGATCGGCGCCGCGGTGGCCGGCGAGCGGCATGTGGCGGTAGACGAGGCGGACGTCCTTCGCGCGCTCCTTGCGCAGGCGGGCGAGGTTCGGCGCCAGCCGCGCGCAGTACGGGCACTCGAAGTCGCTCCACACCACCACGGTGACCAGCGCGTCGTCGGGGCCGGTGCGGTGGCCGGGCAGGCCGAGGCCGACCCGGTAGAGCTGGGTCGGATCGAGCTCGACGACCAGCGGGGTCGGATCATCGGTGTCGGCGGCGGCGACACCGCCGGCGGTGAGGGCGGCGTAGAGGTCGGCCGGCCGGGTGGCCGAGGTCGAGCGCGCGCGGGCCAGCTCCTCGGCGATGACGCGGGCGAAGGTCGCCACCGGGCGGGCGCCCTGGATCGGCCGGCCGTTGACGAAGAACATCGGCGTGCCGGTGACGCCGAGCCGGCGGCCGTCGGCGAGGTCCTTGAGGACGATCGCGCGGGCCGCGCCGCTGTCGAGGTCGGCGCGGAAGCGCTCGAGGTCGAGGCCGAGCTGGGCGGCGTAGAGCTCGACGGTGGCGCGATCGACCCGGCCGCGCACCGCGAACAGGCGGTCGTGCATCGGCCAGAACTTGCCCTGGCGGCCGGCGGCGGCGGCGGCCTCGGCCGGCAGCGTGCCGCCGTCCTCGTCGATCGGGAAGTGGCGGAACACCCAGCGGATCTGGCCGGGGTACATGCGATCGACCTGCTCGAGGATGCGCTGGGCGCGGTAGCAGTGCCCGCAGGTGAAGTCGGAGAACTCGACGATCGTGATCGGAGCACTGGCCGGGCCGCGGCGCGGCGAGTCGCCGAGCGGGACCGCGTAGACGGTCGCGGGATCGAAGCCACGGGCAGCGCGCGCGGTGGTCGGGGCGGCGAAGAAGCCGACCGCGCCGAGGAGCGTCGTCACGGCCAGCGCCACCGCGATCGAGGTCAGCCGGGAACACATCTGCGGTGAAGCTAGCAGGCCGGCGGCGCCCGTGTCGAAGGATCACGCGTCCCAACACCTGGAAATTCATGCGGATAAAAGTTAGTGACTGCTCACTTTCTTTCTGGCATCGTCGGCTCCTCGATATGCGACTGCGTGCTCGCTCAGTTTCGCCGCCGCCGATGCGCCAGGCGCGCACGGCGCGGACCCGCGCGCGCCTGGTCGCCGCTGCGCGCGACACGCTCGTCGAGGTCGGCCTCGCGGGCGCCGCCACCGCGGCGATCGCCGCGCGCGCCGGGGTGTCCCACGGCGCCCTGTTCCGGCACTTCCCGACCAAGCCCGACCTGCTCGCCGCCGCCGTGCAGGCGATCCTCGCCGACCTGGTGGTCGGCTTTGGCGAGGACCTCGGCCGCGATCCCGGCCGCGATCCGGTCGGTGCCGCGGTCGCCGCGCTGTGGCGGGTGTTCCGCCGCCCCGACATGCGGGTCGTGCTCGAGATCTACGTCGCCGCCCGCACCGAGCCGGCGCTCGCCGAGCGGCTGGCGCCGATCCTCGATCGCCACCAGGCCACCATCCTCGCCGAGGCGCGCCGCCTGTTCCCGGTCGAGGCCGCGGCCAACCCCGAGCTCGACGACGCCGTCCTCGCCGTCGTCTACGCCATGCAGGGCGCGGCGGTCGGCCTGTTCTCCCCCGATCCGGCCCACGAGGTCGCCCACCTCGGGTTCCTCGAGCGGCTCGCTCGCCGCGAGCTCGCGCGTCGTCCGGTCCGCTATCCGCCGCTCGGAGAGTAAGGCGTCATGTCCGTCCTGATCTACGTCGCGATCCCGGTGTTCCTGATCACGATCCTCGTCGAGCTCGGCTGGGCGCGCCGCCACCGCCGAGATCCGGCGATCAAGGGCTACGCCGCCAGGGACACCCTGGCCAGCCTGGCCATGGGCACCGGCAACGTGATCATCGCGGCCGCCACCAAGCTGGTCACCTTCGGGCTGATGGTCTGGGTGTACGAGCACCGGCTGTTCACCCTGCCGGCGGCGTGGTGGACCTGGGTGCTGCTGCTGTTCGCCGAGGACCTCTGCTACTACGCATTCCACCGCGCGTCGCACGAGATCCGCTTCTTCTGGGCCGCCCACGTCAACCACCACTCCAGCCAGCACTACAACCTGTCGACCGCGCTGCGGCAGTCGTGGACGACGCCGCTGACCGGGCCGCTGTTCTGGCTGCCGCTGCCGCTGCTCGGCTTCCCGCCGTGGATGGTGCTCACCCAGCAGGCGATCTCGCTGCTCTACCAGTACTGGATCCACACCGAGGCGATCGGCCGGCTCGGCTGGCTCGAGGCGATCTTCAACACGCCGTCGCACCACCGCGTCCACCACGGCGCCAACCCGCGCTACCTCGACCGCAACCACGGCGGCATCTTCATCATCTGGGACCGCCTGTTCGGCACCTTCGAGGTCGAGGGCGAGCGGGTCCGCTACGGCCTCACCACGAACCTCACCTCCCACGATCCGATCCACATCGCGTTCCACGAGTGGAAGCAGATCGCCATCGACGTCGCCGGCGCCCACTCGGCCGGCGACGCGCTCCGCTACGTGTTCGGTCCGCCCGGCTGGAGCCCCGACGGCTCGCGCCTGACCTCGCGCCAGCTGCGCGAGGCCGAGACCGCTGCTCAGAAGCTGTGACCGGAGCGGTCGCTCGGCTCAGAAGTAGTACGCCGCGCCGAGCGTCAGCTGACCTCCCGACGTGCCCTCGTCGTCGGCCTCGGCGACCGGCGGGACCACCATCCCCGGGGCCGGCTGGATGGTCGGGGTATCCTTCACGTCGCCGTCGTCGGCCGGCCCCATGGCGACCGCGCGCAGCTCGGCCGACAGCCCGAAGTGGCCCCACCGCCGCTCGACGCCGACGCCGATCTGGACGTGGCCCTGCTGGGTCTCCCGCCGCATCTCGTCGCTGAGGTCGGGGGAGCCGTCGGCGGTGGCGCCGAGGCCGGCCAGCACGTACCAGTCCCAGCGGGCGTAGGGGCGGAAGTGATAGAGCGCGGCCAGGGTGACCCCCTGCAGGTGCCGGTCACCCTCCGATCCGTCCTCGAGCTTCTCGGTCGCGTGGTCGAGCGACAGCTCGAGCTGCCAGCGCGGCCGCAGCCGGTAGCGGACCTGCAGCCCGCCGACCGCATACTCGGTCTTCGCGTCGGGATCGCGCTCTGGCGCCAGGGTCAGGCCGCCGACCCGCAGGCCGACGCCCCACGTCGGCAGCTCCGGCGGCACCGCGACCACCACCGGCGCGGCGGGGACGGCGCAGTCGCACGTCCCGGGCGGTCCGCTCTGGGCCGACGCGGTGGCGGCGGTGGCGGCGAGCGCGACGGAAGCGAACAGGGCGGCGCGGAGTGTGGAGAACATCGACGAGGCTCCTCGGACGGCGGTGTGGCTCCGGACCATTCCAACCCCCGTGCCACATCGTCGCATGGCCCGGAGGCGGGCAAGTAGGAGGAAACCCGTGACGGTCCGGTCCGGCCATCGCCGGCGCAGGGGATCGGCCCGCGGGAGGTGCTGGATCGCGCCACAGCACACCGTGGGATCGTGCGACGTGCGCGCCGGCCGGCCCCGAGGCATCATGCGCGCGTGTTCGTCCGCCCGATCGCCGTGATCCTCCTCGCCGCGGCTGCTGCCTGCAGCGGCTCGTCATCGGAGGGCTCGCCTGCTCCCGCTCCGACTCCCGCGCCGGCGGCCGCGTCGACCCGGCCGACCCCGGCGCCGGCTCCGACCGGCCAGGACGATCCGCGGCTGGCGCGCGGCGCCGCGCTGCACCAGAAGTACTGCGCGCTCTGTCACGGCCCCGAGGGGCGCGGCTACGCCGCCGACAACGCGCCGTCGCTGGTGACGTCGACCTTCCTCGCCTCGGCCGACGACAGCTTCTTCACGCGCAGCATCGAGCTCGGTCGCCCCGGCACCGCGATGGCCGGCTACGGCACCGACGTCGGCGGTCCGCTCGGCGATCGCGACATCGCCGATCTGGTCCACTGGTACCGCTCGCACGGTCCGGGCCTGCGCCCGCTGCCGCCGGTCGCCGGCGGCGACGCCGCGCGTGGCGCCCAGCTCTACGCCGCGGCCTGCCAGACGTGCCACGGCGATCAGGCCAACCGCGGGACCGCGCCGCACCTGGCCAACCCGACCTTCCTCGCGCTCGCCAGCCCCGAGTACATCCGCTACGCGATCGCCAGCGGCCGCCCCGGCACGCCGATGGAGGCGTTCGCCGGCAAGCTCACCGACGCGCAGATCGACGACCTGGTCGCGTTCGTGCGCAGCTGGGCCAAGCCGCCGCCGGCGCCGCCGACCCCACCGCCGACGTCGGCCGCGGCCGCGCCCAAGGGCGAGGCGGTGGTGCTCAACCCCAAGGGCAAGCCGCCGACGTTCACCCTGCGCGACGACCGGTTCGTGCCGGCCGCCGAGGTGGCGAAGGCGCTCAAGGACAAGCGGCGGATGATCATCATCGACGCGCGCGCGCCGTCGGACTGGCTGCGCGAGCGCATCCCCGGCGCGCTGTCGATCCCGTACTACGAGCCGGCCGGGCTGTCGCGCATCCCGCCCGACGACGGCACCTGGGTCCTGGCCTACTGCGCGTGCCCGCACCACGCGTCGGGCGTGATCGTCGACGAGCTGCGCAAGCGCGGCTACAAGCACACCGCCGTGATCGACGAGGGCATCCTGTTCTGGAAGAAGCAGGGCTACCCGGTCGAGGGCGATCCGTCGGCGGCGCCCGATCCGCACGCCGGTCACGACCACAGCGGCCACGGTCACTGAACGAGCCGGCGACGCCCCGCGCCTGACGGGAGGCGTTATGCTCCCGCCGCGAATGGGCGATGTGCTGCCCCCGGGCACCCGGCTTGGTCGGTACGAGATCGTCCAGCGCCTGGCGCTGGGTGGGATGGCCGAGATCTACCTGGCGCGCGCGTCGGGCCTGGCCGGGTTCGCCAAGCACGTCGTGCTCAAGCGCATCCTGCCCGGCCACGCCCGCGATCCCGAGTTCGTCCGCATGTTCTTCAACGAGGCGCGCTACGCCGCGACCCTCGATCACCCCAACATCGCCCACGTCTACGACCTCGGCGAGGACCAGGGCCTCCACTACTTCACGATGGAGTACCTGCACGGCGAGGACTGCCGCACGCTGCTGCGCGAGCTGCAGGTGCGCGGCCAGCGCCTGCCGCTCGAGCACGCGCTGACCATCGTCACCGCCGCGGCCAACGGCTGCCACTTCGCCCACGAGCTCACCGACGAGGCCGGCGCGCCGCTCGGCCTGGTCCACCGCGACGTCAGCCCGTCGAACGTGGTGGTGACCTACGCCGGCGCGGTCAAGCTGGTCGACTTCGGCATCGCCAAGGCGACCAACCTCGAGGACGTCACCGCGGTCGGTGCCACCAAGGGCAAGGTCGCCTACATGGCGCCCGAGCAGTGCAAGAGCGAGCCGCTCGATCGCCGGGTCGACGTGTACGCGCTCGGCGTGCTGCTCTACGAGCTGACCACGACGAGCCGGGCGTTCCACGGCGACAACGACGCCGCGGTGATGTGGTCGGTCGTGACCGGGGCGACGCGGCCGCCGGGCGAGGTCGTGCCCGGCTATCCCGACGGGCTGGCGCGGATCGTCACGCGCGCGATGCACGTCGACCGCGGCGAGCGGTTCGCGACCGCGCGCGAGCTGCAGCAGGCGCTCGAGGGGTTCGCGCGCGAGGCCGGGCTGGCGCTGGCGCACACCGCGCTCGGCGACTGGCTCGAGCAGACGTGCGGGCCGAAGGTCGAGCCGTGGCGGAGCGGGGAGGGCCCGGCGGCACGGCGGAGCGCGACGGCGCCGCCGCCGGTGGCGGCTCCGGTTTCGGCTCCGGCTCCGGTGCCAGCTCCGGCTCCGGCTCCGGTTTCGGCTCCGGTTTCAGCGCCGGCTCCGGCTCCAGCTCCGGCCCGGTGGCCGTGGATGGTGGCGGCGCTGATCCTCGCCGGGAGCGCGTCGGCGGCGATCGCGATCGTCGTCCCCAAGCTGCGCGCGGCCGAGGCGCCGGCGGGGGCGGGCGCGGTCGTGCTGGTCACCGAGCGCGGCAGCGCGGCGATCGAGGGCGACGGCGAGGCGACGATCGACGCACGCACGGCCGAGGCGACCGACGCGTCGGTCGCGACCGTCGCCGTCGACGGCGGCGCGAAGGCGGCGCCGCCGCGGCCTCCGCGGGCGCCGGCGGGCGATCCGCTGTCACTGGCGTTCGCGCGGCGGCAGGCGGCGGTCAAGGCCTGCTTCGAGCGCCACTCGCAGACCATCGTCGGTCAGCCCGAGGTCACGCTGCGCTTCGAGATCGACGCCCGCGGCGTGCCGACCAGCGTCGAGGTGTTCCCGGCGGCGGTCGCGTCGACCGCGCTCGGCGGCTGCTTGGTCGAGGTCGGTCGCGGCACGCGGTTCCCCGCGCAGGCCGCGCCGATCGCGTTCCGGATCCCGGTGTCGGTGCGCCGGCAGGGGGGCACATGAAGCGCGCGTACGTCCTGGTCCTGGGCTTGGTGGTGCTGGCGTCGGCGAACGTCGCCGCGGCCGACGGCGGGTTGCGCGCGGTCGGCCGGGTCCGGCCCGCCGATCCGGGGCCGGCGCTGGCGGTGGCCGCCGGCACCGGCTACGGCTTCACCGAGGGCGTCCTCGACGACGACGACGGCCACCACCGCGTGCTCGGCACGCTCGCGCTCGCCGGCCGCGTGCGGCCGTGGCTCGAGCTCGACGCCCAGGTCACCGGTCGCTACGACAAGCACACCGGCGCCACGCCCGACGACGGCTGGATCGGCGACCCGCGGCTGTCGGCCCAGGCCGGCGGCCTGGTCGGGCGCGAGCTGTGGCTGGTCGGGCGCGCCGGGCTGTGGCTGCCCGGGCGCAACGCGCCGTCGGTCGAGCTCGACGCCGCGACGATCGACGTCGGCGCGGCCCTGACCTGGGCGCGCGGCGCGACCGCGCTGACCGCCACCGCCGGTTACCGCATCGATCGATCGGCGGCGTCGGCCGACCCGAGCGTGCTCAGCGATCCCGACCGCCTCGCGCTCGGGTTGTCGCAGTTCGACGCGGTGCTGGTCGGCGCCGGCGTGGTCCATCGCCGCGGTGGGTGGGAGGTGCTCGGCGAGGCGACCTGGGACGTGCTGGTCGGCGCCGGTGCCCCCGATCCGCTCGAGTCGCCGCTGCGGATCGGCGCCGGCGCGCGCCGCGAGGTCGGCGCCGCGGTCCGCCTCGAGGCCCTGCTCGAGGTGTCGCCCGGCCCGCGCGCGGGTGCGATGGCCGGCGATCCGCTGGTGGCGATCGAGCCGCGGGTCAGCGCCCTCGTCGGCGTGTCGTGGCGGCCGGCCCCGGCGCGGCCGCGCGCGCCGCTCGGCGGCGGTGCGATCGACCCCGCCCGCGACGCCGCGCCGCTGCCGCCGGCCCGCCCGGCGCCGACGGTCGGCGCGGTGCGCGGCCGCATCGCCACCATCGACGGCACGCCGGTCGCCGGCGCGACCGTGCGGCTCGGCACGCGCGCCGCGACCACCGACGGCGACGGCCGGTTCGTCCTCGACGGCGTCGCCGCCGGCACGCTCGACGTGACGATCGATGCCCCCGGCCACGAGCCGGCGCGGCGGACGATCGCGGTGACCGCCGGCGGCGAGGCCGCGCTCGAGGTCACGCTGATCCCGGTGGCGCCGCCGGCGCAGCTCCGCGGCGTGGTCCGCTCGTTCGACGGCAAGGGCCTGGGCGCGACGATCAAGATCGTTGCCACGGGGGGCTCCGCGCCCCGCCCCACCGGCGAAGCCGGTAGGGCCCCCACCCCTGGTTGGCCCGGCGACCTCGAGCTGACCGCCGCCGCCGACGGGACCTTCGCGGTCGACGTCGCGCCCGGCACCTACCAGGTCACCGTCTCCGTCGCCGGCTTCCAGCCGCAGACCCGCAAGGTGACCGTCGAGGATCAGGGCGTCGTGGTCATGAACGTCGAGCTGCGGAGGAAGCGGTGAAGCTGGTCGCGGCGGCGCTGATCGTCGCGGCCGCGCTGTTCGCTTGTGGCTCGAGGGCGGCGCCGCGCCCGGTCGCCGAGCTGATCGAGGGGCAGGGCGCGGTCGAGCGCGAGCACGCCGCGGCGTGGGCGGCGGCGCCGCTGGCCCAGCCGTTCTTCGTCGGCGACGCGGTCCGCACCGGGCCGAGCGCGTGGGCGCGGCTGCGCCTGCGCGGCGGCGGCGTGCTGCGCATGAGCGCCGACACCGTGATCCGCTTCGCGGCCGGCGGGGTGCGCCTCGAGATCGGCGAGGCGGCGGCCGAGGGCCAGCCGATCGTGATCGAGACCGAGGCCGGGCCGGCGCAGATCGAGTCGGGCGGCCGCCTGCGCGCCGCCACCGACAAGCACGGCGTGCGTTACGAGGTCGTGGTCGGCACCGCGGTGATCACCCGCGAGGACGGCCCGGTCCGCCTCGGCGGTGGCGAGGGCCTGGTGGTCGCGGTCGGCGGCGCGATCGTCGAGCGCATCGGCGCCCCGCCGGCGCCGCTGCCACCGCCGCCGGTCAGCGAGGAGCCCGCCGCGCCGGCGACGGCGCCGATCGTCGCGGTCGTGACCGGGCGCGGCGTGACCGCGTGGGGCCACGGCCCGGGCGGCGGCGCGCCGCGCAAGCTCGCGGCCGGGCCGGCGGCGCTGACCGCGGGCGAGACCGTGAAGCTGCCGCGCGGCGCGACCCTGGTGCTGTCGCGCGGCGCCGACCAGGCCACGCTGATCGGCCCGGCCGAGGTCGACGTCGGCGGCGCCGACGGCCCGATCGCGACCGCGCGCACCGGCAGCGCGCGGGTGGTCGCGCGCGCGGGCGAGCTCGCCCTGGCCGTGCCCGGCGGCGTGATCGTCACCCGCGGCGGTGAGGCCGGCGTCGAGGTCGCGCGCGCCAGCACCCGGGTGCGGGTCGAGCGCGGCGAGGCCAGCCTCGACGGCGAGCGTGGCGACGCCGTCGCCCGCGCCGGCGAGACCGGCATCCTCACCCGCGACGGCGCCGTCGAGGTCCGCGACCCGGCGCCGACCACGATCGACGTCGCGGTCCCGGCCGGCGAGAGCGCGGTCATCCACGACCCCGGCCGGCGGGTGGCGGTGAAGCTCGGCTTCGGCGACGCCTGCGCCGGCGACGCCGTGCTCGAGCTCGCCGACGCCCGCGGCGGCTTCCGCGATCCGCGCCGCATCGCCGGCGACGGCGGCGCCGCCTTCTTCGCCGCCCCCGGCGTCACCCGCTATCGCCTGCGCTGCGCCGACGGCAAGATCGCACGCACCGGCTCGCTCGCGGTCCGCAACGACACCGGCGCCGCGCCGATCGTCAAGACCGCGTCGCGCAACCCGATCGATCTCGACGGCCGTCGCTACACGATCACCTACCAGAACCGCCTGCCCGCGGTCACCGCCCGCTGGCCCGGGGCGCCGGGCGGCGCGACCGTGCTGCACGTCGCCGGCGCCCACGGCGAGCGCACCTTCGACGGCGGCGCCACCATCGACCTCGCCGCCGGCGCGATCGCCGAGGGCAGCCACACGGTGTGGATGACCGCCGGCGGCCGCAGCTCGCCGCGCACGATCCTGCGCATCGAGTTCGACAACGCCGCGCCGACCGCGCAGATCTCGTCGCCGCCGCCGCGCGCGCCGTGGAGCGACACCGTGCCGGTCGCCGGCGTCACCGTCGAGGGCTGGACCGTCGCCGTCGATGGCGTCGCGGTCCCCAAGGACGGCGCCGGTCGGTTCAAGGCCGACGTCGCCGCCGACGGCAAGGCCGCGTTCGCCATCCGCCTCGCCCACCCGCAGCACGGCGTCCACTACTACGTGCGCCGGCGCCAGCCGTAGAGCCTCACGCGTATGAAGATCGCCGCCCACACCATCGCCGACATCTACACGCCGCAGATGATCGAGGCCGATCTGGCGCGCATCACCACGATCATCCCCGGCGAGGCC
>Ga0247829_10000453_pt1 | contig 15563 bp, 10 predicted proteins | sample 12C_Control_Day4_FD_207765 | JGI IMG/M metagenome (GOLD analysis project Ga0247829, IMG submission 207765) | Soil microbial communities from agricultural site in Penn Yan, New York, United States - 12C_Control_Day4 | ecosystem: Environmental > Terrestrial > Soil > Agricultural land | place... | reverse complement strand
CGCTGCGGTAGCCTGCGGCGCCGCTTGCGGGTGGCCGCGCAGGGCCTCCATTTTTTCGGGCGGCAGTGCGTTCAGCACTTCAGCGGCGTGGGCTTGGCCCTTTTCGACGATGCTGTCGAAGCGGCTCCAGGCCAGCATGCCGACGCGCTCCAGCGGCGGGTTCAGGTAGACGTCGGCGAGCTTGCGCGCTTCGTGGGTGCGTGACGAGCTGTAGAGGATCGTCACGTTCATCAGGTAGGCGATGAGCGACGGGAAGCGGTAGCGGCGCTTGGAACGCGGGCGCAGGCGGTCGATCAGCAAGGCCCAGGTGCCGGGCACCTCGGCGTGCTCGATGGGCCGGCGGCGGCGGGCGCCCAGGTCGACGCCGATCACCTGGCCGATGCCGGGCATCTCGCGCATGCGGTCCACCGGGAAGTTGTTGAACGTGCCGCCGTCGCACAGCAGGTCGCCGTCGTGCAGCACCGGCGGCAGGGCGCCGGGAATCGCGAGGCTGGCGAGGATGGCCTTGACGACCGGGCCGCGCCGGGCGACGTGCTCGCACATCTGCGAGTAGTTGCTCGCCACGAAGAAGCAGGTCTTCCAGAGGTCCTCGATGTCGGCGTCGTGGCCGACCAGCTCGCGCACCGACGCGTCGAGCAGGCGGCGCAGGCGCCGCCCGGCGATCAGCGACAGCATCGGCACGAAGTTGAAGTCGCCGGTGGGATTGATCGCGAAGCCGCGCCGCGCGATGGCCGTGACCTCCTCGACCGGCACGTCCGACGCGGCCATCGTGGCCATCACGGCGCCGATGCTGGTGCCGCCGATCACGTCCACCTCGATGCCGCGCTCGTGCAGCGTGCGCATCACGCCGATGTGCGCCAGGCCGCGGGCGCCGCCGCCGGCCAGCACCAGGCCGATCGCCGTGCCGCCGAGGATGCGACCCAGCCGCGCCAGGTCGCGCTCGAGCGCCGGCCGGATGTGGAGGTGGCCGCTGAGCGGGCGGCGGTCGAGCCATGCGCGCGTGCCGCGCGGCGAGCGCTGTTCCGCCGGGTGCAGCAGCACCAGCGTCTCGGCGGCCTCGACGCGGCCCGGGCGCTGCATCAGCCAGCGCGTCTCGGTCGGGTGCAGCGCCGCCGGCTGGGTGGCGTCGGCCAGCAGCAGCACCTGGTCGCAGCAGCGGCTGCAGCGCTGCGTCCAGGGCGTGGGCGCGTCGTCGGCGACGAGCAGCAGGTAGTCGTGCGCCGCCTCGAGGCGATCGAGCTGGAGCGCGATGCGCCGGTTCGCCGCCGCGTCGCGCACGTCGCCGCGCGCGATGCCGGGGTGCTGCAGCTCGCGGTCGACCGCGGCGGCGTCCACGATGTGCACCCGCCCCGGCAGGTGCGCGGCCAGGCGCGTGGCGAGGTCCATCGCGTCCACGCCGGCAGTGATCGGCATCAGCGCGATCGTGACCGGCCGCTCCTGCTCGGGGCGCGCGTGCACCGACTGAAGGCGCTTGATGATGCGGCGGGTGAAGGCGATGGGCGCCTGCGCGCCGCTGGACAGCAGCTCGGCGAAGTCGGCCTTGGCCAGCCGCACCAGCACGGAGTCGCGCATCGCGACCACCGTGGCCGAGCGCGGCTCGTCGGTGAACAGGCTCATCTCGCCGATCACCTGGCCGCGCGCCATCTCCCGCACCATCCGCTCCACGCCGTCGTCGCCGCGCACGTAGGCGCGCAGCCGCCCGCTGATCGACAGGTACATCGAATCGCCCGGGTCGCCCTGCGTCATGAGCGTTTCCCCGGCCGCGAGCTCGACCCATTCGAGCCGGCGTTTCAGCAGGTCCATGGCCGCGTCGTCGACATCGCCGAGGAACGCTTGCAAATGGTGCGCGAGGAGTTCGTCCTGGTGGTGCTGGGTCATCGCGGGGCAATGTAGCGTGGGCGGCTGCAGGCGGCGGCCGGGCGCGGCTAGGGGTTTCCTCGTAGCACGATCGTGCGGCATAGGGATTGACGCCTTGTAACAGGTCCGTTCCACTGGCGAGTTCGGCCGCGAGGCCCGGTTGTCTTCAAGGAGGATCTATGCGATCGCTGTTTTGCGTTTCCCTGGCTGTCGGGGCGCTGGCCATCCCTCTGTCGGCCGCCGCGGGCGTTGAGGGCACCATCAGCACCGAGGTCCTGCATGTATCTGCCGAACCCAACTACAGCCTGGGCACGGCCCCAGCGGACATCCGCTACATCGGCTTCAAGGCGACCGTCGAGAATATCGGCGGCAACGTCGCCAATGCCGTGCTGTACACGAGCAAGTTGTCTGTCGCCAACCAGAGCGAGCTGGCGACGTTCCACGCGGTCGAAGGTGCCACGTGCACCAACGCCACCACGACCGACGCCACCACGGTCCCTCCGACCACCATCATCTCGGTCGACTGCAGCTTCGGCCAGATGCGCCCGGGGCAGAAGCGGGAGTTCGTCGTCGTCTTCAAGTCGCCGGTGAAGAACGCGTCGGCCCCCGCGGAAAATGTCGTCACCTACAAAGCGCTCACACTTTTCTCCGAAGGCACCGGCGGCCCGAAGTCGAAGCCGCAAAATTCGAAGGCCGAGGACACCGCGATGGCGACGCTCAAGGCCGCGACGGGCGCGAGCGCCGCGTCGGTGGTGCCGGGCGGCGCGAACGGCTTCACGCTGTTCACCGTGCCGAACGACGTGTTCTCCACCAAGGTGACGCTGCCCTTGCAGGCCAACGCGGTCCCCGCGAGCATCGTCGAGACGCCGCTCGCCGCATCGCAGGACTGCAACAACTTCCTCACCTGCTACCAGTCCACGATCACGATCCCCGGCTCGTTCAACCCGTTCCTCACGATCGTGCTGCGCCAGGATTCGACCAACATCAAGAACGGCACGCAGATCGGCAGCGTGCAGATCTGGTACGACTACGTCGATGCCAATGGCAACGCCGCCAGCCACCCGGTGGGCGCCTGCGCCAACGCCACGACGCCGCGCGGCGACGGCCTGCCGTGCATCGCGAAAGCCGTGCACTACAAGAATTCCTCGGTGACCGGATGGACGGCGGACCTCGACGATGACTTCGAGTGGACGCTGATCAACACGCTGAACGGGTCATACCGCCTGCCCTGATCCCCGCGCTCAAGCCACTGCCATCAACGCCGCGGCGCGTGCCGCGGCCACCGCGTTTCCCTTTGCGGTGAACAGCGCCACCGCCTCGGCAGCCGCCTGGGCGGCCTCGTCCGTCTTGCCGGCCAGCCGCAGCACCGCGGCGAGCTCGGCCAGCGCGTCGCCCTGCAGCACCGGCGCCTCGGTGCGCCGGGCGAAGTCCACCGCCTCGCGGGCCCATGCCTCGGCCTGCGTCACGTCGCCCGCGCGGGCCGTGATCGGCGCGCGCACCATGCGCCACAACGCCTGCGCCTCCAAGTCGTCGGCCGCGCTCGCGTGCTCGGCGGCCTCGCACAGCGCCTGCGCCTCCGCATCGCGGCCCTGCTCGCGCACGATCCGCGCGAGCAGCGCCGCCATGGTGGACAGCAGATAGGTCTCGTGCTTGTCGGCGAGGAAGTCGTAGTCGGCGCGCACCTCGCGCTCGGCGATGGCCAGGTCGCCGCCGTGCAGCTCCACGCGCGCGAGATCGGTGCCCGTGGACGCAGCGAACACGCCCTGCCCGAGATCGCGCAGCAACGCGCGCGCGCTGCGGTACATCTCGCGCGCGGGCAGCAGGTTGCCCGTCATCGCGTAGAGCTGCGCGAGCAGGCACATCACGATGCACTCGCACTGGCGGTCGGCGATGCCGTCGGCGACGAGCCGCTCGCATTGCGCAATCGCCTGCGCCGCCGGCAGCGGCCCGTAGAGCGCGTTGTTGGCGTAGGCCACGCTGTTGCGCGCCACCATGCGGTCGTTGCCGGCGCGGCGCGCATGCTCGATGGAGCGCTCCACCGCCTCGGTGGCCAGGCTGAAGCGCCCCGCGATGCCGTGCACGAGCACCACCAGGCGCCAGGCGGTGGCGAGCTCGGCGTCGGCGGCCTCGCTTTCGAGCACCGGGATGAGCTCGTGCGCCACGCGCAGGGCCTCGTCGCTCCAGTCGCTCTGCTGCTCGCCGCTGTAGAGGCGCACGAACATCGCAGTGATGCGGCTCGTGGCGTGCAGGCGGTGGTCGCCCGTGCGCTCGGCAGCCGTCAGGGCTTCGTCGAGCGCGGCATTGGCGCCGGCGAAGTCGGCCACGGCGGTGAGGGTCTCGGCGAGCTCGGGAAGCAGCACCGGGCGGCGCGGATCCTCCGGGCCGAGCAGCGCCACGGCACGGCGCAGCAGGTTGGTGGCGGCGTTCATGTCGCCGCGCGCGGCGGCCCGGCGTCCGGCGGACGTGAGCCGCTTCGACCCCTCCGCGCCCACGGCCACACCCTTGGCGTCCAGCGGCCCGAGCTCGCGCAGGTAGCGGTAGGCCTGCTCCAGGTGGTAGCCGAGGATCTCCTCGAACTCGAGCGCGCGGTCGCGGTCGGCGTTGACGCGGTCGGCCCACTCGACGAAGGCCATGTGCAGCTGCGCGCGAACGCGCTTCAGCAAGCCGTTGTAGACCGTCTCGCGCACCAGGTGGTGGTGGAAGCGGTAGAAGAGGTCGCCGTCCGGCCGCGCCCCCGAGTGCACGAACTGCTTGTGCTCGAGCGCGCGCAGGTGGTCGACCATCGTCGGGCGCAGCGCATCGGGCAGCAGGTGCTCCACCGCGGACTGCGGAAACTCCACGCCCACCACCGAGGCGGGATCCACCACGCCGCGCTCGGCGCGCCCGAGCTGGTCGAGCCGCGCCTCCAGCAGCGCCTGGATGGTGGGCGGGATGTCGATCTCGCTGGTCGGCTGCACGCGCACCCAGCGGCCGTCCTCGCGGCGCAGCGCGCCGTTGTCGAGCAGCATCGACAGCATCTGCTCGGCATACAGCGGGTTGCCGCCGGCGGCGCCCACGATGCGCGCGACGACGTCGGCCGGCAGGTCGGTGGCGCCGAAGAAGTTGGCCACCACCTGGGCCGAGGCCTCGTCGGACAGCGGCTGCAGCACGATGCGGTGCGCCGACTCGCCGACGCTCCAGTCGGGCAGCTTCTCGAAGAGGTCGTGGCGCGCGGTGGCGAGCAGCAGGATGGGCGCGCTGGAGGCCGTCTCGAGCACGTGCGTGATGAGCTCCAGCAGCGCCGTCTCGGCCCAGTGGATGTCGTCGACCAGCGCCACGACCGGGCCGTCGGCGGCGAGGCGCTCGAGGAACTTGCGCGCCGCCCAGTTGATCTCGTGCAGCGGGTAGGTGGCCGCGCTCAGGCCCGCGGCACCGGCCAGCCGGTCGGCCACCTCGTCGTCGCCCACCTGCGCGCGCAACTTCTCCACCGCTTCCTCGGGCGAGTCGGCGTCGAGGATGTTGGCCGCGTGGCGGATCATCATCAGCAGCGGCCAGAAGGTGATGCCGTGCCCGTACGGCAGGCAGCGGCCGGTGACCACGCGCGCGCCCACGGCGATGCGGTCCATGACCTCGCGGACCAGGCGCGTCTTGCCGGCGCCGGCGTCGCCGACCACCGTGACGAGGCGCGCGGTGCGGGTCTCGCTCACCTCCTGGAACACGTCGCGCAGCGTCGCGAGCTCCACGTCGCGGCCGACGATCGGCCGATCGTGCCGGCGCGACAGGCCGTCGATGCCTCGCGCGCTCACGAGCCGCCACGCCGGCACGCGCTGCGTCTTGCCCTTCAGCTCCAGCGGCTCGACCGGCGCCACCTCGACCGCATCGCGCACCAGCCGGTAGGTGACCTCGCCGAGGTAGACCTCGTTCTCCGGCGCCGCCTGCTCCAGCCGCGCGGCCACGTTGACGGCATCGCCGGTGGCGAGCTTCTGGTCGGCGGTGGGGTCGTCGTTGGCCACCACCGAGCCGGTGTTCACGCCTGTGCGATTGGCGAGCGTGATGCCGTAGCGCTGCTGCAAATCTCCGTTCAGCGTGGCGAGCGCGGCCTGCATGCCGGCCGTGGCGCGGACGGCGCGCAACGCGTCGTCTTCATGCGCGCGGGGCAGCCCGAAGACCGCCATGATGGCGTCGCCGATGTATTTCTCGATCTTGCCGTCGTGGCGCTGGATCTCGGCCGCCATCGCCGAGAAGTAGCGCTCCTTCACCTCGTGCAGGGCCTCGGCATCCAGCACTTCGCCGAGCGCGGTGGAGCCTTTCAGGTCGCAGAAGACGATGGTCACCGTCTTGCGCACCTCGCGCAGCGGCGGCGCGGGCGCGGCCTGCGGCAGCGGGGCTCCGCAGTAGCCGCAGAGCCGGAACTTCGGCGGGTTGTCCTCCTTGCAGGCGACGCACTGGACCATGGGCGGTGAATCTACGGCATTCAGAACAGAACCGTGACGCGCACGGTGTCGCGCAGCTTCTCGACATTCACGTTGGCCCCGCCGATGCGGGCGAGGTGGATCATGTGGGCGTTGTCCGGCAGGATCTCGGCCATGAAGCCGCGCACGCCGTTCGCGGCCGCATGCGCGGCCATGTGCTGCTGCAGCGCCGAGCCGAGGCCGCACCCCTGCCATTGCGGATGGACCATGAAGGCCGTCTCGGCGAGATTGGTGGACGGGTCGATGAAATAGCAGGCGTGGGCCACGATCTGCGGATCTTCCCGCGGGCCGGCGGCAGCGACGAAGGCGACCTCGTTCTCGAAGTTCACGTTGCACAGGCGCTGCACTTCCTTGTTCGACAGGCCGCGCACGGTGCGGAAGAAGCGGGTGTAGACGTCCTGGTCGGGCAGCCGGTGGAAGAGCTGGCGGATCGCCTCGCCGTCGCTCGACGCCGACGGCCGCACGAGCAGCGTGCGGCCGTCCTTCAACGTGATCATCTTCTCCTCCTCGACCGGATAGGCGCGCATGTTCTTCAGCGTCTGGTCGGACGGCAGGTAGCCGAGCGCCTGCGCCTGCTCGAACAATTCGGCGCGGAACTTCGGGTGGGCGATCTCGATCAGCGCCACCGCGCGCTCGCGGATCGACTTGCCGAACAGGTAGGCGATGCCGTACTCGGTGATCACGTAGTACACGTCGGTGCGCGCCACGGTCACGCCCTCGCCCGGCTTCAGCACGGCGCGGATGCGCGAGGACTGCGCGTCGTCCTCGGTGGAGGCCAGGCAGATGATGGGCTTGCCGCCCTCGGAGCGCGACGCGCCGCGCAGGAACTCGCCCTGCGCCGCGATGCCGCTGTAGAAGTCGCCGCCCTGCTGGTCGGCGCAGACCTGGCCCGTGAGGTCGATGGCGAACGCCTGCGTCACCGACACCATGCGATGCTGGGCCGCGATCGCCACCGGATGGCACACGGTCTCGATCGGCTGGAACGAGAACAGCGGGTTGCGGTCGATCAGGTCGTACAGGCGGCGCGACCCCATCGCAAAGCTGCAGACGATCTTGCCCCGCTGCTGCGTCTTGCGCCGGCCGGTGAGGATGCCCTTTTCCAGCAGGGGGATGATGGCGTCGGTGATCACGTCGGAGTGAATGCCGAGGTCCTTGCGGTCGGCGAGGTACTTCAGCGCCTCGTTCGTGATGCGGCCGAGGCCGATCTGCAGGGTGGAGCCGTCATCGATGATCCCGCTGATGTAGCGCGCGATCTGCTCGACGACCTGCTCCGGCACGCCCGGGTGGGCGTACTCGATCACGGGCGTGTCCACCGGCACGAGGCGATGGAGCTGGTCGACGTGCAGCGTGGAGTCGCCCATCGAGCGCGGCATCGCGGGGTTGACCTCGGCGATGACGACCCGCGCGCGCGCCACGGCCGCCGGGATGACGTCCACCGAGACACCCAGGCTCACGTAGCCGAACTCGTCGGGCAGCGAGACCTGGATCAGCGCCACGTCCACCGGGATGCGGCCGATCGCCATGAGCCCCGGCACGCGCGCGATCGACATCGGCACGTATTCGGCGAGCCCCTGCTTCACCGCCGCGCGCACGTCGGCGCCGACGAAGAAGCTGCGATGGCGCAGGCGCGTCGTCGCCTGGCCCTGCGCGTCGTGCGGCAGCGCATGGTCGGTGAGGAAGTGGACGAGCTCGACGTCCTGCGGGAGCGGCTTGCGCGCTTCGAGCGCGGCCACGAGCGCGCGCGGCGTGGCGCAGGCGGTGCCCACGAAGACGTGGTCGCCGCTGCGCACGTCCTGCACCGCTTCGGCAGCCGAGCACACCTTGGCGGCGTGCGGGCGCAGCGCGGCGGGCAGCGCGGCGAGCGGGTCGGCCGGTGCGTCCGGGGCGCCGCCGAAGCGCTCGCGCAGGCGGCTCGCCAGACGCGCGAGCGCGCCGGGGCGTGCCGGTGTCTCGCGCGGGGTGGGCGGTTCGTCCAGGTCTTCGATCAAGCCGATCTCCTCGTGCCGCGGCCCGGAATCAAGCCGCTGATTGTGCCGACGCGCCGCCGGACTCGCCCGAGGTGGGTCAGCTGCTTCAGCCTGCCGGGTCGCACCCCGGCGTGCGGCCGGCCTGCAGCGCGCTCACGGCCGCGCCGATCCGGCTGCCGAGCGCCTGCACGGCGCGTCGGTGGGCTTCGGCGAGCGAGGCCGCATCGGCCCCCGCCGGCTGCTCGAGCGCGGCCAGGCAGTGCAGCGGCGCCGTGCCGCCGCGACCCACCGACCAGCTGGCTTCGAGGCGAGCGAGCCGGCCCGGCACGGACTCGAAGCGCTGGACGTCGACCGCGATCTGCCAGGCGTCGCTGCCCGACGCGGGGCCGAGCCGTCGGGCGAGCGCATCGGTGAGCGCACCGCCGAGCTCGTCGGCCAGCGGCGCGATCCAGCGCTCCTGCTCGAGCACGGCGAGCGAGCCGTCGGCGCTGCGCAGCACGAGCTGCGGCCGGTCGACCTGCGCGGGGACGGTGACGGGGAGCAGACGCCACGGTGCGGGGGTGACGGCGGGCGCCGTGGCACGGGCCTCGAGCGGCGGCATGAGCGTGTGGAAGCGGGTGGGCGGCACGGTGGTGCAGCCGGCCAGCAGCAGCGCGAGCACACACGCCCCTTCACTCCAGCCCTCGCCCCCTCGCGGGGGCGGGGGAGCCGGCACCGCTGCAGGGCCGGGGTGAGGGCGCGGCGTCATCGTCCGGTCTCCGTCGTCAAGGGCCGGTCCGCCGGCTTTCCGCGCAGCAGCGACTCGGGGTGGCGCTGCAGGTCGTCGGCCAGCAGGCGCAGCGCGCGCGCGGCGCGCTGCAGCTCCAGGAGCGCCTGGCTGGCGTTGCGCTGCAGCGGCGCGTCGGCGCTCGCCACGCCGGCGTCGAAGCGGCCGAGGGTGGCCTGTGCGGCCTGCAGCGTGCGGCGCAGCTCGGCCACCGCCTGCTGCGCCTCCGGCGTCAGGCGCTCGATCATCGCGTCCGCCGAGGCGAGCGTGAGCTGCAGCTGCTCGCTGCTGTGCCGCAGGCTCGCGAGCGTGGACTGCACGTCGGTGCCGAGGCGGTCGAACTCCACGCGCGACAAGCGCTTTACGATGTCGGCGAGCTGCTGCTGCGTGTCGCTGAAGGTGGCAGGCACGCTGGGTACCGTGAGCAGCTCCTGGCTCTCGTCGATGCTGCGGCCCTTCGGGCCGACCACCTCGAGCGCCACGTAGAGCTGGCCGGTGAGCAGGTTGCCGGTGCGGACCTGGGCGCGCAGGCCCGATTCGACCAGCCGCTGCAAGACGCGTGCGTCCGGCCGCTGCGGCGCGTTCTCGTTCATCAGCAGCTGCTCGCGAGCCGGGCCCAGGCGCAGCGGGTAGATCTCGGCCTGCACCTCCGCCGGGAAGCGCCCGCGCTGCGCGTCGTGGTGCACCTCGATGGCCGTGATGCGCCCGACCTCGATGCCGAGCATCTCCACCGGCGCATCCACCACGAGACCGTGCGGCGCCTGGTCGAACACCATGCGCAGGTGCAGCGGCGCGCCGTCGGGCGGGCGCAGCGCCTCCCTGCGGCTGCCGTACAGCCGGAAGCGCTGGCTCTCCGGCGCCTGCGGCCCGAGCGCCTCGTCGCGCGGGTTCGCGAACGCCACGCCGCCGGCGATCATCGACGTGAGCGACTCGGTGTTCAGCGTCAACCCGCCCGCGTCGAGGGAGATGTCCACGCCGCTGGCTTCCCAGAAGCGCGAATCGACCGTCACCAGCCGGTCGTTGGGCGCCTCGACGAAGACCTGCACGTTGAGGGCGTCGCGCGCCGGGTCGAGCGCGTAGCCCACGACACGGCCCACGCGCATGCGCCGGTAGTACACCGGCGAGCCGAGCTCCAGCGAGCCGAGCTGGCGCGCCGTGAGCTGGAACAGCCGGCCCGGCTCGCCGCGCAGGAAGTACGGCGGCGCCTCGAGACCGTCGAAGCGGCGGCGGCGCTCCTTCGACTCGCCGGTGTCCATGCCGATGTAGGCGCCCGACAGGATGGTGCCCAGGCCCGTGACGCCCGTGGCGCCCACGCGGGGCCGCACGACCCAGAACCGCGAATCGTCGACCGCGAGGTCGGCAGCGCTGCGGTCGAGCACCACCGAGACGACCACGCGCTGGTGGTCTTCGTCGAGCGCGACCCGCTCCACGCGCCCGACCACGACCTCCTTGTAGCGCACCTCGGTGCGGCCGGCCTCCAGCCCCTCGGCGGTGTGGAACGTGATCGCAATGCGCGGCCCCGCGGCGAGCCACGCACGCGCGCCGAGCGTCACGGCGGCGATCAGCGCGATGATGGGCACCACCCAGATGAACGACAGGCGCAGGCGCCCGCGCCTCACGGCGGGGTCGGCCGGCTCCGCGGGTTGCGCCCGGTCGTCGTCGCGCTCAGCCATCGCCACCCTCGCCTTCGTCCGGCCAGATCCAGCGCGGATCGAACGATTCGGCCGCCAGCATCGTGAACACCACCACGGCGCCGAAGGCGACGAGCCCGGGCTCGGGCTGCACGCCCGCGAGGACGCCGAAGCTCACCATGGCCGTGAGGAGCACCACCACGTACACGTCGAGCATCGACCAGTGCCCGACGCCCGCGACCAGCCGGGCCAGCACGGCCCGCTCGCGCTGGCGCCAGCGCGAGCGCCGCCGGGCCGTGGCAAGCAGCAGCGCGAGCAGGACCATCTTGGTGAGCGGCACGACGAGGCTCGCGACGAACACGATGACCGCGAGGTCATACAGGTCCACGCGCCACAGCTCGAGCACGCCGCCGAACAGCGTGTAGGCGTGCGTGCCCGCGGCGAGGTCGCCCGCCGTCGTCACGGGAAGCACGTTGGACGGCAGGTAGAGGATCGCGGCCGTGAGCAGGAAGGCGGCGCTGCGCTGCACGCCCGTCTCCAGCGGCATGCGCGGCTCGGGCGGCGGGCGCAGCGACTCGGCGGCCGCGCTTTCGCAGGCGGTGAAGATCAGCGCGAGCGCGCCGAACGCGAAGAGCCCGGGGCCGACGGTGGCGATCGCCACGTCGTTGCTGCGCGACCAGGCGACCAGGCCGGCCAGCACCAGCACCTCGGCCATGCTCCAGCGCATCAGCCAGCGCAGGGCGCGGCCCGCACGGACGAGGTTCGGTGCGCCGTGCCCGACGAACTGCGCCGCGAGGACGAAGCCCAGCAGTGCGATCACGCCCAGCGGGAACAGGCAGGCGGTGAGAAGCGTGAGCAGCGCCAGCAGCGGCTGGCCCGCCTCCCACGTGACGCCGATGGCGTCGAGCAGCGTGGCTTGCGTGTGCGCGCCGCCGAGCTGCACCTCGGCGATGGGCGCGAACATCGCGATCAGGAAGACGATGAGCGAGGCCGATGCGAGCGCGAGCTGGCCATCCAGCGGCAGCGCCGATCCGCGCGCCAGCAACTCGCCGCAGCGTGTGCACGTGGCGCGGTCGCCGTGCGCGAGCGCCGGGCGCCGGTAGCGGCGCCCGCAGCCTTCGCACTCCAGCACCGGCGGGAGCGGCGCGGCGCGCTCAGGCGGCTGCCAGGACGGAACCGGCGCTGTCGGGGTGGACATGCGGCCGATCCTAAACGGCTCGTCAGACCGGCGCCAACCGGCCACCGGTCAGGCGCAGCACGCGGTCGCAGCGCGCGGCCAGGGTCTCGTCGTGGGTGACGAGCACGAACGCCGTGCCGCGCCGGTGCGCGAGGTCGATCATCAGCGCGAAGACGACGTTCGCGGTGTCGCGGTCGAGGTTGCCGGTGGGCTCGTCGGCGAGCACGCAGGCCGGGTCGGCGGCGAGCGCGCGCGCCAGCGCGGTGCGCTGGCGCTCGCCGCCCGAAAGCTCGCTCGGCCGGTGCATCACCCGCGCGCCCAGGCCCACGGCCTCGAGCATCGCGCGCGCCTTCTCGCGCGCCTGCGGCACCGGCATGCGGCGCACGCGCAGCGGCATCGCCACGTTGTCGAGCGCGCTGAACTCGGGCAGCAGGTGGTGGAACTGGTAGACGAAGCCGAGGTGCGCGTTGCGCCAGCGCCCCTGGCTCGCCGCGTCCATCGCGCCCAGGTCGCGGCCCTGCAGGCGCACGCGGCCAGCGCTCGGGGCATCGAGCGCGCCGAGCAGGTGCAGGAGCGTGCTCTTGCCGGAGCCGGAGGCGCCCACCACGGCAAGCGTCTCGCCGGCGTACACGGCGATGTCGACGCCGCTGAGCACCTGCACGTCGAGGATGCCGTCGTGGAAGCGCTTGGACAGGCCGTGCGCCTCGAGCACGGCGGCTGCCCTGTCATCACTCATAGCGCAGGGCCTCGGCCGGATTCACCCGGCTCGCGCGCCAGCTCGGGTAGAGCGTGGCCAGGAAGGCGAGCGCGAGAGAGATCAGCATGATCGGCACGATGTCCGCGCTCTGCGGGTCGCTCGGCATGCGGCTGATCACGTAGATGCTCGCCGGCAGGAAGCTCACGCTCAAGACGCGCTCGATGGCCGGCACGATGACGTCGATGTTCAGCGCCACCAGCAGCCCGAGGGCCACGCCGCCGAAGGTGCCGATCACCCCGGCCAGCGCGCCCTGCACGACGAAGATCCCCATCACCGAGCGCGGGCTCGCGCCGAGCGTGCGCAGGATGGCGATGTCGGCGCGCTTGTCCGTCACCGTCATCACCAGCGTGGAGACGAGGTTGAACGCCGCCACGGCGACGATCAGCGTGAGGATGATGAACATCAGGCGCTTCTCGATCTGCACGGCGTCGAACCAGTTGCGGTTGGTGCGCGTCCAGTCGCGCACCACCACCTGCGACCCGAGCACCTGCTGGAGCTGCCACGCGACATCGCGCGCGGCGTGCACGTCGGCCAGGCGCAGCTGGATGCCGGTGGGGCCCTCGACCCGGAACAGCCGGGCGGCGTCTTCGAGGTGGATCATCGCGAGGGCGCTGTCGTACTCGTAGTGGCCGGCTTCGAAGGTGCCCGCCACGGTGAACTGCTTCAGGCGCGGCACGATGCCGGCGGGCGTGACCTGCCCGCCCGGGGCCACGATGGTGACGGAGTCGCCGACGCGCACGCCGAGCTGGCGCGCGAGCTCGGCGCCGAGCACGATGTTCCAGGCGCCGGGCGTCAGGCGGGCGAAGGTGGAATCCTTCAGGCGCGCCGCGAGCGGCGTGACCTTCGCCTCCTCGGCCGGCTCGATGCCGCGCACCAGGGCGCCGCGCATGTCCTCGCCGCGCGCGACCAGCGCCTGCGCGCCGACGAACGGCGCCGCGCCCTGCACCTGCGGCGACTGCGCGCGCGCCTGCGCCGCGGTGGCCCGCCAGTCGGGCAGCGCTCCTCCGCCGGCGGCGAACAGCTCCACGTGGGAGATCACGCTCAGCATGCGGTCGCGCACCTCCTTCTGGAAACCGTTCATCACCGACAGCACGATGATGAGCGCGGCCACGCCGAGCGCGATGCCGAGCATCGACACGCCCGAGATGAACGAGATGAAGCCGTTGCGCCGGCCTGCGCGGCCGGCGCGCGTGTAGCGCCAACCGATCTGCAGTTCATAGGGCCAGTTCATCGCGGGCGATGCTAACAGCCGGGTGCACCCGGGGATGTGGTGCCGCCCCCGAGGCGGGGGATGCGCAGGCGTTCGCATGCCGCTACAAACGACGGGCTGCACTCACGACCACCGCCTTCCCTCGCATCCATGCCCTTCGAACTCTCGCTCGCCGCCGTCGCGCTCGCCGTGATCGCGCAGGCGTCGCCCGGCGTCGACGTGCCCACGTCCGGCGCGCAGCCGGGAAGCTTCGTGGCCCTCGCCGACGAGCTCGACGTGGTCACGGTGGCGCCACCGCCGGCGACGCAGGACAACTCCTCGGGCATCCCCGAGCCCGGCGCCTGGTCCATGGTGCTCATGGGCCTGGGCGTCGTTGCCATCTTCGCGACGCGCTCCCGGCGCTGAAGGCGCTGCCTGCCGCGCTCGCGCGGGCTGCGCACCAGATAATCGCCCGATGCACCTGCTGATTCCGTTTGCCGCCCCGTCGTCCGACACGGGCCGCCAGGCGCTGGCCGCGCTGCGCCTGCCGGGGCTGGAGGCGCTGCTCGCCGAGCTGGCGCCGGCCGCGCGCGACGAAGGCGACGAACAATCGCTGTCGCCGCCTCACGAGCGCGCGCTCGCCAGAGAGATCGGCCTCGCGGCCGCCGACGGCTCGTTTCCCTGGGGCGCCCGCGAGGCGGCCCTCGCCGGCCTCGACCCCGACGACCGCGCCTGGGGCGTGCTCACCCCGGTGCACTGGCGCGTGGAGGCCGATGGCGTGCGCCTGGCCCCGCCGGAGGACCTGGCGCTCGACGAGACGGCGTCGCGCGCACTGTTCCACGCGATGCAGCCGGTGCTGGAGGCCGAAGGCGCGACCGTCGCGTGGCGTTCGCCGCTGGCGTGGCTGATCGCGCATCCGGTGCTCGACGGGCTGGCCACCGCGTCGCTCGACCGCGCCATCGGCCGCCCGGTGGAGCCCTGGCTGCCCGAGGTCGGCTTCGTGCGGCGCGTCCAGCTGGAGGTGCAGATGCTGCTGCACGCGCATCCGGTGAACGCCGAGCGCGAGGCGCGCGGCCTGCTGCCCGTGAACTCGGTCTGGCTGAGCGGCTGCGGACGCCACCAGGCCGAGCAGCGCGCGCCGGCCGTCGAGGTGGACGACCGCCTGCGCGCCCCGGCGCTCGCCGGCGACTGGGGGGCGTGGATGGAGGCCTGGCGCACGCTGGACGCCGGCCCGCTGCAGGCGCTGCAGGGCCGGCAGGCCTCGCTCACGCTGTGCGGCGAGCGGAATGCGCAGCGCTTCGAGCCGCGCGGCGGCTGGTGGCAGCGCATGACGCGCGGCCTGCGCCGCGCCGACGCCGCCGCCGTGCTCGGGTCGCTGTGATGCCGCTCATCGAGACCCGCGACGTCCCGCCACGCGTAGCGTTCGCGCTCGAGCAGGCCGGCGTGCACCCGCTGCTGGCGCGGCTGTTCGCCGCCCGCGGCGTCGTGAGCGCGGGCGAGATGGACGACGCGCTGGCCCACCTGCTGCCGCCGGCCGCGCTGCACGGCGCCGACGCCGCGGCGCGGCTGCTCGCCGATGCGCTGGCCGGCCGCCGGCGCATCTGCATCGTGGCCGACTACGACTGCGACGGCGCCACCGCGTGCGCCGTCGCCCTGCGCGGGCTGGCCATGCTGGGCGCCGCGCCCGGCACGCTGCACTACGTCGTGCCCGACCGCGCGCGCCACGGCTACGGCCTCACGCCGGCCATCGTCGACCTGGCCTGCGCGC
>Ga0247829_10000451_pt1 | contig 15571 bp, 19 predicted proteins | sample 12C_Control_Day4_FD_207765 | JGI IMG/M metagenome (GOLD analysis project Ga0247829, IMG submission 207765) | Soil microbial communities from agricultural site in Penn Yan, New York, United States - 12C_Control_Day4 | ecosystem: Environmental > Terrestrial > Soil > Agricultural land | place... | reverse complement strand
CCGTCAGCAGCTCGGCGCGCGCCGCGTCCTTCAGCAGGTAGCCGCTCGCGCCGGCCTGCAGCGCGGCGCGGATGTGCTCCTCGGTCTTGTGCATGGTGAGCACCAGCACGGTGATTTCGCTCGCGCGGCGCTTGAGCTCGCGGATCGCGCTCATGCCGTCCATGTGCGGCATGGCGAGGTCCATCAGCACCAGGTCGGGCCTGAGCAGGGTCGCCAGGCGCACCGCGTCGCGCCCGTTGTCGACCGCGCCCACCACCTCGAACTCGGGCTCGGCCTCGAGCAGCGAGCGCAGGCCTTCGCGCATGATGGTGTGGTCGTCGGCGATCAGGATGCGGGGACGCATGCCGTGCCGGCGCGCATCGGCGCGCGCCGCCTCGTCCTCGGCGCGCTCGGGCGCGATCACGCGGTCGGTGGTTTCGGTCATTTTCTCTTCCCTTCGGTATTGCGGCGCGCGCCATAGATCGGCCAGCTCACCGCCACGGTGGAGCCGTGGCCGGCCTCCGAGCGCAGCGCAAAGCGCCCGCCGGTGACTTCAGCACGCTCGCGCATGGTGGCGAGGCCCAGGCCGCCGCGTTCCTTGGCGCGCGCGCGGGCGTCGCAGCCGGCGCCGTCGTCGTGCACCTGCAGCTCGAGCTGGCGCCCGCGGCGGCGCAGGACCAGCGACACGCGCCGCGCGCCGGAGTGCGTGACCACGTTGTTGAACGCCTCCTGCACGATGCGGTAGATCGCGGTCTTGAGCGGCGCGGCGATCTCGTGCTCCTGCACGTCGACCAGCGTCGTGAGCTCGATCTGGCCGTAGATCGCGCTGAACTCGCGCATGAACCAGCCGAGCGTGGGCAGGATGCCGAGGTCGTCGAGCGTCGAGGGCCGCAGGTCCATCGAGATGCGCCGCACCTCGTCAATCACCGACTGCATGCGGCCCGCGAGCTGGTGCAGCGTGCGCCCGAGCGCCTGTTCGGCGCCGAGCTGCGCCTCGCAGCTCTCGAGCTCGAACTTCACGCCGCCGAGCGCCTGGCCGATGCTGTCGTGCAGCTCGCGCGCGATGCGCTGGCGCTCGAGCTCCTGCGCCGCGACCAGCTGCGCCGACAGCAGGCGCGTCTCGCTCTCCGAATGGCGCAGCGCATTGGCGCGCGCGGTGATGTCGAGCATCACCGACAGCACGCCGAGCAGCGTGCCGTCGCTCGCCTCGATGCGCTCGCTGCACACCTCGAGCACCAGCGGGCGGCCCGCCTTGGTGCGCAGCTCGACCTCGTAGCGCTGGTCGGGCCGCACGTAGCGCGTGCGCGCGCGCGCGCCGCGCCGCGCCTGCGCGTCGATCTCGCCGAAGTATTGCGCGGCGCGCTTGCCCACCAGCTCGTCGCGCGAACGGCCGAGCATCTGGCAGGCGCCGTCGTTGGCATAAAGAATCTCGCCGTTGCGGCCGAAGAGCGCGATGCCTTCGAGCATTGCCTCGCCCAGGCGGCCGAGCACCAGCTTCAAGCGCCGGTTCGACGCCGCCGCGGTTTCTCCCGCGAACAGCCCGCGCAAGGCGCCGCGCAGCGACGCGCTGGCGGCGCGCGGCTTGCGCCGCGCGCTGCGCGGCACCGCCAGTTGCATGAAGCCGGCGGTGTCGAGCGAGCGCAGGGCTCGCGCGATGAGCGCGATGCGGTCCACCTGCACCGTGGCTTCGTTGCTCGACATTCCCCCCCCAGGTACTCGAAGCTGGCGTGTCGCGTATCCCGCGACAGCCGCGGTAGGGGTTTACCCTACTGGGGGATCTTACTATGCGTTTTGAACGCCGCGGAAAAAATCACGGTCTCGTCGGGCGTCCCCGACGGTCCGGTGGCGGACATACGGGTAAAAATTTCTAGCGCAAATACGTAGTTCGCCCCAGCGCCAGCCCGGTCGCGCGCTTCTACGATGGTGCGAAATGAAAAATACGCGGAGCGTGGAGCGCGAGCCGGTCGCCGAGGCGGCAGTGCGCATGCGCGTGCTGATTGCCGACGATCAGGCAGTCCTGCGGGAAGGGCTGCGCGCGCTGCTCGAGCCGGCCTGCGCCGAGGTGGTGCTGATCGACCTTTCGTTGCCCGAAGCGCTGGGGCTCGAGGCGATCCGCGAAGTGAGGCGCCGTTGCGCCGGCGCCAAGGTGCTGGTGCTGTCGCCGCACGAAACGCCGCTCGCGCTGCGCGCGGCGCTCGACGCCGGGGCCGCCGGCTACCTGCTGAAGGGTGCTTCGCGGGCCGAGCTGCTGCTCGCGATCGAAACCGTGCTGCGCGGCGAGCTGTTCGTCAGCCCCGCGTTCGCGCGTCCCGCGCCGGCGCCGGCGCTCGACAGCCTCACGCTGCGCGAGCGCCAGGTCCTGAAGCGCATCGCCGAGGGCGCGCGCAACCGCGAGATCGCCGCCGAGCTCGCGCTCAGCACCAAGACCGTGGAGAAGCACCGCTCGAAGCTGATGCGCAAGCTCAACCTGCGCAACGTCGCCGCGCTCACCAGCTTCGCGATCGCGCACCGCGTTACCGCACTACCGCGTCAATCACCACGCTGACGCCCCTGGCGTCGTTGCTCACCGGCGCCGACAGGCCCTGCAGGTCGCCGGGCTGCGCCGTGGGCTGGCCGCTCTTCGAGATGCGCGCGCCGACCACCACGCGCGCATGCGCCGACAGGTTCATGCCGGGCGCCATCGCCATCGAGTCGTCGAGCGCGAACTCGAACGGCAGGTCGCGCACGCGCGCGCGCTTCACCGCGAGCGGCATCGGCGGCCCTTCGGCGGCGCGCGCGAAGATGAACACGGTGTCGTCGGGCGAGGCTTGCGCGGCCAGCTTCTTCGACAGCGATACCTTGCCCTGCAGGGCCCTGGGCGCCGCCGCGGCCGGCGCACCGCCGCGCGAGCGCGCCTCGGCGATGCTCGCCTGGATCTGGCGCGCGTCCTCCGAGCCCGGCTCGACCAGCGGCAGCATGCGCTGCCAGTAGCGCGTCGCGCCGGCGTAGTCCCGGCGATCGAACGCCGCGGTGCCGGCGAGCGCCAGCGCCTTCAGGTTCTGCGGGTCGATCTCGAGCGCGCGCAGCACCAGCTTCTCGGGCTCGCCCTGCAGGCGCTCGCTGCGCGTGGTGGCGAGCACGTCGGCCATGTCGGCGAGCAGCTCGGCGTCGCGCGGCTTGCGCGCCGCCGCTTTCGCGTAGGCATCGAGCGCTTCCGGAAAGCGGCCGAGCGCGACGTACGAGCGTCCGAGCAGCTTCCAGCCTTCGGCATCGTCGGGATTCTCGCGCATCTTCGCCGCCAGGCGCTCGACCAGGGCGTTGAGCTGCTGCGGATCGAAGTTGTGCGGATCGGCGCGCGGCGCGAGCGCGCCCGGGTTGCCGACGCTGAGATAGAGCAGCGCCGCGCTCAGGGGAACCGCCAGCGCGAGCGTGACCAGCAGCGCGCGCGTGCTGCCACGCGGCGAAGCGGAGGGCGGCGCTTCCTGCGGCGCCACGTCCTGCAGCAGGCGCGCTTCGAGCTCGGCGCGCGAGCGCGCGTGGTCGGCCGGCGCCAGCTTGCCCACGGCGAGGTCGGCGTCGAGCTCCGCCAGCTGGTCGCGGTAGATGGCGATGTTGCTTTCGCTGCGGGACAGTTTCTTCTCCCTTGGCGTGAAGAGCAGCGGCCGCAACGTCAGCACGAGCGCGAGCGCGGCGAGCGCGACGCCGAGGATCCAGAACCAGGTCATTCGAGCAGCTTGGCCGCGCGCTCGCGCTCGGCGCTCGACAGCGCCGGCTCGGGCGCGCGCGGGCGCCGCAGGCGGCGCACCAGCAGCACCACCCCGCCGAGCAGCAGCACGAACGGGCCGAGCCAGAGCGCGGCGGTGCTCGCCTTGAACGGCGGCCTGTAGAGCACGAAGTCGCCGTAGCGCGCCACCATGAACTCGCGCACCTCGCGCTCGCTCGCGCCCTGCGCGAGCTGCTCGCGCACCTGGTTGCGCAGGTCGACCGCGAGCGGCGCGTTCGATTCGGCCAGCGTCTGGTTCTGGCACACCAGGCAGCGCAGCTCCTCGGCGAGCGCGGCGGTGCGCTTGTCGAGGTCTTCAGCCGCCGTGGCGGCTCCAGCCCAAAGGCAAAAAACAATCACAAACCTACCCACCCCGAAGCTCCTTCACCATCGGCACCAGTTTCTTCTGCGCCACCTCGGGCGTGAGCGGGCCGATGTGCTTGTAGCGGATCACGCCCTGGCGGTCGATCACGTAGGTCTCGGGCACGCCGTAGACGCCGTAATCGATCGCGATGCGGCCGTTCGCGTCGTACACCGAGAGCTGGTAGGGATTGCCGTTGCGCGCGAGCCAGGGCAGCGCGTCCTCGCGCGCGTCCTTGTAGTTCAGCCCGACCACCGGCACGCTCTTCGCGAGCTCGGTGACCACCGGGTGCTCGACCAGGCAGGGCGGGCACCACGACGCCCACACGTTCAGCACCCACACGCTGCCCAGCATCTCCTTCTGCGTGAAGGTGCGCGACGGCTGGTCGAGGCGCGGCAGCTCGAACGGCGGCGCGGCCTTGCCGATCAGCGGCGAGGGCACCTGGCGCGGATTGAGGGTGAGGCCGATGCCGAGCAGCGCGAGCAGCGCGATGAAGCCGAGCGGAAGCCAGGTCTTGTTCAAGCCGGGATCCCCGCCGGCGCGCGCTGTTCCTTCCTGGAGAACCGGTAGCGGCGATCGCTCGCCGCGAGCAGCCCGCCGAGCGCCATGATCAGGCAGCCGCCCCAGATCCAGTCGATGAACGGCTTGTGCTGGAGCTTGATCAGCCAGGCGCCGTCGGGCAGCGGATCGCCCAGCGACACATACAGATCGCGCGTCAGCCCCGGGTCGATCGCGGCCTCGGTCATCACCTGCTCCTGCACGGTGTAGATGCGGCGCTCCGGATAGAGCGTGGTGACCGGCTTGCCGCCGCGGGTGACGCTGACGTGGCCGCGCGCCGCGACGTAGTTCGGTCCGCGCACCGTGCTCACGTCGTCCAGGCGGAAGTCGTAGCCGGCGAGCGCGGCCTTGTCGCCCGGCTTCAGGCGCACGTCGTCGTGGCTCTCGTAGCCCTTGACCAGCGTCACGCCGACCACGAACACGGCGACGCCGATGTGCGCGACGACCATGCCGTAATGCGCGCGCGTCTGCTTCCAGCCCTTCAAGCTCATCAGCGCGGACAGCACGATCCAGATCGCGAGCGCCAGGCCGAACCCGACCAGGGCGCTCCAGTTGCCGAACAGCAGCGGCGAAAGCAGGCCGAGGACCAGGCTGATGCCCAGCGCCCAGCGCAGCTGCACCGCGAGCTCGGGCACGCTGGCGCGCTTCCAGCGCGCGAGCGGTCCCACGCCCATCAGGAACAGCGCCGGGGCCATCAGCGGCGCGAACACCGCTTCGAAGTACTGCGGCCCGACCGAGATCTTGCCCGCGCCCACGGCGTCGATCACCAGCGGATAGAGCGTGCCGAGGAACACCGTGCCGGCGGCCGCGGCGAGCAGCACGTTGTTCGCGAGCAGGAAGGTTTCGCGCGACACCGGCTCGAAGGCGCCGCCCAGGCCGATGCGCGCGGTGCGCCAGGCGTACAGCGCCAGCGCGCCGCCGATGAACACGGCGAACAGGCCGAGGATGAAGATGCCGCGCTTGGGGTCGACCGCGAAGGCGTGCACCGAGGTGAGCACGCCCGAGCGCACGAGGAAGGTGCCGAGCAGGCTGAGCGCGAAGGCGATGATCGCGAGCAGCACGGTCCAGCTGCGGAACGCGCCGCGCTTCTCGGTCACCGCGAGGGAATGGATCAGCGCGGTGCCGACCAGCCACGGCATGAAGGAGGCGTTCTCCACCGGATCCCAGAACCACCAGCCGCCCCAGCCGAGCTCGTAGTACGCCCAGGCGCTGCCGAGCGCGATGCCGAGCGTGAGGAAGCACCAGGCCACCGTGGTCCACGGGCGCGACCAGCGCGCCCAGGCGGCGTCGAGCCGGCCCGACAGCAGCGCGGCGACCGCGAAGCAGAACGCGACCGAGAACCCGACGTAGCCCATGTAGAGCATCGGCGGGTGCAGCACCATGCCCGGGTCCTGCAGCAGCGGGTTCAGGTCGCGGCCGTCGGCCGGCGCCGGCAGCACGCGATCGAACGGGTTCGAGGTGAACAGCATGAAGGCGAGGAACCCGGCGCTGAGCAGCCCCATCACGCCGAGCACGCGCGCCACCATCTCGTCGGGCAGGTGCGCGCTGAACAGGCTCACCGCCACCATCCACACGCCGAGGATCATGCACCACAGCAGGAACGAGCCTTCGTGCCCGCCCCACACGCCGGCGAAGCGATAGTGCGTGGGCAGCGCGCTGTTCGAATGCATCGCCACGTACGAAACCGAGAAATCGTTGTTGACGAACGCCCAGGCGAGGCAGCCGAACGCGAACGCCACCAGTACGGCCTGCGCCTGCGCCGCGGGCCGCGCGAGGCTCATCCAGGCGTGGTTGCCGGCATGCGCGCCGGCGAGCGGGAAGAATGCCTGCACCAGCGCCACGGCGAGTGCGAGGGAGAGCGCGAGCTGTCCGAGTTCGGGGATCATTTGACCAGTGTCTTCTGTGCTTTTTCCACGGCGTGCGCCGCCTCGGGCGGCATGTAGTTCTCGTCGTGCTTGGCGAGCACCTCGCGCGCCTGGAACACGCCGTCGGCGTTGAGCGTGCCCTGCGCCACCACGCCCTTGCCTTCGCGGAACAGGTCGGGCAGCGGGCCGCGGTACACGACCGGGATGGTCTTCGCGGTGTCGGTGACCACGAAGCGCACCTCCACCCCGTCGCGCTTGATGCTGCCCATCTCCACCATGCCGCCGATGCGGAACAGGCGCCCTTTCGGCGCCTCGTTCGCCGCCACCTGGGTCGGGGTGAAGAAGAACACCAGGTTCTCCTGGAATGCGCTCAATACCAGCGCCGTCGCGGCGCCGAGCGCCGCCAGGCCGCCGACGATGGCGAGCAGCCGCTTAGTTCTTGGTTTCACGTTTCACCAGCACCATGATTTCGATCGCGAGGCACACGAAAGTCACGCCGTACGAGCCCCACACGTACCAGGCATAACCGCCCATCTGAAGGAATTCGCTCATTCCCGTTCCCGGATGATGCCGCGCACCCGCAGCATGGTCGCGGCAATGCTGTACATCCAGAACGCCAGCGCCATCACCAGCATTCCCGTCAGCATGGTCGCCGCCATCTTCGGCGCCGAGGTCAGGCTCACCGAGGCGCCCTGGTGCAGCGTATTCCACCACTTCACCGAGTAATAGATGATCGGGATGTTCACCACGCCGACCAGGGCGAGCAGCCCGGCGGCCCGGTCGGCGCGGCGCGGGTCCTCGATCGAGGCGTGCAGCGCCATGAAGCCGAAGTAGAGGAACAGCAGGATCAGCTCCGACATCAGGCGCGCGTCGCCCCACACCCAGTAGGTACCCCAGGTCGGCCGCCCCCAGAGCGCGCCGGTCCACAGCGCGATGAAGGTGAAGAGCGCGCCGGTCGGCGCGAGCGCGCTCGCCATCATCCCCGAGAGCCGCGTGTTGAACGCAAGGCCGATCCCGGCCCAGAACGCCATCACCACATAGATGAACATCGACATCCACGCCGCCGGCACGTGGATGAAGATGATGCGGTAGGCCTCGCCCTGCTGCGCATCGGTGGGCGCCACGATGAGGCCGATGTAAAGACCGGCCAGCGTGAGCACCACGGCCGCGAGCCCGCACCAGCGCGCCAGCCGCGCGGCGAGCGGGTAGAAAGTCTGCGGCGAGGCGTACCAGAACCATTTCATTCCGAAGAAATCCTCAGCGCCGCGGCGGTCGCCCAGGGCGCGAACGCAGCGGCGGCGATCAACATGGCGCCGAGAATCAGCAGCTGCCCCTGCCCGCCCAGACCCGCGGAGGCCATCTCCACGCTGCCCGCCCCCATGACGAGCACCGGCACATACAACGGCAGCACGAGCAGCGCGAGCAGCACGCCCCCGCCGCGCACCCCCAGAGTGAGCGCGGCGCCGATGCCGCCGACCAGGCTGAGCACCGGCGTGCCCAGCAGCAATGATAAGGCAAGCACGCCGTAGAGCTCGCGCTCGAGGTCGTATTGCAGCGCGAGCAGCGGCGCGATCGCCACCAGCGGCAATCCCGACACCAGCCAGTGGGCAAACGCCTTCGCCGCGGCGATCACGCCGAGCGGCGCCGCGCCGAGCACCATCTGCTCGAGCGTGCCGTCGGCGTGGTCGGCGGCGAACAGGCGGGCGAGCGAGAGCATCGAGGAGAGCAGCGCCGCGACCCAGATCACCCCCGGCGCGATCGCGCGCAGCTTGTTCGGCTCGGCGCCGACGCCGAGCGGGAACAGGCTGCTCACGACCACGAAGAAGAGCAGCGCGGTGGCCACGTCGCTCCGCCGCCGCATCGCGACCAGCAGCTCGCGCCACACCACCATGCGCACGGCGGCGAGCAAGCTAGAGCTCGAGCACGCGGCTGTCGCGCAAGTCCACGGGCTGGTGGGTGCTGTAGACCACGCTGCCGCCGCGCTGAGCGTGCTCGCCGAGCAGCGTGCGCGTGAGCTCGGCCGCCGCCGCGTCGAGCGCGGTGAACGGCTCGTCGAGCAGCCAGACCGGCGCCGGCCAGCTCAAGCTCAGGCGCGCGAGCGCCGCGCGCCGCCGCTGGCCCTGCGAGAGCTGGCGCACCGGCCGGTCGGCCGGCACGCCGAAGCGCGCGAGCGCCTCGCGCGCCTGCTGCGCCGAAGGCGACAGGCCGGCGAGCGCGCAGGCCACGCGCAGGTTCTCGGCGCCGGTGAGCTCGTCCTTCACCGCCGGGGCATGGCCGAGGTAGAGCACGTGGCGCGCGAACTCCTCCTTCAACGCCTGGATGCGCGCGCCGTTCCAGCGCACCTCGCCCGCGCTCGGCGTGAGCAGGCCGCACAGGATGCGCAGCAGGCTGGTCTTGCCGCTGCCGTTGGGCCCGGCCACCCGCAGGGTTTCCCCGCTGCGCACGGAAAAGGTCATCCCGTGGAACAGCCTGCGGCCGCCGCGCTCGCACTCCAGATTGCTCGCTTCCAGCACGGGCCGATTGTTGCAGAAACCGGCGCGGGAGGTTGACCTGGGTCAAGCCGTGCTGCACGCGCCCGGTCATGATGGCCGCAATAGGAGGACTTCATGTTCCGTCAGCCCGTGCACTACCACTACCTGACCCTGGAGCAGCGCGACTCGATCGAGCAACGCTTTCGCGCCGCCAGCCGCGACGAGCGCGAGCTGCGCAGCGCGCTCGAGCGGCTGCGCCAGCCCGACTACGGCGTGTGCATCGAGTGCGGCAACGACATCGCGTTCGTGCGCCTGCAAGAGGATCCGGACGCCTTGCACTGCGGCGATTGCGCGCGGCTGCCGGTCAGGCGCTAGCCGGCCGCGGCGCGCGGCGCACCGCTTCCCAGTCCTCGGCCGTGAGGTGGCCGGCGGCCCGGGTCAGCACGTCCTCTTCTTCCTTGGCGATGTGGTTGCCGTAGTACACGAGGTAGGTGGCGAGCGCGACCTCCACCTCGGCGCGCGGCACCATCGCCCCGCCGAGGATCGCCTCGACGTGCTGCAGCAGGATCTGGCCGGCCTGCGCGATCACGCGGTGCTCCTGCTCCAGGCGCGCGAGCTGCAGCTTCATGTCGGGGCAGCGCTGCGCCAGGCGCGCGAAAGCCACGCCCTCGCGCGGGTGATGCACCGCGTCGCCGTATTCGCGCAGGTAGGTGACGATTTCGCAGATGCGCTCGTAGTCCGGCCGCTCGCCGCGATGAAAAACGTCCAGCTCGCGGCGCAGCCCGCCCAGCATCTCGTTGAACTGCTCGTGATCCGCGTGCCAGGCGGCGATCGGCATGGCCATGGCGCTTTCGCTCATGGCGACCATGGTGCGCCGCGCCCGCAGGCGCGGCTTGATTCAGGTCAAACCGCGGCTACTGGAAGCGGTAGATGTAGCGCACCGCGAGCCAGTCGGCGGTCTGCCGCGACGACTGGACGACTTGCGTGCCGTCGGTGGTGGCGCCGTAGGTGAAGGGCGCGCCGTTGGCGAACATCCAGCTCCAGTCGTCGGTCTTCCAGATCTCGTGCGTGTACTCGACGCGCACCTCGGAACGCTTCTGCACCGCATACGCCGCGAACAGCTTGATGCGCGTCATGGTGTTGGTGATGTCCGGCAAGGGCCCGACCGCGCTCACGCCGCCCGCGCTCGGGAACGCGGTTCCCGCGCCGGTCAACGTCAGGCTCTCGGGATACCGGTTCACGTTCTTGCTGTAGAGCACGTCGAGGCCGCCGCGCAGCCTGGCCATCAGCGTGCCGCGCAGCCCGACGCCGAAGGTGTCGCCGGTGTCCTCGAGCTCCGCCTCCTTCACCGCCTCGGCGGCGCCGCCGTTGGCGTTGCGCTGGCCGCGCTGGGTGGCCTTGGCGTTGTCGCGCGTGTACCACGCGCTGAGCTGCCACTTCTCGGAAATGGTATAGGCGGCATCGAGCGAGAACACGCTGGCGCTGCCGTCGATCAGGCCGTACGGACGCTCGTCGCTATGGCCATACTCGTCCCGCGCGTACTCGACGTTGAAGGTGAGCGTGAGCGGCTCGATCACCGCCCAGTCGAGCATCAGCTTGATCTTGTTGCGGTCGCGGTCGGCGATGTGGATCGGGTTGATCAGGTTGGCCTGCGGCGCGTCGGCCGCGGCGGGCGTGAACTCCGAGCCGTCGCGCTGGCTGAACGCGTAGGCGATGCGTCCGTTCAAGGTCTCGGCCAGCGAGCGGCGCAGCTCCAGCCGGTAGGTGGTCTCGTCGATCTCGGCGCGCCACGGCACGTAGCGCTGCGCGTCCAGGCCGACGGCGTTGGCGTGGCCGAACGGCACGTCGCGCTCCTGCGCCGCGTGCTCGATGCCGCCGAGCACGCTCAGGCCCTGCGCCATGCGGTAGGTGCCTTCCAGCTTGCCGGTGATGGTCTCGAAGCGCAGCGGCGTGTTGTCGACGCAGGTGCCGCAGGTCGCCGCGGTCTGGATCACCCGCGCCTGCGGCGTCTTTTCGTTCGAGTCGTAGTAGCGCAGGCTGGCGAGCCAGGAGAAGGCGTCGCTGACGCGCGAAGTCAGCCCGGCCTGCAGCAGCGTGGTGTCGAGCTGGCCGTTGAGATGGGTGGGCGCGCCCGAGAACACCGGCACGCCGGCGCCGACCGGAATATCCTCGTCCTGCGTGGCTTGCGTGTAGGCGACCTTGAACGTGGCGCGGGTGCGCTCGCTCAGGCTGTAGCCGCCGTTCACGAACAGCTGGTGCGCCTGGTTGTCCAGCGGCAGGCTGAGGAAAAACTGCTGGCCGGCGACCAGGGCGCCGGCGGCGGTGACCGCGGCCGTGTCGACCAGGCTGTTGTGGTTGGTGTACCAGCTGCCGTAGTAGCCGCCCTGCACCTGGAACCGCTTGCCGGCGTACGACAGCACCGCCTCCATCTGCCGCGTCGTGCTGTCGATCGGCTCGGCGGCGAATTCCGGCGCGCCGCCGCGTCCCCACAGCCGGTCGCCCTGCTTGTCCTCGTTCTTGAACGTGAAGCGGAAATCGGTGCCCGCCCAGAGATGCTTCTGGAAGCCGGCGGTCCAGGCGTCGCGCACCGTGCCCAGATGCTGCTCGCCCAGGTTGGTCGCCGACGGGCTCGGCACGCGCTGCGTGGTGGTGCCGATGCCCTGCACCCCGGTCAGCACGGTGTAGGGCTCGTCGCGCACGATCCGGTTGTACTCGAGGAACACGCCGAGGTTGCCCTGGCGCAGCCACTCGGCGCGCACGTCGGGCGTCTGCAGGCCGAGGTCGCGCGCATCGAGCGTGAACCAGGTGCCGGTCGCCGCATCGCGCTGCTGGATGAAGGCGTCGAACAGGCCGTACAGGCCCTTCTGGTTCATGCCGTCGTAGGTACCCAGGCGCGGCCGGTCGTCCGACCAGTAGCCAAGGCCGAAGGAGACGGCGCTTTCCGGCCGGGTGAGCTCGGCGATCGCCGGATCTTCCTGTGCCTGCGCGGCCCCGGTGAGGGCCAGGGAAACTGCGGTCAAGCGGAAGGCGAACTTGGTCATCGCGTCACCTCCGGAAACGGCCTGAAGTCGCGCTGTTCTGCGTGCTGTTGCTGCCGTGGATGTTGGTGTGGCAGTTGAGGCAGCCACGAGCGACGCTGCCCAGCAGCGAGGTGCTGGTGGTGCGCCCGCTCGGCAGCGCGCCGGCCTGGCTCGGGTGGCTGGTGTGGCTGTGGCACTCCTGGCACAGGAACGGCGGTCGCGCCTTCAGCAGGCTGGGAATCGTGGTGCCGTGCGGCTGGTGGCAGATCGCGCAGTCTTCCTGCACCGGCGGATGGTTGTGCACGAACGGGCCGCGCTTCTCCATGTGGCAGGTGAAGCAGGTCTCGGTGACGCTGTCGCGCACCAGCTGCTTCGGGTTGCCGCCGTGCACGTTGTGGCAGGAGGAGCAGGACATCTTGCCCTCGAGCACCGGGTGGTGCACCGGCCGGTTCATCTGCACGCGCTGCTCCTTGTGGCAGGTGAAGCAGGTGTCGGTCTGCGTGGACTTGTCGCGCACCGGGTCGACGCCGCTGTGGATCGTGTGGCAGGAGCTGCAGGCGACGTCGCGGCTCGAGTGCGCGCTCAGCTGCCAGTCCATGCGCTTCGAGCCCTGGTGGCAGGTCAGGCACGCGTTGCTGCGCTCCGCCATCGGCGTCTTCGAATGCTTGCCGAACATGCGGTCGGGCTTGGGACGCTGCTTGGCGTCGGGCGGGCGGTTGACGTGCAGGTTGCTCTCGCCGTGGCAGCTGGTGCAGGTCGGCGTGCGCGCGTCGGCCATCGTGCCGTGCTTGGTCTTGGCGATGGCGAGCACCGGATATTCGTCGCCCTCGTTGTGGCAGCGCGTGCACTGCGCGTCGCCGTTGAGCACCATGTCCTTGCGCTGCTGCTGGGCAGCGGCCTGCCCGACGAATGCCGAGGCCAGGATCAGGATATGCAGGACGGTTTTCATCGAGGGTTCCCTAGTTGGCGATCTTCAGCTCCTGCGGTCCGGGCCCGTCGGGCTCGTTGTGCGCGATGCCGAAGTGGCAGTCGATGCAGGCGGTGCCCTGCGCCTGCGCCTTGGCGTGGCGCGCGCGCGCCTTCTCGGTCTGCTTCTCGGGCTCCATCGCGTCGAAGTGGTGGCAGTTGCGGCACTCCTGCGAGCCGTTCTTCTTCATCCGCGTCCACTCTTTCACCGCCATCTGGTAGCGGTGCTTTTCGAACTTTTCCTTGGTGTCGATCTTGCCGGTGAGGTGGCCCCAGACCTCGAAGCTCGCCGCCATCTTGCGCATGATGAGGGCGACCGGCTCGTGCGGCACGTGGCAATTGGCGCAGGTCGCGCGCACGCCGGAGCGGTTCTTGTCGTGGACCGTGCCCTTGAACTCGGCGTACACGTTGTCGCGCATCTCGTGGCAGCCGATGCAGAACTGCTCGGTGTTGGTCCAGGCGAGGCCGTAGGCGCCGGCAGTGAGCAATACGAAGGAGACCGCGAGGGTGGCCAGCAACACGCCCGCGCCGAGCGTTACGCGCGAGCAGGTGGCGCAGCGCTCCTGCAGCCGGCGATACCAGCCCATCAGGCCGGCGCCTCAGCGCGACAGGATGTAGGCGACGACATTCTTGACCTCGGCTTCGTTCTTGGTCTTGAGCGCGTCGTGCAGCTCTTCCTTGCCGTCGACCTTGATCTTGGGACTGGTGGTGAGGTGCTTGAAGAGCGCGGCCTGCGCGTCGGGCTTGCCCTTGTACTTGGCGGCCGTCTCCTTGAACGAGGGGCCCTCCTTCTTCGCGCTCACCGAGTGGCACTTCATGCAGCCGCTCTTCTTCATCAGGGCTTCGGCGGCCGACACGTCCTGGGCGCTGGCGCCGATCGACCAGCCGAAACCCGCCGCGAGCGCCAGAACTGAGATTGTTCTCATTGTCCTATCCCCTTGTTCTTGGGTCGATGATGCCGCCCCCGCGCCTATTCGCCCATAGCGCGTGCGCGCGCGGATTGATTTAGATCAAACAACCCGCCGGACGGGTTACTCTGTTGATTCAGATCAACGGCCGTTGTGACGCGGATGCGACGATGGGGACATGGCAGCCAACCTGAACGACCAGAGATTCGTCGAGGGCGTGATCGGCAACCTGCGCCTGTTTGCCGAGGCGGCGCCGGCCCAGGTCGCGGCGCTCGCGCGGCGCTGCTGGGTGGTCCCGGCGCGGCGCGGCGACCTGCTGGCGCGCCGCGGCGAGCGCCTGCCCGGGCTGTTCATCGTGGCCTACGGCCTGGCGAAGCTCGCGATGCGCGGCCGCGAGAACGGCGAGCGCGTGCTGCGCCTGGTCGGCGCCGGCCAGACCTTCGGCGAGGCGACCGCGTTCCTCGAGCGGGAAGCGCGCTACGACGCGCTGGCGCTGGCGGATACCAAGGCCGTCGTGATTCCGTCGCAGGCGCTGATCGCGCTGGTGGACGCCGATGCGCGCTTCGGCCGCGCCTTCGCGCGCCTGCTCGCCGAGCGCAAGCTCGAGATGCTGGGCGAAATCGAATCGGCGACGCTGCAGCGCGGCACGCAGCGGCTCGCCGGCTACCTCGCCTCGCTGGACGCCGGCGCCGGGCGCGTCGAGCTGCCGGTCAGCAAGACCGTGGTCGCGGCGCAGCTCGGCATGAAGAAGGAGACGCTTTCCCGGCTCCTGCGGCAGCTCGCCGCCGACGGCGTGATCGAAGTGGCGCGCCGCGAGATCTCGATCCTCGATGGCGCCGCGCTGGAACGCCTTGCCTGTGCCGTTTGATGCAGATCAAGCACCGCCTTCCTGCTCCGCGCATCATCGGGCCAGGGAGGAATCGCCACGCAGCCTGAGCAGCTCGCGAAGCTGGCACTTTTCCGGGGCGTACGGATGCCGGACGTGGTGCGCGTCGCGGGTCATGCGCGCGTGCAGCGCGTGCAGGACGGCGAGGCGGTGGTGCGCCGGGGCGGGCGCCTGCCCGGCCTTTGCGTGCTGATCTCGGGCGCGCTCAAGTTCGCGCTGCCGGTGCCCGAGCGCGGCGAACGCGTGCTCGGACTGGTCTCCGGCTGCGGCACCTTCGGCGAAGCGGCGGCGCTGCTGCGCCGGCCGAGCTCGCTCGACGTGGTGGCGCTCGCCGACAGCGCGCTGCTCGTGCTGCCGCTGTCCGCGGTGGAATCGCTCGCGGCAGCGACGCCGCGCTTCGCGCGCAACCTGCTGGAGCTGCTTGCCGGCCGCACGCTCGAGCTGCAGGCCGAGCTCGAGGCCGGCGTGCTGCAGCGCGCGCCGCAGCGGCTGGCGGCCTACCTCGCCTCGCTCGCGCCCGCTGGCGCGGCGCAGGAGCCCGCGACTTTCGAGCTGCCGGTGAGCAAGACCCTGCTCGCGGCGATCCTCGGCATCAAGAAGGAAACCCTGTCGCGCCTGCTGCGCGACCTGGTCGAGCGCGGCGTGATCGCGGTATCGCGGCGGCGGGTGACGGTGATCGACCGCGGCAGACTGGGAGAGACAAGATGATCCGGCGGCGTGCCTTTCTCGCCGCCGCGCTCGGCGCCTGCCTGACCGCGCGCGCCGCCGCGGCGGCGCCGAAACTCGTGGTCCACAAGAGCGCCGGCTGCGGCTGC
>Ga0247829_10000450_pt1 | contig 15572 bp, 20 predicted proteins | sample 12C_Control_Day4_FD_207765 | JGI IMG/M metagenome (GOLD analysis project Ga0247829, IMG submission 207765) | Soil microbial communities from agricultural site in Penn Yan, New York, United States - 12C_Control_Day4 | ecosystem: Environmental > Terrestrial > Soil > Agricultural land | place... | reverse complement strand
AAAGACGCTGCACGGCGATGACGTAGCCTTCATGCGCCAGTACATCCTGCCCGATGAGGGCCATGTCATCGTGCCGGCCGACTACAACGGCCAGGAGATGCGGATCATGGCGCACTACGCTCGCGAGAAGGCGCTCGAGATCTACCAGGACGACCCTCAGGCCGATTTCCATATGGTTGCGTCGGCCCTCATCAAGCGGCATGCCAAGATGACCGTGTCACGCAAGATGTGCAAGATCGTTGGCTTCAGCCTGATCTATGGCTCCGGCGTATCCACCCTGGCCAAGCAACTGGGCGTGGACACCGAGACGGCGTACAAGATCAAGGAGGCCTATTTCAAGGCGATCCCCGGCCTGCAGAGCTTCATCAGGCTCTTCAGCGATCCCGAGCGCACGGGTATCCGGACCTGGGGCAACCGCTTCCTGCCTCTCGAGCCACCGTGCATCGTGGACGGTGTCGCGCGCAACTTCCACTACAAGCTTGTGAACTACCTGATCCAGGGCTCCGCCGCCGACCAAACCAAGGAGGCGCTGGTGCGCTACGACATCCTGCGCATCCATAGCCGGCCACTGATGACCGTGCATGACGAGATCGTGATCAGCGTGCCCGAGGAGCACCTGCACAGTGAAGTCGCCATCCTGAAAGAGTCCATGGAGGGCATGCCGGGATGGGTCGTTCCCTTCATCGTTGACGTGGAGGTCGGGCGCGACTGGCACAACCTGGAGAAATTCACATGCGCCATTCCTACTCCAGCCTGAGTACCTACAAGGAGTGCCCGGCGAAGTACTCCTACCGCTACATCGAGAAGCTGCCCGACGTGCCCAGCGCGGCCATGACCCGGGGTACGCGCCTGCACAAGCTCTGCGAGGACTACCTTGCCGGCGGGCCCTGTCCCTACGACCTGAAACGCATCGGCCTCAAGATCTTCCAGATGCGTGACCGGGGCGCGGTGTCCGAGCAGACATGGCTCCTCGACCATGACTGGGAGCCCACGCCGCATCCCGGCGAGGCCATGCTCAAGGCAGTGATCGATGTCCACTACATAGACCATGACGTACTACGCATCCATGACTACAAATCAGGCCGGGAATATCCGGAGCATCAAGCTCAACTTGAGCTTTACTCCCTCATTGGACTTCAGCGATTTCCGCTTGCAAGACGGGCTGAAGCATCTGCAATCTACATTGACTCAGGCAACGAAGGATCTGCCGTGTCCATCATCCGTGCGATGCTCCCTAAGCTCCGTGAACGGTGGGATGGGCTCATTGCCCGAGTGGGAAATGATGGAGAGTTTCTGCCAACTCCTGGGGGGCATTGCAAGCGCTGCTCTTTCAGAAGCGATGGCGGTGGACCCTGCGATGCCTGGAGGAGAATCAAGTGAGGGAGAGCTACATCCAGAGTAGCGTCGTCGGCTACGCGCGCAAGCAGGGTATCATCGCCAGGAAACTCGACTTCGGCCAGGGCTGGCCCGACTACCTGTTCCTCTACGCGGGCGTTGCCGTGTTCGTGGAGTTCAAGGCGACCCGTGGCCGGCTGATGCCCCTGCAGGAGCACATCATCAAGATCCTGCGGGACAACGACTTCACGGTCGAGATCTGCGACGACCTCGAGCTTGGAACAAGAATAGTTAACCAGCTGGTCACCCGTGGTACACTGCTCAGACAACGGAGGCCATCATGAGAACCAAATCTTTATCTGACCTTTACTCAAATGACAATGCTCGCCTGACCGCTGCCGCGCCCGAGCTATTGGAAGCACTGCAAGCAGTCTTCCGCGCCAATCAGGAATTACGCGAAGCACTTGAAGAAGCGATAGAAGCGTCTATCGACAAGCATCCGAGGGTGCGAGAGTGGAGCAAGGTCAACAGAGCTTCGCTATCCAGTGGGATGCAGGCTCGCGCCGCTATCGCCAAAGCCACAGGGCAAGCAGCGTGAACTGGACCCCGCACCCCTATCAGCAGGATGCCATGGCCTTCGCGCTCCAGCGCGACGGCTGTGGCCTCATGCTCGATCCCGGCCTGGGCAAGACATCCGTCACCCTGGCCGTCATCGACATCGCGCGCCTTGCCGGGGACATCAGGAAGACGTTGGTTGTGGCGCCCCTGCGCGTCTGCAACACCGTCTGGCCGGCCGAGGCGCACAAGTGGGATGACTTCCACGAGCTCAAGGTAATCAACCTGTGCCCGCTGAAGGCGATCGAGCGCGAGCGCGCCATCCGCCACGGCGACTACCACGTCTACTGCATCAACCCGGAGGGGCTGATCGGCCGCAACGGATCCAAAGCGGTGCTGGACTGGCTCACGCCCGAGTTCGACATGCTCGTGCTCGATGAGTCCACCAAGTTCAAGGACACCAACACCCTGCGCTTCAAGGCCCTGCGCAAGAAGATCCATCAGTTCAAGCGCAGGATGATTCTTACAGGTACGCCGGTTCCCAACGGCGTGCAGGACCTGTTCGGCCAGATGTTCATCGTGGACCTGGGCGAGAGCCTGGGCAGGTACATCACCCATTTCCGCATGGAGTTCTGCTACCAAGTGCCCAACACCTACGAGTGGCTGCTGCGCCGGGGCGCGGCCGAGCAGATCTACAAGCGGGTCGCCAACAGGCTGATGCGGCTCGACGCCAAGGATCACATCGAGATGCCAGCACTCATCAACAACTTCATCGAGGTGGAGTTGCCCGAAGCCTTGCGCGCCCAGTACAAGGAGCTCGAGAAGCACTTCGTCGCAGAGATGGAGAACGTCAGGATCGCCGTCTTCAACCCGTCAGCCGTGGGCACCAAGCTGCGTCAGATGGCCAACGGCTTCATCTACGACGAGGAGCATGAGGCCACGCGCCTGCACGAAGAGAAGCTCGACGCCCTGGAAGAACTGATCGAGGAGATGCAGGGCCGGCCGCTGCTCGTCGCCTACGAGTTCATCGAAGATGGCGAGATGATCCGGGAGCGGTTCCCCGGCGCTGTCGATCTGGGCAAGGCCAAGGATCCGCAAGCCGTCATCAACCAGTTCAACTGCGGTGCCATTCCTCTTCTGATCGCGCATCCCGCGAGCACTGGCCATGGCCTCAATCTGCAGGAGGCGTGCTGCACGGTCTGCCTGTACGGCATCACCTGGAACCTGGAGTTCTACCAGCAGTTCATCGCGCGGGTCTGGCGCCAGGGTCAGCGTTCACCGCACGTCATCGTCCATCACATCGTCTGCAAGGGCACCAAGGACGAGGATGTCATGGCGGCACTGCGCGGCAAGGACCTGACGCAAAAGGCATTCAACCAAGCAATCATTAACAGTCGGCGTATCATTGCCTCGCCGGTCAACTAAGGAGGTAATCATGCCTAGGAAACCCGTAGAAAGCATGACCACCAGTTCCCTCAATGCAGCCCTTTCCTTCGTCATCGACCAGAAGGAGTTCACCGATCATTCCGAAGCCGCCCAGAAGTTCGGCATCGGCAAGGCTTACCTGAGTCGCCTGATGTCCGGCGAGAAGGACAACCCCAGCGACGAGGTCTTGAAGCGCATGGGCATCAAGCGCGAGGTCGTGGTGACCTATACGGCCAAGGCCTAGGCCTTCCAGCTGATCCGGGATGGGTGGGTTCGCATTGCAATAAACCCATCCGGCATAGCAGCCTGGGGAGGCCGCGCCGCCAAACGGATATTCCTCCAGCTGGAAGGCCTAGACCCCGGCAAGCAGCCCCTTGAGCTTGCGCTGCTGCTCCTCCTGGGCGACCGGCGCGTAGGAGCGCCGGAGGTAATCGGCCTGCTGGGCCTGCGCCGCGCCCAGGCGGGGGTTGCCCAGGAGGCTCCTGTTCAGCCCGCTGCCCACCAGCGAGGTGTCGCCGCCCGAGAGCCCGCCGGGCTGGCCGGCCTGGGGCGCGCCCTGACCGGGCTGGCCTTGCTGCTCGCCACCTCCGCCCAGCATCCCGAGAACCTGCTTGCCCTTGTTGTAGTAGTTGTAGCCTTTCTTGACGTAGTCCAGCGCCTCGCCAGCGGTCATGCCGCTCGAGATCGCAGCGTCGTAGGCGGCAGTCTCCGCCCCGGTCATGCCCACGCCATAGGCCTCCGGGCCGTAGAGCGCCGCAACGTCCGCGCTGGTCTTGGCGGCAGTGCCCGCCGTCCCCGCCGCGGTTCCGGCTTCTGCTGCCCCCAGTGAGCCTCCGGCCCCGGAGAGCCCCCCGGCGATCGAGCCGCCCATCAGCGTGCCACCGGCCAGCACCGCGCCCGTGGTGAGCGCCATCATCTTCAGCCAGTCGCTGAACTCCGCACCGCCCGAGGCCGCATACCTCGAGTAGACCGGGTTCCACTGGTTGCCCTCCTGCCGGTACAGAGTGTGGCCGGTGCCTCCGTTCAAGCCCACGCCCCCATAGGCGTACTTGGCATTGGGATCGAACCCGGATTCCGTTGCCGCCTTGGCCGCGACCGCGTTGTAGTCGATCCCCGTGCCCTCGCCCCGGTTGCCGCTGGCGTAGGGGCTGTAGCCGGCGTATTTGCTGGCGTTGAAGTAGTCGGCCAGACTGCCCAGGGTTCGGAACCCGGAGATGTTGCCCGGCGTGGCTCCGGCGGCAAAGCCCTGGAGTTGGCTGGGGTCGATGAGGATTTCAGCCATCATCCACCCCCTTTCATCTTGCGCAGGATCTCGATCGCGGATTGGGTGTCGATGGGAGGCTCCTTGCCCGCCGTGTAGTTCCAGGGCCGCTCCTGCTGGTGGAGGAACGTCAGCTTGCTTTCCTGGCCGGGGAACACGACGAAGTTGCGGTCTGTCGAGACGCCGGGCACGGCCGCGTAATGCAGCCCGGGCACGCCCACCTCGGGTAACGTCTTCTCCAGGTTGGCGCGCCGGATGAAGTCCCCGACCGGGTGCTTGTAGGGATCCAGCCGATCCTTGAGCCCGAGTTCCTTGAAGGCCTCCTTGACGGCCGGCGGCTGGTAACCCAGCGGGGCCTCGTAGCTCGCCATCCTGGCGATCTCGGCATCCGGGAAGTCGAAGGCCTTGAGCTTGCTGGGCGCCTCCTCGACCCGGGGGATGTTCTGCCTGTTCCGGTCCAGCCACCTCATCCGCTGCTCGAGCGCATAGATATCGGACCTGAAGCCTTCGGCCATGTTCGGAAACTGCTGGGCTGCTTTCAGGTTCCCCTGGATCTGCTGATACAGATGATCCCGCAGGCGATCGACATCGCCCCCCATCTCGTGGACGGCCAGGGCCTCCTTGTGGACCGGGTTCATCCGGTCGAGCGGCTTGCCCTTGATCGTGTAGCGGCCATGCCCCAGGGCCTTGGCATACATGTCGGCCTCCTTGGCTTCCTCCGCCAGATAGTGGCCCCGGCCGAACGCCTGCCCGGCGCCCGTGCCCAGCTTGGTGGGGTCGAACCGCGTGAACTCGTGCGGCGTGCCGTGCCAGAGGATCGCGCCGGTCTGCGGGTCGAGCATCTGCGGCTTGGCGAGGTTCTCGCCGCCCTGCAGCAAGCCCTTGGCAATCTGCGCCTGCTTGGCCTGGGCGACGATCGGCAGCACATTGCCCAGCGTTTCGCCCGCGAGTCCCCAGCTGCGGCTCTCGGGCTCAGCGGTGAGCCCCTGCCGGCGCATCCAGTCGCTGCCGCCGACCGGCTCCTCGCTGCCCAGGCCGACCTTGCCCAGCCCCCAGTTGAGGAGGTCCACCGGGGCCGACACCGTGCCCGCCGCTGCGTTGCTCGCGCCTTGTGCTGTCGAGAGGGCGGCTCGCTTGGCCCGCGCGCGCAAGGAGGAGTCGAACACCGGGTCGAGCGGCTGGTTCTCGGGCGAGCGGCGCGGCCCGGTCTTCTGGGCATTGCGGATGAGGTCCGCGAGGTAGTTGTCGCTCATCGCCGCTCCCTGGGGGGTATCTCGCGCAGGAGCTTGCGGTAGATCATCGAGCGCACCGCGTCCTGGTGCTGCTCGGGATCCAGCGTGGGCTGGTAGCCGAACAGCTTGTTGAGCCCGGACTCGAGCCCGCTGTACTCGGCCTCGTGCTTGTAGTGCTGCGGCATCGGCCGGTTGGGCTGCGAGGCCTGCTGGGCAAACATTGTGGAGATGACGGGGTTCTGCGCGATGACTCGCCGAACACGAGGATCCTGCTGGGAGCGCGGCAAGTTGGCTTGCGAGGCAAGGAACGCGGCGGGCTCGGACGTGCCGTACATGAGATCGTTCTTGCTCAGGTCGGTTACGAACGACTGAGGCGAACCCTCGCCGGGCAACTTCGTACTCGACCGGCTGAATCCCGCACCCTGGTTCAGGGTGGACAGGGGATTGGTCCGGAAAAGAGCTTCGCTGTAGGGCTGGTCCGGGTTCCTGTACTGCTCGTGCTGCAGGCTGTGGGTCAACTCGTGGGCCATCGTGGTCGCCATCTGCTCCGGGTTGCCCGTCAGGTATATGGAAGCTTCCTTGGTTTCAGGGTCGTATTTCCCGCTGGCCCCTTCCTCGAGGTCCTCGGTGAAATTGACCGGCACCGTCGCATCCTGGACCAACACGGGATGGCGCTTGCGCAGGATATCCATCGCCGTCTTCGTGCCCAGGAGCTTGCGCTGGTACTCGTCCATCTCATTTCCCCCACGCCCTCAGCGCCGCGATCGACATGTCGGTCCTGCGCTTCTTCTTGTGGGCATCGGCCTCGTTGAACTCCTTGGCCACGGCCACGGGCGGGGCCTTGATCTTGTCGGGTTTCCAGCCGTGGGCGACAGCGGCCATCAGGCGTTTCTGGGCGGGACTTTGGGAAGGCATTTATTTTCTCCTAAGGTCTAGAAGGCATCTCTATCTCCTTTGCCTCGCCGGCACGATCAGCATCGGGTCGGTGAACTGGGGCACCGGGTTGGCCTGCGCCGCCGCGCTGCCCGCTGCCTCGAGCGTGACGGCCGGCACGACCAGCACGATCTTCCCGCTTTCTGCGCATTCCACCTCGCGACGGTTCAGCCTGCACGGTCCCTCGATGATCGCGCAGCCGACAATGAAACCGATCAGGACAGCGAGGTAGCGCCCCACCTCACTGCCCACCCTCCTGCATGGCCCGCTGCCGCAGGATCTGCTGGAGCATCATGGCCTTGCGCGCCTGGACATCGGGCGGGACCGGCTGGTCGTAGCCTGAGAAGCGGGCCTGCCCCATGGTCGGTCCCATGCCAGGGGGTCCACCACCTCCAGGAGGGCCCATGGGCGCTCCGCTTGGGCCACCAGGAGGCATTCCCGGAGGCGGACCTATGCCGGGAGGCATGGCGCCGCCCGGAGGCCCTCCAGGTCCTTGAGGCGCGGCTCCGGGGGGCATGCCCGGCGGGCCACCACCACCCTGCTGCTGCTGCCGCTGCAGGATGGCAATGGCCATGGGGTCACCCGCTGCCGCTAATGCTTGCAAGTTTTGCGGGTTCCCCGACCCCATCATTCCCATTGGCATGACGCTGCTCCTGTTGCTGATTGACTTGCTGCTGGATGCTCACCAGCAGGGCATTGACCTCGCTCCACGGTTGCTTCGTGAGGCACTGCGCGATGTAGTCGAGCTCGCGCGGGAGGAATTTCAGGTAAAGATGTTCGCTCATAGTCTCGAGACAAGAAGAGAAGCGACCCAGCAAGCCAAGCCGGCCGCGACCAGATTGACCCGACCGGAGACGGGTGGCCAGTTGGCAGCGGCCAGGATGAAGAGCACCAGGGCCGCGATGAGAAAAGCCATCGAGATCATTGGAAGGCCCCTATGCTGTTTGTCATCGGGTTGCCCAGGATGTCAGTGGTATAGCCCAGGTCCGTGTTGGTTGCCTTTCCTCTCAGCGGCGAGCTCGAGGTGAGGCGGAAGTCATAGCCGGCCTTGTCCTGGAATCCCAGGTTGCCTGTCACCCGCCCTGGTTCCTCGGGGATCGTCTTGCACGAATCGTCATACCCGTTGTAGCTATTGGTCGTGTCGTTGACCACGTAGCAGTCGCAGGCCACGAAGGCGTTATTCTTCAAGAGAATATTAGCCATCTGGGCATTGGGATAGATCGGATACCACAGGCTCGTGGAGAAGCTGATGGTGTTATTGAAGACTCTCCAATTGCGAATCTCCATGTTCCATTCGCTTGGGCCCCCGGCATTTATCGCCCAGCCTGCAGAACCGCCACTTCCACTGTCCTTGTTGTCGAATTGATTGAATGCCACGGTGAAATTGGTCGCTCCCGGCGCACCCGCATCACCCGTATAAAGGTGTTGTCCGCAGTGCCTGAAGAGGTTGAAGCGGAAGGTACAGCCATCACCAAAGAACCATTGAATGCCGTCACCATGTGAATCACCTCGGTTGTCGCAGTCGTGGATGAAATTGTGCTCGACCAACAGCCGGTGGCCCTTGCCCTGGATACCGTCGATGCAGTAATCCTCCTGGGTTTCATCGCCGAGTTCGCAGAAACGGATCGTCAGATCATCGACCTGTCCGCCAGCGAATACTGCCGCACGGTCGCCCGCGTAACCTTTCACGCAATGAAATCCGTGGCCGGATGACAACGACGCGCGAATCTGACCATCCAGGGTGATGAAGGATCGGCGCGCTCCCCACTCGACGTTGAAGCCACCACGTAGCACGGCTTGCCCTGCACTGCCATCCACGGCGTACGAGTCTTGCCAGCCGGTCGCGCTGCCGTGGCTGGCCTTCGTCGCGGCCTTGTACGTGACCGGTTGTCCTGATGATCCACTCACAGCTTGCGCGGCGCTGGAGTCGTAGTTGCCACCAGCAATGAAAACGGTCATTCCCGCCGACAAACCGCTGATCTGACTCCATTGGTTCCATGCGGTGCTCCACGACTTGCCATCACCGCCACCACTGCCCGCGCGCAGGTAGCGGAACTTCGTGCTGTCCTCACCCGGCCCAGGCGCGGGAGACGGGGAGGGAGGAGGTGGCGTGGGCGATGGCGACGGCGAGGGTGGCGGCGGCGTAGGCGAGGGCGATGGAGACGGCGCAGCGGCACCAGGAGGACCCGCAACGCCCTGCGGCCCGGGAGGTCCAGGGGGCCCCGGAGGTCCAGGCGGGCCCGCAGGCCCAGGAGGGCCAGGAGGTCCTACGGATTGGTCGGGCTTGCCTTTCAATAGGACCATGTCGTGCTCCTCAGGGCTTCTTCTGCGGGGTCATCCCACCGGGCGGCGCGCCTTCAGGGGGCTTCTGCCCGGGGACAGGCGGCTTGGTGGTCGCTATCGGCGGGATATAGACCACCGACGCCACAGTGCCCGGACCGAACCAGACCACGTAGGGCTTGGCATCCGGCGCGGTGCCTTCCGGAGGAGGCGGTACAGGTCGCTGGGGATCCTCCGGGATCGGCACGATGATGCCGCCACCCTCCGGCAGATTGGGCGGGGTTGGCTGACCACCACCGCCACCCGGGACTTGCGCCCAAGGAGGCGAGTAGCCGGGATCGACGGGGCCACCGCCTTGCCCACCACCTGGAGGAACCTGGGCCCACGGCGGCGAATAGCCGGGATCAACGGGGCCACCACCCTGTCCGCCGGGGGGCACCTGGGCCCACGGCGGCGAGTAGCCAGGATCGACGGGTCCGCCACCTTGCGGAGGACGGCCACCCCAGCCACCGGGCGGCTGTGCAATTGGATGCGAGGGACGTGGGTCGGTCGGGCCCCAGATGCCGAGCGGGGGCTGCTGGCCGCCACCACCCCCACCGCCCGGGTAGCCCGGCCAGTAGATCGGGTTCGACGGCCGGGGGTCGGTCGGACCCCAGATGCCCAGCGGCGGGCGCGGCTGCCCAGGCAACGAGGGCCAGTTACCCGGTACGTCAGGCCAGCCGGCCACGGGCGGATAACTTCCCGGAGGCGGCAGCACAATGGGATGCGACGGATACGGGGGCTGAGTGGGCGGACCAGAATCCCCACCTACAGGGGTAATCAAAGCTAGAAACGGAGCCATGTTCTTTCCTTTAGTAGACGACCACGGACATTGGGGTATTCACAAGCAACCCCCACGGATTGGTATTCGATAAATCACTGTACTGTAGAAATCCCCCACTGATGATTGAAGGAGCCAGGAGCGTGAACTTGGCCCCATTGATGGAAATCTTGGTCAGGGAAAGCGTTGCGATATCCCCGTCCGGTGCCCAAACCTTGATGCTGTTGCCACCCCCGGCAATCTCAGGATAGAGGAACATCGCCGTCACCAGCCCGCCCCCCGCGCAAAAGAACCCGACACGACCATCCCGGTCGTACTCCGGCCGCGCCGAGCCGATGCTGCCCTCGGTGGAGGACAGATAGCGTGCCTGGGTCGATCCGCTGATGACAAGCGTCACATCGGCTCCCTGGGGCATGCCGGGGCGCGCGGCGGCGAAGCTCATGCACCCACCCAGGACCACGCACCTTCCCAGCGCGGAACAGAGGCCACGTAGGTCAGGATCAGCCAACTGGCCCGGTTGGGTGTTGCATCGATCGTGCCCGAGGCCTTGACGTTGGCGGGGGGTGTCACCACGCGACTGCCTGTGCCGTCCTGGACGAAACGGATGTTGATGGTGTGCCCATCCTGCGGACCCGTGATGGTGAAAGCCACGTTGCCGGTCATGGTCCCGAGGTAGAACACGTTGCTCAACTGGGCGTCGAACGCGGGAGTGGCGGAATAGGCAATAGGAGACGGAGCCGTGGAAGCTGCCCCCTTGATGCGAAGACCCGAGTAGCCGATCCTCGCCACCTCGATGCCCTGGCTGGCAATGCTGAGGACTCCAGAGAGGGGCCGGTAGAGGCCCAGCGAGGGCTCGCTGTTGAAGGCCAGCCCCGGCAGGAACTGGGTGCCATCAGGGATCTTGAAGGGCGATGACGGCCCCAGCACGCCGTCGCGGGTCATGACGTTGTTCAACTGGGCGGCGATGTCGCTCATCGTCGTGTTCGCCCAGACCGACTCGATGAGCGCGCCCGTGACGACCGGGTTGCCGACCGGCAGGGTGTAGACGCCTGAAAGGTCACGGGGCATTACGCTCTCCCATGTACTGGCGCCCGATCTGCGCGGCGACATTGGCGAACTCGGGGCGGGCCAGCAGGTCGCGGAAGGCCTTGGCCGCTTGCCCTGCTGGCAGTCCGCTGATGCGGTCGAGAATATGGCTTGGAACCAGCCCGGACAAGCCGTTATAGAGGAGGTGCCGCCCCGTAGCCGTATTGGCCAGTTGATGCGCTCCCCAGGTCGAGGCCACCGCTGCCGTGCCCAGCACCGTTCCCGGGTCGAGCGAGGCCAGCCCGCCGATCAGCGGGCCTCCACCGAAATAGCCGGCCACGGCCAGGGGTGGGCCGTACTTGAGGGCCAACTCGGGCGTGCCCTGACGCGGCCCGGCCGGCGGTGCCGCTTCCTGGCGGATGGCCTCGTTGCCCGGCCCGCGCTGGACCTTGTAGCGGTCGGCCGCAGCCGCGTATTCGGCTGGCGTGAAGTGGCCAGCATGCCCGGGCGTGCGCCGCGCCGCGTCCCGCACAGCCAACATCTCGTGGAAGGTCTTGTTGGCTGCAGCCAGATCGTCCAGCACGCCGGCCGGGGCGTTGGCCGTGGGCGTAAGTGCTCGCCTGAGCTCGCGCTGCAGGATGCGCAGCGCCCGGCCCATGTTCTCGTCGGCGGCGGAAGCCGCTTCCTTCTCATGCTTGCGAGCTTCCTTGCCCAGTTCACGATCCAGATCCTTCCACTGCCCTCCCCGCATACCTCCCCGGGCATTGATCCGGGGCAGGATGTGATTGTTGATGTAGGTGTCGAGTTGCTGGCTGTACCCGGATGACAGGAGTGGCACCTGCTGGGCAACCCTTGTCCGGGCGACATTCACGGCGTGCTGTCCTGACTGGGGGGTCAACTGGATGAAGGGCTTGACCTGTTCATAGGCGGCATCGACAACATCTTCGCCCGCCTTGACTGCCTTCTCGCCTGTCTCGCTAGTGCGCCCTCCCAGCCGCTCGATGGCCCGGTTGGTTTCCGCCCGTGAATAGGTCCTGGTGGCCTGCTCTTCGCTGCGGCGTACCGCACTGCTGAACAGGGGCAGATGCGAAGCAATGTTCTCGTAGACCTGCGTGGCCTTGCCACCCATCTCGCCGATCGTTGGCAGGTAGCCCCGGTCGGTCATGTAGCGCATGCCCTCGGAGGCTGCTGTGCGCGCGCCGCCCAGCACCTTGGCCAACACCCGTCCGCCCACGGCGCCTACGGCTCCTTCCTCGGCCCCTTCCCCGGCATCCTCGAGCTTGCCGCTGCGGTACACCGACTTGCCCGCGCCATAACCCGCATTGGTCAGCACATCGCCTGCCAAGCCACCAAGCCGGCCAATGACCGGCGATGCAACCTTGGCAGCCGCCTGGGAAGCGCGGGACAGGGGGCTGGCCGTGACGGCGAGCTCGGGCACCGACCGCGTGAGCCGCTGGGTCAGGCTATCGGGATCCTCGGTGTTCTCCCGGTAGAAGTCCTCGATGGCCTTGCGCCGGCTGGTCATGGCCGTGCCCGCCTTCTCATCACTCAGCCAGTCGGCCAGCAGGTCGGTCGGGGCCAGCAGGGTGGCGCCGACATCCGCAGCCCCGGCTGCCAGGGACGCACCGGCCGACTTGAAGCTCGAGGCGAGCGCCTGGGGGAGGGATCGTGAGGGCTGCGCGGACGCTTCATCCGCGCTGGTGCCCCGGATCTCGAAGTGGGGCACGGGTGCGTTGGGCTCGTCCGCGAAAGGATCGTGATCGACCGGGACGAGCTTGCCAGCCGGGGTGGCTGCGCTCGGTTGGCCCGCACGCGCCGCGACCTGCTGGCCATACTCCAGCGTGCTGGGGTTTCTGGGGTTCCTGGGGTCGTAGACAGCGATGCCCTGCGCGGCCTTGGCCTGCCCGCCAGGGCCACCGTAGTAGCCGGCTGCGGCCAGGGCAGGATCGCCCTTGGCTTCCCGGTAACGCTCGCGGGCGTAGCGGATGCCGCCCCGCGCATTGTGGACCGGGTTCTGGATGTCCCAGTCCGGCTCAGCCACCGACCTGAACGTCTCGGGGATGATCTGCATGCCGCCGGTCGCGCCCCGGTTGGAGGTTTCGGTCTTCTTTCCGCTGCTCGACTCCTGCTGGTAGATGGAGCGCAGGAACGCCTTCTCTTTCGGGTCGCTCACGCCTTCAAGCCGTATCGCCGTGTCGAACGGGTTCTCGGCAAAGGGGTCGTAATCGACGGGCGTGAGCTTACTCATCGTCCAGCACTTCCAGCCTGAGGTATTTGCCGTCTGGTCCTGGTACGTAATATTGGCCGTCCGGGGCGAGAACAGCCTCGACTTGCTGGCCTTCGACGGACGCCGTCTTCGTGGCAGGCTTCTGCCCGGCGGCTTGCTGGGCATTGATGACGCTGTTCCTGACCAGTTCCACCAAGTTGTCGAGCGCCTTCTTGCGTGTCCCGGGATCCAGGCTCCGGTTGGCGATGTCGCCCATGTACTTGACGAACAGCTTGCGCTCCGTATCCGTGATCGTGCCCGGTCCCCGGTCGAACTTCGACGCCAACTGGCCCGCGAGATTCTCCAGTTGCTGCGCGGCCTCCTGGCTCTCCGTAGGTTTCGCACCCGCAGCCCGGGTGGCCCCTTCCTTGAGGGACCCCCAAACCCCGTAGGTCGGGTTCTTGGCCAGCAGGGGGTAAGCCTGATTGGCCATGCTGATGATGTCGTTGGACTCCCGGATCTTCTTCTGCAGTTCTCCCTCGGCCTTCAGGACCGGCCCGGCCTTCTTTCCAGGCGGGGCAGGCGCCAAGGCAGGCGCCGCAGCAGCCGGCGCGGCGGGCGCGGCGCGGGCAACAGGAGGCCCGCCCTGGGCCGGTGCGCCCCCCTCTGCCGGGGGCCCACCGACCTGCTTCCAATTCCGGTCATAGATCCGGCCGGTCTTTTTGTCTCCGATAGTGGACAGCATGCCATGGTCATCGAAGTTGAACTCGAAGTTTCCTGAATTCCCGCCGCCGGCACGGATCATCGCGGCCTCGATCTGTGCCTTGCGGTCCAGCACCTTCTGGCGCGCCAGCGCCTCTTCTTTCATTCGCTCGAGTCGCAGGGCGTGCTCGCGCTCCGGCCCCTTGATGGCGATGTCGGCCATGATGGCCTGCCCCAGCGGCCGGCCCTGCGGGTTCCTGTACAGGCCCATCGCGTGGGTCAGGCGCTCGCGATCGGTGGGCTCAACGGTGACCTCGGCCGGCTCGCCCAGCGCACCCGCCGGCCCGGCCTGGATGCGCTCCTCGGTGTGGGGCTGGGGGAAGTTGGCCAGGGACTTCTCCAGCCCGCCATGCTCGGCCTCGGTCAGGGCAGAGCGTCGTTGATTAAGCTCCTCTTCCATGCGGTTGCCCGTGTAATCCTGTATGGCGGGCGAAAAGAGCGACAGCTTGGGTTGGCGCACGTAGGGCGCGAGGATCGAGCCGCCTGTCACCGCCGACTTGAACCCCTCGGGCTGGGTGACCTTGACATCCGTCTTCATGTCGCGCAACGCCTTGATGCGCGCTGCCATCTGGAGCATGGCCTGCTCCTGGGCGTCGAAGTCCAGCGAGGGATCGTCGTTGAAGTAGGGCATGGCTTACCAATTCAGGTCTTCAGCCCAGTTGAAGTTGGAAGGCGCGTAATTGCCAGAATTGATGAAGTCACCCAGCACGTCCTGGCTCGGATCCCCGGTATTCGCGCCCTCGCCCAACTTGTTCCACGGCGAATTCGAGAACCAGTTCCAGGCGCCGCTGATATCTCCGCCGGCCGACTTGGCCCCGCTGAGAATGCCCTGGATACCCTGCCCGCCGCCGGCCGTGCGCAGCAGGTTGATCATGGCGTTCTGGTTGGCCTCCTTCTCCGCGATGCTAGCGTTGCGGTTCATCTGCTGGGCGTTGAAGGTGTCCTGGGCTGCGCCGTAAATCGACTGCGGCAGATAGGCCGCGCTGTTCGGGGTAGTCGGATTCCACTTGTTGGGATTCAAGCCGGCACGGATGTCGCCCAGCGCCGCCGATCCTGTCCTGGCGGCTTCGTAGCCATGCTCGAGCTCGCCAGCCCCCTGGCTGCGTGCCTTGAGAGCCTGTTCGAACTCGGTGTTGCCCTGCTTGTAGCCCTCCAGGATGGCCTTGTTGCCGGCGTCGGTGCGAATGTTGCCGAACGCGCGCTCCTGGGTGGCCCAGGGGCTCGAGCCCACCGTGGCGCCGCCCATCGCCGCCATGCGGTTGCGCGCGGCCTGCTCGCCCTGCGCCAGCCCCGGCGCCTGCAGGGCGTTCCAGGTATCGATGACCTGCTGGTTGTAGCCGCCGACCTGGGGCATCGCGCCCAGGCTGGAGTAGTTGATGCCTTGGCCAAGCTGATTCGTCAGGTTCTGCTGGCCGGTCAAGCTCGCATCAAACAGGCCCTGGGCCGCGCCACTCAGGTTCGTGCTGTTGCTCCACGTCCCGTCCGGGTTCATCGCCCAGGTCGTGCTGCCCAGCGGGTTGTACTGGTTCGGGCGGTTGGCAAGGTTGGTCTGGTTAGTCGCAGCCGTGTCAGCGGTGTGCTGCTGGCCGGCCAACGACCCAAAATCAGGTACGGGTATGCCTGCCATCAGAGTATCCCCCCACTAGTCACGGTGATGTCTGTCGAAACCCAGACGACCTCGCCATCGGAACGTGTCGCCATCGCCAGCGAGCCGGCGAACCCCAGGCCCTCAGCAGA
>Ga0247829_10000449_pt1 | contig 15574 bp, 13 predicted proteins | sample 12C_Control_Day4_FD_207765 | JGI IMG/M metagenome (GOLD analysis project Ga0247829, IMG submission 207765) | Soil microbial communities from agricultural site in Penn Yan, New York, United States - 12C_Control_Day4 | ecosystem: Environmental > Terrestrial > Soil > Agricultural land | place... | reverse complement strand
GCGCGCGACCCGGGCAGCGGCGGCTTCGTGATGCTCGGCAAGACCTTCAAGGGCCTGACCGACGAGACGCTCGAATGGCAGACGCGCGAGCTGCTGGCCCGTGAAACCAGACGCGACCAGTGGACCGTCCATGTACGCCCGGAGCTGGTGGTCGAGATCGCCTTCAACGACGTGCAGCAGAGCTCGCAATACCCCGCGGGCATGGCGCTGCGCTTCGCGCGCGTGAAGGGCTATCGCCCGGACAAGCGCGCCGACCAGGCCGATACTATCGACACTGTGCGACGCATCTTCGAGGCGCAGGCGTGAAGCGCAGCCTTGGCGATTGGCTCGCCTTCATCGAGCAGCAGCATCCGCAGCCGATCGCGCTCGGCCTGGAACGGGTGGCGGAGGTCTGGGCGCGCATGGCGATTCGCGTGCCGCGCCCGCTGATCACGGTGGGCGGCACCAACGGCAAGGGCTCGACCTGCGCCATGCTCGAGTCGATTCTCGCCGCGTCGGGCCGGCGCACCGGCCTGTACACCTCGCCGCACCTGCTGCGCTACAACGAGCGCGTGCGCATCGCGGGCGCCGAAGCGAGCGACGACGCGCTGCGCCTGGGATTCGAGGCGGTCGAGCAGGCGCGCAACGGCGTGCCGCTGACCTATTTCGAGTTCGGCACGCTCGCGGCGCTGCACGCTTTTTCCAGAGCCGACCTGGAAGCGCTGATCCTCGAGGTCGGCCTCGGCGGACGGCTCGACGCGGTGAACGTGGTGGATGCCGATTGCGCGGTGCTGACGAGCGTGGGCATCGATCACGTGGACTACCTCGGACCGGATCGCGAATCGATCGGCCGCGAAAAATCCGGCATCTTCCGGCCTTACCGGCCGGCGGTGATCGCCGAGCCCGACCCGCCGCGCTCGGTGCTCGGCGCGGTCGGCAACAAGCTGCTCTTCGGCAAGGATTTCGGCTACCAGCAGCAGGAGAACCAGTGGACCTATTGGGGGCCGCGCGGCAGGCGCCCCGGGCTCGCCCATCCGGCGCTGCGCGGCGCCATCCAGCTGCGCAACGCGGCCGCGGCGCTGTGCACGCTCGATGCGCTCGAGCTGCCGATCGCGATGCAGGAAGTCAGGCGCGGTCTGGCCGAGGTCACGCTCCCCGGGCGCTTCCAGGTGCTGCCGGGACGGCCGCAGGTGATCCTGGACGTCGCGCACAACGTCGAAGCGGCGCGCAATCTCGCCGAGAACCTCGCGGCGTCGGGCTTCGCGCCCGAGACCATCGCGGTGTGCGGCATGCTGCGAGACAAGGACATCGCCGGTGTGCTGCGCGCGCTCGCACCGCGCATTACGCGCTGGCATTTCGCCTCCTTGCCCGGGCCGCGCGGCGCTTCCGCCGCCGATCTCGCGCACCACTTGCAAGCAATGACGCCGATGGAAAGGCACGACTCGGTGGCGAGCGCGCTCGCGGCGGCGCGGGAGCGCGCGGGCGAGGGTGATAAGATCCTCGTGTTCGGTTCGTTCCTCACCGTGGGCGAAGCGATGGCATGGCTGCAGAACAACAACAAGACGTCGAAACGCTGAAACGCCGCGGCCGCCGGCGCCTCGTGGGCGCGGTGGCTCTCGTGCTCGCCGCGGTCATCGTGCTGCCGATGGTGTTCGATCCGGAGCCGCGCGGCACCGCGCCGGTGAGCGTGCGGATACCGGGTGAGGATGAGACGCCGTTTGCGCCGAAACCGCCGCCCAAGAAAGCTGAACCCGCAAAGAAAGCCGAAACGCCGCCGCCCCCTCCGGCGGAGGAGTTCGTGGTCCAGGTCGGCGCCTTCGCCAACCCGCAGGCCGCGATCGCCAAGCTCAAGTCGGCCAAAATGCCTTACACCACCGAAGCGATGCAGGGCAATCTCACGCGGGTGCGCGCAGGACCATTTCCCAGCCGCGATGCCGCCGACAAGGCGCTCGAGCAGCTCAAGAGCCTCGGCTTCCAGCCGGGCGCGGTGACGGCGAAGCCGGGATGACCTGGCTCGATTACGGCGTGATCGCCGTGCTGCTGCTCTCGATCGCGTGGGGAGCCTGGCGCGGGCTGGTGCACGAGGTGCTTTCGCTCGCCGGCTGGATCATGGCGTTTCTCGCCGCCAATCTGCTGGCCGCGCCGCTGTCGGAGTCCTTTCCCGCGAACATGCGGCCGGAGTTTCGCGTGGTGGGAGCGTTCCTGGCGGTGTTCATCGGCACACTGGTGCTGACCACGCTGCTCACCGCGCTGATCACGAAATTCGTCCGGGTATCGGTGCTGCAAAGCCTCGACCGCTGGCTCGGCGCGCTGTTCGGGCTGCTGCGCGGGCTGGTGCTGCTCGTTGCCTTCGCGCTGGTGGCCGGGCTCACCTCGCTGCCGCGCTCGCCCGACTGGACCAACTCGGCGACCGGCTATTCGCTCGCGCAGACCGCGATCCAGCTCAAGCCCTGGCTGCCGCCTGCGCTCGCGAATCGCTTGAAATATAATTAGCCGTTAACCACACCCGGGAAGCGTCAGACTCGTCCCATGTGCGGGATCCTCGGAATCGTCGCCCGTTCGCCGGTCAACCAGCTGCTCTACGACGGGCTGCTGCTGCTGCAGCATCGCGGCCAGGACGCCGCCGGCATCGTCACGGCGGAACACAACTCGTTTCACATGCACAAGGCGCCGGGCATGGTGCGCGACGTGTTCCGCACGCGCAACATGCGCTCGCTGCCCGGCAACATCGGCATCGCGCATTGCCGCTATCCGACCGCCGGCTCGGCGTTCAATGCCGCCGAAGCGCAGCCCTTCTACGTCAACTCGCCCTTCGGCATCGTCCTCGGCCATAACGGCAACCTGACGAATTCCGATCAGCTGAAGGACGAGATGTTCCGCACCGACCGGCGGCACATCAACACCGGCTCGGACTCGGAGGTGCTGGTCAACGTGCTCGCCTACGAGCTCGAGAAGGCTTCGGCCAAGCTGCGTCTCGATCCGCAGGCCATCTTTACCGCGGTGGCGAACGTCCATCGCCGCGTGCGCGGCGCGTACGCCGTGGTGGCGATGATCGCCGGGTACGGCGTGCTCGCTTTCCGCGATCCGTTCGGCATCCGTCCCGCGGTGATCGGCTATAACGAGACCAACAGCGGCACCGAGTACATGGTGGCTTCCGAGTCGGTGGCGGTCGACGCGCTCGGCTTCCGCGTGCTGCGCGACATCGGCCCCGGCGAGGCGGTGTTCATCGACGAGGACGGCAAGTTCTACAGCCAGCAGTGCGCGCAGCACGCCAGCCTGAATCCCTGCATCTTCGAGTACGTCTACCTGGCGCGGCCCGACTCGCTGATCGACGGCGCCTCGGTGTACGAGTCGCGCCTCAACATGGGCGAGAAGCTGGCGCAGAAGATCCGCCGCCAGTACCGCCACCTGCAGGTCGACGTGGTGATCCCGATCCCGGACTCGAGCCGGCCGTCGGCGCTGCAGCTCGCTGCCGGCCTGGGCGTGCCGTACCGCGAAGGGTTCGTGAAGAACCGCTACATCGGCCGCACCTTCATCATGCCCGGGCAGGCGGTGCGCACGCGCTCGGTGCGCCAGAAGCTCAACCCGATGGCGATGGAGTTCAGCGGCAAGAACGTGCTGCTGGTCGACGACTCGATCGTGCGCGGCACCACCAGCCGCGAGATCGTGCAGATGGCGCGCGAGTCGGGCGCGCGCAAGGTGTTCTTCGCTTCGGCCGCGCCGCCGGTGCGCTTCCCCAACGTCTACGGCATCGACATGCCGACGCGCGCCGAGCTGATCGCCGCGCACCGCAGCGAGGACGAGGTGACGCGCGAGCTGGGCGCCGATGCGCTCATCTACCAGGACCTGGATGCGCTGAAGGACGCGGTGCACCGCGCCAACCCGAAGCTCACCAGCTTCGAGACTTCGTGCTTCGACGGGCACTACATCACCGGCGACATCACCAGCGACTACCTGCGCGCGATCGAAGTCTCGCGCGACGCCAAGCGCGATTCGGGCGACGACGAGGCGCCACAGCTCGACCTGAATCTGGCTGCTTGATATATAATTAATTTTTCGCGCCGATTTGAGCCACAGCTTGCGGGCGCGCTACAAATTCCGCTAAAGCGTGCCGCGCAGTTGCCAAACTGACCCGGTCCGCTTACGAGAGAGGCCGGGTTTTTTTATGGCGAAAGAGCTTCAGGTATCGACCAAGGGCGTGCGCGCCGGGGTGCTGCGCAGCGAGTTCGCCGAGCACTCCGAGGCGCTGTTCCTCACCTCGAGCTTCGTGTTCGACAACGCCGCGCAGGCCGCTGCGCGCTTCGCGAACAACGAAGAAGGAATGGTGTACACGCGCTACACCAATCCCACCGTTTCCATGTTCCAGGACCGGCTCGCGGCGATGGAAGGCGCCGAGACCTGCGTCGCCACCGCCTCGGGCATGGCGGCGATCCTCGCCACCGCGATGGTGCACCTGAAGAGCGGCGACCACGTGGTGTGCTCGAACGCCGTGTTCGGCGCCACCATCCAGCTGTTCAACAACATCCTCGGCCGCTTCGGCATCGAGACCAGCTACGTCTCGCCGACCCGGCCGCAGGAATGGGAAAAGGCGGCGCGCAAGAACACCCGCCTTTTCTTCCTCGAGACGCCGTCCAATCCGCTCACCGAGGTGTCCGACATCCCGGCGCTGGCGGCCATCGCGAAGCAGGCGGGTGCGCTGCTCGCGGTCGACAACGTGTTCTGCACGCCGGCGCTGCAGAAGCCGCTCGAACTCGGCGCCGACATCGTGGTGCATTCGGCGACCAAGTACATCGACGGCCAGGGGCGGGTGATGGGCGGCGCGGTCTGCGGGCCCAGGGCGCTGGTGGGCGACGTGCTGGTGCCGTTCCTGCGCACCGCCGGGCCCGCGTTGTCCCCCTTCAACGCCTGGGTGCTGCTGAAGGGGCTGGAGACGCTCGACCTGCGGGTGAAGGCCGAGTCCGCCGCGGCGCTGGAACTTGCCCAGTGGCTCGAAGGTCATCCTGCAGTGGCGCGCGTGCACTATCCGGGGCTGCGCTCGCACCCGCAATACGAGCTGGCGAAGCGCCAGCAGCGCGCGGGCGGGTCGGTGCTGTCATTCGAGGTGAAGGGCGGCGCGCAAGGCGCAAAAGCGGCGGCCTGGCGCGTGATCGACGCCACGCGCCTGGTCTCGCATACCGCGAACCTGGGTGACGTGAAGACCACCATCATCCACCCCGCCACCACCACCCACGGGCGCATTTCCCCGGAGGCGCGCGCCGCGGCAGGGATCACGGACGGACTGATCCGCCTCGCGGTAGGCTTGGAGGCCGTAGAAGACCTGAAGGATGACCTCATGCGAGGGTTGGGGGCCGGATAGCCTACGCAGCGCAGCTGGTCTTGGTTGCCGCCGCCTACTTCGGCGCGGCCAAGCTCTCGCTGCTGGTGGCGATCCCGCCGGGTTACGCCACCGCCGTCTGGCCCCCGTCGGGAATCGCCGTCGCCGCGCTGCTGCTCGGCGGCCGGCGCCTGTGGCCGGCGGTGCTGGCGGGCAGCTTCCTCGCCAATCTGACGATCGACGGCGCGCTGCTCGCGTCGGCAGCCATTGCCGCCGGCAGCTCGATCCAGGCGCTGGTGATGGCGGGGCTGATGAGGCGCCACGTCGGCGTGCCTCGCCAATTCGACAACATCGACCAGGTGGTGAAGTTCGTCCTGGTGGCGGCGCTCGGCAGCACCATCGCGGCGAGCGTCGCGCTGCCCGCGCTGTTTTTCCTCTATCGCATGCCGTCGAGCGAGCTGCTCGGCAACTGGGCGACCTGGTGGCAGGGCGACGCGTGCGGCGTGCTGATCTTCATGCCGCTGATCCTGAGCTGGAGCGAAAGGATCCGCTGGCAGCCGCGCCGGCTGCTCGAGGTCGCCGCCTTCACCGTGCTGCTGCTGGGCGCGACGCAGATCGTGTTTCACGGCAGCGGGGCGCGCACCTTCCTGGTGGTGCCGTTCATCGTCTGGGCAGCGTTCCGCTTCGGCCAGCGCGGCATGACCACGGCCGTGGCCGCGGTCTGCGGCATAGCGCTCTGGTACACGCTCGCCATCAAGCGCGGTCCGTTTGCCAGCGAGCCGATGCACGAGTCGCTGCTCCTGCTGCTGCTCTTCGTGAGCACGCTGGTGTTCACCGGGCTCGTGCTGTGCGCCGTGCTGCGCCAGCTCGAGCAGGCGATCGGCGAGCTCGAATCGCGCGTCGGGCAGCGCACCGCCGAGTTGCAGGAGGCGAAGGTCGCCGCCGAGCGCGCCAACGAGGCCAAATCGCAGTTCCTCGCCAACATGTCGCACGAGCTGCGCACGCCGCTCAACAGCCTGCTGATCCTCGCGCGCCTGCTGGCCGACAATTCCGGCGGCAACCTCACCGGCAAGCAGATCAAGTTCGCCCAGACCATCCAGGCTTCGGGCCTCGACCTGCTCTCGCTGATCAACGATCTGCTGGATCTCGCGAAAATCGAATCCGGGGCGGTCACCGCGCTCAACGTCGCACCGGCGGCTTTCGGCGAGCTGCGCGACGACCTCGAGCGCATGTTCCGCCAGGTGGCGCAGGAGCGCGGCCTGCAGTTCTCGATCGTGCTCGACCCGGCGCTGCCGCCGTCGCTGCGCACCGACGCTTCGCGCCTGAAGCAGGTACTGAAGAACCTGCTCGCCAACGCGTTCAAGTTCACGCCCAAGGGCGCGGTGACGCTGCGCGTAGCTCCGGAGGGTACGGGCCGGGTGGCATTCGCGGTCAGCGACACCGGGATCGGCATCCCGCCGGACAAGCAGCAGCTGATCTTCGAGGCCTTCCAGCAGGCCGACGGAAGCACCAGCCGCAAGTACGGCGGCACCGGCCTGGGACTGTCGATCAGCCGCGAGCTCACCCGGCTGCTCGGCGGCGAGCTGCGCCTCGCCAGCCGGGCGGGGGAGGGCAGCACCTTCACGCTGGTGCTGCCGCTGGCCGATCAGCGGGTAACGGCCTCTTCCTGAGCGGGCAGCTCGTCGCGGCGCGCGCGCAGGCGCTCGCCCAGCGCCGCCAGATCGATGCCGGACTTGCGCGCCGCCGGGAACATCTCGTTCTGCTCCTCCTTGATGTGATGGCGCACGTACTCGCCCAGCACGGTGAAGGTGGCGAAGTAGTTCGGGTCGTCCGGCCCCATGTTCTGCAGCTGCTCGATCAGCATGCGGGCGGTCTCGTGCTCGACCGCGGCCTCGTTCATCAGGTCCTCGTCGTCGATCGCCTCGCGCACCGCCGGGTAGAAGATTTCCTCTTCCAGGGTGGTGTGCGCGGTCAGCGCCTCGCACACCCCCACGATCAGGCGTCGGCAGGCCTCGGTGTCCTGCCGGTCCAGTTTCTCGAATTCCTTGAATGCTTTCTCGACGCGCTCGTGGTCCTGCTTCAGCAGGTCGATGGCGTCGGCGCTGGTCTTGGTACGGCTGCGGGGCACGGTGTTTCCTTTCGCGCGAGAGATTCGCTCTCGGCGCGAGCAAACGCCGTACCGGCTAGAACTGCACCAGCTTTGGCGCGCGACCGGCGCCGCGGCCGACTTCCATGTAGCCGCCGCGCCCGTACCAGTCGGGCAGCACCCAGCGCTCGCAGCGCTGGCCGTCGACCTCGATCTCGTGGCGACCGGGCCGGTGCGTGTGGCCATGAATCAGCCGCCGTACGCCGTGGCTGCGCAGCGCCGCGCGCACCGCTTCCTCGTTCACGTCCATGATTTCGGCGGTTTTTTCCTGCACGACCTGCTTGCTCTTCTCGCGCATCTGGTGCACTTGCTGCCGGCGCTCAGCGAGCGGCTTGGCGAGGAAGGCCGCCTGGAATGCGGGGTCGCGCGCCTTGCGCCGCCAGGCCTGGTAATCGAGGTCGTCGGTGCACAACGTATCGCCGTGCATCAGCAGGGTCTTCACGCCGCCGATCTGCGCCACCGTGGGATCCTGGAGCAGGGTGGAGCCGGTCGCGGCGCAAAAGCCCTCGCCGATGAGGAAATCGCGGTTGCCGTGCATCAGATACACCGGGACGCCGCGCCGCGTCAGGTCCTTCAGCAGGCCGGCGATGACGCCGTTGAAGGGCTCGGCGAGGTCGTCGTCGCCGATCCAGTACTCGAAGAAGTCGCCGAGGATGTACAACGCGCCGGCGGCGCGGCCCTTCTCTTCCAGCAGGGCGATGAAGCGCTCGTTCGCCTCCGGCCGCTCCTCGGTGAGATGCAGGTCCGAGATGAAAAGGGTGCTCAACCCCCTCCCGGGTTACTTCTGGGCGCCGACCACCGTCATCGACTCGATGACCACCGGCTGGCGCGGCACGTCGCTCGGGAACGGCCCGCCGGGGCCGGTCGGCGTCTTGGCGATCTTGGTGACCACGTCCTGGCCGGAGATCACCTTGCCGAACACGGCGTAGCCATTGCCGTCGCCGCGCGGGTCGCCCCAGTTGAGGAACGAGTTGTCGGCGACGTTGATGAAGAACTGCGCGGTGGCGGAGTTCGGGTCGGAGGTGCGCGCCATGGCGATGGTGCCGATTTCGTTCTTCAGTCCGCCCTTCACCGCGCCCTGCGCCTCGTTCACCACCGGCGAGCGCGTCGGCTTCTGCTTGAAGTTGCCGGCGAAGCCGCCGCCCTGGATCATGAAGTTGTCGATCACGCGGTGGAAGATGGTGCCGTTGTAGTGGCCGTCGCGCACGTATTGCAGGAAGTTCTCCACCGTCTTCGGCGCCTTCGCCGGGTACAGCTCGAGGCGGATGGTGCCCGCCGTGGTGCGCACGTCGACCTGCGGATCCGCGGCGAGCGCGCCCGGTACCACGGCGGCCGCGGCGGAAAGAATGAACAGCTGCCTGAATTTCATCCGGCTCCTTCGTAAATGATTTTCCAGACCGCGCCTTCCTTCACCCAGTACTGGCGCTTGCGCATCACGTTCGACAGGCCGCTCGACTTGTAGTCCTGGTCGAAGGTAACGACGACGAAATCGCTTTCGCGCGGATAGCGGAACATCGCCACGCGCGAGAGCCCGACCTTGATCCATTGCTTGGCGCCGTTCACCTGCCGCTTGTGCGCGGACCACGCGGCGAGGTTTTGCCCCGGGGCGGCGAAGCGGCTGGAGTAGTGCGCGAGGTAGCGATCGGTGTCCCGGCTCTGCCAGTCGGCGCGCCATTGCTCGAGCGCTGCGGCGAGCGCCGCGCGCTCCTTCTCCACTTCGGCCGCGCCGCTCCACTCGATCTCGTCGGCGATGATCACCGGGGTCAGGCCGACCTGCACATGCTGTCCCACGGCCTCGAGGTCGGGGTTGGAGAGCACGATGCAGCCGTCGCTCGCGCGCGGCGGCCGGTTGTACACCTCGCGCGGCACGCCGTGCAGCCAGATCCCGTACCCGCCGCGGCCCTGGCGGCGGTCCCACTCGTTCGGGTAGTTGATCGGGAACGCGCCCGAGCCGTAGAAGTCGGTGAGCTTCTTGCGCGGCAGGTTGGCGGTGACATGGTAGACGCCGACCGGCGTCTTCTGGTCGCCCTGCTTCGCCTTGTCGATGCCGTTCTTGCCGAGGGTGACGTAATAGTCGGCGATCAGCTTCGGGCGGCCGTTCGCGTTGGCGAACACATAAAGCCGCGAGCGGCGCGAATCGACCATCAGCACGTGCTTCTGCTCGGAATGAAGCTGCAGCACCGAGCGCGGCAGGCGGTCCTCGGCGGGCCGCTCGCGCAGCGCGCGCAGCCGGGCGTGCGCTTCGTCGCGCAGGCCCTCGATCTTCTCGAACGGCACCGTCTTTGCCACGTTGCCGAAGGTCTGCAGCGGCCGCGCGCGCGCCAGCAGCAGGTCGCCGCGCACCAGGTGAGCGAGGCGGAAGTTGGGATAGTCGCGGATCAGCGCGTCGACGCGCGTCAAGGCCTCGTCGAGGCGGTTGGCCTCGATCGACTCGAACACGCGCGACAGCCGATCTTCGGGAGTCGGGGCGGCGGCGACGGCGCCCACGACACAAAACAGCAACGCAAGAAGCGCGACGCGCATCAGCCGCTTTTCTCTTCCACGATCTGCCAGCGGCCGCCGGTGCGCACCATCACCAGCGTCTTGCGATTGTTGGACTTGAGCACGTCGGAGCGGTAATTCTGGCGGAAGGTCACGGTGGCGCGGTCGGCCCCGCTCATGGTTACTTTGGGTGACTCCACCGCCACGGAGATCGACTTCGGCGCGGTAACGCGCGCGCGGCGGGTCTTCTCCCAGGCGTCGCGCGCCTCGCCGCCAGGGGTCTTGAACTCCTTGGCGTAGTAGGAGAGGTAGCCGTCGGCATCCTTCTTGGACCATGCCTGCGCCCAGCCGTTTACCGCTTGCAGGACCTCGCCCGACGCGTCCGCGGCCGGCTTCTCCACGGCGGCGGGCTTCTCGACCGGTGCCGGCTTGGGTTTTTCAGCCGGGGCCGGCTCGGGTTTTGCCGCCTCCTTCGGCGGTTTTGCCGCCTCCTTCGGCGCCGCCGCTACCACCGTCGATCCCGGGCGCCCCACCAGCTCGCGCGTCAGCGACAGCTTGTTCTTCGCCGCCGCGTTGGACGAATCGATCTGCAACGCCTTGTCGTAGGCCTGGCTCGCAAGCTTGGCGTAAACATCGCCGAGATTTTCGTACGCGGTGGCATAGCTCGGATGCGTGCGGATAGACTGCTCGAGCGCCGCGCGCGCCTTGTCGTACTGGCCTTGCGAGGCGTAGATCACTGCAAGGTTGTTGTAAGGCTCGGGCAGCTCCGGATAGTCCTGTGTCAGCTTGGTGAAGATTTCGATCGCTTCCTTGCTATTGCCCTGCTCGGTGAGTATCAATCCCTTCAGGAAGCGCGCCTGCGGATCGCGCGGCTTGGCGGCAAGCGCCTTGTTCACGCGCTCGAGCGCCTGCTTGTGCTGACCGGCCTTGAGAAGCTTCGCTGCGTCCTGAACTTCGTCGGCGAGCGCCGGCATCGCGATCGCGAGCGCGCAAACGAAACCTGCCAAGCGAACGGCTAAACTCAACATTGTGCTAGTATTTTCAAGGCCCTACGAAGCGCAGCATTCTAGACCAACCCCCGCCGCTTCACAATCGGAGTAATCCTGAAGATCTACAACAGCCTCGGTCGGGCCAAGCAGGAATTCGTTCCGCTGCGCCCCGGCGAAGTCCGGATGTACGTCTGCGGCATCACGGTCTACGACTACTGCCATCTCGGCCACGCCCGGATGCTGGTGGCGTTCGACATGGTACGTCGCTGGCTCCGCGCCAGCGGCTACCGCGTCACCTTCGTGCGCAATATCACGGACATCGAGGACAAGATCATCCGCCGCGCGCAGGAGAACAACGAGCCGATCGAGGCCCTGACCGAGCGCTTCATCCGCGCCATGGACGAGGACTGCGCGGCGCTCGGCGTGGAAAAGCCCGACCACGAGCCGCGCGCCACCGCGTACGTGGGCGAGATGACCGACATCATTCGCCGGCTGCAGGAAAAAGGCCTCGCCTACCACGCCGCGAGCGGCGACGTGAACTACGCGGTGCGCCGTTTCCAGGGCTACGGCAAGCTGTCCGGTAAATCGCTCGACGAGCTGCGCGCCGGCGAGCGCGTGGATGTCGATTCCTCGAAGCAGGACCCGCTCGACTTCGTGCTGTGGAAGCGCTCCAAGCCCGAAGAGCCCAAGTGGCCTTCGCCCTGGGGCGAGGGCCGTCCGGGGTGGCACATCGAGTGCTCGGCGATGAGCGCCAAGCTGCTCGGCGAGCATTTCGACATCCACGGCGGCGGCGAGGACCTGCAGTTCCCGCACCACGAGAACGAGATCGCGCAATCCGAGGGCGCGAGCGGCAGCACATTCGTCAACTACTGGATGCACAACGCGTTCATCCAGGTCGACAAGGAGAAGATGTCCAAGTCGCTGGGCAACTTCTTCACCGTGCGCGACGTGCTGAAGAAATACGATCCCGAGGTGGTGCGCTTCTTCATCCTGCGCGCGCACTATCGCAGCCCGGTGAACTATTCGGATGTCCACCTCGACGACGCCAAGGCGGCGTTGACCCGGCTGTACACCGCGCTGCTTGATTCCCCCGGTGGCGCCGCGGTGGATTGGAACGAGCCGCACGCGAAACGCTTCAAGGCGGCGATGGACGACGACTTCGGCACGCCCGAAGCGGTCGCGGTCCTGTTCGATCTGGCGAACCGGGTGAACGCCGGGGAGAAGGCGCTGGCTGCGCAATTACGCGGGCTGGGCGGGATTCTCGGCCTGCTGCAGCGCGAGCCGAGGAGCTTTCTGCAGGCCCGCCCGGCCGGGGTCTCCGAGGACTGGATCCTCTCCAAGATCGCCGAGCGCGAGGCCGCCCGCCGCGGCAAGGATTACGCCGCGGCCGATCGCATTCGCAAAGAGTTGTCCGACAGCGGTATTGCCCTGGAAGACAAAGGCGGCAAGACCACCTGGCGCCGCCTCTGACGCCGCCCGGCGTCTCGGGACTTTCCTTAGGCGAATTCCCTGATGGCGCAAGCAGTTGCTGCGATGTATGCTAGCAACTTGTTAAGCAGGAACCCGGCGCGGGTCGGCCCGGAAAAAAGCTCCAATAAAGTCCTGCCTGTTACGAACATTATCAATTGGTTAGGTCGTTCCCGGGCACAATTTCCCGTCCCGGCAGGACGTCTGGATAAACAAGCTGGGGAAGGGGAAAGAGGGGCATGGGTCAAGGCAAGGCACCGGCAGCGGTGGGGGCCGGCGCGCAGCGACCGTCGCTGCCGCCGATCCGCGAGGACCTGCGCCTGTACCCCGGACCGACGCAGCGCGACGGCTCGCCGAGCTGGCGCATCCTCGACCCGGTTCGCAACTCCTTCTTCGAGATCGGCTGGCTCGAATTCGAGCTGCTGGCGCGCTGGCGCGCGCAGCGCGACCCCGACGCGCTGCTCGCCCAAGTCTCGGCGGAAACGCCGCTTCGGCCCTCGCCCGAGGAGCTGGAGGACCTGCTCCAGTTTCTCGCGGTAAACCAGCTGCTCGCGCCCAAGAGCGCGATGGCGCAGCAGATCCTCGCCCGCCGGCTGGGCGAGTCAAAGCACGCCTGGTACTGGCAGCTCCTGCACCACTACCTGTTCTTCCGCCTGCCGCTGTTCCGGCCCGACGCGTTCCTCGCCCGCACCGTCGCGCTGACCGACGTGTTCTTTACCCGCGGCTTCGCGATCGTGGTGCTGTTGCTGCTCGGGCTCGACCTGTATCTGGTGTCGCGCGAGTGGTACAGCGTCACCGATGCGATGTCGCGCATGTTCACGCCAAACGCGTTTCTGTATTACGCGATTGCGGTCAGCTTCTCCAAGGTGATCCACGAGCTGGCGCACGCGTATGCGGCGCGGCGCTATGGCGTGCGCGTCCCCACCATGGGGGTCGCGTTCCTCGTGCTTTGGCCCTTCCTGTACACCGATACCAGCGAGACCTGGAAGCTCGCCGATCGGCGCAAGCAGCTCGTCATTGCCTCCGCGGGGATGAGCTCGGAGCTGGTGCTGGCGGTGTTCTCGACCTTCTTCTGGGCGCTCGCGCCCGAGGGCGGCGCGAAGAACGTGCTGTTCATCCTCGCGAGCACCACCTGGATCGTCACGCTCGCCATCAACATGAGCCCGTTCATGCGCTTCGACGGCTATTTCGTGCTGTCGGACCTGCTGGGCTTCCCCAATCTGCACGAGCGCAGCTTTGCCTGCGCGCGCTGGTGGATGCGCAAGACTTTCTTCGGCCTGGACGAGGCGCTGCCGGAACCGGATCTGCGCCCGCGGCAGCGCGCCGCCCTCGTCGTGTTCGCGTGGCTGACGTGGCTCTACCGGCTGACGGTGTTCCTCGGCGTCGCGCTGCTGGTCTACCACATCGCCTTCAAGCTCCTCGGCATCTTCCTGATGCTGGTCGAGCTGGTCTGGTTCATCGCGCGGCCGGTATGGACCGAGCTCGTGCACGTATGGAAGGCGCGCAAGGCGGTGAAGATGGCCTGGCGCCCGGCCGTCGTGGTGATTGCCGTGATCACCGCTTTCGTATGGATCATCCCGGTGTCGTACGAAGTCAGCGCGCCGGCGATCCTGCGTGCGCAGGACGAGCACGCGGTATACGCGCCGTTCGCGGCCAGGGTGACCGCGGTGCGCGTGGCGGACCGGCAGTCCGTCGGCGCTGAAACCGAGCTGGTGTCGCTGCAGGCGCTGGATCTCGAGGTGCGCGAAAAGAAGGCCGACATCTCGATCGCGGCCGCGCGCGCCGAGCTCGCGCGCATGCCGGCCAGCCTGCGCCTGCAGGAGAGCTTCGGCGTGCTGCAGGAGCGCCTGGCGCAGGCGCTGGCCGAAAAGCAGGCGGTGCAGGACGAGGTCGGCCGTCAGCAGCTGCGCGCCGTCCAGGCGGGGATCGTGCGCGACGTGGCGCCGGATCTGGTTCCCGGCCGCTGGGTGAGCCCGCGCCAGCTGCTGATGCGCGTGGTATCCGAGGACGCGATGCTGATCGAAGCCTATGTGGGCGAGCGCCAGGTGGCGGCGGTCGCCCCCGGACAGACGGTGCGCTTTTTCCCGCACCTGCCCGACCGGCCGGTGATCAGCGGCGAGGTGCTGGCCGTGGACCGCTCGCCGCAGAAACAGCTCACGCGGCCGCTGCTCGCTTCGCTCCATGGCGGCGGGCTGGTGGTGAAGCAGGACCAGCACGGCTCGCTGGTCGCCCAGGACGCCGTGTTCCGTGTCATCGTCAAGCCGGTGGGCCCGCTGCCCAAGCCCGACGCGGTGGTGCACGGCAGTGTCCGCATCGAGACCGGGCTGCGCTTCCTGGTGGAGAACTTCGTCTATCGAATCCTCTCGGTGCTGATCCGGGAGAGCGGGATCTAGCGCATGGCCAGGAAACCGGATCCCCGCAAGAAGAAAACCCCGCGCCGCACGCGCATGATCGCGCTCGAGCCGCGCATGCTGTTCGATGGCGCGCTCGGCATCGACCTGGGCGCCAAGGCGAGCGCGGCGCTGCAGGGCGAGGCGCCCGCGGCTACTGAGACCACGACCGCGCCGGCGGCGCCGCAGGCGCAGGACACTTCGTCGGCAGCGCCGGCAACGGCTGCGACGGCGGAAAAGAGCGCGGTCGAGAAGACCGCCGAGCGCCTTGGCATCGCTCTCGAGACGGTGCCGGTGCGCAACGAGATCGTGTTCGTCGACGCGCGCGTCGAGAATCATGAAAGCCTGCTCGCCGGCGTGGCTGCCGAGGCGACGATCGTCTTTCTCGAAGCCGACCAGGACGGCGTCGCGCAGATTGCCGAAACGCTGGCGCGCTACGAAGACGTCAGTGCGGTGCACATCGTGGCGCAGGGCGGCACCGACCGGCTGCAGCTGGGCAGCGCCACGCTCAGCCTGGAGTCCATGCAGGGACTCGCCGCGCAGCGGCTTTCCTCGATCAGCGAGCATCTGACCAAAGACGCGACGATCCTGGTGCACGGAGCGGAGTTCGGCAAGGGCGATGCCGGCGCGGCCGCGGCGAACCGGCTCGCGCTGCTGACGAGCGCCGACGTGATGGACGTCGATCGCGAGGGCGCGATGGAAATCGTCGGCACGCCGGCGCGCCAGGAGATCGTGTTCGTCGATCCGACGGTGCGCGACTTCCAGTCCCTGATCGACGGCATCGAGAACCGCAACGCGCGCGTCGTAC
>Ga0247829_10000448_pt1 | contig 15584 bp, 14 predicted proteins | sample 12C_Control_Day4_FD_207765 | JGI IMG/M metagenome (GOLD analysis project Ga0247829, IMG submission 207765) | Soil microbial communities from agricultural site in Penn Yan, New York, United States - 12C_Control_Day4 | ecosystem: Environmental > Terrestrial > Soil > Agricultural land | place... | reverse complement strand
CAGGGCAGCCGCGCCCGTGCCGCGCGGCACCGTCACCATGATCGGCTTCTTGGCGCTGGGCCCCCTCAGGAACAGATGCGTCATGTTGCCTTCGAAGGCGACGTTCAGCACCTCGGTCTCGAGGCTGCCGTCCTCGCGACCCTGCCCCAGCGCGAAGGTCTCGGGCCGGACGAACAGCACCGCCGGATCGCCGACCGAAAGGCCGGCGCGGTTGCGGCCGCGCAGCCGCCCGATCGGCGATTCGATCAGCGCATGCCCGTTCTCGGCCGCCACCACCCGCCCCTCGAAGGGATTGTTCTCGCCCACGAAGGAGGCGACGAACGCGGTCTCGGGCCGGTCATAGACGGAGCGCCCGTCACCGACCTGCTCGATCACGCCGGCATTCATCACGGCGATGCGGTCCGACATGGTCAGCGCCTCGCCCTGGTCGTGCGTGATGTAGATGAAGGTGATGCCGACGCGCTGCTGGATGTTGCGCAGCTCGTTGCGCATGTGCTGGCGGAGCTTGAGGTCGAGCGCGGAGAGCGGCTCGTCCAGGAGCAGCACCTGCGGCTCGACCGCCAGCGCGCGGGCGATGGCCACGCGCTGGCGCATGCCGCCGGACAGCTCGCTGACCAGCTTGTCGCCCGCGCCGGGCAGCGCGATGAGATTGAGCAGATCGTCGACCCGCCGGCGGCGCGTCTCGTTCGGCACGCCGCGCACGCGCAAGCCGTAGCCGATGTTCTCCGCCACCGACATCAGCGGGAACAGCGCCAAATTCTGGAAGATGAGAGCGGTCGGCCGCTTGTTCGGGCCGATGCCCCGCATGTCGCGGCCGCCGATCCTGACGGACCCTTCTGAGGGCTCGAGGAAGCCGGAGATGGTGCGCAAGATGGTGGTCTTGCCGCAGCCCGATGGCCCGAGGAAGCTGAAGAACTCCCCGTTGTTGATCTTGAGCGTCGCGTCCCGGACCGCCGTGAAGGATCCGAAGCGGATGGTGACGCGGTCCAGCTCGACGTCTGCACTCATGGAGCGTCAATGTCCCCTGGCCGAGCGCGCCAAAGCAGGCATCCCGGCGCGCGGGGCGCCGGGATGCCGCTTCGGTTCCTACCGCCTTGGTTCAGGCGGCCTTGAACTTCTCGGCGTATTGCGTACGCAGCTCGGCGAACCAGGACGGCTCTGGCGGCCGATTCCAAAGCTTGTCGAGCGCGTCTTCCGGATAGGCCTCCTGGAACAGCTTCTTGGCCGTCGGAGAGAGCAGCTCATCCGCGCCTTTGACGATCGGATTGTAGCCCGATCCCTCGGCCGCGGCGGCAGCTGCTTCCGCGGTGTGGACGTAGTTGATCCACTCGTAGGCCTGATCGATATTGGCGGCGCCACTGGTCAGGGACCAGCCGTCGATCCAGGCGATGGCGCCTTCCTGCGGGGCCATGTAGCTGACCGGCTTGCCCTCCTTCTTGAGGCTGAGCGGCGGGCCGTCCCAGGTCTGGCCGATGATCACGCCGTTCTCCATCAACCCCGACTTCGTATTGTCGGCGCTGTCCCAGAACTGCCGGATCCACGGCTTGTGCTCGATGGCAACCTTGATCAGCTCGTCATAGATCTTCCGGAATGTTTCCTCGTCCTTGAAAGCGTCGAGCATGCGGTTGGAGGCCAGCTTGCCCGAGTGGTCGAGCCAGAGCCCGATGCCGAGCAGCAGCGAGTGCGGGCGTCCCTGTACCCCGCCCTTGTATTGATCCTCCCACAGCGTGCCGTAGCTGAGAGTCTTGTAGTCGAGCTGCGTCTTGTCGGTGCGCCAGGAGATCGCCTCGCTGCCCCACACATGCGGCACCCAGTGCAGGCCGCCGTCCCACTCCCACAGCTTGGTGGCTTCCTGGAAGGAGGGCAGCACATTGCCCCAATTCTTCAGCTTGTTCGTGTCGAGCGCCTGCGTGATGCCCAGATCGAAGAATTGCGGCTGCCGGTCGCGGGTCGGCTGGCAGAGGTCGAAGCCCTCGCCGCCCGTCGCCTGCAGCTTGTTGATCTGCTCTTCATTCTGCGAGAAGGGCGTGGTGTTGACCTTGATGCCGGTCGCCTTGGTGAAGTTCGGAATCAGGGGGTCCGGAACCTCGTCCGACCAGACCAGGATATTCAACTCGCCCGAGGCCGAGCGGGCGTCCCGCACGATCCAAGGGCCCATCGCGGCCAAGGTGCCGGCCGCCGCCGCGCCCTTCAGCAGGGTGCGGCGCGTGAAGCGTCGAGCGGCGACCATTGTGGCGACGCTCGAACCGTTAGGCTTGCGTGATCCAACCACTGACGTGTGCTCCCCTATTGGCTTTGTTTCTCAAGGAAGGCGGCTTCTTATTTCATTCATTCGCCGACGCTTCGGCGGGGGCCTTGATCTAAAACATGCTAGAAGCGGCCAAACCGCGTCAAGTAGGGCCAGCAAACGGCATTCGATAGCGCCAGGCGAAAAAGGAAGCCTCCCGGCCCGCCAAGGATCTGCTCACGGCGAGCAGCGCGGCGCCGCGCCAGAAGACTGGCCACGCCGCGCACCCTCACCCGTTCGGGGAGGGCCAACCCGGTCATTCCGCGAGCAAGTCGCCCCGGGCAAGCGTGAGGGCGAACTAAGCCTGAGATTTCCGGACCGCATGGGATCCCCTCCCGTCTCGATCAGCACCGGTGCGCTGAACCGGCAATCGCGACGCGGCAAGGAGCGGCCGTTCCGGCACTCCTTGTCTTTCGCTTGTTGCGATCGTGCGCGACGGGCAGGGCAACGAACATTGGGGCAGTCCGTTGAGAGCGAAGCGGCCAGATTCGCCCCCCGGGATCAGCGCCCGTGCGCAATGGGCCGTAGCGGAGGAGCCTCTCTTGTCCCGCGCCCGCCTTGCCGGCCTGCTCGCGCTCCTGTCGATCGTGCCGGCCCGTGCCTTCTCCCATGGCGAAGCCGAGTGGATCCAGAAGGATCTCGCCCATGGTTGGTGCTGTGGAGAGCACGATTGCGAGCGCGCTCCTACGGGCGCCGTCGTGATGAACGGCGGCCTCTATCTGATACCGTCCACCAATCAGTCTTTTGCCAATCGCGGGCGTCCGGAAGACCGGGTCTTTCCCTCGATCGACTTGGACTATTGGTGGTGCAAGTACCCGGACGGCCGCGTGCGCTGCCTGTTCGTGCCGCCGCTCACCTGGTAGGCGTGCCGCGGTCCGGGCGAGACGCGCTCCGGCCCAGCTACCTCGATGCGGAACGCGAGCCGCGCTTCGAGCCCGCCTTGCGCGCAGATCCGCGCGAGCCGCTCTTGCGACCCGAACTGCCCGAGCTGGTCTTCGAGGAGCGTCTGCTCGCGGATGCCCCGCTGCGCGACGATGACCGTGAACCGCCGCTGCTCTTCGACGATGGAGATCGGCCGCCGGTCTTGGACGCGCTGCTCTTGGGCAGCTTCTTGCGCTTGACGCTGGCCATGTCGTGGAGTTGCGTCTCGCTCATCGACTCCACCATGTACCGTGAGGCGCCCTTGAGGCTCGACTTGGAGCGCTCGCCGCGCTTGGCCGACAATGCGGCTCCGGCTGCCTTCTGCTGCTTCCCGGATGTCGCCCTTGGCATCGTTTCCTCCCGCTCGTTCCAAATGCGAAACGCCCGGGGCTTACGAACGGTTCTAGATGCCGCCACTTAGGAACGGGCCGGAGGGGGCGCAAACAGCCGCTCCATCTCGTGCCGGATGCGCACGGGCTGCGCGGCCTCATCAGCGACGACGTCCGCCCATGTGACCACCTCACCCGCCGCGACGGCCCCTCGCAGCGGCATGCCGTGGGCCAGCCCGATAGGCAACGCGCCCCGCTCCAGCGACGCGCGCGCCGGCATGAGGCGTCCCCAGACCGTGAAGCCGCCCTCGCCGTCGAGCATCTCCCCGGGTTTGAGGTTACGCTTCGCTACCGCGACGGCATCGCCGCGGAATGCGGTCGGGCAGCCGGTCGGCTCCCCCCGTAACGCGACGCTTGCAACCGAGATCGCCAGCTCCAGGCCGATCAGGTGATAGGGCCGATAGAGCGCGGCGTACCACCCGCTGCGGTCGGTCACCAGCCCATACTCGGCGAAACACCGACGCGCATAGTCGTTCGTCGCCTTGAACACCGCATAGACGCCCCAGCGCAGGTCGCGCGGCACCGGACTGCCGTCGCGCTGCAACGAGGACACCACCTCGACGGTGCCGTTCGAACCCGGCCCGAGCGCCTCGGCCAACTCCTCGCACCCGACGGGCGGAAAACCGAGCCCTTCCGGTCGCGGCTCCAAGCCGGTGCCGTTGGCCACCGCCGCCATCTCGATCGCCGACTTCGTGCCGTCGAGGAAGGAGTTGAACATGCGCGCGTTGAAATCGCCCGAGGCGAGCTGCTCCTCGGAGAACCCGTAGTGGCTCCATACCGTCTCGGGAGTGGAGGCGTGGTAGGCGGGCAAGTACTTCGTCCCCTTGCCGGCGCAGACCACCTCGAAGCCGCAGGCGCGGGCCCAATCCACCAACTCGGCGATGAGCGAGGGCTGGTCGCCATAGGCCATGGAATAGAGGGTACCGGCCTCGGTTGCGCGGCGAGCCAGCAAGGGGCCGGCCAGCACGTCGGCCTCGACATTGACCATCACGATGTGCTTGCCGTGAACGGCGGCGGCAAGCGCGTGGCGGATGCCCGCCGGCGGCGCTCCGGTCGCGTCGATGACGACCTCGACCGGCCCGGCGATCAGCCGCTCGGCATCCTCGGTCAGCTCCGGCATCGCCGCGCACCAGCCGACGCGCTCCAAGGCGGCGCGGGCGCGACCGAGATCGAGATCGGCGATCCCTGTCACGCGCAGCCCCGGCGTGCGGTGCGCCTGAGCCAGGAACATGGTCCCGAACTTCCCCGCGCCGATGAGCCCCACCCGGATCGGCGCCTCGCGCCCTTCGGCCTCCCGCAGCTTCGCCCAGAGATTCATCGGCTCCTCCTCCCGTTTGGGACTATTCGGGCGCTTCCTCCTCGACCGGCGGGCAGGGCCAGGAGGGCGGCGCCGTCAGGCCCGCCGGGAGCTTGGTCGCCTGATCGCCGCAGCTCTCCGCAATCTGTTCCTGGTCGAGCCCCACGGAGGCCGACAGATCCGCTCCCTCGATCCGCGTCAGCAGGAAATAGGCCTTGGTGAAATCGGCGCCCGCCAGCGCCGCCCCGGTGAAATTCGTGCGGGCGAGATAGGCCTGCACCAGCTTGGCATCGCGCAGGTCGGCCTTGCGCAGGTCGGCCCGCCCGAGGCTCGCCTTGGTCAGATCGGCTCCGGTCAGCACCGCGCCCGGGAGCAGCGCCCGGTCGAGCTCGGCCTTCGCCACCGATGCGCCGCTGAGATTGGCGCCCGTCAGATTGGCGCGATAGGCGTAAACCTTGTCCAGCCGCGCGCCCGCGAGGTTGGCGTCCTTGAAACGGCTGCGCGCGACGGTGGCGCCCGTTAGATCCGCGCCGCTCAGATCGGCTTCCAGGAAATCGGTCGCGCTCAGGTCGGACTGCGCCATCTTGGATTTCTGCAGCTCCATGCCGCGCAGGATGAGATGCTGCTTGTGGCACTCCGACCAGTCGACGCCCGCTTTCGGCTTATCGTCGCAGTCGGCCGCGGCGGGCGTGGCCGCCAGCAGCGCCACGGCTGCGCATAACCCGATCATCGCTCTCATGACGGCCCGCTCCTCCCCTTGTGCGCGCCTTCTAGCGAGGCGCCAGCTCCCAGAATTCCGCAATCTCGAGGGCGGCGCAAATGTCTCGATCCTCCAGATGCGGGCCCGTCCTTCCGCAACTGCGCGGAGAGGAGCCCGGATCGACCGGCTGCGCGTGGCCGAGGTTGGTCACCGCAACGCTCTCCACCAGGGCCTGGCCGGATGTCGCGGAATAGTCGTGCACCTCCATCGTGCCGTCGCTTCGTTCGGCATCGGGATCGGCATCCATGCCGTGAACGGCGGTCCACTGCTTGATCAGTTCCGCGAGATTGTCCGGGTCCACCGTGTCGTCGGCATCGCCCTGCCAGAACGCCAGCCGCGGCGGCGGCGCGGCCAGATCGCCACCCGCCTCCTCAACGCGTTCACGCCATTCCGCGGCGGATGCGGTCGTCGCGCCGGAGTTCGGAAAGCCATGCCGCGCGATGCCGCATCGCCAGGCCGCCCAGCCGGCCTCGCCGAACGGATTGGTCATCAGGAACCACCAGCGCTGCGCCGCGAGCCACGCGTCGCCGGAGGTCGACGCGCATCCGTAGGGCACACCGGCGATCGCCGCGCCGCCTGCGAACAGCTCGGGATAGGAGGCGAGCATCGCCACCGCCATGGCGCCTCCGGCCGAGAGTCCGGCGATGAACACCCGGGAGCGGTCCAGCGCGGTATCCTCATCGCCGAGCAGCGCCTCGATCATAGCCGCGATGGAGGCGGCCTCGCCCTCTCCGCGCCGATTATGCCGGTCGTCATAGAACCGGAAGCAGCGGTCGGGATTGTTCGCGGCCGGCTGCTCGGGCAGAAGCAGAGCGAAGCCGACGCTGTCGGCGACATCGGTCCAGCCGCTCTCGTCGTCGAAGGCGCGGGCATCCTGCGTGCAGCCATGCAGCACCACGACCAGCGGCATGCCCGTGGGGAGATCGTCGGGAACGTAGCGGTACATCTGCAAGCCGCCCGGATTCGGACCGAAGTCCGTGACCTGTTCGGTCTCAGCGCCTTGCGCCGACCCCGTCGCAAGGAGCGCCAGGGCCACGAGGACAGGGGCCGCCCCGCTAGGGCCGGCCGCGCCCGCCCGGCTCGCCCTCCTCATAGCTGGGGGAGCGGAGATTGGCCGCGCGGCGTCGGCGGTTGCGCGAAATCCCGAAGGCCAGGATGGCGCCCAGCAGCACCGGACCCAGAATGACCGCGAAGACCCAGCCGCTCGCTTCTTCCATGACGCATCGCCTCGACTACTGTGTCGGGCCAACAGCCGTGGCCATGCGAAGTTGCGCCTCACGGCCTGTCTCCGCGCTCGGAGATCGCGTCCAGAACGGTTGCACGAGCCACGTTCGCCACAAGGTCTGGATCGTCCGGGGAGGCGTTGAGCCGCAGCCAATCTATGCGGCCCTTCTGCAACCCGGGCTGACGCCGCAGGATGTCCGCGGTCGCGTCGGAAGCGTCGTCGCGGCGCGCGCGGATTCGGCTCTCCAGGATGGGCATCGGCGCCTCCATCCACAGCCCGACGAACGGCACCCCCGCCGCGGCGCCGACGGCGGCCACCGCGGAGCGCTCCTCCTCGTGCAGGAATGCCGCATCGACGATGGCGGCATGACCGGCTGCGAGCGTCGCCGCCGCTTGCGCGCACAGGGTTGCGTAAGCGCGCTCCGACATCTGCGGCGTGTAAGCCTCGGGGCCGAGCCGCGTCTCCGGAGCGACGCCCATCAGCCGCTTGCGCAGCACATCGCTGCGCAGCACGCGTGCGCCGGGTGCGTTCCCCAGCTCGGGCGCAAGGGCGTAGGAGAGGCTGGTCTTGCCCGTGCCGCTGAGCCCGCCGATGGCGATGAGGCTCGGCGCGGCCGGTTTCAGGTAGTCGATCGCCCCCGCCAGATAGGCCGCATTCTCGGCCCGCATCCGATCGGCACGGGCCGCCTCCGGCTGACGCGCCGCTGCGGCGGCGCCGGTATGCGCCCGGATCGCGGCACGCAGGGACAGGAACAAGGGGAGCGCGGAAAGCCCGTCGGCCTCCTCCCGCAGATCGAGGTAACGGTTGAAGACCTGATTGGCATGCCGCCGCAGGGGGCGGTGGTGGAGATCCATGATCAGGAAGGCGAGATCGTAGAGCACGTCGATGCGCGCGATCTCCTCGCTGAACTCCACGCAGTCGAACAGGGTCGGCCGGCCATCGAGCAGGCAGATGTTCCGCAGATGCAGATCGCCGTGACAGAGCCGCACATGCCCTTCGGCACAGCGGCGATCAACGGCTCCGCTCACGCGCTCGAGCGCCGTGTTGGCGCCGGACCGCAATGCGTCCAGTCCCGCCGGGTCGAAAGCGCCGGCCTGCGCGCGGAGATTGGCGTCATTGCCGAGGATCACATTCGCGAGCGCGGCCGCGCCGCCGGCACTACGGTCGATCTCGGCGCGGTCGTGAAACGCCGCAATATGATCGGCGAGGTCGCGCATCAGCCGATCCGTGAGCCGCCCCTCCTCCGCCATGCGGTCGAACAGATCGGCTTGATCGAAGCGCGCCATCTCCACGAGCCAGTCCGTCGACTCACCGGCCCCGCCGATGGCCACGCCCCCGGCCGAGCGGGTGACGGGAACCACCCGCAGATAGAGCTGCGGGGCGGTGCGCCGGTTCAGAGCCAGCTCGCGATCGCAAGCGGCGCGCCGCAGCTCCGGCGTGGAGTAGTCGAGATAGGAGAAGCGGACCGCGCGCTTCAACTTGAAAGCGCGCGTGCCGGCCAGGAACAGGACGGAGGCATGAGTGTCGATCCGCTCGACGGACGTCACGCCCGGACCGTAGCTCTCCGCCCGCTCCAGGAACGCGATCGTTTCCTCCTGGCCCTGGTCCATCGGCTGCTTTAGCCTCCTGCACCTTCGCCTTGCTTCCTTATACTATCAGCTGTTGCCCTCCTCCGACGCCGGCCCCTACCTTTGTGATCATCGCCAGCTACAATCTCGACAGCCTGGACGACACCGGCGAGGACCCGCGCGATTTCGAGGCGCGCGCGGCCGTGCTGCGGCCGAAGCTGAAGCAGCTCGCCGCGGACGTGCTGTGCCTGCAGGAGGTGCAGGCGCAGAAGGTCGGAGCGAGGCGGCGCCTGCGCGCGTTGGGCCGTTTGCTCGAGGGCACAGGATACGAGCGTTATCATTGCGTCCACGGGGTGCCGGAGACGGGGCGCCTCTCGGACGTGCACCATCTCGCCATCCTGAGCCGCTATCCCGTGCTGCGCTCGGGCCGAGTGAGCCACGAGCTGGTGCAGCCGATTGCGATGCCGCCGCTGTCCGCCGAACAGGGTGCGCCGATCTCCTGGGACCGGCCGTTCCTCTATGCACTGCTCGACTGCGGAAAGGGCCGCCGATTGTGGATTGTCAATCTGCACCTGCGCGCGCCCATCGCCGCGCGCGTCCCGGGCGGCCGCAGACGCGGGGCCTGGCGCTCGACCGCGCTGTGGGCGGAGGGATTCTTCCGCGCCGCGCTCATGCGCATCGGCCAAGCCCTCGAGGTAAGGCTGTTCATTGAGCGCATCTTCGAGGATGACCCCAAAGCGCTGCTCTGCGTGTGCGGGGACTTCAACGCGCAAGGCGCGGAGATGCCGCTGCGCCTGATCCGCGCCGATCCGGAGGACACCGAAGCGCCGGGTTTGCGCGCGCGCCGGCTGGTGGGGCTGGAGCGTCGGGGGCCCTCCACCATGCATGCCGGCCGGCCGCTGCGCCTGGATCATCTGCTCGCATCGGCCGAGCTGGCGGGGCGCCACCGCCGCTCCGGGCTGATCAACCGCGACCTGCCGGACGACACCGACATGCATGCGCCAGACTCCCCGCATGCGCCGATCCTGGCGGAGTTCGATTTGGATTGACGCGCATGGCTTCCGACCTTGTCACCCTTGCCGATCTCGAGCGCACCCTGAGCTGGGCCGAGGCGCAGGCCCCCTCCCCGGCCGCGGGACTGTTCGGGCCGGACTCCGCGCGGTGGCGCATCGATCGCGAGGCCATTCTCTTCCTCGCAGCCGGCCGCGCGCTGCTGATGCAAATCGCCCATCCCTGGGTGGCTCAGGGGGTGGTGGACCACTCGACCAGCCTCGAGGATCCGCTCGGCCGCTTCCACCGCACCTTCTCGGCCATGTTCAGCTTCGTGTTCGGCTCGGTCGGGCACGCCTTGGACGCGGCGCGGCGGCTGCACCGCCGCCACGAGGCCATCCAGGGCCGCATGCGCGAAGACGCGGGCCCGTTCCGGGCGGGCTCGCCTTACCGCGCCAATCATCTGCCGGCGTTGAGGTGGGTGCTCGTCACGCTGACGGACGGCGCGCTGGCGGCGCAGGAGGCCGTCCTGGGGCCGGTCGATCCGGCCCTGCGCGATCGCTATGTCGCGGAAAGCCGGATGCTGGGCGCGATGTTCGGCATCCCGCCGGAGACGCTGCCGGCCGATTGGGCCACGTTCACGGAGGATCGGGATCGCCGCCTCGCCTCGGACGAGTTGAGCGTATCGGCAGCGGCGCGCCACATTGCCCAGAGGCTGGTGATCGAGCCGCCGCTTCCTCTGGCGCGGTCCGCCTTCCGCGACGTGACCGCGCAGCTCCTTCCCGAGCGGCTGCGCGCGGAGTTCGGTTTCTCCTATGGCCCGCCGGAGCGCCGCAGGGCCGATCGAGCGATCGGAGCGCTGCGGCGCATCTATCCCCGCCTGCCCGTCGCGTTGCGGCAGGTAGGCCCCTATCACGAGGCGATCGGGCGGTTGCGCGGCCGAACCACGCCCGCGCCGCTCACGCGCGCCTTGAACCGGATCTGGATCGGTGCGACGGCGCTGCCCGGGCCCAAGAGCCCGCCGCGCTAGGCAGGCCTCGGCGGATCGCCTGTGAAGCGCCTGGGCAAGTCCTGGCCGACTGGCGTGAACTCCAGCGATACCGAGTTCAGGCAATAGCGCAGGCCGCTCGGAGGTGGGCCGTCCTCGAACACATGGCCCAGATGGCCGGCGCACCGCTTGCAGCGGATCTCCACGCGCCGCATGCCATAGCTGCGGTCCTCGACACAGGCGATATGATCCGGATGGACGGGCTGAGTGAAGCTCGGCCAGCCGGTGCCGGATTCGAATTTCGCGCCGGAGCGGAACAGCGGCAGCCCGCAGAGCCGGCAGGAATAGATGCCATCCGCCTTGTTGTCGAGGAGGAGCCCGCAGAAGGGCCGCTCCGTCCCATGCTCCAGCAGGACACGCCGTTCCTCGGCCGAGAGCGACCGCGCCAGCTCCGCCACCTGCGCCGAGGCCAGCGGCCGGATGTCATAGCCGGACGCTGACGTCGCGGCGGCGGATGCGGTCTCTGTTCCAGCGGGTTGGCTCATGTTCCGAGCTCCTCTCGTCCGAAGGTTTCCACTCTACTCCTTCAGGAACCGCCCGGGCGAGCGGCGAACCGGTTTCCGCCCATGCCCGTTTGACGCAGGGGTCAGGACGAACGAGGAGGAAAGGCCATGAAAGGCATCTTGCTGTGGCTCATTGGCATCCCCATTCCGATCATCATCCTGCTCTACTTGTTCGGAGTGTTTTGACGAGGGCGCCTCGGCCCTCCAGCGGCCGGCCGCGTCCCTCGGCCCGATTGGCGCGGGCGCGTCCGGCCGCTATACCTTCCCGGCAGCCGGTGGGTTTGGCCCGGCTCTGGGAAAGGACTGATGAATGACTGATGCGACCGGGCGGCGCCGCCCGAACATCCTCCTGGTGATGTTCGATCAGCTGGCGCCGCAATCCTTGCCGAGCTACGGCCACCCCATCGTTCAGGCGCCGAATCTCGACCGGCTCGCAGCCGAGGGGGTGTTGTTCGAGAATGCCTATTGCAACTCGCCTCTCTGTGCCCCGGCGCGCTTCTCGATGATGGCCGGGCAGCTGGCCAGCCGCATCGGCGCGTGGGACAACGCGGCCGAGTTCCCGGCGGCGATCCCCACCTTCGCGCATTATCTGCGCAGCGCCGGCTACCGAACCTGCCTCTCCGGAAAGATGCATTTCGTCGGGCCCGACCAGCTCCACGGCTATGAGGAGCGCGTCACGACGGACATCTATCCGGGCGATTTCGGCTGGACGCCGGAATGGGACCGGCCCGAAAAGCTCCAATGGTGGTTCCATAACATGCTGAGCGTCACGGAGGCAGGCACTTACGACCGCTCGCTGGAGATGGATTACGACGAGGAGGTCGCGTTCCACGCCGCGCGTTGGATCCTCGATGCCGCGCGCGACACCGACGACCGGCCCTGGCATCTCACCCTCTCCTTCATCCATCCGCACGATCCCTATCTTGCGCCGCGCGAGTACTGGGCGAAGTACGATCACAGCAAGATCGACATGCCGGCGGTGCCGTTCATCCCGGTGGAGAAACGCGATCCTTTGAGCCGGCGCATGTTCGAGCTCTATGACCGCGGCGAGTACAAAGTGAGTCCGGAGCATGTGCGCGCCGCACGTCACGGCTACTACGCGAACATCACCTACGCCGATGCGCTCCTTGGCCAGGTGCTAGCCGCCCTCTCGTCCGCACGCCAGGCCGAGAACACGGTCATCATCGTGACCGGCGATCATGGCGACATGCTGGGTGAGCGCGGGCTTTGGTACAAGATGACCTTCTTCGAGCGTTCGGTGCGGGTGCCGATGATCCTCAGCGCCCCCGCGCGCTTCCGCCCGCGCCGGGTCCCGCAAAACGTCTCGCTGCTCGACATTCTTCCGACCTTGGCAGAGCTCGGCGGGGTGGAGCAGCAGCCGGTGGTCCCCATCGACGGCCGCAGCCTGCTGCCCCTGGCCTCCGGCGAGGCGGCGGGCTGGCCCGATGCGGTCTATGGCGAGTACATGGCCGAGGGCACCACCGAGCCGGTCTTCATGATCCGGCGCGGCCGGCACAAATACGTGGCCTGCGCCGGCGATCCGCCTCAGCTCTACGATCTCGAAGCGGACCCGCACGAGCTCGACAACCTTGCGGAGAAGCCGGAGTTCCGCAAGCTCGCCGCGGCTTTCGCCGCGGAGGTGGCGGAGAAATGGGACGGTGCCGCGATCAAGCGCCAGATCCTCGACAGCCAGCGGCAGCGCGTCTTCGTGCAGCAGGCGCTGCTTGCGGGGCGCGTGCATCCCTGGGACTACGAGCCGCGTCAGGACGCCTCGCGCCGCTACAACCGCAATTATGGCGGCGAGCTCTACGACACCGACCGACGGGCCCGTTTGCCGTTCCGCCCGGAGCCGGCCAAGGACGGGCGCTGAGGGTTGAGAGGCTCTGATTCGGGGGAAGCGCTGCGCGGCTCTGTCGCCGCCTTCCCGCACTTTATCGTCTATTTCCGGCCTTTATGGCTCAGATGTTTACATCCACGTAATCTTTCGGGCAATTTGGCTGCTCATTGGGCCGGCGGGCCCGGCGTCCGCGGCATCAGGGGATAACCACGAGGGGCAGTCAAATATGAGCGAGCCGGCTCGCCAGCAGGATCCTTCCATGGAAGAGATCCTGAATTCCATCCGCAGGATCGTGGCCGAGGACGCCAAGCAACGCGGCAAGCGCAACGAGGCGCTGCGCGCGGCTCCTCAGACCGATCGCGCGGCCGTGCTCGAGCTGACCGAGGTGGTGACGGCGGACGGCACCGTGTTCAGCATTGCCGATCACCAGCACAATCGGCTGGAGGCGATCCGGCCGACCGACAATCCGCAGCCGCGGGCGGCGGCGGCCGTGCTTGCGCAGGAGGCCTGGACCGTGATGAACGCCGTCTGGACCCGCGTGCAGGGGCTGGAAGGCGAGCTGCGCGCGGCGCAGCAGGAGAACGCGGCCGCCGGCCGCGACGTGCTCGACCGGCTCGCGCGCGAGCAGGATGGGCTGACGCGCCGCCTTGCCGTGGTGGCCGCGGTCCGCGATGCGGTGCTCGCCGGAGCGCGTCTGATCACCGCGACCGGCGAGATGGTGGCGCGCGACGTCGGCCTTCCGAGTTGCGACCTGACGGCGGTTGCGCCGGGCGATAGCCTGGACGGCCCCAAAGGGGAAGCCACGCTCGACACCGCGCGGGTGGCCTGGGAGCGGGTCGAGGCTGCCCGTACCGCCCTGATGGCCGCCGAGCAGCGCCTCGCGGGCGCCGAGAAGGCCTGGGCCTCGCGGCGGAGTGGACCCATCGGGAGCGCTCCCGGGGCCGATCCGCTCAACCTCTTGGAAGCCGAGCACGAGCATCTGGTCGCCCGCAGTGCGGTGGTTGCGGCCCAGCGCGAGGAGATCGTGGCCGCGCATGCCCTGGCCCTGGAGGTGCACCGGCTCGCCGAGCGCGGCATTCCGACCCTCTCCTGAGGGTTTACGACCCGCGCCGCCGGCCGAGGGCCGCCGCGCCGGGTTCATGAACGAAACCTTAAGTATCTGCCCGTAGGCTCGGCCGGCCATGACCATGACCGAGCTGAAAGCGCCGTGCCGGCGCCGCTATGAACGCATGACCGTGATGTGGTCGGGCACCCTGACGGTGGGCCGGCGCGAGATCGGCTGCATCGTCCGCAACATCTCCGCCGGTGGGGCCACCGTCCAGGTCGACTCCCCCATCGTCGTCTCCAGCGTCGCGGCTGTGCTGGAATGCCCTCGCGTGGGGCAGTTCCGCGGAAAGGTGGTCTGGATCCGAGGTGACCTCCTCGGACTGCGCTTCTCGGAGAAGCCCCAGCATGTCGCCCGGGCCCTCGCTCTGACCATACCCTGAAGTCCGGCCTGGAGCTGCTAGCGACCGCGGCGGGAACGAGGCGAACAAGAAATGGCCAGTGAGCGCAGATCGCCCCGCCAGGCAAAGGTCATCAAGAAGGAGCCCAGCTTCGCCATCGCCTCCTCGGCCGCGGCGGCTGCGGAGATCGAGGCCCCCGAGCATTGGATTGCCATCGACCTCGCGCAGGCGCTGCCGGGAGTGGCGATCACACCTGCGATGCAGATCATCATTGAGGGCGTGCCGGACGGGGCGCGCTTCTCCAGCGGCCGCAACAACGGCGACAAGACTTGGTCCCTCGACCCCGAGGACCTGCTGGGACTGGGATATCTGCCGCCGCCCGGACGAGGCTCTGAGGACCAGCATTTCTTCGTCCGCCTGCTGACCTACGATCCCGACGGGTATCAGATCGCCTCGACCACCGCGCAGGTCGCGGTCAGCGTGGACGGCGTCACCGCGCATCGCCCCGTCCGCTTCGATCGAGGCGAGGGGGACGCGGCGGCCATCGACGCGATCCGCGAGGTCGAATTCGCACAGCGTCTCGCCGACGCCGAGCGGGCCTGGGAGGCCGCGACGGCGGCCCGCGTGGAGCAGCTCGAGCAAGCCTGGCACGATGCTTCGGAGGAACGCGTCCGCGCGGCCGAGGAGGAGTGGCGCCAAGGCGAAGCCGAGCGCAACCGGGCGCTCAACGACCAGCTTGTCGATTTAGCGCGGCGTCTCCGCGATGCCGAGATGGAGTGGCACCGGGGCGAATCCGAGCGCATCTCCGCGGCACTCGCGCAGGCGGCCGACTTCACCGCGCAACGCTTCGCGGTGGCCGAGGAGCAATGGCGCTCCGAAGCCGATCGGCGCGTGGCCGAGGCCGAGCACGCGGCCCAGGAGGCGGTCGCGGCGGCCCGCACCGAGTTGGAGGCGCAACTCGAGGCGGAGCTGACCGCGCGCGCGGCCGCGCTGGCGCAGGAAGCCGACGCCGCGGCTGCCGAGCGGCTGCGGGACGCCGAAGAAACCTTTGCCGACCGGATCCGCCGGACGGAAGCGCAGTTCGAGGGGCAGCTCGCAGAGGAGCGCACGCGGCTGGCGGCGCGGGCGGAGGATTTCCATCGCCAAGGCGCGGCGGAGGCGGAAGCCCGGCTGCGCACCGAGCTGGAGCGCGGCCAAGCGCGCCTGCAGGAGATCGAGGCGGCGCTGAAGCGCCTCCGGGACGAGGCTGAAGCGGCGCGCCTCGGTTATGAGCGCGAGCTTGCAGACCGACAGCAGGCCTGGGACATGGAGCGC
>Ga0247829_10000447_pt1 | contig 15586 bp, 13 predicted proteins | sample 12C_Control_Day4_FD_207765 | JGI IMG/M metagenome (GOLD analysis project Ga0247829, IMG submission 207765) | Soil microbial communities from agricultural site in Penn Yan, New York, United States - 12C_Control_Day4 | ecosystem: Environmental > Terrestrial > Soil > Agricultural land | place... | reverse complement strand
AGCCGGTCGTCAACCTCGACAAGCTCACGTACGCCGGCAACCTGCGCAGCCTCGCGCCGCTCGCGGGCGACGCGCGGCACGCGTTCGTGCGCGGCGACATCGGCGACACGGCGGCCGTCGGCGCGCTGCTCGCGCGGCACCGGCCGCGCGCGATCGTCAATTTCGCGGCGGAGACGCACGTCGATCGCTCGATCCGCGGACCCGCGGCGTTCGTCGACACCAACGTCGTCGGCACGCTCGCGTTTCTCGAATGCGTCCGCGAATGGTGGGCGGGCCTGCCCGGCGGCGAGCGCACGGCGTTCCGGTTTTTGCACGTGTCGACCGACGAGGTCTACGGCGCGCTGCGCGCCGAAGATCCGCCGTTCTCGGAGACGACACCGTACGCGCCGAACAGTCCCTACGCGGCGTCGAAGGCCGCATCGGACCATCTGGTGCGCGCCTACCACCATACGTACGGCCTGCCGACGCTGACGACGAACTGCTCGAACAACTACGGTCCGCTGCAGTTTCCCGAAAAGCTGATCCCGCTGATGATCGTGAACGCTCTCGCTGGCAAGCCGCTGCCCGTCTACGGCGACGGCCGCCAGGTGCGCGACTGGCTGCACGTGCGCGATCATTGCGCGGCGATCCGCGCCGTTCTCGCGCGCGGTCGTCCCGGCGAGACGTACAACGTCGGCGGCGACGCCGAGCAGGCGAACATCGACGTCGTGCGCACGCTGTGCCGGCTGATCGCGGCGCGCCGGCCCGGGCTCGACTGCGAGCGCCTGATCACGTTCGTCACCGACCGGCCCGGCCACGACCGTCGCTATGCAATCGACGCCGCGAAAATCCGCAACGAGCTCGGATGGCGGCCGGCGCACACGTTCGAGTCGGGGATTCGCGACACCGTCGACTGGTATCTCGCGAACGACGCGTGGCTCGCGAGCGTGCAAAGCGCCGAATACCGGCAGTGGGTCGATGTCCAGTATGCCTAAGCCACCGCGCGTGGCGCGGAAGGGGATCATCCTCGCCGGCGGGTCGGGAACGCGGCTTTATCCGGTGACGCAGGTCGTCTCGAAGCAGCTGCTGCCGGTGTACGACAAGCCGATGATCTATTACCCGCTGTCGACGCTGATGCTCGCGGGCATTCGCGACATCCTGCTGATCTCGACACCGGAGGACACGCCGCGATTCGCGCAACTGCTGCGTGACGGCGCGCACTGGGGCCTCGACATCCGCTACGCCGTGCAGCCGTCGCCGGACGGGCTCGCGCAGGCGTTCATCATCGGCCGCGACTTCGTCGGCCGCGACCCGTGCGTGCTCGTGCTCGGCGACAACATCTTCTACGGCCACGACCTGCAGCCGCAGCTGCTGCGTGCGACCGCGGGCGCAACGGGTGCAACGATCTTCGCCTACCCGGTCGCGGACCCGGAGCGCTACGGCGTCGCCGAGTTCGACCGCGACGGGCGCGTCGTGAGCCTCGAGGAGAAGCCGCACGCGCCGAAATCGCGCTATGCGGTGACCGGCCTCTATTTCTACGACAACCGCGTGCTCGACGTCGCGCACGCACTCGTGCCGTCGGCGCGCGGCGAGCTCGAGATCACCGACGTCAACCGGCAGTATCTCGCCTGGAACGAGCTGACGTGCGAGGTGATGGGACGCGGCATGGCATGGCTCGACACCGGGACGCACGAATCGCTGCTCGAGGCGTCGCAATACATCGAGACGATCGAGCGCAGGCAGGGCCTCAAGATCGCGTGCCCGGAGGAGATCGCGTTCCGGATGCGCTACATCGACGCCGCGCAACTCCAGAAACTCGGCGGCGCGATGGCGAAGAACGGCTACGGGCGCTACCTGCTGTCGATCCTCGACGAGCCGGACGGGCGTTAGCAGGCCGCTAGATGCGGATCCACCCTACGGCCATTTCCGACGTGCTGCTCGTCGAGCCGGACGTGCACGGCGACGCGCGCGGCTTCTTCTTCGAGAGCTACAACCGCCGCGCGCTTGCCGCCGCCGGCATCGACGCCGAGTTCGTGCAGGACAACCACTCGCGCTCGCGGCGCGGCGTGCTGCGCGGCCTGCACTACCAGATCGAACACGCGCAGGGGAAGCTCGTGCGCGCGGCCGAGGGCGAGGTGTTCGACGTCGCCGTCGACCTGCGGCGGCGCTCGCCCACGTTCGGCCGGCACGTGGCGATGATGCTGTCGGCTACGAACCGCAGGATGCTCTATATCCCGCCCGGGTTCGCGCACGGCTTCATCGTGACATCCGAAAGCGCCGATTTCCTTTACAAGACCACCGACTACTGGCATCCCGAGCACGAGCGCACGCTGTTGTGGAACGATCGCGCGCTCGGCATCGCATGGCCCGCCGGCATCGAGCCGATCCTGGCCGCGAAGGATGTTGCCGGCGTGCCGCTTGCATCGGCCGATTGCTATTGACGCCGTGGCGGCCGGCGTGAGCAGCGAGCGACCGACGATCCTGCTGCTCGGCGCCGGCGGCCAGCTCGGACGCGAGCTCGCGGCCCTGCTGCCCGCGTGCGGGCCGACGGTTGCGCTCGACCGCGGCGGGCTCGACCTGACCGACCGGGATGCCATCGCGCGCGCGGTCCGCGGCGTGAAGCCGGCATTCGTCGTCAACGCCGCCGCGTACACCGAGGTCGATCGCGCCGAGGACGAGCGCGAGCAGGCCTTCGCGGTGAACGCGATTGCACCGGGCGTGCTCGCGGAGGAGGCACGCCGCGCCGGCGCGGTGCTCGTCCACTATTCGACCGACTACGTGTTCGACGGCGAGCGCACGGCGCCGTACGACGAGGACGCGCAGCCGAATCCGCGCAACGTCTACGGCGAAAGCAAGCTCGCGGGCGAGCGGGAGATCGCGCAAGCGCGGGCGAGCGCGCTGGTCCTGCGCACGAGCTGGGTGTATTCGCGCACAGGCCGCAACTTCCTGACGACGATGGAACGGCTTGCGGGCGAGCGCGACGAGCTGCGCGTCGTCGCGGATCAGACGGGCGTTCCGAACTGGACGCGCGCACTCGCGCGCATCACGGCGGCACTGATCGCGCGCGGCCGCGACGATCTCGTGCGCCACGCCGGCCTCTATCACGTCAGCGCGCGAGGCGAGGCGACGTGGCACGCGTTCGCGCGCGCGATTCTCGATGGCGGCAGCGTGCGCGTCACGCCGATCACGACGGCCGAGTATCCGACGCGCGCGCGGCGGCCCGCATACGCCGTGCTGGATGCGTCGCGATTCGCGCGCGTGTTCGGAGTTGCGCTGCCGCACTGGACCGAATGGTTGCGGGAGTGCCTGCGCTCGCCCGCGGAACCACCGCCTGCCATGTCCAAGGCGAGCTGAATTGCGCCGCGCGCCGTTGTTCCGGGCCTGCACGGTGCTCGCGGTCGCCAGCACCACGCTGCTCGCGATCGTCGGCACGACGCTGCCCGCATGGGCGGACGTGCCGATCACGGCGGTTCCGCCGGCCGAGTATCGCGCACCAGCGGCTTTGCGAGCCGCGCCGGCGCGCATGGCGCTGACCGCGGCGTCGCCTGCACGGTGGGTCGTGCTGCCCGAGCCGTCGCCGGACGAACGCGCGGCGCTGCGCGCGCGCAACGCATCGCACGCCGCGCGAAATGGACGGATGACGAAATCCTCGCTGGCCGTCGGGTTTCCGCGCACGGTGCCAGCGTCCATGCAGACGCAACCGCTGTCATCGCTGCCGTGGGTCACGCTCGCCGATGGCGCGCGTGCGGCGAAGATCGACGTCGTGTCGCCGGGCGCCGCCGCGGTGCGCGTCGCACTCGAGCTGAATGGAACGGCCGCCGGCGTGACGCTGCGCTTCACCGGCAACGGCGAGCGCGCGCAGCCGCTCGGCCCGATGACCGCGGCCGACGTGGCGGCCGATACCGCGCGCTTCGGCTTGTCGTGGTCGCCCGTGCTGGAGGGCGACACCGCGACGATCGAGTTCCGGATCGAGGCAGACGCCGCCATCCCCGACGCGTCGCTCGCCATAGCCAGGGTCTCGCACCAGGTCGTCGCGCCCGCCGCGCTGAGGGCGCTCGATCCGCGCACCGTCCAGGACATCGGCCTCGCCGCCAGTTGCGAGATCGACGTCGCGTGCGTCACGCCGCAATCACCGGCATTCGCAAACGCGGCGAAGGCGACCGTCGAGATCGAGTTCACGCAGGAGGACGGGTTCACGCACCTTTGCACGGCGACGCTCGTCAACGACTCGGTCGCAAGCAACACGCCGTATCTGTTCACCGCGAGCCACTGCATCAATTCCTCGCTGGCGGCCCGCACGCTCAACGCGTACTGGTTCTTCGACGCCGTCCAGTGCGGCAGCCGTGCGGTGCCGCCGTACGTGCAGCAGACCGGCGGGGCGGCGCTGCTCGCCCGCAGTCCCGATTGGGATTGGGCGCTCGTACGGCTGAACGCGCCGCCTCCCGCCGGCGTGCGCTTCTCCGCATGGCGCGCGGAGCCGGTCCCGCCTTTTGCGCCCGTGACGGTGTTTCATCATCCGCAGGCGGATCTCAAGAAATGGACCGCCGGCACGACACAGGGTTACCAGTCCTACACGGATGGCACGAGCTTCGCGCTCGTCAGCAACGACGAAGGCATCACCGAGCCGGGATCTTCGGGTGCCGGCCTCCTCACGTTCTTCGCGGGCGGCGGCTATTACGAGTTGCGCGGCGGGCTGTGGACCGGCGCCTCGTTCTGCCAGACGCCGGCGGGTCCGGACGAATATTCGCGCCTCGACAACATGCTTCCGCTCACGCGCGAATATCTGACGCCGAACTCGCCGCTTCCCGCGGGGCAGGCGGTCGCCGTCGAGTACTACAGCCGGGCGCTCGACCACTACTTCATCACGAGCATCCGCCGCGAAATAACCGGACTCGACAACGGCGAGCATCCGGGATGGGAGCGCACCGGCATGCGGTTCGTCACGTACACCGGTCCGGGACCCGGCGTTTTTCCCGTGTGCCGGTTCTATCGCACGCCGGGGGCGGGCGACTCGCACTTCTATTCGGCGATCAAGGCCGAGTGCGACGCGATCCTCGCGAATCCAGTGCTTTCGGCGGGCTGGATCCTCGAAAGCGACAACGTCTTCTACATTCGCCAGCCCGATCCGGTCACTGGGCAATGCGTGGCGGGGACGAAACCGATCTGGCGCTTCTACAACCAGCGCACGATCAATCATCGGTACACGACGGAGCAGGCGGTGCGCGACAGGATGCGCGACGATCCACTGACGTGGCAGCCGGAAGGCTATCCGCCGGACAACATCACGATGTGCGCGCCGCTCGGGAGCTGACGCGTTTCCGGACCTAAAGGGGCTTCGGAATCGGGGCGCGCATCCCGATCATGAATCGGCGCTAGCGGAGGCCGGCCGCATAGTCGGCGATGGCCTTCATCTGCTCGTCCGTCATCTTCGATGCGATCGCGGTCATCACGCGTCCATTGACGTCCTTGCCCGCCGCATCGGCGCCGCGCTCGCCGGCCTTGAACGCCTTGAGCTGCGCGTACGTGTAGTCGGCGTATTGCCCGGCAAGGCGCGGATAGTTCTTCGGAGTGCCCACGCCGGTGGGCGAGTGGCACGCGGCGCACGCAGGCACGCCGTTTGCCGCGTCGCCGCCGCGCCATAGCTGCTGCGCCGTCTTGACGAGCGTCGGATCCTTCGCCGCAAGCCCCTTCGGCTTCTGCTGCGCGTAGTACGCACCGAGCGCGCGCATGTCCGCGTCGGACAGCGTCGCGGACATCGCCTGCATCGTCGCGTTGACGCGCACGCCCGCCTTGAAGTGCGCGAGTTGCAGGGTGATATAGTCGGCGCCCTGGCCGGCAAGATTCGGATTGACCGGCGCGGCGCTGTTGCCGCCCGCGCCGTGGCACGCAGCACAGATCTGCGTCACGATCTGCTGCGCTTTCGCGAGGTCCGGCTCCGCCGCCGCGGCGCGCTCCTGGCCGTGGGCGGCCGCCGACGCGATCGCAGTCGCGGCAATGAGCGCAAAACGCCAGGTACGAATCATCTGCAGGCTCCGAAGGCAAGCGCGTCGTCGCACCCGCGCGCGGACGGCGCGCACGAAGCGGCGAAGGGGCGATTGTTGCGATGAAAAAACACGTCATTGTAGCGGACTCGCGGCGGCCGGCCCGGGAGGGGGCCGCGGCCCGCGTGCCGGGCCCGCTCGAAGGCGCGACGTTTCGCACCGGCGCCGCGAGTGCAGACGGTCTCCCGCCCGCCGGTCCGCGGGAGATCGCGTTCGCGGGCCGGTCGAATGCCGGCAAATCGAGCGCCATCAACGCGCTGGCGCGCAAATCGAGGCTCGCCTACGCGAGCCGCACGCCGGGGCGCACGCAGCAGATCAACTTCTTCGACCTGCGCGGCGGCGGGGTCGTCACCGACCTTCCCGGTTATGGCTACGCGGCGGTGCCCCGTGCGCTGAAGGAAGGCTGGCAGGACTTCCTGTGGCGCTACATCACGACGCGTGACACGCTGATCGGCCTCGTGCTGATCGTGGACGCGCGGCACGGTCTGCGCACGCTCGATCGCGAGCTTCTCGCCGGATTCGTGCCGTCGGGCCGGCCGTTGCTGGTGCTCGCGACGAAGTCCGACAAGCTCAACGTGTCGGCGCGCCGCGCGGCGGCGGTCGCCATCGTCGAGCAATTGCGCGACGCGTTCGGCGAGCGCGCGGATGCGATGCGCGTCGTCACCTTCTCCGCCGCGTCCGGCGAGGGCGTACCGGAGGCCGACGCGATATTGTTGGAGTGGCTCGCGTGATGCGCGCGAAAGAAAAAGGCCCCGCGGTCAAGGGGAGTGACGCGGGGCCTCGAAACGCCCGCGCCGGCGCTGCCGGCGCGGGCACCCGCTCAGGGAGGAAAGCGGGAGACGTTCACCGTCCGCCAAATGTGACCGCCGGCGGAATCGTGAGTTCCATCGCGAAACGAAAAGGATCGGCGACATGAAACAGGCGTTCAGCGGGCGCTTTCCCGCACGGCGGATGCGTCGGATGCGGCGCGACGATTTCTCGCGGCGGCTCGCGCGCGAGACGCGGCTGTCGGCCGACGACTTCATCTACCCGGTGTTCGTGCACGGGGAAAGCGGAGCTGCGAAGGTGGAGTCGCTGCCCGGCGTCTCGCGCAAGTCGATCGATCTCGTGCTGCAGGACGCCGAGCGCTGCGTCGCCGCCGGCATTCCGGCGCTCGCGCTGTTTCCCGTCATTCCTGCAGCGCAGAAGTCCGCCGATGCGGCCGAGGCCTGGAACGGCGACGGCCTCGTGCCGCGCACGGTGCGCGCGCTCAAGTCGCGGTTTCCCGCACTGGGTGTCGTCACCGACGTCGCGCTCGATCCGTACACGAGTCACGGCCAGGACGGGTTGATCGACGACACCGGCTACGTGATGAACGACGAGACGGTCGCGGCGCTGGTCAGGCAGGCGCTCTGTCATGCGGCGGCCGGCGTCGACGTTGTCGCGCCTTCGGACATGATGGATGGGCGGGTCGGCGCGCTGCGCGACGCGCTCGACGCCGCCGGCCATGCGCACACGCGCATCCTCGCCTATTCCGCGAAATATGCATCGTCGTTTTACGGGCCGTTCCGCGACGCGGTGGGGTCGGCCGGCAATTTGAATGGTGGCGACAAGTACACGTATCAGATGGATCCCGCGAACAGCGACGAGGCGCTGTGGGAAACCTATCTCGACATCCGCGAAGGCGCTGACATGGTGATGGTCAAGCCGGGCCTTCCGTATCTGGACATCGTCCGGCGCGTGAAGGACACGTTCGGCGTGCCGACGGCCGTGTACCAGGTCTCCGGGGAATACGCGATGCTGAAGGCCGCGGCGCAGGCGGGCTGGCTCGACGAGCGAGCGTGCGTGCTGGAAACGCTGACGGCGATGAAGCGCGCGGGCGCGGACGCGATCCTGACGTACTACGCGCTCGATGCGGCGGGGTGGCTCGAGACCCTCAGACGTCAGTCCTGAGCAATGCCGAAAGCGCGGCCGCATCGAGCCTCGGCTCGTCCCGGCGCGGCCGCTGGCGCGCGCCCTGCCGCGTGCGGATCACGAGCCGCACGCCGCCGCGCGGCGTGTCGATGCAGAGCTCCGGCGCGGCCGCGAGCGACACGCCGGGTGCCGGATGGTACGCGATTCCCTGGTTGATCAGGGCGAGCTCGACAGCCTTCGAGTCGTCGGCGACCAGGTCGATGCGAATGTCGCTGTGCGCGGTCGCCCAGCCGGCCGCCACGCCGCCGGTCAGCTTCGGCTCGAACGCTGCGAGTTTGCGCAGCCACGCGAGCGCTTCTTCGCGCTGCGCGCGGAGCGTTTCCGCGTGGCGTTCGCCGCCGAACAGCGCATGGTGCGCGGCGAGCGCGACCTCGATCTCGTCGTCGCCCGGCAGCGCGGTGCGCTCCGGCAGCAGCAGTTGCCGCACGGCCTTGCGCTTGGCGAGCGACCAGTCGGCAATGCCGTGCTCGGCGATGAGCCGCGCCGCGAGATTGGCGATGCGGGCGCGATCCTCCTGCATGCCGCGCCCGCGAGAGTCGGCGTCGCGTCGCGGATTGCCCGACGACTGCGGCGGCTTGCGCAAGCGCGCAGTCAGAAGAGCTGATCGCGCACGTCGCGCGACGGCGCCGCGCCCGGCATCGCCGCAGGCGCGAGCGCGTCCATCTGCATCCGCGGCGTGAACTCGGCGAGGAACCAGTCCGACAGCCGGCTCGTGTCGTCGCGCAGCCCCGTCTCCGGATTGATCCGCAACGACACCACGCCCGGCGGCGCGTCGGGCAGCGCCTCGGGCACGCCCTTCAGCGCGCGCTGCATGTAGGCGATCCAGATCGGCAGCGCCGCGGCCGAGCCCGTTTCGTTGGTGCCGAGCGTCTTCGGCTGGTCGTAGCCGATCCACGCGATGCCGACCTGGGCCGTGTTGAAGCCGCAGAACCAGGCGTCGATGTTCTCGTTCGTCGTGCCGGTCTTGCCGGCGAGGTCCTTGCGCTTCAACTCGAGCGCGCGCGTCGCGGTTCCGGACGTGATCACGTCACGCAGAAGCGTCTGCATGATGAATGCGTTGCGCGGGTCGATCGCGCGCTCGGCGTCCTTGCCTGCGAGCGTGGGCTTCGCCTGGGACACCGTCGTGCCGTGGCTGTCGGTGATCCGGGTGATCAGGTACGGGGTGATCCGGTAGCCGCCGTTTGCGAACACCGAGTACGCGGTGGCCATCTGCATCGGCGTGGCCGAGCCGGCGCCGAGCCCCATCGTCAGGTAGGCCGGATGCAGCTTGGGATCGAAGCCGAAGCGCGCGATGTAGTCCTGCGCATACTGCGGTCCGATCGCCTGCAGCACGCGGATCGTCACGAGGTTCTTCGATTTCGCGAGCGCCACCCGCAGCCGCATCGGACCCTCGAACTTGCCGTCGTAGTTCTTGGGCTCCCACGCGTCCCCGCCGGCCTTCTCGGCCGGTACGAAGAACGGTGCGTCGTTGATGATGGTGGCGGGGGTGAATCCCTTTTCGAGCGCCGCCGAATAGATGAACGGCTTGAACGCGGAGCCGGGCTGCCGCAGCGCCTGCGTCGCGTGGTTGAACTTGTTGCGGTCGTAGTCGAAGCCGCCGACCAGCGCGAGGATGGCGCCATCATCCGGCCGTACGGCCACGAACGCGGCCTCGGCCTGCGGTACCTGCGTGATCCCGTAGTGACCCTTGTCGTCGCGGACGAGGCGGATGACGGCGCCGCGGCGGAGCTTCAGGTTGGCAGGCGCCTTGTCGGCGAGTGCCCGTGCGGCGAGCTTGAGACCCGCTCCCGTCACTTCTGCCTGATCGCCGCTCGCAAGCACGGCGCGTACCTGTGCCGGCGTCGCCTCCAGCACGACCGCGGTCAGGATGCCGTCGCTGTCCGGGTTCTCCTGGAAGACCCGGTCCAGCACGGCTTCCTGCTCGGCCGACGCCTCGGGCAGGTTCACGAAGCCGTCCGGACCACGGTAGCCGTGACGCAGGTCGTAATCCATGACGCCTTTGCGCACGGCGGCGTAGGCGGCGTCCTGGTCGGCGCGGCGGATCGTCGTCCACACCGTGATGCCGCGCGTGTACGCGTCGTCGCCGTAGGCGTCATAGACGACCTGCCGGGCCATTTCGGCCACGAACTCGGCATGCACTGACAGCGGCTCACGCAACAGCACGCGGGTGGTCAGTGGCTCGCTTTGTGCTTTTCGCCACTGATCGTCGTTGACATAGCCAAGCTCATGCATCCGTCGCAGGACGTAGAGCTGTCGGGTTTTCGCCCGGCGCGGGTTACTGACCGGGTTGTACGCCGAGGGCGCCTTGGGCAGCCCCGCGAGCATTGCCGCCTCGGCCACGGTGACGTCCTCGAGCGGCTTGCCGAAATAGATCTGCGCGGCCGCCGCAAAGCCGTACGCGCGCTGGCCGAGGAAGATCTGGTTGATGTAGAGCTCGAGGATTTCGTCCTTCGGGAGGCTCGCCTCGATCTTCCAGGCGAGCAGGACTTCGCGCAGCTTCCGGGAGACGGTCTTTTCGCGCGTGAGAAAGAAGTTGCGGGCGACCTGCATCGTGATCGTCCCGGCGCCCTGCTGGGTGCCCGACGTCACGTTGGAGAGCGCCGCGCGCAAAATGCTCAAATAGTCAACGCCGCCGTGTTGGTAGAACCGTTCGTCTTCGGCGGCCAGAATGGCATGTTTCATGACATCCGGAACTTCGCCGATGCGGATGACCGCGCGCCTTTCCTCGCCGAATTCGCCGAGGAGATCGCCGTCCGCGGAGACGACCCGGAGCGGGATCTTGGGCTGGTAGTCGGTGAGCGCGTCGAGGGGCGGGAGGGTCGGCCAGAGCAGTGCCAGGACGAAGGCGCCCAGCAGGGCGCCGACGACGGCGAGCCCGGCGAGGACCGATCCCGTATAGAGGAGCCAGCGCTTTAGCACAATGGAATAAAAGGGATGTTTGGAGAGGGGTTCAGCCGCAGGTCATGGGCATGCTTGCAACACTGACCCCCGGGAAAGGAAACATTTTGGCGTTGGTTGCACTTGCCTCCGGCGTTTAATGTAGATTATCAGCAAACGGGCCCCCGCCATGCTTGCCGAAAACGTCACCTCCGTACTCGACTTGTTCAAAACCCGGCCGCCGAGCCTGATCGGGGTGGATATCGCCTCGACGTCGCTCAAGCTGGTCGAGCTCGCCGACGCCGGCAAGGGCCTCTACCGCCTCGAGCGCTACGTGATCGAGCCGCTGCCGAAGGACGTGGTCACCGACGGAAACGTGCTGAACATCGAGCTCGCGAGCGACGTGCTGAAGCGCGCCTGGAAGCGGCTCGGCAGCCGCAACCGCAACGTCGCCCTCGCGCTGCCGGCCGCCATGGTCATCACCAAAAAGATCATCGTCGCCGCGGGCCAGCGGGAAGAGGATCTCGAGCTGACCGTCGAGGCCGAGGCCAACCAGTACATACCGTTCGCGCTCGACGAGGTCAACCTCGACTTCCAGACGATCGGCGCCGCACCGAACAACCCCGACGAGGTCGAGGTCCTGATCGCGGCGTCGCGCAAGGAGAAGGTCGAGGATCGCGTCGCCGTCGCCGAGGCGGCGGGCCTCAAGGCGCGCGTGATGGACGTCGAGTCGTTCGCGACGCAGGAGGCGTTCCGGCTGATCGCCCCGTCGCTGCCGGCCAACGGCCGCGACCAGAACATCGCGCTGGTCGACATCGGGGCGCACGTCAGTCACTTCTACGTCCTTCGCAACAACCAGATCCTATTCTCGCGCGACCAGGCGTTCGGCGGCAATCAACTGACGCAGGACATCCAGCGCGCATTCAACCTGTCTTCCGAGGAAGCCGAGTCGGCGCGGAAGAACCAGGGCTTGCCGGAGAACTACGACCACGACGTGCTGCAGCCGTTCATGGAGTCGCTCGCGCTCGAGGTCACGCGCGCGCTCCAGTTCTTCTTCACGTCGACGTCGTACAACCAGGTCGACCAGATTGTACTGGCTGGCGGCTGCGCGCTGCTTCCCGGCCTCGACGAGCTCGTCGCCAAGCGCGCCGGCGTCGCGACCGTCGTCGCCAATCCTTTCGCGACGATGCAGACGTCCGACCGGATCAAGCCGCGCCAGCTTGCGCAGGAAGCGCCGATGCTGATGATCGCCACCGGCCTCGCCATGCGCAGTTTCGAATAGCCACCGGGACGTAACCGACGCCATGCGCATCAACCTGCTGCCCCATCGCGAGCAGAAGCGGCTGGCCCGCCAGCGGCAGTTCGTCACGCTCGTCATATCGCTCGCGGTCCTGGGCGTCGCGCTCGTCGCGCTTGTGCACGCGATCCTCGGCGCGCGCATCGACAACCAGCTTTCGCGCAACACGTACCTGAAGCAGCAGATCGCGAAGCTCGACGAGCAGATCAAGGAGATCGACCGGCTGCGCGACCAGATCCAGCAGGTGCTCGCGCGCAAAGCCGTCGTCGAGACGCTGCAGTCGAATCGCAACGAGGCCGTGCATCTGCTCGACCAGCTCGTGCGCCAGCTCCCCGACGGCATCTATCTGCGCTCGGTCAAGCAAACCGACAAGAGGGTGCAGATCGTCGGCTATGCGCAATCGAGCGCGCGCGTGTCGACGCTGATGCGCAACATCGAGGGCTCGCCCTGGATCGCGAAGCCCGAGCTCGTCGAGATCAAGCTGGTGACGATGCCGTCGCCCGCGCGCACCGAACCGACGCGCCTCAACGAGTTCACGCTGAACTTCGAGATCCGTCGCGCGGCGCCGCCCGGCGTCCCCGGCGCTCCGGTCGCGGCGCCGGCGAAGGGAGGCAAGTCATGACGCTCGACGATTTCCGCCGGCTCAATTTCCGCGAAGTCGGCAAGTGGCCGTGGGCACCGAAGATCATCGTCCTGATCGTGATCCTGCTGTTCATCCTCGCGCTCGGCGCGTGGTTCGACTGGAAGGACCAGTGGGAATCGCTCGACGCCGCGCAGAAGGACGAGACGAAGCTCAAGGAGCAGTACGCGCAGAAGAAGGCCAAGGCGATCAACTACGACCTCTACGTCCAGCAGCTCGCCGAGGTCGAGCAGTCGTTCGGCGCGCTCGTCAAGCAGCTGCCTAACCGCTCCGAGATTGACGCGCTGCTGACCGACATCAACCAGGCGGGCCTCGGCCGCGGGCTTCAGTTCGACCTGTTCCGGCCGGCGCCGCAGGAAAAGATGGCCGACTTCTACGCCGAGCTGCCGATCGCCATCAAGATCACCGGCAACTACCACGACATCGGCGCGTTCGCGAGCGACGTCGCCGCGCTGCCGCGCATCGTCACGCTGAACGATGTCGCGATCACGAACGACAAGGGCACGCTGATCATGGACGCGGTCGCGAAGACGTTCCGCTACCTCGACGAAGAGGAAGTGGCGAAGCAGCGCGCGGCGGCCAAGGCGGCCAAGGGCAAGAAAAAATGAGACGCGCGGCCCTGCTCATGTTCGCCGCCCTCGCCTCGCTCGCGCTTCTCGCGGGCTGCGGCCAGAGCGGCCATGCCGACCTCGACGCCTGGATGAAGGAACAGGGCAAGAACGCGCGCGGCAAGCTCGATCCGTTGCCGGAGATCAAGCCGTACGAGCCGTTCGCCTACAACGATTTCGACCTCCCCGATCCGTTCAAGCCGCGCAAGATCGAGCCGGCGAAGGGCGAGAGCACGAACAAGCTCGCACCCGACCTGAACCGGCGCCGGGAGGCGCTCGAAGCCTATCCGCTCGAGTCGCTGTCGATGGTGGGCACGCTGGAGAAGGGAAGGACGCTGTACGCGCTCGTCAAGACGCCCGAGCGCGACATCTACCAGGTACGCCAGGGGAACCACATGGGGCAGAACTACGGCGTCATCGTCGGCATCACCGACACCGAGATCAGGCTCAAGGAGCTGATGCAGGACGGCGCGGGCGACTGGTCGGAACGGTCGAGCACGCTGAACCTGCTGCAGGCGGATCAGAAACAGGAGCGAAGAAAATGAACGCGAATTGCGTCGGTCACCGGCCGGGCTCGGGAGGCCTCGCCACCTTGCGGGCCTGGGTCGTACGCCTTGTCGGATTCGCCGCGCTGGCGGTCGCGGGCGTAGCCTTCGCGCAGGCGCCGAACAGCATCGAGCAGGTGTCGGTTACCCGCGGCGCGTCCGGCTTCACGATCGTCCGCTTCACGCTGAAGTCGCCGCCGGCCAATCCGCCTGCGGGCTTCGCGGTCGCGGCTCCGCCGCGCATCGCGCTCGACTTCTTCGACACGACGAGCGCGCTTGCGAGCAACCAGCGCGCCGTCGACGACCCGGCGCTGCGCAGCATGCAGTTCGTGCAGGCCGGCAACCGCACGCGCGTCGTGTTCAACCTGAACAAGCCGCAGACGTTCGACACCAAGGTCGAGGGCAACGACGTGCTCGTCACGCTCGCCGACAGCAGCACGGCCACGGCGCAGGCGGCGCCGGCTCCCGCGCAGCGCTTCGCCGAGGCGCGCGGCGCCGACCAGCAGCACGCGCTGCGTGACGTCGACTTCCGCCGCGGCCGCAACGGCGAGGGCCGCATCGTCGTCGACCTGTCCGACAGCAACGCGGGCATCGACATCCGCCAGCAGGGCCGCCAGCTGATCGTCGACTTCCAGAAGACCACCGTCCCGCGCAATCTCGAGCGGCGGATGGACGTCGCCGACTTCAACACGCCGGTCGTCACGATCGACACGTTCCAGCAGAACGACACCGCGCGGATGGTGATCGAGCCCAAGGGCATCTGGGAACACTCGGCGTACCAGGCCGACAACCGCTTCATCGTCGAGATCAAGCCGGTCGCCGACGACCCGAACAAGCTGGTGCAGGGCACGCGAGCCGGCTACAAGGGCGAGAAGCTGTCGCTCAACTTCCAGAACATCGAAGTGCGAGCGGTGCTGCAGGTGATCGCCGACTTCACGGGCCTGAACATCGTCACGAGCGACACCGTGCAGGGCAGCCTGACGCTGCGCCTGAAGGACGTGCCGTGGGATCAGGCGCTCGACATCATCCTGCAGACCAAGGGCCTCGACATGCGCAAGAACGGCAACATCGTTCTGATCGCGCCGCGCGAGGAGCTTGCGCTGAAGGAGAAGCAGCAGCTCGAGTCGCAGGCGCAGATCAACGACCTCGAGCCGCTGCAGACCGAGATGTTCCAGCTGAACTACGCGAAGGCGCAGGACATCCTCAACATTGTCAACGTCCGGCAGGCGGGTCAGGGCGGCGGCAACACTGGCGCCAGCTTCCTTTCGAAGCGCGGCACGGCGTTCATCGATCCGCGCACCAACATCCTGTTCGTGACCGACATCGGGAGCAGGCTCGAGGAAGTGCGGCGCGTCATCCGCCAGATCGACACGTCGGTGCGACAGGTGCTGATCGAGGCGCGCATCGTGATCGCCGACGACAAGTTCAGCCGCCAGTTGGGCATCCGTTTCGGCCAGCAGACCGGCGCGACGCTCTTCGGCCGCCGCTACGCGTACGGCAGCGGCGGCTCGCTGTCGACGACGCCGGTCGTGTCGCTTTCGGGTGGCCAGGGCGGCACGGTCACCCGCGAGACCCGCACGCAAACGCCGTTCGAGCTCGCGTCGGGCATCGCGTCGGCCGGTTACTCCGACTCGCCACAGCTGAAC
>Ga0247829_10000446_pt1 | contig 15593 bp, 12 predicted proteins | sample 12C_Control_Day4_FD_207765 | JGI IMG/M metagenome (GOLD analysis project Ga0247829, IMG submission 207765) | Soil microbial communities from agricultural site in Penn Yan, New York, United States - 12C_Control_Day4 | ecosystem: Environmental > Terrestrial > Soil > Agricultural land | place... | reverse complement strand
ACTCGTCGCGTGACGGCGTGTACATCGGGAGTCGTTATACCCCGCCCTGTCCCGGGTCGGAACCGCTCGGAATCACGACCTTCACGCGCCCGTGAACACGCCGCCCTCACGCGAGCTCTGCACATTTGAACATGTTCAGTTTCTTCCTTGACTACGGAAGCGGACGATCTCATCTTTTAAACATGTTCAACCTTGGCTTGCGTCGCCCATGGCAGCACCTCGAGGCCGCGGTCCGCGAGGGGCGTCTCCACCGCTGGCTCGTCGTGCCGGCAGTCATGTCGATCCTGATCGCGTTCGCGAGAGGAGAGTCGCCGCTGTGGGCGATCGGGCTGGCCCCGCCGCTCGCGGTCCTGCCGTTCGTCGCACTCGCATCGCTCGCCCCCACGACCTCCCTGGTCCCGCCGGCGGGCACCGCCGCCATCAACGTCGTCGGGTGGTGCGCGTTCGTGTGGTCCTGGGCGATCGCGATCTTCTGGCTCCCCTACGGCGCGCTCGCCGCCGCACTCACGGTGCCAGTGCTCCGCGCAACGGAGGGGCGCCCCACGCGGCTCGCTTTCATCGCCATCTGGCTCGGCGCCGTGGGGCTGGTCGGGATGTTCCCGCTCGCGTGGCTCGGCGTGCCGCCCGTCGAGCTCGGCGTCGGCTCGGCGCTCCTGATCGCGGGCGGCGCGATCTGGATGGCCTCTGCTCACCTCGCACGCCCTCAGGAGATCGAGCTCGGACTTCCTCGCGCGGTGGTCGCGCGATGAACCGACGGCACACGTGGTTCACCGTTCCCGCGAGCCTGGTCATCCTGGTCGCGCTGCCTCGCGCCATCGTACATTGAGCGTCCGCATGGCGACCCGCAAGCGCGCTCCGAGCAAGCCGCGCGAAGGTGAACGAAAGCGCGATGCGACGCGCCGCAAGCTGCAGACCCGCGCGCTCGCGCTGTTCCAGAAGCGCGGCGTCGAGGCGACCACGATGCGCGACATCGCGAAGGCCGCCGGGCTCTCGCTCGGCGCGGCGTACTACTACTTCCCGTCGAAGGAAGCGCTGGTGTTCGCGTACTACGAGGACAACCAGGCCGAGGCCGAGGAGGTCGCGCGGCGGGCGACCGGCAGTCCACGCGAGCGGCTCGGCACGATGATGCACGCGAAGCTCGAGGCGATCCGCCCGCAGAAGAAGATGCTCGCGGCGATCGTGCAGCGGCTCGTCGATCCGGGCGATCCGGTCGGCGCGTTCTCCGCGCAATCGCGCGCCATCCGCGAGCGTTCGATCGCGCTGTTCGCCGAGGCACTCGAGGGCGCGCAGCTGCCGTCCGACGTCCGCGCCCTCGCGGCGCACGCGCTGTGGCTGTTCCAGATGGCCGCGATGCTGCTGTTCATCAACGACGAAAGCCCTGGCGAGCGTCGCACGCACGGCCTCATCGACGACGCGCTGGACATGATCGTGCCGATGCTCCCGATGCTCGCGACGCCCATGGGCCAGGCGCTGGCCGGGCGCGTCACCGCTGCGTTGACGCGCGCCGGCATCGCCGTCTCGTAGCGACACCCGGTTTGCCGAACATGACAAGCAGCGGCCACCGCAGTTGCCACGCGCCGCATCACGTGGAGATCGCGTTCGCAGTTCTCGCCGCTTACGCGTGCACGCGAGCTGCAGTCAGCTGACCCCATGTCGAGTCGCAGTGCCCTTGTCTTGCTGGTCACCGCCGCCTCCGCCCTCGCAGGGTGCATGACCGGAGAGGAAGAGGACCTCGGCGCCGGTCAGGGCCTCGCCGAGGAGGACGGGCTCGATGATTTCGGCGACGGGAAGGCGGACGGCATCGGCGATCGCGTCTGCGCGGATGGCGCGACGCTCAAGGGCATCGATGTCTCGAAGTGGCAGGGGAACATCGACTGGGGTCGTGTCCGCAATGCCGGCATCGAGTTCGCGTTCATCCGCGTCTCCGATGGCACCGCGTCGCTGGACCCCAAGTTCAACCGCAACTGGACCAACGCGAAGGCCGCGGGTGTCGTGCGCGGCGCGTATCAGTTCTTCCGTCCGTCGCAGGATCCGATCGCGCAGGCGAACCGCCTGATCGCCGCGGTCGGCCAGCTGGGACCGACCGATCTGCCGCCCGTGGTCGACGTCGAGGTGACCGGCGGACTCTCGCCCACCGCGCTGCGGTCGAAGCTCGACCGCTGGATCGTCCACGTCGAGCGCGAGCTCGGCCGCCGCCCCATCATCTACTCGGGCTCGTACTTCTGGCGCGACCAGGTGCGTGGCGGCACGGCCTACGCCAAGCATCCGTTCTGGATCGCGCAATACACGTCGCGATGCCCACGCCTCCCGTCGCCGTGGCGGCGCTGGGCGTTCTGGCAGAACTCCGACCGGGGCCGCATCAGCGGCATCGTGGGCCCCGTCGACACCAACTTCTTCAACGGCACGCGCGCCGACCTCGTCGATCTCATCGCCTCGACCAACCTCACCGCGCTGCCGCCCCCGAACACCGACTCGATCATCCGCGAGCCCGTCGAGCACCACGACGAGATCGAGGACATCACCGCGTACCCGCGGTGACCGCGTCGAGGTATAGCTCGGAGCATGCACCCCGCGCTGCAGAGCACCCTCGCCGCCGTCGACCCTGAAATCGCCGAGCTGATCGCCGCCGAGGAGCGGCGGCAGCGCGACAAGATTCGCCTGATCGCGTCCGAGAACTACGTATCCGGCGCGGTGCTCGCCGCGACCGGCTCGGTGCTTACCAACAAGTACAGCGAGGGCTATCCGGGCAAGCGCTACTACGAGGGGCAGCAGTACATCGATCGCGTCGAGCAGCTGTGCATCGATCGCGCGAAGGCGGTGTTCGGCGCCGACCACGCGAACGTCCAGCCGTACTCGGGATCGCCCGCGAACCTCGCCGTCTACTTCGCGTTCCTCAAGCCCGGCGACACCGTGATGGGCATGGGGCTGCCGGCCGGCGGCCACCTCACCCACGGCTGGAACGTCTCGATCACGGGCAGCTACTTCCGCGCCGTGCAGTACGGCGTGCGCAAGGACACGCATCGCATCGACTTCGATGAGGTCCGCGAGCTCGCACGCAAGGAGCGGCCGAAACTGCTGTTCGCCGGCGGCACCGCGATCCCGCGCACGATCGACTTCAACGCGTTCGCCGAGATCGCGCGCGAGGTCGGGGCGGTGTTCGTCGCGGACATCGCGCACATCGCCGGGCTCATCGCCGCGGGCGCGCATCCGTCGCCGGTACCGGTCGCCGACGTGGTGTCGACGACGACGCACAAGACGCTGCGCGGCCCGCGCGGCGGCATGCTGCTGTGCAAGGCCACCCACCAGAAGGCGATCGATCGCGCGGTGTTCCCGGGCCTGCAGGGCGGACCGCACAACCACACCACGGCTGGCATCGCGATCGCGCTGAAGGAAGCGCAGACGGCGGAGTTCCGCACCTACGCGCACCAGATCGTCGCGAACTCGCGCGCGCTCGCGGCCGCGCTCGTCGAGAAGGGCTGGTCGCTGATCACCGGCGGCAGCGACAACCACCTCATCCTCGCCGACATGACGCCGAAGGGCATCGCGGGCAAGGTCGCCGCGAAGGCGCTCGACGCTGCGGGCATGGAGCTCAACTACAACTCGATCCCGTTCGATCCGCGCAAGCCGTTCGATCCGTCGGGCGTGCGGCTCGGCACCGCATCGGTCACCAGCCGCGGCATGAAGGAGCCCGAGATGCGGCAGATCGCGGCGTGGATGGATCAGGTCGTCGCCGCGCCCGCGGATGCGGCGCTGCACGAGCGCGTCGCCGGCGAGATCCGCGAGCTGTGCGCGAAGTTCCCGGCGCCCGGCATCCTCGTCTGACGTTCACTTCTTCTTGCGCGGCTTCGCCGGCTTCGCGGCCCTCGCGCGGGGCGCGGGCTTCGCGGCAGCGGCGGCGCGCAGGGCGACGACGTGATCGAGGATGCGGTGCGCGACCTCGCCCTTGGTCCCGGCCGGCACCTCGATCGCGCCCGCCGAATCGACGAGCGTGACGTGGTTGGTATCGACGGCGAACCCGGAGCCGGCCTCGGTGACGTCGTTCGCCACCACGAGGTCGCACTTCTTGGTCGCGAGCTTCTTCTCGGCGTTGCCGATCACGTCGTCGGTCTCCGCCGCGAAGCCGACGAGCATCGGCGTCGTCTTGTTGCCACGACGCTTGCCGAGCTCGGCGAGGAGATCGGGGTTCTGCACGAGCTCGATCGTGGCCTTGGGGCCGAGCTCGCCGCGCTTGATCTTGTGCTTCTCCTCGTGCGCCGGACGGTAGTCGGCGACCGCCGCGGTCATCACGACGACATCGGCGTCCTTCGTCGCGTCGTCGAGCGCCCACTGCAGCTGCGTCGCATTCTCGACGCTCATCGTCGTGACACCGACCGGCGGCGCGAGTGCGCTCGGACCCAGCACGAGCGTCACCTTCGCGCCTCGGCGCTGTGCGGCGGCCGCGATCGCGACGCCCATCTTGCCGGAGCTGCGGTTGCCGATGAACCGCACCGGATCGATCGCCTCGTACGTCGGCCCGGCGGTGACGACGACCTTGACGCCCGCGAGGTCCTGCTTCGACAGCACGTGCGCCGCGGCCTCGACGATGTCGGGCGGATCGGCGAGGCGGCCCGGGCCGGTCCACCGGCACGCGAGGAAGCCGTCACCCGGCCCGACGACGTGATAGCCCGCGACATCGACGAGCTTGAGCACGTTTCCCTCGGTGAGCGGGTGGTTCCACATGTTGACGTTCATCGACGGGGCGAGCAGCACCGGCGCGCGCGTCGCGAGCGCGATCGCGGTGACCGGATCGTCGGCCTGCCCCGCCGCGAGGCGCGCGATCGTGTTCGCGGTCGCGGGCGCGATGATCACGAGGTCCGCCGCATCGGCGAGCTGGATGTGACCGATCTGCGCCTCCTCGGTGAGGTTCCACAGGTTCGTGAACACCGGGCGACGCGTGAGCGTCTGGAACGTCATCGGTCCGATGAACTGCTGCGCCGCCGCGGTCATCGCGACGTCGACGATGGCGCCGGCCTTGTCGAGCAAGCGCACGAGCTCGGCGGCCTTGTACGCGGCGATGCCGCCGGAGACGCCGACGACGACCCGAGCGCCGGCGAGCGGCGCGGCCGGATCGCGCGCGGTACGAACGAGACGAGGTGCTTCCAACATCGGTTCGCAGCCTAGCGCGCCTTCCGCGGCGCGTCGCTACACGCGCGTGTTGATGTACTTGAGGTTCGTGTAGTCATCGAGCCCATGGCGCGAGCCCTCGCGGCCCAGGCCCGAGTGCTTGATGCCGCCGAACGGCGCCTGCGCGGTCGAGACCAGCCCTTCGTTGACGCCGACCATGCCGGCCTCGAGCGCCTCGGCGACGCGCACCTGCCGCGCACCATCCCGGGTCCACGCATACGCGACGAGACCGTGCTCGGTGTCGTTCGCCTGCGCGATCGCGTCGGCCTCGTCAACGGCCGTGCGCAGCGCGATCACCGGCCCGAAAATCTCCTCGCGCCACAGCGCCATCTCCGGCGTCACGCCCGCGAGCACGATCGGGGGCACGAGGCGCGTACGCTCGGCCGGCAGCGCGCCGAGCCGCACCTGGGCGCCGCGCGCGACCGCATCGTCGACGAGGCGGCGGACCTTCGCTACCGCGTCGTCGTCGATCAGCGGCCCGAGATCGACGCCGGGATCACTGCCCCGCCCGACCACGAGCTTGCGCGCGGCGGCGACGATGCGCTCCTCGAACGCCGCGGCGACCGGCGCCTCGACGATGAACCGGTTCGCGGCCACGCAGCTCTGGCCGGTGTTGCGGAACTTCGCGACCATCGCACCCGCGACCGCGGCGTCGAGGTCGGCATCGGCGAGCACGACGAACGGTGCGTTGCCGCCGAGCTCGAGCGACACGCGCTTGAGGTCCGCCCCGGCCGCGCGCTGGATGACGATGCCCACCTCGGTCGAGCCGGTGAAGCTCACCTTCTTGATCCCGGGCGCGCTGACGAGCCGCCCGCCGACGCGTGCACCGTCGGAGCTCGGCACCACGTTGAGCACGCCCGCCGGCACGCCCACCGCCTCTGCGAGCTGCGCGAGCGCGAGCGCCGAGAGCGGTGTCGCCTCCGCGGGCTTCGCGACGACGGTGCACCCGGCAGCGAGCGCCGCGCCGATCTTGCGGGTCAGCATCGCGTACGGGAAGTTCCACGGCGTGATCAGCCCCGCCGGCCCGACCGGCTCGCGGATCACGACGATGCGCTGGGCCGGGTTGCTCGCCGGGATCGTCTCGCCGTAGATGCGCTCCGCCTCGCCCGCGAACCACGCCAGGAAGCTCGCGGCGTAGCGGACCTCCGCGATCGACTCCTTGAGCGCCTTGCCGTTCTCGCGCGTGCACAGGTCGGCGAGCCGGCGCTCGTCAGCGAGCATGCGCGCCCCCAGCTGGCGCAACAGCCCACCACGCTCGGGCCCCGGCCGCCGCCGCCACGCCGCGAACGCGCGCCCCGCCGCCGCGACCGCCGCGTCGACCAGGGCGTCGTCGGTGTCCGTGACCTCGGCGACCACCGCCCCGTCATAGGGATCGTGCACCGCGAACCGCTGCCCCCCGGGGATCCAGCGACCGTCGACGAAGGCATCGCACGCGAGCTCCAACATTCGGGAACTATATGCGACGGCCGGCTACCAAGCCTCGTCCGGAAACGCGATGGAACCCGTGGCATACAGGAGTCGCATGAACGATCGAGCCCGCCTTGCGTTGATCCTCGGAGGCATCGCGGCCGTCGTCGGCGGTGCGGTCTACATCCTGAAGGTCCACCTCCCCAACCGGGAGCGCGGCATCGCGCAGGGCGAGATCGAGGCGTGGGAGCAGCGGCTGACCGCGGCGCGCACGTGCCTGCTCGGCGCGAATCCCGCGTCGAGCGACAGCGCGGAGGCGCTCTCGGTCCGCGAGCTGTCGCCGGATCTGTGGGACAAGTCGTGCACGAGCCTGATCGGCAAGCTCACGCGCAGCGCCGGCGAGGCCACCGGTGAGGAGACCGGCATCCCCGCCGTCGAGCAGGCCTGGGAGGACATCGACAAGGCAGCGACGCGCGCGGCGCGTGCGTTCGCGACCCACGTCGATCCGTTCGGCGAGAAGTTCGAGGACCGCGGCAAGCCCTCGCCGCTGCCGACGGCGCTGAAGGAGCTCGATAGCGCGCACGCCGCGCTGCGCGCCGCCGCGGGCATGTCGCCGCCACGCTCCGTCACCGGGCCCAAGCTCCCCAAGGCCGAGCTCATCGCGATCACCGACGGCACCGAGCCGGTCACCAAGCTGGACGAGACCACGATTGCCTCCGCGGGTGGCGCGATCATCATCGGTGGGGTCAGCGCCAAGGACACGATGGTCGGCTCGCGCGGCGTAGAGGTCGTGGTCGTCCCGGGTGCCGCGCCCAAGCTCGCTCGCGTCGGCTACGGAAGCACCGGGGCCCTGCCCGACCTCACCTGGGGCGCGAGCGCGCTCGAGACGCAGCTCGTCGTGGGCCCCGTCACCGCCGAGGGCGCGATCACGCCGTCGGTCATGCTCGACACCAAGGACCCCGTGGTGGGCGTGTATGCCACTGCCGGCAAGCTCGGCGATGGCGTCGTCGCGTATCGGGCCGCGGCGAACCTCGGCTTCGCGCGCGCCACCGGCGGTGGTGCCTTCGCGCTCACCGACAAGCCCGTGCTCGTCGAGTCGGTCGCCGCGGCCGGCGACGTGACCGGACGTGCGGCGGTCGCATGGAGTGACTACTCCGGTGCGCTGACCGGCGCGCTGCTGGTCGACGGCACCGAGCTCAAGCCGCTCCCCCTCGGCTCCGGCCGCGCCACCTCCGCGTGCCTGACCAAGGCCCACGCGTGGGCGGGAGAGATGCCGCAGTTCGTGCGCTTCGACGCCACCGCGGCGCAGCCACACCTCATGAACGGCTATGCGCTGTACGCGTGCGGCGATGACCACGCGCTGTTCCAGAAGTCGGGGCTGCCGGGCGAGTACGCCGTGTGCACCGAGTCGTGCCGCCAGGCCACGATCAAGGGCCTGCGCCACGCGGCGGTCTCCGGCCTCGTCGGCGATCGCGTCGTCGCCGCGCTCGCCCACCGCGGCGTCGTGGGCGTGTGGAGCGAGGCCAGCGCGCCGGCGTTCTACACGTTCCCGGGCGTCAACTTCGAGCCCGCGGTCGCGCACAGCAACGGCAAGGTGCTCGATCTCGTCGGCCTCGTCGACGGCAAGGCCGCGATCCTGCGCCTGCCGATCGTCAAATGACCTTCGCGAGCGCCTGCGTCTCGAGCAGGTTGTCCTCGATCGAGCAGTAGGTCCACGCGCCGTAGCGGCCGACGGAGTGCACGCCCGCGAGCGCGAGGCCATCGCGGATGCGCTGGGTCTCGGCGATCGAGGCCTTGGTGATGTGCACGTATGCGGGATCGAGCACCACGTGATGGTGCGAGACCAGGCGGTGACCGTCGACGATCTTCTCGCGCGCCAGATCGGCGAGCACGCGCTCGCGCAACGCATCGACGTCGAACGTCGCGTCGTGCTTCGCGCCGATCTCGACGTACAGCGACATGCGATCGCTTTCGAGGATGTTGTCGTACCAGCCGACCCGATAGAACGAGAGCGAGCGATCCGGGAAGTACATCCAGTGGATGTCGCGCATGCCCTTCCGGTCGAACCCGAGGTTGAACACGAGCACCTTGTTCGAGGTGAACAGCGAGGCGTCGTGGACGACGCCGCACATCCGCGCGAGCGCGGGGAGCGGCGCCGAGCTCACGACCTTGCCGAACCGCAGGCGCCGCTTCGGGGTCACCACCTCGCGTGCGCCGAGGTCGATCGACAGCGCGGGCTCGCCGCACGCGACGGCCTCCGGCGGCAGATCGACGAGCAGCGCGTTGATGTACTGGATCGCGCCGCCCGCCGGATACGTGAACGTCGCGTTGTAGCCGCCGTCGGAGGCGCCCGGCCGCATGTTCGCGATGATGTCGGCGATGTCCGCGTGCGGGAAGAACCGGCCCATCGCGTCGGGATCGAGGCGATCGAGGTCGGTCGCGTAGAGCTTCTCGTTGTAGGGGCGCAGGAACTTCTCGGTGATCGCGGTGCCGAGGCGCCGGTACAGCATCTCCTTGAAGCTCGCCGGCGGCGCGTCGCCCGTCGGGCGGAAGAACAGATCGACGAGGCACTCGAGGAACTCGGCCTTCGGCAGCTGGTGGATGTTCTTCTGGAACGGGAAGTCGATGTCGTGCCCCGCGTAGCGGATGAACGACTTCTTCACGACCGTGCGGATGTCCTGCCCGGGCATCCGCGCGCGCAGCCACGCCTCGACGTGCGGGTGCTTGAAGTGAAAGAAGTGGCCCGAGTAATCCCACACGAAGCCGTCCTGCGCGACGGTGCGGCAGTAGCCGCCCGGCTCCGCCTCCGCCTCGAGCACGACGACGCGCGCCTCGGGGTGCAGCTCGCGATACCAGTTCGCGAACCCGAGCCCCGAGACACCGGCGCCGATGCACACCACATCGGCGTCTTCGACGATCACGACAGCCTCGCCAGCTCGCTCGCGAAGATCCGGCGCGCGATCGCGATCGCGCAGCCGTAGGTGCTCTCCATGCCGAAGTACGACAAGCTCTTCGAGAGCAGGCTCTGGCGCCGCGAGTACGGCGTATCCGAGGCGTAGTGGATGACGCCGAGCTCGAACGAGCTCTGATCGACGAGCGACACCAGCTCGTCCTTGGGGTGACGGCGCGGCTCGGCGGTCTCGTACGCGGCCGACAGGTACGGGCCGGCCTCCATCTCCATCACCGTGTAGCCCTCGCGATAGAACACGTCCATGTAGTCGCGGTTCTGGAGGAACGCGGACCGCACGGTGAGCGCCTTCTGGTTATCGAGCACGGTGCCGTGCTTCATGAACGGCTGCACGTCGGCCGCGGTGAGCGCGTTGCGGATCAGATACGTGTTCGCCGAGTGCTCGTCGTGGATGACCTTCGAGATCATGACGTCGCCGACGCGGCCGTTGAGCGTCGCGGCCTTGCCCATGATGTAGATGCCGCGCAGGTCCTCGACGCCGAGCGCCACCGACGTGAGGTGGTGATACGCCGCCATGCCGAGCGGGTAGTCGATGTTCACGAGCACCGCATCGCTCTCCGAGATCCGCTCGATCCCCGGCACGTGCACGCGCGGATCGAGGTTCTCGGGGCGCAGCTGCGAGAGCTCGATGACCTGCGCATCCACGTCGATCTTGCCGGGGGACACGATCGCGCGGATGCCGGCGGCGGCGTCCCACTCCTGCACCGAGATCATGCGGCCGTTCGCGTCGGGGGCGCCGCTCAGGTTGCCGGGCTCGTGGATGAAGGCGCGCAGCGAGTAGTAGAGGATGTTGGTCGCGAGCGCCTCGTCACCCTTGGCGACGGCCTCGTCGTAGCGAGGCGCGAGATCCTCGGGGTTGCGGCGGTGGAGGAAGTCGACGATCTCGGCGCGGTGTGCGCGCGCGTAGCCGCCGCACAGGTTGGCCATCGAGTGACTGTTGGACGAGATGAAGTACACCGGGCGGCCGGCGGGGAGCGCGGGCGCGATCGCCTGGAACCACCGCTGCGCCGAGCGCTGGTACTCGCGGAACGAGCCATCGAGCAGGCGCACGAACACGTCGCAGTCGTGCGCGATCATGTCGCGCAAGATCGCCGAGGACCGCGGGCCTAGCGCGCCGCGCAGACGAACGACCGCCTCGGGGCCGCCGAGCGCATCCTCGAGCTCGACGTCGTCGGCGGCATCGGTGAGCTTCGCGGCGAGCAGGCGCTCGCGCAGCTTGTTCCACTCGATCTGATACGCGGTGACGATCGGCACCAGGTCGTCGATGTCCGACGCCGACGCGATGAACGCGGCGAGCGTGTCGCCGCCATCCCAGCGCAGTGGGCGCCGGCGCCCGCGCGTGCGCACGGTCTCCCACCGCTCGACGCGATATCCCGCGGCATCGAACTGCGCGAGGCTCTGCCCGAGCACGATGTGGCGCACGCGCGGCATGCAGTCGGGCAAGCGTCCGGCGCTGTACGCGAAGGCCGCGAGATCCGGGTCGGCCTCCTCCGCGCCGAGGTGCAGGCTCGATCGCGAGTAGAGGTGCGCCTCTTCGAACGCGCGCACGCGCACGTCGCCGCTCGAACGCAACAGCGAGTAATAGGTGCGGATGTAGAGGTCGATCTCGTCGCTCGTCGCGCGAGGGGGCTGGCGATCCACGTCCCTAAGGTAGATCAGCCCTGGCTCGGGAGCGCTTTTCCTGGCGCGGAGGGTGCAGCGGGTTCTGAAACTTGCTACTCAGAGGCACCCTGTAGGGTCAGGACATCTAGGAAGCACCGTGAGTAAAGAAGAGCTGGTTCATCTCGACGGCGAGGTCATCTTGATCGCGAAGGGAGGCAACTTCCGCGTCAAGCTCGACAACGGCCACGAGGTCCTTGCCAAGCTCGCGGGAAAGGTGCGGCGCCACCGCATCCGTGTCGTGCTCGGTGACCGCGTGACCGTCGCCGTCTCGCCGTACGACCCGACCCGCGGCTTCATCGTCTACCGCCAGCGCTGACAGGCGCGGACGAGGTCATCGAGTGGGCGGGCGGCCCACGAGGCGCACGTGCAGGGCCGTGACCGGGATCGCATGGCGCGCACGCTGCTAGACTGCCGGCGTGGAAACGCCCCTCTACGTCGGTATCGATCTCGGCACGACCAATTCCGCCGCCGCGGTCTTCGACGGCGAGCGCGTCTCGGTGATCCGCAACGCGCAAGGCGCGACGGTGACGCCATCGGTCGTGCGCCTCGACAAGCAGCGGCGGATGACCGTCGGTACCCGCGCGCGTCGGTTCGTCGAGCAGGACGCGGCGAACACCGCGACCGAGTTCAAGCGCCTCATGGGCACCGGGCGTGCGATCGAGTTCCCGGGCGCGGGAGTCTCGCGCAAGCCCGAGGAGCTGTCGGCCGAGGTGCTGAAGGCGCTCCGCCAGGACATCCAGGATCAACTCGGCGTCGCGGTCGAACGCGCCGTGATCTCGGTGCCGGCGCTGTTCGAGCTGCCGCAGAGCGCGGCGACCTCGGAGGCGGCGCGGCTCGCCGGGTTCGCGCGCGTCGAGCTCCTCCAGGAGCCGATCGCGTCGGCGCTCGCGGCGGGCTGGCGCGCGGAGGACGACGGCGCCGGCACGTGGCTCGTGTTCGACCTCGGCGGCGGCACGTTCGACGCCTCGTTGCTCGAGACCCGCGACGGCCTGCTGCGCGTCGTCGGCCACGATGGCGACAACTTCCTCGGGGGGCGTGACTTCGACTGGGCGATCACCGAGCACCTCGCCTCGCAGCTCGCGGTGGTGCCTCGCCGCAACAACCCCGCGCATGCCGCGGCGCTGCGCGCGCTGCGCCTCGCCGCGGAGGATGCGAAGATCGAGCTGTCGCGCGGCGAGCGCGCGCAGGTCACGCTCGCGCAGCCGCTCGTGATCGACGGCCGCGACGTCGACGTCGATCTGGAGCTGACGCGCGCGACCGTCGAGCAGCTGTGCGCACCGCTGGTCGACCGCGCGCTCGACGTGTGCGCGCGCCTGCTCTCCGCGCACGGGCTCGGCGCCGGCAGGCTCGCGAAGATCGTGCTCGTCGGCGGCCCGACGGTGATGCCGATGGTGCGCCAGCGCGTCGCCGCGCGCCTCGAGGCCTCACTCGCCGACGGCCATGACCCGATGACGCTCGTCGCGCAGGGCGCGGCCTTGTACGCGGCGACCGCCGGACTCGATGGGCGCGCGGCGACCACCGCGGCGCCGGCGGGCCGGCAGGTGTGGCTCCAGTACCCGGCGGTGTCCGCGGATCTCACGCCGCACGTCGTCGGCAAGTTCGTCGGCGACGAGGGCCCCGACGCGCCGGCGAAGGTCACGCTCGTGCGCAACGACGGCGCGTGGTCGAGCCCCGAGGCATCGGTCGCGCCCGACGGCACGTTCCTCACGAGCGTGTCGCTGTTGCCGCGGCGCGCGTGCACGTTCCAGATCCAGGCGCGCTCGGCCGCGGGGGCGCTGGTCGCGGTGACGCCCCCGGCGCTGACGATCGTGCAGGGCCTCACGATCGGTGATCCGCCGCTCTCGCGAACACTCGGCGTGGCGCTCGCGAACGGGCACGTGCAGGTCTACCTCGAGCGCGGCGCTCCCCTGCCCGCTCGCCGGACGTTCACGCATCACACCGTCGAGACCGTGGCCAAGGGCAGCTCGGAGAGCGTGCTGCGCATCCCGATCGTGCAGGGCGAGATGGGCCAGGCCGACCTGTGCCGCCTCGTCGGCACGCTCGACATCGGCGGTGACGCGGTCAAGGACACGCTGCCAACGGGCGCGCCGGTCGAGGTGACGATCGAGCTCGATCGCGGCGGCCGGCTGTCGGCGCGCGCGTTGATCCCGTCGATCGGTCAAGTGTTCGAGCACGTCGCGCACCTGCTCGTGCCCGACGCGGCGCCCGAGGCGCTGGACGCCGCGCTGCGCGACCTCCGCCGCCAGCTCATGGAGCTGCGCGCCGATGCGTTCCGTCACCAGCTCGGTCACGTGATCGAGAAGCTCGATCGGATCGAGGCGCGGATGTCCGAGGCCGAGCGTGACATCGACGCCGCGCACGGCGGTGACGCCGACGCTGCCCAGCGCGCGCGGCGCGCCCTGCTCGACATCGACGGCACGCTCGCGGACGCCGAGCTCGCGCGCAAGTGGCCGCAGCTCGACGAGGAGGCGCGGCGCATCGCGATCACCGCGTCGTCGACGGTCGGCATGCACGGCACCGACGCCGAGCGCACGCTGCTCAACGAGGTGCTCGCCGCGATGGACAAGGCGCGCAAGGACAAGGATGCGCCCGAGCTCGAGCGCCAGATGCGGCTCGCGTCGCGCCTGACCAGCGCGGCGTTCAATCGCACGAGCGAAGCGTGGGAGTGGTACTTCGAGGACGCGGCGTCGGAGATCAGCCGATCGACCGATCTTCCCCGCGCGAACGCGCTGGTCACCGAAGGCCGCCGCGCGATCGAGCGCAACGACACGCCCGAGCTGCGGCGGGTGGTCAACGCGCTGTGGCGGCTGTTGCCCGCCGACAGCGAGGCGCGCAAGAAGGCGTTCGACTCGGGGGTTCGCTAGTGGCCGAGCCGCGGTCGTCCGCCTGGCTCGACGACAACCCGTTCTTCGTGCTCGGGGTGTCCCCCGACGCGAGCCGGATCGAGATCGAGCGCGAGGCGCAGAAGCTGCTCGGCATGCTCGAGCTCGGCTTCGCCGACGCGCAGACGTACCGGACGCCGCTCGGCCTGCGCCCGCGCACGCCCGAGGCGGTGCGTGCCGCGGTGGCCGCGCTGCGCGATCCGTACCGCCGGCTGATCGCCGAGCTGTGGGCACGCCACGCGCCGCCGCCCGCACCTCCGGTCGAGGAGCGGGTCGCGCCCGTACCGCCGCCGAGCGGGCTGCGCCGCCGCCTGGGGTGGGCCTAGATGTGGGCGCTTCCGCTGCTGGTGCTGTTCCGGCTGCAACGGTTCGCGCTCGACGCGCGCCGCAAGCGCCGCACCGGCGCGTACTACGCGTGGTCCGCGGTCGCGGCGCTGTGCGCGGCGGTGCTGCTGGTCGCGACCATCGCGCTGGCGTACCTGTTCTACGACGTCGGGCTGTGGTGGGTGTCGATCCTGATCGTCGGGCTCGCGGTGCTGCCCGTCGTCGGGCTGTGGCTCGTCCGGCGCGTGCTCGTGCCGCTCGGCTGGTATCGCGCCGCCTACGCGATCGGCTACGCGAGTCGCCCGGGCAAGGACGCCGGCGCGTACGCGTTGTGCGTGGCCGCGTGGGCGCTCGGGCGTGCGCCCTCCGCGTCGGGCGAAGCGTGGATCGCGGCGCGCCGCAACACGCGCGTGCCGCTCGGTGACGCCGAGGTGGTGACCACGGCGCTGCTCGCGGCCGCGCGCGATGACCTCGAGACCGCGCGCCTGCTCATGCGCTCGACGCTGATGCTCGCCGAGTCACATCCGGCCGTGCGCGAGCTGGCGGGCGAGTGGCTCGCCTGCGACGCGGCGGAGCGCCGCGCCTGGCAGGAGCTCGCCGACGATGCGGTCGCCGCGCGGTTCCCCGCGTCGCCGATGACGTTCCTCCTCGAAGGCATCGCGGCGCGTGAGCTGAAGGATGAGTGGGCGCCGGGTGCGCTCGAGCTGTGGTCCCGGTGGTTGATCGCGCCGTACCGGCGGGTCACGCGCACGCTCGTCGAGGCCGCGCTGCGCATCACGCTCGAGGCGCCGAAGAGCGAAGGCGAGCCCGCGCCCCCCGTCGAGCCACAGGCCGCGGAGCTCGAGGCGGCGCCGCCCGAGCGCGCGCCGCTGCCGCGCGCGATCGCCGCGCACCTCGCGTTCGGCGGTGTGCGCGCGACCGCGACGACGTTCGGCGCGACGGTGCGCGCGTGGGATGCGGCGTTGACCGACGGCGGCACGCACGCGTGGCTCGCCCGCCGCGCGATCGAGCTCGACGCGCCGCTCGGCGCCGTCGACCGTGCGCTGCGCGAGCTGACCACCGTGGTGACGGACGACCTCGCACGCGTCGCGGATGCCGCGCGGCTCGGCGCTCCCGCCTCGCACGGCCCGATCGGCGAGGCCCTCGCCCGCCGCCTGCGCCACGGCCGGCTCGATGCCCTCGAGGAT
>Ga0247829_10000445_pt1 | contig 15594 bp, 13 predicted proteins | sample 12C_Control_Day4_FD_207765 | JGI IMG/M metagenome (GOLD analysis project Ga0247829, IMG submission 207765) | Soil microbial communities from agricultural site in Penn Yan, New York, United States - 12C_Control_Day4 | ecosystem: Environmental > Terrestrial > Soil > Agricultural land | place... | reverse complement strand
GCCGTGACGCTGGCCTCCCGGCAATCGCTGGCCGTGCCGCGGCAATATTGGCGGCAGCTGATCACAGCAGGGTTGCTGGCGATTGCCGGGTTCAACATCTGCGCCGTGTTCGCGCAGCTCTCCATGTCGGCCTCGCGCGCGGCCATATTGACCTACACCATGCCGCTGTGGTCGGTGCTGTTCGCCTGGATCTTTCTGGCCGAGCCCATCGACCGCCTGCGCGGGCTGGCGCTCGGCATCGGCGCAGTCGGACTTGCATTGCTGTCCCTGCCCTTCTGGGCGCAACTGCAGGAGGGGCAATTCCCCGCCGGACTGGCGTATGTCATGGGTGCCGCAATCAGTTGGTCCCTCGGCACCGTGTACCTGAAACGGTGCAAGATCCCCGGGACGCCTCTGGCGCTGACGACATGGCAGATCTTCGTCGGCGCGGCCGTGACCACGGCCGGCATGCTGCTGCTCGAGACGCCGCACCTGGACCTCACGCCGGTGGTCGCCGCCACGCTTGCCTATCACATCATCTTCCCACAAGCGGTTGCCTACGCGCTCTGGTTCGGCCTGATGGCACGTGTGTCGGTCTCAACGACAGCCCTTGGCACGTTGCTGGTGCCGATCTTCGGAGTGCTCGGCGCGGTGCTGCTGCTGGGCGAGCGCCCGAGCGCCGTCGACCTCGTAGGCTTCGCCCTGATCCTGGCGGCAGTGGTGCTGGACCAAGGCTGCCGCGCGATCAGGGCGTGACCATCCGGTCACCATGTGACTGGCCTGCACCTTTCCCTGGAGGGCTGCCTCTGCTAAACACCTAGCGGCAACGATTCCATCATCGCGCGGGTGCAGCCCTCTTTCGCGCGCCAGACCGCTGGCGCGGCTGCTTTTACTCAACTCCCGCGGTGGAAGGCCCAAGGAGACGATCATGGCAGCTCGGACCTCCATTATCGAGGCTAATCTTGGTCTAACCTTCGACGACGTGCTCCTGGTGCCGGCGGCCTCCGAGATCATGCCAGCTGAGACGGATGTCGGCTCCCGCATCACCAAGGAGATCTCGGTCCGCATCCCCATTCTTTCTTCGGCCATGGACACGGTAACGGAAGGCAAGCTCGCCATCGCCGTCGCCCAAGCCGGCGGCATCGGCGTCATCCACCGCAATCTGGACCCCGAGCGGCAGGCCGACGAGGTGGCTCAGGTCAAGAAGTTCGAATCCGGCATGGTGGTCAATCCCGTCACCATCCACCCCGCCGCACCGCTGGCCGATGCCCTGGAGCTCATGGCCCGCCACAGAATCTCGGGCATTCCTGTCGTTGAGCCCGCCCGCAACGGCGGTCGCGACGGCAAGCTGGTCGGCATCCTTACCCACCGTGACGTGCGCTTCGCCTCCAACACGCGCCAGCCGATCGCCGATCTCATGACCAAGGACAGGCTCATCACCGTCAAGGAAGGCGTCGATCGCGACGAGGCCAAGCGCCTCCTGCATCAGAACCGCATCGAGAAGCTGGTGGTGGTGGACGACGACTATCGCTGCATCGGCCTCATCACAGTAAAAGACATCGAGAAGGCACAGAAGTTTCCTGATGCCTGCAAGGACGAGCACGGGCGGCTGCGGGTGGCTGCGGCGACCAGCGTGGGCGAGGAAGGCTTTGAGCGGACCGAGCGGCTGATCGCCGCCGGATGCGACCTGATCGTCGTGGACACGGCGCACGGCCATTCCCAGCGCGTGCTGGAGATGGTGACGCGCATCAAGAGGCTGTCGAACCGCGTGCAGGTAGTAGCCGGCAACGTGGCTACGTCCGAAGGCACCAAGGCGCTGATCGATGCCGGCGCCGATGCCGTCAAAGTCGGCATCGGACCGGGCTCGATCTGCACCACGCGCATCGTTGCCGGGGTGGGCGTACCGCAACTGACGGCCATCATGGATGCGGCGGACGAGGCCCGTAAGCGCGACATCCCGGTGATCGCCGATGGCGGGATCAAGTACTCCGGCGACATCGTCAAGGCGATCGCGGCCGGCGCCGACTGCGCCATGGTGGGCTCGCTGCTGGCCGGCACGGATGAGAGCCCAGGCGAAACCTATCTGTATCAAGGGCGCACCTACAAAGCCTATCGCGGGATGGGCTCGGTGGGCGCCATGGCGCGCGGCAGCGCCGACCGCTACTTCCAACAGGAGGTCAAGGATCAGCTCAAGCTGGTGCCGGAGGGCATTGAGGGCCAGGTACCCTACAAGGGACCTGTCCAGGCGGTCCTGCATCAGCTCGTCGGCGGACTGAGGGCCGGCATGGGCTATCTCGGCGCCCGCGATCTCGCCGAGCTGAGGGCCAAGGCACGCTTCATCCGCATCTCGCCGGCGGCCGTACGCGAGAGCCATGCGCACGGCGTAGCGATCACGCGCGAGGCGCCCAACTATCCAAGCGGCATCTGATCGCACAATGCGGGCCCAGGAAGCGCCGTGACTCAAATCGCCATCGTCTATCCCCTGCTCGTCCAGGTGGCGCTCGCGCTCGGCCTCCTACTCTGGCTGGCGCGCCTGAGAACTGGAGCCCTGCAGAGCAAAGTCGTGCGCCCCGCCGACATCGCTCTCGGGCAGCCGAACTGGCCGCAAAAGCCCACACAGGTCGCCAACTGCTTTCGCAACCAGTTCGAGGCGCCGGTGCTGTTTTATGTGCTGGTGCTGCTCGTCCTGAACCTTCGCATGTCCGACATCGTGCTGGTGACGCTCGCCTGGATCTTCGTGCTGACCCGGCTCGCCCACGCCTACATCCACACCTCGAGCAACGTGATCCGCCTGCGGGGCGGCGTGTATGGCATCGGGGTGCTGGTCCTCCTCCTCATGTGGATCTGGTTGGCGATCCGGCTCCTGTCGGCGACGGTGTGAGCCCATGCGGCCCGGCCCGCGCATCAATTCAGCCATCGAGGTGCTGGACGACATCCTGAACCGGCACCGGCCTGCAGCCCAGGCGCTGGCGGACTGGGCCAAGGCCAGCCGCTTCGCGGGCTCGGGCGACCGTGCGGCGGTGGGCAATCTCGTCTACGACGCGTTGCGCCGGAAAAATTCCAACGCCGCGCAGATGGGAAGCGATGTGCCCCGCGCGTTGGTGCTAGGTGCTGCCGGCCGTGCGCTGGGGCTTTCCACCGAGGCGATCGTGGCGGCGGCGGACGGCTCGCCGCACGCGCCCGAGCCGCTCTCCGACGACGAGGTGGCGGGGCTTGCACGAGGCGTGCCCGAGGACGCGCCCGATTGGGCGCGAGGAGACTATCCGGAGTGGCTGGCGCCCTCGCTCACGCGCGCGTTCGGTGCATTAGCTGCCGAGGAAGGTGCGGCCCTGGCTTGGCGGGCGCCGGTCGATATCCGCGTCAACACGCTCAAGGCGACACGCGAGAAGGTGCTGAAGGCCCTGTCCTCGCTCAAGCCGGCGCCGACCCTCATGTCGCCAGTCGGGATCAGGCTGCCGGCGCCGGAAGGAGCGGGACGCCAGCCCAACGTCGAGGCCGAGCCTGCACACGGCAAGGGCTGGTACGAGGTTCAGGACGAGGGTTCGCAGCTTACTGCGCTGCTCGCCGGTGCGACGCGGCGCATGCAGGTGCTGGATATCTGTGCAGGCGCCGGCGGCAAGACGCTGGCGATGGCAGCCGCCATGGGCAACTCGGGCCAGATCTACGCCTACGACCGTGACAAGCTGCGCTTGCGACCGATCTTCGAGCGTCTGAAGCGCGCCGGGGTGCGCAACGCACAGGTGCTGAGCGCGGGAGACGAGACGGCGCTCGCCGCGCTCGGCGCGCGGTTCGATGTTGTTCTGGCCGATGCGCCCTGCACAGGCACGGGCGTGTGGCGGCGGCGACCCGACTCGAAGTGGCGCCTCAAGCCGCGCGACATCGCTGAGCGCCAGGCCGAGCAACGCGTGATCCTGGCGCTGGCGGCAACCCTGGTTAAGCCCGGGGGACGCCTCGTCTACGCCACCTGCTCGATACTTCCCGAGGAGGGCGCGGATCAGGTGACCGCCTTCCTCGCCGCGCACGCCGACTACGCCGCCGTCCCAACCGCCGCAGCTTGGATCAACGCTGGACTGGCGCCGCCGTCGCCCGCATCCGCCGACGGCCGCACCGATTCGCTGCTGCTGACCCCCGCGCGACACGGCACCGACGGGTTCTTCATCGCCGTCCTGCGTCGCGCCGAAGGCACGCCCGCAGGAATCGCCGAAGGCGTGCCCGTGTAACCGGCCGAAGGCGCCCCCACATGAGTCGCAGAAGGCGCGCCCATGTGAATCGCCGGAACCACGCCCGCGCAAGTCGCGTTGGGTCACTCAGTGCGCGACTCTTTTCGTGCACAACCCTAGTTTCGATGCGCGACCGCCACAGAACTGTCTCTTGCATTGTGCATAGGACCGACTAACTATCGCGCCTGATGAGACCAGAGGGGTCTCGTGGGTTGCGATCGCGCGAGCGGTCACGTCGGGGCTGAAGCTTCCTGCCAAGCGCGGCGGTATCTGGAGGAGGACGTTCGTCCATCATGGCAACAGCTTCGAAGACGAAGCGGCCTAGACGCGCACCAGCGCGCTCCTGCCTCGGGCCAGTCGCGGATCTCGAGTCGCATCTGCCGGCGGAATGGTGGCGCAAGCTCTTCAATGCGCTTTATGTGAAGACCGACGGCGATGTCGTCGAGAATGCCGAGAACACCCGCCGCGAGGTCGACTTCATCGTCTCGGCCGCGGCCATTCAGCCCCATAGCCATATCCTCGATCTGTGCTGCGGCCAGGGGCGCCACTGCCTCGAGCTCGCGCGCCGCGGCTTCAGGAACGTGACGGGCGTCGACCGCTCGCGCTATCTCGTGCGGCTCGCGCGCAAGCGCGCACAGAACGAAGCACTGAGCGTTGCCTTCAAGGAAGGCGACGCGCGCAATCCGCGGCTGCCGGAGACGAGCTTCGACTGCGTGGCCGTGATGGGCAACTCGTTCGGCTATTTCTCCAACAAGCAGGACGACGAGAAGGTCCTGAACGCAATCGGCAAGCTGCTGCGCCCCACGGGCCAACTCGTGCTCGACATCACCGACGGCGCGCACATGTCGGAGAATTTCGACCGGCGCTCGTGGGAATGGATCGACGAGCATCATTTCGTGTGCCGCGAGCGCTCGATCTCGGCCGACGGCGAGCGGCTGATCTCGCGCGAGGTGATCGTCAACGACGAGACGGGCGTGATCGCCGACCAGTTCTATGCCGAACGGCTGTATACGCGCGAAAGCATCGGCAAGCTGCTGGAGAAAACCGGCTTTCGCAACATCCGCCACCACGGCCACGCCGAGGCGGTATCGGACCGCGACCAGGACCTCGGCATGATGGCGCGGCGCATCCTGCTGACCGCCGATGCCCCGCAGCTGCCGGCGCGCAAGACCCGCGGCAGAGTACAAAAGATCGACGTCACGGTGGTGATGGGCGATCCGCGGCTGCCGGATGCGGTGAAACTCAACGGCACTTTCAATCCGGAGGACTTCGACACCGTCCGCAGGCTCAAGGACGCGCTGTCGGAGCTGCCCAACTACAAGTTCCGCTACCTCGACAACCACGCCACCTTGGAGCGCGATCTCTCGGAGCTGCGTACGGACCTGGTGCTGAACCTGTGCGACGAGGGCTACAACAACGATCCGTTCAAGGAGCTCCACGTCCCTGCCCTGCTCGACGTGCTTGGCATTCCCTATACGGGCGCGGGACCAGCGACGCTGGCCTCCTGCTACGACAAGGGACTGGTGCGGGCGGTGGCACAGAGCCTCGACGTGCCGGTGCCGCTGGAGACGTATGTGCGGCCAGGCGATCAGGGTGCGACGCTGCCGTCGGTATTCCCGGCACTGCTCAAGCCCAACTACGGCGACAGCTCGCAGGGCATCACCAAGGATGCCGTTGTCAACAACGAGAAGAGTTTGCTCGATTATCTGGAGCGGTTGCGCGCCGAGTTCCCGCGGCGTCCAATCCTCGTGCAGGAGTTCCTCACCGGTCCGGAGTACAGCGTCAGCCTCGTCGGAAATCCCGATCAGGGCCTGCGTGCGCTGGCGCTGCTGGAGGTGGACTACTCGCGCCTCGACCCCAACCTGCCGCGCATTCTCGGCTACGAATCGAAGTGGGAGCCGGACAGCGCCTACTGGACGCAGATCCGCTATCACGAGGCCAACCTGCCCGACCACGTGCAGGGACAGCTCATCGAGCACTCGGCGCGGCTGTTCGAGCGGCTCGGCTGCCGCGAGTACGCGCGCTTCGATTTCCGCGCCGACTCCAAGGGCGAGATCAAGCTGCTCGAGGTGAACCCGAACCCTGGCTGGTGCTGGGACGGCAAGCTCAACATCATGGCCGGATTCCAGGGCATGCGGTACACTGAGCTGCTGTCGCAGATCCTGGCCGCCGCCGAGGAGCGGCACGGCATCGTCGCCAAGCTGCAGGCGGCGCAGCCCGCCACCGGCAACGGTGTCGCGGCCAATGGCAACGGCAACGGCGTGCAGCCGCACGTCGCAGCGCAAACGGGGTGAGCGTCTGCGGTCCGGGCAGGTGGGGCGCTCAAATGAGTCACGGAGCCAGGCTCGCCTGCACCTTGATCGGCTTTGGCCTGATTGTTGCGGCCGCCACGCTCGGTAGCGGCGTCCGGGTTGGGAGTACGCTGGAGGTCCACTCCAGCAAAGACGATCACGCCAACCGAATTTACAACAGGTCCGTGCGGGTCTGCCGGCATCTGTACCTGACCGGAATTGTGGAGCGGCGCACCGACGAAAACGCCGAGCCATCAGCTTGCACCTTCTTCGCACCAGGCTGACGCATAACCCGGCACAGGGGGTGCTTGACCGGTCCCCGGCGCGATGGTCTATCCGCGGATGCGCATGCAATCGATTCCCGCAAGGCCCAGCACCGCCATGACGAGCAGCGGCCCCGATACCGTCCTCATCATCGACTTCGGCAGCCAGGTGACCCAGCTCATCGCGCGGCGCGTGCGCGAGCAGGGCGTCTACTCCGAGATCGTCCCCTTCAACCGTGCTGAAGAAGCGCTGGCGCGGCTCAAGCCCAAGGCCGTCATTCTCTCGGGAGGGCCAGCCTCCGTAACGGCGGACAGCTCGCCGCGCGCATCGCAGGCGATCTTCGATGCCGGCCTCCCCGTTCTCTCAATCTGCTACGGCCAGCAGGCGACGGCCGTTCAGCTCGGCGGCGAGGTCGAGGGCGGGCACGCGGCGGAGTTCGGCCGCGCCGATGTCGAGATCAAGGAGAGGAGCGCGCTGTTCGATGGCGTGTGGGACGTGGGCAAACGCTATCCCGTGTGGATGAGCCACGGCGACCGCGTTACGCGTCTGCCCACTGGATTCACAGTCAAGGCGACGAGCGAGAACGCACCGTTCGCGATCGCGACCGATGAGCGCCGGCGCATCTATACAACGATGTTTCATCCCGAGGTGGTGCACACGCCCGACGGCGCACGCCTGATCGGCAACTTCGTGCGCAAGATCGCGGGCCTGCCCGGCGACTGGAGCATGAAGCATTTCCGCGACGCGGAGATCGCGCGCATCCGCGCGCAGGTCGGCAAGGCTCGCGTTATTTGCGGCCTGTCGGGCGGCGTCGACAGCGCGGTGGCTGCGGTGCTGATCCACGAGGCCATCGGCGAGCAGCTCACCTGCATCTTCGTCGATCATGGCCTGCTCAGGCTGAATGAAGCGGCGGAGGTGGTGAAGCTCTTCCGAGAGCATTACAACATCCCGCTGATTCACGTAGATGCGAGCGACAAATTCCTCGGTGCGCTGGCGGGCGTCACGGACCCCGAGACCAAGCGCAAGACCATCGGCGCACTGTTCATCGACGTGTTCGAGGCGGAGGCCAAGAAGATCGGCGGCGCCGAGTTCCTGGCGCAAGGCACGCTCTACCCCGACGTGATCGAGAGCGTGTCCTTCACCGGCGGGCCGTCGGTGACGATCAAGTCACACCACAACGTCGGCGGGCTGCCCGCGCGCATGAACCTGAAGCTGGTGGAGCCGCTGCGCGAGCTGTTCAAGGACGAGGTGCGCGCGCTCGGCCGCGAGCTGGGGCTGCCCGCGGCGTTCATCGGCCGGCACCCGTTCCCGGGGCCGGGCCTTGCCATTCGCTGCCCCGGCGAGGTGACGCGCGAGAAGCTCGACATCCTGCGCCAGGCCGACGCGATCTACCTGGAGGAGATCCGCAAGGCCGGATTGTACGACCAGATCTGGCAGGCGTTCGCGGTGCTGCTTCCCGTTCGCACGGTGGGCGTGATGGGCGATGCGCGCACCTACGATCACGTGTGCGCGCTGCGCGCCGTGACCTCGACCGACGGCATGACGGCCGACTACTTCCCGTTTCCGCACGACGTGCTGGGCCGCATCGCCACTCGCATCGTCAATGAGGTGAAGGGCATCAACCGCGTCACGTACGACGTGACGAGCAAGCCGCCGGGGACGATCGAGTGGGAGTGATGCCTACAGCTCCAGCGCCCCCTGTGCCGATGGCGGCGGGCCGAGGCGGATGCCTTCCAGCTCCAGCATGCGGATCTTCGAGGTCGCGCCGCCCGGCGCTGAAAAGCCACCGACCTTGCCGCCGGCCGCCAAGACGCGGTGGCATGGGATGATCAGCGGCACCGGATTTTTCGCCATGGCTTGGCCGACGTCGCGCGCGGCTTCTGGACCGGCGCCCAATTCCTTCGCCACTGCGCCATACGTGGTGGTGCTGCCCCAGCCGACGCGCCGCACGGCCGCGTAAATGCGCTGGAAAAGCTCGTCCTGCGCGCCGAGGTCGAGGCGAAGATCGGAAAAATCCGTCCTCTCGCCCGCGAAGTATCGTTTGGCGGCGGCGATGGCGTCGCTCACGGCCAATGGAGGTGTGCCGGGCTCTGCGTCCGGCAGCTTGCGCCGCAGGTTGCGCTCGGTCGCCTCAGCGGTGCGCGCCGGCAACTGGAAGCGCGTGATGCCAGCGCCATTCCAGGCGATGCCGCAGAAGCCGCTCGCGGTCTCGAAGACGTGATAGTGGTGCGTTGCCTGGCTCATGGCAGGACTCCCGCGTTTCGATCACTCGTGAAGATCGTGCCGCGAACGCTAAAACTCAACCCGATTCCTGCGACCGAGTGGAGTGGGCTGACCCGTTTGTTGCGCACGGTTCCACCATCCCATCACGCAATCTTGGCGCCGCGATCAGCCAGAAGCTCGCGCAGCGCCGAGCGATGGCATCGGGCCTCGTCCTCGCAGTAGCAGCCGACCGAGAAATTCGCATCCCGCGACAGGGCGGCGAGAAGATCGAGGGCGCGGCTCGGCATCGGCTCCTTCATTTCAGCGCGGAAAGAGCGAAGGAAGGCGGCCCGCTCCTTGGGGGTCGCCGCCGCCCTCCCCTGCGACATGAGCTCGAGACTGGGCGCCAGCTCGGGATACCAGACGTCGAACCAGTTCTCGGCCGCATAGCGCTCCTTGCGAATGCCGCGCGGTGGACGCCGCACAGTGCCGATGCGTAGCCCTTCCTGCGGGTGCCGGGGCGTGCCGAGACGAACGATGCGCAGGGTCATGAAGCGGGCACCGGCAATCGAACAAACCGACGCCATGCTAGCACCTACCCGACGCGCGTTGAATGGGTGGTTCAGATTCCGTACCAACTGGCAGCAGCGCACGCCGGTGCTATGCTCGAGGATCAACGCAAAGCAGCAGGAGACATGATGGCGAAGGCCAAGTCCGTCACGATCTACGGCATCAAAAACTGCGACACCATGAAGAAGGCGCGGGCCTGGCTCGATGCGCATGGCGTCGCATATGCGTTCCACGACTACAAGGCGGCGGGGATAGAGCGCGGCGTGCTCGAGGGCTGGGCGCATGAAACCGGGTGGGACACGCTGCTCAACCGCGCGGGAACAACATTCCGCAAGCTGCCCGACAAAGACAAGGAAGGGATCACCGACAAGAAAGCCATCGCGCTGATGCTCGCCCAGCCGTCGCTGATCAAGCGGCCCGTGCTCGATGTCGGCGGCAAGCTGCTCGTGGGCTTCAGGCCGGAGCAGTACGAGAGCGTTCTCGGTGCAACCAAATAAGACGCGGGCACGGAGTGTCCCCTCACCGCCTCCGCATCAGGAGTATGAGCGGCAATGTCGTGGCGCAGGCGGCAGTAAAGAGGCCGAACGCGTTCAAATATCCGATCATGGCGGACTGGCGCGCGATCTCACGCGAGACGCGGGCAAGACCGCCGAGTGTTTCCATATCCCAGGCGCCGGTCGATTGCGGTGCGCCCATCACCTTGTTGAAGGGCGAGATGAACTCGACCATGCGGCCATAGTTGCCGGTGGTGGAGCGTACGATCTCGGCCACGCACACCGAGATGAAGAAGCTGGAGCCCAGATTGCGCAGCAGGTGGTAGACCGCCGTCGCCTCGGCCATGTCCTCGTTGGAGACGGTAGAAAAGGTGGTGGTGGTCAGCGGCACCCAGATGAAGCCGATGGCGAGGCCCTGCAGGGCGGCATTGGCCATCAGGTCGCGCGCGGTGACGTTGAGATCGATATGCATCAGCCACAGGCCGGCGCCCAGCAGCATGCCGAAGCCGACCGACATGGTGAAGCGCGGCTCCATGCGGGCGGCGATGCCGGCGAGCAGGAAGCCGAGGCCGCCGCCAACGCCGCGCGCCGCCACGACCATGCCGACGAGCGAGTCCGGATAACCGGCATAGGTCGTGAGCAGGGGCGGCAGCAGCACCATGGGCGTGAAATTGAGCATGCCGTAGATGGTCACCAGCAGCAGGCCGATGGAATAGTTGCGATTGAGCAGCAGCCGCGGATTGAGGAAAGGCTTGTCCACCGTCAGGCAGTGCACGGCGAACACCCAGAAGGCCAGGACAGCAATGATGATCTCGACGATGATCTCGTTCGACTCGAGCCAGTCCAGCCGCTGACCGCGCGACAGCACGAGCTGCATGGCGGCGAGCGCCGTCGACAGCGCCAGGAAACCGACCCAGTCGAGGCTGATGCGATTGCGGGGCGCGTCCGGCAGAAGCGACAGACGCAGGCCGGCAACGGAAAGCACTCCGACGGGCACAAGACAGTAGAACGCCCAGCGCCAGGTGTAGAGCTCGGCCATGAGGCCGCCGAGGCTCGGACCGATGACCGGACCGATGACCACGCCGATGCCATAGAAGGACAGGACGAACCCGTGCCGCGACTTGGGAAACGACTCCAGAAGAATCGACTGGGCGAGCGGAGTGGTCGGCGCGCCGAAGGCACCTTGCGCGATGCGCCAGAAAATGAGCGCCTCCAGGCTGTCGGCAATCGCACACATGAAGGTGGCGAGCGTGAAGCCCGCCATGCACCAGACCATGGTGCCGCGCTGACCGAAACGCGCAGCCAGCCAGCCGGTCATCGGAGTGACGATGGCGGTGGCCAGGATGTTGAAGGTCATCGACCAGGCGATCTCGTCGGGGGTCGCGGAGAAAGACCCCTGCATCTGCGGCAAGATGGTCGAGACGACGAGCAGCGTTGTGCCGTAGAGCGTCGTGGCCAGGATGACACTGACGAGAATGGACGCGCGGCGGAGCGGGCTCAGGCCGGCGCCGGAGGTCCCAGTCCTGTCAATATCCGCGGTGCCGCTCGACGATTGGGAGGCCATGCTTTCGCTGCTGGCTCGATAACGTAGTCATGGTTTCCAGCAGTCGAACGCGGCGGTCAAGTGCTCGAAAGTATGGGCAGACGTGCGTGGCCGTGAGCAGAGACCGCTATGGCATCTGGCGCAGGCGGGCGAGGACTTTGAGGCCGGCGTAGCCGTCGGCAGGGTTGATTCCAACCTTGCGCTGGAAGTCGCGCACGGCAACCATGGTGTCGCGGCCGACGCGGCCATCGGCGCCACCCGTGTTGAAGCCTTGGGCGGTGAGCCGGCGCTGGATCTCCTGCAATTCGGCCAGCGTCGGTGCGCGTTCGCCGCCGGGAAATTGCTGCACGAACGGCCCATCGCCGCGAATGCGATCGCCGAGATGGACGATGGCCAGCGCGTAAGCGGCGGCCGGATTGTAGGACTTCACGGCATCGAAGTTGCGGGTGACGAGCAGCATCGGACCGCCGGGGGCGGGTTGCCACAGCCGCGCCTGCTCATGCGAGCGCGTGAATGCCTTGCCATCGGCGCGTGTGAGCCCGAGCTTGGCCCAGGCTGCCATCGTGCGTGCGCCAGCGGCCCGCGCATTCCTTCCCGCCGGCATGCGCACCTCGCACCCCCAGCTCTCGCCGCGGCGATACTTGCCTCGCTCGACGAGATAGCGCGCTGTGCCGGCGAGCGCATCGTCGGGTGGACCGAATGGCCAGATGCGGCCGTCGCGGTTGAAGTCGACGCCCATGTTGAGCCATACCTCAGGCATCCACTGCGTGTGGCCCATGGCGCCAGCCCACGAGCCGATCATCTCGTCCGGCTTGGCCCAGCCGCGCTCGACAATGATTAGGGCGTTGAGAAGCTCCTGCTGCCAGTAGCCGCGCCGGCGCGGCTCGCCCCAGGCCAGCGCGGCGAGCGCCGGCAGCACTGGCCGCATGTGCTTGGGATTCTCGACGACGTCACCGAACGCCGACTCCATGCCCCACAAGCCGAGCATGACATAGCGGTCAACGCCGTAAGTGCTCTCGATACGTTCGAGCAGAGGTGCATACTGGCGCGCCCGCTCCTTGCCGGTGGCGATGCGCCAATCGGAGACGCGGCGGTTCAGGTATTGCCACACAGCCTCGCGAAACTCGGGCTGCGCGCGGTCGAGGGCGTAAACGGATGTATCCGGCTTGATCGCGCCCATGACGCGATCGTAGGTCGCCTCCGAGATGCCACGAGCCCGGGCGCGGGCGCGGAAGGCCTGCGACCAGTCGGCGAAGCTGGTGGCCGCAGTCTGGGCAAGCGGCGATCGGCCGTTGGCGAAGGCCAGGGCGGCGCCCAAACCCGCGGTCAGGACAAATCGGCGTGTGATCGCATCGGTCATGCGCCAGCCTTCGCGTTGGCTCCTGCCGTTTGCGGTAACGGCGCAAGCATCGTCAGCCAGCGGCCGGGCCAGACGTAAGCGCGCTTGAACTGCCGCGTCATGTGGCTTTGATCGGCAAAACCGCTCGCGACGGCCGCCTCTGCCAGCGATGCGCCGGCGATGAGACGCCGCCTTGCGCGATCGAGACGGCGCATCGTCAAGTACCGATAGGGGCTCGTGCCGTAACAGGCCCGAAACTGTCGCGCCAACGCATAACGGTTGAGCCCCGTGACCGTCTCGAGCTCGTGCGAGCCAATCGAGCGCCCTGCGTGCACCCCCAGGTAGTCGCGCGCTGCTGCGACGGCGCGACGATGCGGGGAGTGATCTCTGGCGGCCGGCATGGAACGATCGAGCGCACAGAGCGCCTCGGCAAGACCAACGATGAACTGATCGCGTGCCAGATCCTCGAGCGGACATTCCAAGCCCTCGAGCGCGAACACAAGAACGCTGCGCAGCCGTGTGCTGTCGAGGACGGCCTCACCCACGAACGGCAGTGCACCGCGAGCGCTGCCAATTGCTGCTTGAATGAGAGCCGGCTCGATATAGGCCATGCGGTAGCGGAAACCGGCGTCCGATCCAGCCCGCCCATCATGCATCTCGTCGGGGTGCAGCACGACGACCTGCCCGCGCAGGCTGCGAAGGGTAGCGCCGCGATACTCGAACTCCTGAATACCTGCCAGGGTCAGTCCAACGGCATAGACGTCGTGCCGGTGCGGATCATAGCCGTGCGCAGCGAAGCTGGCTTCCAGGCGCTCCAGCCCAGGTTGCAGCGGCGCCAAGCTGATCCAGTCGCGCACTCCGGCCCCGCACGATCGTTCAAGACCGGCCGGGCCATCCTGATGCACCAATCGACGCATCGCGCATGCATAGCAGAACAAGTGCCGCCCTGCCCGCGGAGGATTGTCCCATGAAAGACCTGCCTGGTTTCCTGCTGGCAGGCATTGCCCTGACCGGCAGCCCTGGCCCGGCTACACTCGGTCTGGCCGCGGCTGGTGCGGCATTCGGCATCCGCCGCAGTCTTGGCCTATTCGGCGGAATCCTGATCGGCGTGATGATTGTGATGATGGTGACGGCCAGCGGCTTGACAGGACTCCTCCTGGCGCAGCCGGGCCTGGGTCCTCTCGTCAGCCTGCTTGCCGTCGGATACATGCTGTATCTGGCCTATCGCATCGCCACAGCACCGCTGGCGGGCGTCAACGGGCAACAAACGAGCCCACCGGGATTCGTGCCTGGCCTGTTCCTCGGCTTCGGCAATCCGAAGGCCTATGCGGCCATGGCCGCGCTCTACTCCGGGTTCGTCCTGGTGGAAGACCATGCGCTTGCCGATGCGGCAGCAAAGACCGCAACGCTCGTGGTAATTATGCTCGCCGTCGACTGGGCGTGGCTGCTGATCGGCTCGGCCCTGACCCGTGCCTTGCGCGATCCGATCATGGGCCGCATCATCAACGTGACGTTCGCTGTGTTGCTCGTCGTCTCGGTTGCGCTAGCGTTCGCGATGTAGAGCAAGATCTGATCAAACGAAGCCCTGTCAGACTTCTCTCTCTGGTTCGTGCATGACCCGTATCAAGCGTGGACTTCGCGCTGTAAACTACCTGCGCCATATGCAGAATTTTTTTTGGGGACACCATGCGCGGCAGTTGTCTTTGTGGAGAGGTGGTGTTTCAGATCAGCGGTGCTCTTCCCCAGATCTATCAGTGCCACTGCTCGCTTTGCCGAAAACAAGGAGGCTCTTCCTCCAATTCAGCAATCATAATACAGGCTCAGAATTTTCGGTGGGTTGCTGGACAACAGCAGATCTCGTCCTACGAGAGATCAACGGGCTTTCGTTCCGACTTTTGTTCGCGATGCGGTTCTCCGGTGCCGAACGTTCTCAGAGCTACCGCGTACTATTGGGTTCCTGTAGGTCTACTCGATGGGGAGCCGCACCTCGAGATTGGAGCGCATCTGTTTGTCGGCTCCAAGGCTTCCTGGGACAATATTACTTCCGAAAGCCTGCAGTTTGAAACTATGCCTGAGCTATCCGAGTTGATGGAACTCCTGCACTCCGGAAGCTGAGGAAGCCTTCTCTCGCTAGAATCTTGCCAAGTCGGTCGATCGCGCTCTGGTGTCCTGATCGTGAAATTCGCCTCATTGTGCGGCGGGCTCGGCACGAATTTCGCGATCTGAGGGACACTAGCGCCCGATCAGCTTCAGCCATTCGTCCCCGGTCAGGACTTCGACGCCCAACTCGCGCGCCTTGGTGAGCTTTGAACCGGCATCGGCGCCGGCAATGACGTAGTCGGTTTTCTTGGAGACGGAGCCCGCCACCTTGGCGCCAAGCCGCTCGGCCTGGGCCTTGGCCTCGCTGCGCGTCACCTGCTCCAGCGTACCGGTGAAGACGACGGTCTTGCCGGTCACCGCCGAATTCACCGTGCTCGGGCGCACATAAGGCTCGACCATGATCTCGGCCAGCAGATCATTCACGGCTTTCACATTATGCGGCTCGCCGAAGAAGTCCACGAGCGCATCAACTACGGTCTCGCCAATACCCTCGATGTTGTCGATGTCGCGATAGGCGTCGCTGTCGCGGCCGCCCTTCACTGCCGCCTGCACCGCTGCCATGAACTCCTCGGCGCTGCCCAACGCACGGGCC
>Ga0247829_10000441_pt1 | contig 15630 bp, 12 predicted proteins | sample 12C_Control_Day4_FD_207765 | JGI IMG/M metagenome (GOLD analysis project Ga0247829, IMG submission 207765) | Soil microbial communities from agricultural site in Penn Yan, New York, United States - 12C_Control_Day4 | ecosystem: Environmental > Terrestrial > Soil > Agricultural land | place... | reverse complement strand
TCGCGCTGCCGGCCGAAAAAATGGAATGAAGCCCCGCCGGGCGGGCGGGCTCCGGCCGCTAGAACCGCGAGAACAGCTGCGTGAAGCCGTAGAGCTTGTCGTCGATGCCGTTCATGCGGCAGGCGTGCCAGTAGGTGGCGACGTTGACGCTGATCACGGGCTTGTCGAGCCAGCGCTCGGCCTCGTCGGCAAGGCGCGCCATCGGCAGGTTGGCGCCGAACCGCACGATCGCCTCGATGTCGGGCCCGTCGACCGACCTGATGGCTTCGATCATGTCGCGGGCGGTGAGGATCGAGTAGGAGGCCGGGCTCTTGCCGCGCATGTGGTTGAAGCGCACGATCTCGTAGCCGTGGGGGCCGAGCACGCCGCGCATGCGCGGCTCGATGGAGGGATAGTAGGGCTCCATGACCGCGATCTTCTTCTTGACGCCGTGGCGCTTGAGGCCCTCGAGCACGGCGTCGGAGGCGAGCGCGACGGGGATGTCGAAGCCCGCCACCGCGCGCACGCGGCGCTTGAGATCGTCGCACCATTGCTGATTGCCGCCCCAGACCGATAGCGCCGATATCCCGAGGATGAAGGCGTTGGGCTTGCAGTCCATCACCCGGGAGACGGCGTCCTCGAGCGACTTGTCAATGCGCTCGAGCATGACGTCGAAGTCGTCGTTGTTGCGGATCGGGGTCTCGGGGATCACCATCCGTGCGAGGTGGTTGGTGACGCCGGGCGGGCGCATGTCGTCGTACTCGGGCTGCACCACCGTGTTGGTCGAGGGGGTGGTGACGCCGAAGGCCAGGCGCCAGGCCAGATAGTCGCGCATGGTTACTTGCTCCCCGGCCGCTCATCTCGAGTTGCGGCTCTATGTTGCAGGCTAGCAGCGCGCGGGCCCCTATCCCAGGCCGGGGGACGCCTGGCGACGTCGCATCTGCTACGCGGCGGCAGCACAGCTTTTGGCGGCACCGAAGGTGGACCGCGGCAGCGGCTGCATGCCATAATGTTCGATGAAGCATCGGGCCGACTTGCCGCGGGAGGCAGGCCGGCCCGAGCTATACAAACGGCCGGAGGAAACAAGATGGTACGTGGAGCGGGCAGGTTCGGCGCGTTCGCCGCAGCGCTTGTCGTAATGGGCTTTGCGGGCGGCGCCGGCGCGCAGCAGACAGTCAAGATCGGGGCCATCTATCCGCTCAGCGGCAACGCCGCCAGCGCCGGCAATTTCTCCAAGGCCGCCATGGAGCTTGCCGTCGATCTCATCAACAATGGCAACCCCAACCTGAAGGACCTGCCGCTTGCGGACGGCAAGGGCCTCCCCGGGCTCAAGGGCGCCAAGGTCGAGATCGTGTTCGCCGATAACCAGGGCACGCCGGCAGCAGGCCAGAACCAGGCGCTGCGCCTCATCACGGAGGAGAAGGTGGTGGCGCTGATCGGCGCCTACCAGTCGGGCATCACGGTCACCGCCAGCGCCATGGCCGAGCGCCACGGCATCCCCTTCCTGACGCCGGAATCGGTGGCCTCGAACCTGACCGAGCGCGGCTTCAAGTGGTTCTTCCGCGCCACGCCGGTGGCCGGCGACTTCGCGCGCGCCTATTCGGCGTTCCTCAAGGAGCAGGGCAAGGCCGGCCAGAAGATCGGCTCGATCGCCATCGTCAACGAGAACACCGAGTACGGCAACTCGGTCGCCAGCGTCATCAAGGAGGTGTTCGCCAAGGACGGCCTCAACGTCTCGCAGGTGATCCCCTACTCGGCCAACACCACCGACGTGCAGCCGCAGGTGCTGCAGCTCAAGGAGAAGAACCCCGACGTCCTGATCTTCATCTCCTACACGTCGGATGCGATCCTCTACGCCAAGACCATGAAGGACCTGAATTGGAAGCCATCCATTATGATCGCTGACAACGCCGGCTTCAACGATCCCTCGTTCGTGTCGACCTCGGGCGCGCTGGTCGAGGGCCTCGTCAACCGCTCCTCGTTCGCGGTCGGCAAGCCGGGCTCCATCAGCGCCGTCATCAATGAGCTCTACAAGAAGAAGACCGGCAACGATCTCGACGATCCCTCCGCGCGCGCCATGCAGGGCCTGCTGATCGTCGCCGAGGCCATCAATCGCGCAGGCTCCACGGAGGCTGCCAAGATCCAGGCCGCGCTCAAGGCCACCGATCTCAAGGCCACCCAGGTCGTCACCGGCTACAACGGCGTGAAGTTCGACGAGAAGGGCCAGAACGTCCTGGCCTCGAGCCTCATCACGCAGATGCAGGGCGGCAAGTACGTGCCCGTGTGGCCGAAGGACAAGGCCGCGGGTGAGCTGAAGCTCCCCTACAAGGGCTGGTAGCCCATCGGACGGCAACGCGGCCCGGGACCCACTTCCGGGCCGCGTCCTTGTGATGCACACCTTCGATCCCTGATGTCCTCGATCCTCCTGCAAGTCATCGTCAGCGGCCTGCTCATCGGCGCCGTCTACGCCCTGTTCTCGTCGGGTCTCACGCTGATCTGGGGCATGATGAACGTCATCAACTTCGCCCATGGCGACTTCGTCATGCTGGCGATGTACACGGCGTTCATGGTGTGGACCGTATTCGGCGGCGGGCCGGCAGCCGCGGTGCCGATTGCGGCTCTGATCCTCGCCACCGTCGGCGTGCTCAGCTACTTCCTGCTCGTGCGCCACGTCATGAAGGGTCCGATGCTCGCGCAGATCCTCGGCACCTTCGGGCTGGCGCTGCTGCTGCGCTACTCGGCGTTCTGGTACTTCGGCGCCAACTTCAAGACGCTGCCCGACAACATCCTGGGCCCCCCCTTCGTGTTCGGCGACATCCGCATCGATGCCCCGCGGCTGCTGGCGGGCACGGTGGGCCTGCTGGTGACCCTGGCGCTGCACCTGATCCTGACGCGCACGGCGCTGGGGAGCCGCATGCTCGCCGTCTCGGAGGACGCGACCGCCGCGCAGCTGATGGGCATACGGCCGGAGCGCATGCAGGCGGTCGCCTGGGCGCTCGCGGCGGGCTCGACCGGGATCGCCGGGGCGCTGATCGCGACCTTCTTCTACACCTCGCCGACGGTGGGCGAGACGCTCGCCATCGTCGCCTTCGTCACGGTGGCGTTCGGCGGCTTCGGCAGCGTGCCGGGCGCCCTCGTCGCCGGCCTGCTGATCGGCGTGATCGAAGGGCTCTCGGCCTACCTGATCGGGCCCGTCTACAAGGACGTGATCGTCTACACGCTGTTCGTGCTGGTGCTGTGGACCAGGCCGCAGGGTCTGATGGGCAAGATGTGATGCGGCGATACCTGATCCCCGGCGCGCTCGGCGCCCTCGCGCTCGCCTATCCGCTGCTGACGATGGCCTCGCCCGTCTACCAGCGGCTCGGCGCCCTCGTGCTGCTCGGCGCCATCGGTGCGTCGGCCTGGAATCTGATCGGCGGCTACGCCGGCCAGGTCTCCGTGGGACATGCCGTGTTCTTCGGCGCCGGCGCCTATGCCGCCATCGGCCTCTATACCCATTTCGGCCTGCCGCCGATCGCGGGGGCTCCCCTCGGTGCCGCCGTCGCGGTGCTGATCGCCGCGGTGATCGGCGTGCCGACGCTCCGGCTCTCCGGCCACTACTTCTCGATGGCGACGATCGCGGTGGCCGAGCTCGTGCGCGTGCTCGTCACCAACTGGGAGTGGGTGGGGGCCGCGCAGGGCATATCGGGACCGGCCGTGCCGCGCACCGTGCTCGACCTCTCGTTCACGTCGGCGATGCCCTACTACTACATCTTCCTCGCTGTGCTCTCGGCCATCCTCTACCTCACGTGGCGCATCGAAAAGAGCCGCATGGGCTTCTACCTGCGCGCCATCAAGGACTCCGAGCGCGCAGCGCGCTCGCTCGGCGTCGCAGCCGGACGCTACAAGCTCTACGCCTACATGCTGAGCGCCGGGCTGACCGCGGTCGCGGGCTCGCTCTATGCCATCATGTTCGGCTTCGTGGACCCCGAGTCGGGCTGCGGCATCCTGATCTCGGTGAAAATGCTGATCATGGCGGCGCTCGGCGGCGCGGGCCTGCTGTTCGGGCCGCTGGTCGGCGCGCTGATCCTGGTGCCGCTCGAGGAGATCTCCAACAGCCTGCTCGGCGGCAGGGGCGCTGGCCTCACGTTCGTCGTCTACGGCGCCATCATCGTCATCATCGCCCGCTTCCTGCCGAGCGGCATCCTCGCGCTCTTCCTGTCGCGGCGCCAGCTGCAACCCAAGCCCTCCGCGGCCGCGAAGCCCGCAGCAGCCGAGCCCAGCCATGCTGCTTGACGCCAAGAATGTCACCAAGGCCTTCGGCGCGTTCAAGGCGGTAGACGACGCCTCGGTCGGGGTCGAGCGGGGCGAGGTGCTCGGCCTGATCGGTCCCAACGGTGCGGGCAAGTCGACGTTCTTCAACTGCCTGACCGGCGACCTGATGCCGACGTCGGGGACGGTGACGTTCGAGGGGCGCGACGTCACCAGCATGACACCGGAGAGGCGCGCCAGGCTCGGCATCGCCCGCACGTTCCAGGTGCCGCTGACGTTCGAGTCCATGTCGGTCGTCGACAACGTCATGATCGGCGCATTCCTGCGCCACCACTCTGCCGCCGACGCCCGCGACAAGGCCCGCCAGGTCATCGACTACGTGGGCTTGAGCGCCGTCGCCGACGCACCGGCCAAGAGCCTCGGCACGCCCGGCCGCAAGCGGCTCGAGATCGCCAGGGCGCTCGCCTCCGAGCCCAAGGTGCTGCTGCTCGACGAGGCGATGGCGGGCCTCACCCCCACCGAGATCCGCAGGGCCATCGACCTCGTGCGCCAGATCCACGCCTCCGGCACCACGCTCGTGATCGTCGAGCACATCATGGAGGTGATCATCTCGCTCGCCTCGCGCGTGGTGGTGTTCCACCAGGGCCGCGAGATCGCCCGCGGCAGCCCGCGCGAGGTCACGAGCAACGAGCGTGTCATCGAGGCCTACCTCGGCAAGCGCCATGCGCAGAAGCTGAGCGGGAGGCAAGCGTGACGGCGCCGCTGCTGGAGGTGGAGAAGCTCGAGGTGCGCTACGGCGACCTGATCGGCGTCGCCGACGTGTCGCTTGCCGTGCCCCAAGGGGGGATCGTCGCGCTGCTCGGCTCCAACGGCGCGGGCAAGACGTCCACGCTCAACGCCATTGCCGGCCTGGTGCCGGCGAGCGCCGGCAGCATCCGGCTCGACGGCCGCGACATCGCGCGCCAGCCGGCCTATGCCATCGTGCGCAAGGGCCTGGCGCTGTCGCCCGAGGGCTGGCGCTTGTTCGTGCAGCAGAGCGTGGAGAACAACCTGCTGCTGGGCGCCACGCCGCTGGCGGATCGCTCGAAGGTTGGCGAGATGCTGGAGCGCGTCTATGCACTGTTTCCGCGGCTCGCCGAGCGGCGCAAGCAGCGCGCCGGGACCATGTCGGGCGGCGAGCGGCAGATGCTGGCGGTGGGCCGCGCGCTGATGAGCGAGCCCAAGCTGCTGCTGCTCGACGAGCCGAGCCTGGGGCTGGCGCCGGCCGTGATCGAGACCATGTACGAGACCTTCCAGCGCCTGCACAAGGCGGGGCTCACGCTGCTGATCGCGGAGCAGTCGGTGGACCTGGCGCTGGAGGTCGCGAGCTACGCCTACGTGCTGCAGGTGGGACGCAGCGTGCTGTCGGGGACGAGCGCGGAGCTGCTCAACAACCCGGATGTGCAGCGCATCTACCTGGGTGTGGGCTGAGGAGCACGGAACGGCGCGGCACCGGTAACGCCGGGAACAGTCGTATCGGCGCGACGGCTGTAGGTTGCGCGCATGCTCATCCTCCACGACCCCCTCCCCGGCTCCCGCACAATCGCAAAGCACGCTCACTGGCAACCCGCCGTGCGCGAGCTGGCCCCCCACGAGATCGGCCGCTTTGAGCTGCACCTGCTGCGGCTCGATGCCCGCTCCCGGCGACTGCGCTTCTCCAGCCCCGTGCCGGACGACTACATCGGCACCTACGTGCGCGGCATCGGTGGCACGCGGTCCGTGATCCTCGGTTGCTTCATCAACGGCTGGCTGCGCGGCGCGGCGGAGCTCAGATCGCAAGAGGCTGACTGGGGCGCGGAGGCCGAGATCGCCTTCTCGGTGGAGCGCGCGTGGCAGGGGCGCGGCATCGGCGGCGCCCTGATGGAGGCCGTCATGGCGGCCGCGAAGGCGCGCGGCGTCGAGCGCCTGAGCTTGAGCTACCACAGCGTCAATCACCGCATGAGCGCGCTCGCGCGCAAGGTTGCCGGCAGCATCGACATGATCGACGACGAGTGCGTCGCCAACGTCAACGTGCCCGCGGATGGCGAGGCGGTGGTCGCGTGATCCTTGCCGTCCGCCTCTGAGAGAACCTAATGCGGAGGCGGTCTTTCGGGGGTCCGCTGAGGATCAACCCCTGCCCTTCCGCGCGTTGGCAACATCCAAGCGCGGCCGTCTTCATTGCTATTCCGCCATCGCAGATGGGGCATCCACAGGACGAAGACGTCGGCCCTCCGCAGACGCCCGCAGTGCGGGAGGCCGACGTCCCAAAAGCAAAGCCCGGAGTTCACAGGGCTCTGCAAACCCTAGTGGCGGTGACAGACCCGGTGGAGATGTCCGTGGCAATGACCCTTGTGCCACCGCCCGTGGCATACAACGCGGCAGTGGCGGTGATGACGATGTCGGTGCCCCACCTGCTGAACAACGCCTAGATTGTCGAGCGAGAGGCGAGCGGGGTTCGCAGGAGCGGCTTGCGCGGGAACGGCGAAGCCGAGTGCGAGGACGCCGCCAACCATCGACAGCATGTATCGCTTCATTTTATGTCTCCTTGGGTTTCTAAGGCGTCGATCGACCGGTCAACGCATCCGACGCCAACAGGTTGCGTCATGGATTGTCGCGAGCATGACAGCACGAGCCTGAACCGCGACCGCAGAAGCTATTCACCTGACCTTCACCTGAGAGACACGTTCGTGCCCTATCGGAGACACCGAAGCGCCGAACAATTGCTGCTCGCCGGGTTCGATTCAACAAGGTCATCATCCCAGACGTGTACCTTGCACAGCCGAAGTCAGATGGTGCGCCGCAACGGGCGTTCTCGCCGTCACAAACCCGCGTTATGCCGGCGGAGGCCGGCACCCAAGTCGCCTCACAGCAGGTCTCCCGAGACGTGCATGGGTCCCGTGCCGTCGGCGCCGCCAGCGCGGCGCCTGCACGGGATGGCGTCCACATCAACCGACTACTGACTTGGCGTAGTGCCGGCGGGCGAACGCCTGGGTGATCTTGCCGTCGGCGATGTCCTCGGCGATCAGCGCTGGGTCGCGGGCGGAGGGATCGCCGAAGCCGCCGCCGCCGGCCTGCTCGTGCACGATTAGCGCACCGTGGGGAACGGTCATCGTCACCTTGCCGGGCAGGGGACGGGTCTCGCCCGCGACCTCGATGGAGTTGCGCGAGGTGCCGCCGGGCTCGCCGCCGTCGAGGCCGTAGGGGCGGAACGCCACGCGGTCGGTGCGCAGCTGGAGCAGTGCCTCGGGCGCCAGGATGCGATAGCTGCGCTTGAGCCCCACGCCGCCTCGCCATTTGCCGGCGCCGCAGGTGTCGGGAACGAAGGCGTACTCCTCCACGCGCACGGGGTGCTCCGCCTCCATCACCTCGACCGGCATGTTGGAGAGGTTCTGCGAGGCGTTGGTGACGGCCTCGAGCCCGTCCTTGTCGGGGCGACCGCCCCAGGCGCCGCAGATCATGTCGACGATGATGAAGGGTTTGCGGTTGGGCCTGAGCCCGCTGATGCAGATGACGCTGTTGCCCCCTTCGCCGGCCGCCGGCACGCGCTCGGGAACGACCTTGGAGAGCGCGCCCAGCACGGTGTCGAACACGCGGTAGCCCGTGAGCGCGCGCGCCGCGCAGGGGGCGGGCATGACAGGGTTGAGCACGGAGGCCTCGGGCACCTTGACCTCGATGCAGCGGAACACGCCGACGTTGCTGGGGATGTCGCGGGAAAGGACGCAGCGTACGCTCAAGTAGGTGAGCGAGTGCGTGAAGCTGAGCGTGGAATTGAGGGCACCCTTCACCTGCGGGGACGAGTCCGTGTAGTCGACGAACAACGTGCCGTCCTCGCGCACGGTGATGGCGACCTTGATGGGGATCGGCGTGTCGGAGAAGCCATCGCTGTCGATGTGGTCGGTGAACTCGTAGCGGCCCTTGGGCCAGAGCTTGATCTCGGCCTTGGTCACGCGCTCGGCGTAGTCGAGAAGCTCGAACATGTAGGCCTCGACCTCGTCGGCGCCGTAGCGGGCGAAGAGCTTCTCGAGACCGCGCTTGCCGACCTGGGCGGCGGCGTACTGGGCGGAGAGGTCGCCCCAGACGCGGTCGGGCACGCGCACGTTGATCTTGATGAGGGTCTCGAGCGTCTCGTTGAGCGTGCCGCGGTCGTAGAGCTTGAGCGGGGGGATGCGCAGGCCTTCCTGGTAGATCTCGGTGGAGTCCGACGCATTGGAGCCCGGCACGCGGCCGCCAACGTCGGTGTGGTGGCAGATGACGACGGCGAAGGCGCGTCGCTTGCCCTCGTAGAACAGCGGCATGAACATGAAGATGTCGGGCAGGTGCATGCCCCCGTGGTAGGGGTCGTTCATGATGACGATATCGCCCTCGGCGAGGCCATCGCCGAACTTGGCGAGCACGGCGGCCATGGCCTCGGGGATGGCGCCCAGGTGCTGGGCGATGGTCTTGGCCTGTGCCACCATCTGCCCGTCGCCGGCGCACAGCGCGGCGGAGAAGTCCATCACGTCCTTGACGATCTCTGAGCGGGCGATGCGCACGACCGTGTAGGCCATGTCGTCGGCGATGGAGTCGAGCCCGCTCTTGATGACGGCGAAAGTGATGGGGTCGATGTTCATTGCTTGGTCCGGAGTTGTGGGGTCAGACCCTAGGAGCGCGAGCTGGCCTTGGTTCCCGCAGGTGCTGAAGGGTCTGACCCCAAATCCACGACGATATTGCCCATGGGGTCTTGCGAGACGGTGGCGTCGGGGGGCACGACGATGGTGGCGTCGAACTCCTCGATGACCAGGGGACCGCGGCGGGGCGTGGCGGAGACGGCGGAGCGCGCCACCACCTCGGCTTCGATGCCGGCGGCGCCGCGGGCGAAGGAGATACGCCGCGAGCGGGCGGCCTTTGCTCCCGGCCGGGCCTCGATCTTCATGTGCGCAAAGTCGAGACGCTCCTTGCGCAGGCCGCGGCCGATGAGGCGCAGCTTGACGAGCTCGATGGCGCTCTCGTCGCGGTAGCCGTAGGTCTTGAGGTACTCGGCGACGAAGCGCGCCGCCATCTGGGAGAGGTCGAGCGCATCGAGCGGCACCGTGAGCTCGCTCGCCTGGCCCTCGTGGCGCAAGTCCGCCTCCCAGGCCAGTTGCACGCGCGCGCCCTGGAAGCCGTCGGCGGCGAGGCGGCGCTCGACGTCGGCGGCGAGTCCGGCGCCGATCTTCTCCAGCTCGGCTGTAGTCAGCTGGTCGAGGTGGCGCGTCACGGTGGTGAGCGCGATCTGCTCGAGGTCGGAGGCCAGCATGCCCACCGCGCTGAACACGCCGGCGAGCGGCGGCACCACGACGCGGCCGATGCCGAGGTCGCGCGCAACGTCGGGAGCGTGGATGGCGCCGTTGCCGCCGATGGCGACAAGGGTGAGGTCGCGGGGGTCGCGGCCGCGCTCGACCGTGACGGCGCGGATGGCACGCGACATGGCGGCGTTCGCCACCGCGCGGATGCCGTGCGCGGCCTCCTCCAGCGACAGGCCGAGTGGCTTGCCCACGTATGTCTCGATCGCCTTCTCGCTGAGCCTGCGATCTATGGCGAGGCGGCCGCCGGCCAGCGCGCTGGGGTTGATGAAGCCGAGCACGACGTTGGCGTCGGTGACGGTGGGGCGCTCGTTGCCGAGGCCGTAGCAGGCGGGGCCGGGAACGGCGCCGGCCGACTCCGGCCCCACGCGCAGCAGTCCGCCCTGGTCGATGCCGGCAAGCGAGCCGCCGCCGGCGCCGACCTCGGCGATATCGATGGCGGGGACCTTGAGCATGTAGCCGCCGGCCTTGACGAAGCGGCTCGAGGTGGAGATGCCGTCGCGGAACTCGTATTCGGAGGTCATGCTGGGACGGCCGTCCTCGACGATGACGGCCTTGGCAGTGGTGCCGCCCATGTCGAAGACGATGAGATCGCTTTCCTTGCGGGCAGCACCCAGGCGCGTTGCGCCGATCACGCCGCCGGCAGGGCCCGATGCCACCACGAACACCGGCTTTTCGCCGGCGCTGGAGGCCGCGAGCATGCCGCCGTTGGAGGTGATGACGCGGATCGGCGCCTTGATGCCGATGGAGGCGAGCCCGCTTTCCAGGCTTTGGAGATAGGTGCGCATGGCCGAGAGCAGGTAGGCATTGACCACCGTGGTGCTGGTGCGCTCGTACTCCTTGCGCTCGGGCAGCACGGCCCAGGAGGCGGAGACCAGCAGGTGCTGGAAGCGTTCGCGCAGGATCGCCTCGATGCGCTGCTCGTGGGCGGGGTTGCGGTAGCTGTTGATGAGGCAGACGGCGATGGCCTCGATGCCGGCTTCGGACAATTGCTGCGCGGCGGCGACGACGCTCGCCTCGTCGAGGGGCTCGACCACGCTGCCGTCGGCAGCGATGCGCTCGGCCACCTCCAGGCGATGGCGGCGGGGGACGAGCGGCTTGGGCTTGTCCCACGTCAGGTCGAACATGTCGGGCATGCGGATGCGGCCGATCTCCAGCACGTCGCGGAAGCCGCGGGTTGTGATGAGACCGGTCCGGGCGCCGGAGCGTTGGAGGAGGGTGTTGGAGCCGACGGTGGTGCCGTGCAGCACCTCCTCGACGCGGGCGGGGTTGAGGTCGAGCTCCTCGAGCAGGGCGGCGACGCCCGCCACCACGGCGCGGCTTGGATCGTCGGGTGTCGTGGATACCTTGCTCTCGCTCAGGACGCCGTCGCCCGCCATGACGACGATGTCCGTGAACGTACCCCCGATATCGACCGCAACCCGCACGCCATCCTGCACTTTCCCAGACGCCCGCTCTCTTCAGGAGGCGATGCAGCTTCAGGCCATCGTCGTTGTCAAGGAACCAATCATCTCATATCACTTCGTGCATACCACTTGTGCAGTGCGTCGGCATGTCGGGCTCGACCTGCCTGCTACGACAACATTCGGGAGGAGACCGGCATGGACGCCCGGAATCATGAAGCCGACCTTGACGCGGTGATCGTCGGCGCGGGGTTTGCCGGCATGTACATGCTGCACCGGCTGCGCGGGCTCGGCTTCACGGCGCGCGTGCTGGAGGCGGGCAGCGGCGTCGGCGGCACATGGTACTGGAACCGCTATCCGGGCGCGCGCTGCGACGTTGAGAGCGTGCAGTACTCCTACCAGTTCTCCGACGAATTGCAGCAGCAGTGGGACTGGACCGAGCGCTACGCCGCGCAGCCCGAGCTGCTGCGCTATGCCGACCACGTCGCCGATCGCTTCGACCTCAAGCGCGACATCGACTTCAATACGCGCGTCAAGTCGGCGGCGTTCGACGAAGCCGCGGGGCGCTGGGTGATCGAGACGGCCGACGGCAAGCGCCTGTCGGCGAGCTTCTGCATCATGGCGACGGGGTGCCTGTCCTCGCCGAACCTTCCCGACTTCAAGGGCCTCGAGAGCTTCAAGGGCGACCGCTACCACACGGGCTACTGGCCCAAGGAGGGCGTCGATTTCACGGGCAAGCGGGTGGCGGTGATCGGCACCGGCTCCTCGGCGGTGCAGTCGATCCCGATCATGGCGGCGCAGGCCGCGCATCTGACTGTGTTCCAGCGTACGGCCAACTACGCCGTGCCCGCCCACAACAAGGCGCTCGAGGCCGACTACATCGCCAGGGTCAAGGCGGAATACCCGACCATGCGCGCCCGCGCCAAGACGACCATGACCGGCATCGACTTCGACTATTCCGACCGCGCCGCGCTCGAGACCTCGGCGGAGGAGCGCACGCGCGAGTACGAGCGGCGCTGGAACCACGGCGGGCTGTGGTTTCTCGGCGCCTTCAAGGACCTGATGGTGAGCGACGAGGCCAACGCTACCTGCGCGGAGTATGTGCGCGCCAAGATCCGCTCGCGCGTGCGCGACCCCGAGATCGCCCGCCTGCTGTCGCCCACCAATACCATCGGCTGCAAGCGGCTGTGCGTCGACATCGGCTACTACGAGACCTTCAACCGGCCGAACGTGACATTGATCGACGTCAGCGAGTGGCCGATCGACGCCATCACGCCCGAGGGCGTCAAGGCGCACGGGCGCGAGCACAAGGTCGACGCCATCGTGTTCGCCACCGGCTTCGACGCCATGACGGGCGCGCTCAACAAGATCGACATCCGGGGACGCGGCGGCCTGCCCCTGCGCGAGAAGTGGAGCGCCGGCCCGCGCGCCTACCTCGGCGTCGCCATGGCGGGCTTCCCCAACCTCTACACGATCACGGGACCCGGGAGCCCGTCGGTGCTGACCAACATGCTCCCCACCATCGAGCAGCACGTCGAGTGGATCGTCGACAGCATGGCGTACATGCGCGACCGGCAGCTCGGGCGCATCGAGCCCGTCGCGGCGGCGGAGGAGGAGTGGGTGGGCCACGTGGGCGAGGCCGCGAGCCGCACGCTGCGCTACACCTGCAGCTCCTGGTACCTGGGCGTGAACATCCCAGGCAAGCCGCGCGTGTTCATGCCCTACATCGGCGGCTTCCCGAAATACATCGCCAAATGCAACGAGGTCGCTGCCGGCGGCTACGACGGATTCGCGCTGGCCTGAGTACGGCGGCGAATACGCCGCCGCCTTGTTGTTCAATGATGCCGGTGGCCGCCGCTGCCGGACTGGGCGCCGATCGGGCCGACGCGGAACTCGACCTCGATGGTGCCGGCCTTTTCGAAGACGAGGGTGCCCTTCACGGCCTGACCCTCCTTGAGGCTATCGCGCAGGCCGAGGAACATGAGGTGATAGCCGCCGGGCTTGAGCTCGACGGTCCGGCCGGGTGCGATCTCGAGCCCCTTCTCCAGGCGGCGCATCTTCATGATCCCGTCGCTCATAGCCATCTCGTGCACCTCCACGGTCGCTGCCGGCGCCAGCGAGCCGCCGACCAGGCGGTCCGGCTGGCTGCCGGTATTCGTGACCTTGAGGTAGCCGCCTGCGACCTGCGCGCCGCCGGGCGTCGCGCGCGTCCACGGCGCCTCGATGACGAGCGGGCCGACCTTGTAGGTGTGCGCCTGCGCCTTCTGCGCTGCCGGCAGCAGCTTGACGCCAGGCGCCGGGTGGGCGAGTGCGTGCGCGTCCTGGCCGGGGGACGGCACCTCGATCCAGCGCCACTCGCCCTTCTCGCATTCCTGGTAGGTGGGGAAGAACAGGGTCTCTCCCGCGGGCAGAGTGTCGGCGAGGAAGCCCGCGAACACGAAGTCGTCGACGAAGTCGTCCCCTAGCCGGCCCGCCCAGGCGATCTCCTTGACGCCTTCGGTCAGCGTCTGGCCGTGGTAGTAGGGATAGCTGCGCGCGTATGGCCCGCGCACGGTGGAGATGGTCCACCCCGGCTTCGGCATCGGCTTGACGCCGATGACGCCCTCGGGGATCTGGACGCGCAGCTTGACGGTGGCGGAGCCATCGCACCCGTGCGGGATGCTCATGATGGCCCTGTAGGGTGCGCCCACGTGCGCCTCGCGACGCTGCAGCGAGGGATGCGCGAGGGCGGGAAGGGCCGTCAACGCGAGGGCGGCGCAGCCGGCCGCCAGTAGGTTTCCAGGTTTCACAGCTGAGCTCCTTTGCTCCGTATTACCATCGATACTTCACGCCGCCGTAGACCGCGCGGCCCGTGCCCGGCTCGAACAAGGGCAGGGCCGGCGTCGCCGTGTCGATGATGCTGGCGCTGGCGATGTAGGCGACATCGGAGAGGTTGCGGCCCTCGATGTAGGCTGAGAACGGCCCGCCGTCGTCGAAGCCGAGCTTGAGGCCCCAGATCGCATAGGGCTCCGTCTTCAGCGTGTTGGCGCTGTCGACGTAGTAGGCCTGCGGCACCCACTCGACGTTGGGCCCGAAGAAGATCCCCTGCGGATGCTTGTAGAGCAGCTCGCTGCGCAGGAAGTGCCTGGGCGCTCCCGGCAGCACGTTGTCGCCGAACCTGGCATCGCCGTCGAAGTGGAAGTCGTTGAGCGTATAGACCACGTTGAGCCACAGGCGGTCGGGCCTGTCGCCGTGCGCGAGGATGCGCTTGAGCACGGTGACGCCGAAGCCGATCTCGAGGCCCTGGTGCACGGTGCGGTCGGCATTGACGACCGTGCAGTTGCCGAACGAGCTGAACAGGCATTGCAGCTCGTTGGCGATCTCCATGCGGTAGGCGGCGAGGTCCCAGGTGTAGTCGGGGCGGCGGCCGCGGGTGCCGATCTCGTAGGTGGTGGCCGTCTGCTCCTTGATGTTGGAGAAGGCGATGGAGGTGAAGGAGTTCTCGCCGAAGCTCGGCACCTCGGCGCTGCGCGAGACGTTGGCGAACACCTGCCAGGTGCGGTCCACCTCCCACAGCAGGCCGAGTTTGGGACTCCAGATGTCGAAGTCGCGGCTGCCCGACTGGTTGCCGTTGGAGAGGAACAGGTCGGTACGGTCGCGCACAGCGTGCAGATACTGCGTGCCCGCCACCAGGGCCAAATGCGGGAGGAAGTAGAAGGAGTTCTCCGCGTAGGCCGAGACGTTCTCCGACTTGTCGAGCGAGCGCGACAGCAGGGCGCCCTTCGTCGCATTCGGCCCGTTGGCGAACTGGCGCGCGTCGACCTCGCCGTTGTGCACGGTGCTGCCAACGATGAGCCGGTTCTTGAAGCCGCCGATCCAGCGCTCGTCGTTGATGCGCACGAAGCCGCCGTAGTCGTCGTAGAGGTAGTCGAGCCACTGGAAGATCGGGTGCATCAGGTGGCGGTCGACGAGAAAGCCGCCGATCTCGACGCTGGTCGATGGCGACAGCCGTATGACGCTGCGGTTGGCGAGGCGCCAGGAGTCGATGTTGCGCTGCCAGTCGTTGGCCTCGTTGATGGCCGCCGCGGTCTTGGGTGACGTCAGCGCGACCGTCTTGGTCACGCCGCCTGGAATGCGCTGCGTGATGTCGCTGCCGTTGAAGTAGAAGCGCGTTTCGACATTTGGGGAGAGCTGATAGCCGAGGTTGGCGCTGGCGCGGGTGGACTCGCCCCAGGTGTGGTTGCGGAAGCCGTCCTGCTCCTGCCAGGAGCCCGTGGCGAAGAAATCGAACGGTCCGTTGACGCCGCCCGAGCTCGCCTGCAGGCGGTGGAAGCCGAAGCTGCCCACGTCGGCGCTGGCGGCGAGCAGGCTGGAATCACGCCCGGTCGGGGAGACGAAGTTGATGGCGCCGCCCATCGAATTGGTGCCGAACCGCAGCGCATTGGCGCCCTTGTAGACCTCGACGTAGCGGTAGGCGGTCGGGTCGATCTCCTGGAAGTCGCCGTAGCCGTCGGCCGTGTTGATGGGGATGCCGTCCATGTAGAGCTGGACGCTGCGCAGGTGGAAGTTGCGCGACAGGCCGGAGCCGCGGATGGAGAGGCGGCTGTCCTCGCCCCACTTGGGCTGGATGAAGACGCCGGGCACGTAGTCGAGCACGTCCTTCAGGGTCGCGGCGGGTG
>Ga0247829_10000440_pt1 | contig 15632 bp, 10 predicted proteins | sample 12C_Control_Day4_FD_207765 | JGI IMG/M metagenome (GOLD analysis project Ga0247829, IMG submission 207765) | Soil microbial communities from agricultural site in Penn Yan, New York, United States - 12C_Control_Day4 | ecosystem: Environmental > Terrestrial > Soil > Agricultural land | place... | reverse complement strand
CGAAGCCGGGCACAAGGGCCTCATCAAGGTCACGCGCCTCGAGAACGGGCAGTTCGAGGTCGCGCCCGGCGATTCGTCGCCCTCCGTCGTGACGGCCGAGCCGCGGCACCGCCAGAAGCCGGCCGATCCCGAGGCGACAACCGAGCCCCGCGCCGAGCGCGAGGACGGACGCCGCGGGCGTCGTGGCCGCGGACGGGGACGCGACCGCGAGCGAGGCGAGCGAACGGGCAGTGAGCTGCCGGAGGCGCCGCGCGCCGCGCCGCGCCCTGACCTGGGTCTCTCTCTCGCGCGTGCATTCAACCTGCTGCGCGAGGCGCTCTCGCAGCTCGAGACGCCGGTGGCGCACGAGGCGCTTCGGCTGCGCATGGCGGCGCTCCACGGCCGCGATGACGAGCTGCTCAGCGCCGAACGCTTCCCGCGGGTGCTGCGGCAGGCGCACGACGCCGAGATCGCGGACGTGAACCAGGTGGGCGAAGGGGCCTACGAGGTGTCGCTGCATCCGACCGAGGATCCGCGGGCGCGCTCGGGCATCCCGTCGCAGCCGGCACTTCCGCCCGCAACGCCAGCGCGCCGCGAGGACGGCACGACGGACAACGGCGCCGTGGTGGCGACGCCGACAGCTGCGCCGGCCGGCTTCGGGGTACGCTTCCGCAGGGGCCCCAGGGCTGGTCGCCCGGGCGAGGTGCCGCTGGTAGGGGTGGTGCACCTCGACGACGACGTGTCGCACGCGGCGGCTGTCACGGCGGCGCCCGTGGTGGTAGACGCGCCACTTCTCGAGATGGTTGTGGAAGAGGCCGCCGAGACGAAGCCGAAGCGTCCGCGCGCTCGTGCTACCAAGAAGGCGGCGGAGCCAGATGTCGAGGCGCCGGTCAAGCCCAAGGCGCGCCCGCGCGCCAAGAGCGCGAAGGCGGCCAAGAAGCCCGACTAGGAGGTCGAGCACGTGACGGACTCGCGACGGGCAGCCACGCTGCCCGTTTCGTTTTTCAGCCAACCCACCGAACAGGTTGCCCGCGAGCTGCTGGGCACGGTGGTGGTGTCGCGGATAGGTGGCGTGAGGACGGCCGGTCGCATCGTGGAGACGGAGGCCTACCTGGGCCATACCGATCCCGCGTCGCACGGATATGCCTCACGTCGGCATGCGCGCAATGCCTCGCTCTACGGGCCGGCCGGCACGTGGTACGTCTACCTGTCGTACGGCGTGCACTGGTGCTGCAACCTGGTCTGCGAGGGGAAGGGGCTTGGCGGCGCGGTGCTGCTGCGGGCGCTCGAGCCGTTGGTGGGGCTCGACGCGATGATGACGCGTCGTGGAACGACGACGCGCGCGCTGTTGTGCAGCGGACCCGGGCGCCTCGCGCAGGCGCTCGGCATCACGCTCGCCCTCGACGGCACGGCCATGCGCTCGAGTGATGTGACGGTGCAGCGGGGCGAGACGGCGGAGGCCGCCGACATCGTGGCGAGTGCACGCATCGGCATCACGAAGGCGGCCGACTGGCCGCTCCGGTTCACGGTACGCGGATCGCCGTGGATCTCGCGCCGCACCTGAGGGCCGGCATCGCACGAAAGAACGGGGCGGCCACTGATGGCCGCCCCGCTCTCCGCACTGCGGACCTGCGATGGCTCAGCGGCCGATCGACGAGGAGCTCTGATCCTCGCGCGACTTGCCGAGGCTGATGCGCACGCCGCCCTGACCAAGGAACGTGGCGCCCTTGTAGATGCTGCCGCGCGGCGGGGACGTGGTGGCCTGCACCTGTCCGAAGACCATGACCGGGCCCGCGCGGATCTGCGCGCCGGCGAGCGCCAGTGCGTAGCCGTAGCTCGAGCGATCGTCCGTCTCGTCCAGGACGGCGTCGAACTCGCTCGGGGTGAGGCCCGCCGTGCCTTGCGGCTGCGGATTCACGGTCCACGAGATGCCGCCGCCGACGCCGAAGTACGGCTCGATGTGCGAGCGCCAGGGGAACGCCATCAGCGCGAAGGAGAGGCGACGGATGTCGTTGAAGACGACCGACCGCGCGCCGTTGGGGGCGAGTGAATCGGAGTACGCGCCCACCTCCTCGCTCCCGATGATCTCGTCCGCCTGGACGAGCAGGCCGGTACGGCGCGCGATGATGAGCGTGTGGAGGCCCGCTTCAGGCAGCCAACCGCGCGTCTGCGCCGTGGTCTCGAAGTTGTAGACGCCGCCCTGCGCGCCAAGGTACCATCTGAAATCCTGGTTGCCACGCGGCTTCTGCTGGGCCGCCAGCACCGAGGCGCCAAGCCCAAGCGCCAGCATTCCCGCCGTGATGCTTCGCACAAGCCCGCTCATCCGATGGCCTCCCCTGAGAAATTGCAACGCGACCGGTCGGGCCGGTCTCAAAATGCCGGGATTCTTGCCGGATCGGCTGCCGGAAAGGGGCGCACCGGGCCAGCGACCAACTTCAGGTCATGAGTGACGAGCGTTGCAGGAAGCAGGATGGCGCCGATAGCCGACGCGGTCAAACCAGAATAACTCGTTCATGTACAACCAGATACGAGTCTGTCGTGCCACCCTGACCAGATCACTCGGTGGAGTCGGCGTCCGCCTGCCTGTCCGAATCGTGGTCAGGGGATGTCGCGCTCCGGCGGGCCAAAGTGCAAAGACCGGGCCTCCCATGGGAGACCCGGTCGTTCACGATCGCGCTGGTGTCAGATAAGTCCAAGCCGGCGACCGACTTTGGTGAACGCCGCCAAGGCCTCGTCGAGGTCTGCGCGGGTGTGTGCGGCGGAGACCTGACAGCGGACTCTTGCCTGACCCTGAGGCACGACGGGGTAGCCGAAGCCGGTCACGAAGACCCCTTCGTCCAGCAACAGTTCGCTCATGCGGATGGCGTGGGCGGTCTCGCCCAGGATGACCGGGATGATCGGGGTTTCGCCAGGCATCGGCTTGAAGCCCAGCGCAATCAGCTGCTCCCGGAAGTACCGCGCATTCTCGTGCAGTCGGGCGACCAACTCCGGGTGCGCCTCGAGGTGCTCCACGCTCGCGAGCGCGCTCGCCGCGACGGTGGGTGGCAGGGCGTTGGAGAAGAGCTGAGGCCGGGCCCGCTGGGTCAGGTAGTCGCACACCGACTCGGTGCTTGCGACGAAGCCGCCCGCAGCGCCCCCGAGCGCCTTGCCGAGCGTGGACGTGATGATGTCGATCTCGCCCAGCATGCCGAAGTGTTCGGCGGTGCCGCGTCCCGTTCGCCCGAGGACACCGGTGGCATGCGAGTCGTCGACCACGAGCACGGCGTCATGCGTACGGCAGATTTCGACGATGTCGGGCAGGTTGGCGATGGCGCCTTCCATCGAGAAGATGCCGTCGGTGATGACCATGCGGACGCGACAATCCTTCGCGGCCGCGAGCTTCGCGCGCAGGTCGTCGAGGTCGCCGTGCCTGTACACGCCCGTCTGGCACTTGGTGATCGCCTTGGCGAGCCGGATGCCATCGATGATCGACGCGTGGTTGAGCTGGTCGCTCAGCACGATGTCCTGCTCATTGAGCAGCGTGCCCGGCACCGCCTCATTGGCGTTCCAGCAGCTCACGAAGGAGAGCGACGCCGCCGTGCCGACGAAGCGTGCCAGCGCCTGCTCGAGGTCGCGGTGCACGGTGAAGGTGCCGCAGATGAAGCGGACCGACGAGGTGCCCGCACCGAACCGGTCGAGAGCCGACTTGCCGGCCTGGATCACCTCGGGCACATCGGCCAGCCCCACGTAATTGTTGGACGAGAGGATGATGACCTGTCCCCGGCCCTCCATGACGGCACGGGCACCCTGCGGACTGTCGAGATGGTTGAGACGCTTGTACACACCGTCCTGCTTGAACTGCGCGAGGGCGGTGGATAGGTCGTGCTCGAGACGCGAGGTCGTCACCGGCGAATCCTGTGGGCGTGGAGGGGCAGCCTGCGTGGCGCGACGGTATTCTAGGCGCCCGGGCATCGGCCCGCCAGAAACCCCGGCGCGCTCAGAAGCGCATGCGCTGCATCACCGGTTCGGGCAGCATCCGGATGCCTTGCATCACGAAGCGCCAGAAGAACGGCGTGTAGAGAACCTTGCTGCCGCCCTCCATGGCGCGCACGATGGCGCGGGCCACGGGATCCGGCTCCCACACGAGCGGCGATGCGGGGAGGTGCGCCGTCATCGGCGTGCGCACGAAGCCTGGCTTCACGAGAATTGCGGCGGCGCCCGTCCCGCGGAGTCGCGCACGCACTCCTGCCATGAAGACGTCGATGGCCGCCTTGGCGGCGCCGTAGGCGTAGTTGCTGCGCCGCCCCCGGTCTCCGGCCACCGAGCCCAGGACGGCCACCGAGCCATGTCCCTGACGCTCGACGATGCCTACCAGCCGGTCGGTGAGCGCAAGAACGCTGGTGGCGTTGACCGTGAACTGTTCGGCAAGCCGCTCGGGGTCGGCCTCCACCTCGGTCTGGTCGGGCAGAGTGCCCCACGCGATGAGGGCGCGGTCGAGGGGAATGCCGCCGGCCATGAGTTCGTCCACCATGGGGCGATGGGTCGACACGTCCGCGAGCGGGCAGGTGTAGGCGCGAACGGATGTGGCGCCGCGCACGGCGAGGTCGCGTGCGACGGCGTCCAGCTTGCCTTCGTGCCGCGCGGCCAGGAAGAACGACGCGCCATCGCGGGCCCACTCGCGACCGGCGGCGTGCGCAATACCGGAGGTGGCGCCGAAGATGGCCACACGCAGCGAAGGGCGGGTCATGCGGCCACCCGCCGCCAGAAGGACGACGAGAACCCCGGGTCGACGCAACGCGCGAACTCTCCGAGCCGTGGGAACGACCGGCGAAACTGTGCCGGGGACATGCGCGCGTCCTTTGCTGGATAGACGGCACCGCCCGCGGCCGCAGTGACGCGGTCGAGCTCCTCGAAGAGCGTCAGCGTGCTCGCGCCCTTGTTCGGAACGTCGAGCGCGAGGGTCACGCCTGCTCGTGGGAACGACATCACCCCGGGCGAAGGCACGTCGCCGAAGACTTTCAGCACCGCGAGGAACGACGCCTGTCCCGAGCGCGCGACACGCGTGAGAATCTCGCGCATGGCCGGCGCGCCAGCGTCGAGGGGCACAACGCACTGATACTGGAAGAAGCCGGCACGGCCATAGAGCCGGTTCCAGTGCCTGAAGCCGTCGAGCGGATAGAAGAACGACTCGGGGTCCACCACGCGACGCACGCGGCGGCGGAGCTGCTTCCAGTAGTAGGCGGTGTTGAACGCACCGACGGTGTACCGATTCAGCAGGCCCGAGGGCGCGTCGAACGGCACCGCCAGGCGCGATCCGCGCCGTCGTGGGGCCGCAGGGGCGAGCCCGGCCGCGTGGTTGCCGCGCATGAAGAGACCACGTCCCACGTCATTGCCTCGGGCGAGGCAGTCCACCCAGGCCACGGTGAACTCGAACTGCCGGTCCGACTCGCGCGTGAGCTCGAAGAACTCGTCGAGCCCCCGCATCCGGATGTACTCGGCATCGACCATCGGGTTCTCGACGCGCCGCAGCGCCAATTCCGCCCATGTGATGAGTCCCGTCAGTCCAAGCCCACCAATGGTGGCGTTGAAGAGCTCGCAGTGCTGCTCCGGCGAGCAGACGAGGCGCTCGCCCGAGGACCGGAGCAGCTCGAACCGTCTCACGTGTCGCCCGAAGGTGCCCAGCGCGTGATGGTTCTTGCCGTGCACGTCATTGGCAATGGCGCCGCCCACTGTGACGTATTTGGTACCGGGCGTAACGGGCACCGACCAGCCACGGGGCACGAAGGTCTCCAGGATCTCCGCAAGCGAGGTGCCGGCCTCACAGCACAGCGAACCGGTCTCCTCGTCGAAGGCGATGAAGCGCGACAGGCCGCGCGTGGCCAGCAGCACGCCGCCCCCGTTGAGGCAGGAGTCGCCGTAACTGCGGCCGAGGCCGTAGGCGAGCACCGGCCTCCCCATGGCGGACAGATCCGGAAGTTCCTCCCGGCTCGAGAGCGGAATGACCCTGGCAGGGGCCACGCGTGGCAGGCGTCCCCAGGAGAGGTAGCGTGACATGAGGCGCCCCGCGGCTAGAGAAAGGTCGCCGCGAGCCCGATGAGGAGCGCGATCGCGCCCACCAGGTAGCTCGTACGATCCTTGACGGCGAACACGATCGGGTCGTCGTGCATCAGCCCACGATGAGCCAACAGCCACACACGCGAGATCCAGTAGAGAAGGACCGGTCCCAGCAGCCAGAGGAATTGCGGGTGTGGATAGAGGCTGCGCACCGACTCGTTGCTGGTATAGAGCGCGAGCACGAGGACCGAGAGATAGCCGCTTGCCGGGCCCACGCTCCGCACCAGCTCGATGTCCGGCACCTCGTAACCACGCCGGGCCGTGCCGCCCTCGCCCCGCTCGCGCAGCATCGTCAGCTCGGTGTAGCGCTTCACGTAGGCGAGGCTGAGAAAGAAGAACAGCGCGAAGGCCAGGAGCCACGCCGAGATCGCGACGTTCGTTGCGACGGCCCCCGCGAGCAGCCGGACGGCATAGAGGCCGGCCAGCACGATGACGTCCAGGACCGGCACGCGCTTGAGCACGAGCGAGTACGCCTGGCTCGTGGCGAAGTAGAGCGCGAGCACGCCGAGGAACGGCAATGGCAGGGTCGCCGCAGCCAGACCGACGGCGGCCATGATGAGACCGACGGCGAGCAACCCGGCCTGCGGGATCGTCACTTCGCCGGCGGCGATGGGTCGGCGTCGCTTGCGGGGATGCAATCGGTCGGCGTGCACATCGACCAGATCGTTGACGACGTACACCGCCGAGGCGCAGAGCGAGAATGCCACCAGGGCGAAGACGGCCGAGGCGAGCCTCGGCAACTGCAGCACCATGTGCGACAACAGCAGCGGCACGAGCACGAGGATGTTCTTCACCCACTGCTGCGGCCGGATGAGGCGGAGCAGCGCGCGCCGGCTGCCGGTGGCCTCGCCGAGGACGCGCACGGAGGGGTGCCGGTGCGTGAGCAACCGTGCCAGCGCCGGCGAGGCTGCGGTGAGAAAGCCCACCGAGGCCGCGGCGAGGATCGGCACATCGGCGCCGTCGTTGCCGACATAGGCGAAGGGCCGGTCGCCGGCGTGGGCGCGGATGGCGGCAAGCTTGCGCTCGCCCTTGAGGTTTGCGCCTCCGTCGCTCGCGATCACGCCATCGAACTGTCCTACGTGCTCGGCGACCGCATGTGCCACGGCTTCGTCGGCCGCAGTGGCGAGGATGACCTCCGCGCCGCGCGCGCGCGCCTCGGCGATCAGCCCCAGTACCTCGGGACGGTAGGGAAGGGATTCCGGCGACAGCGTGACGCGCCGTGCGATTTCATGCTTGAAGGCTGCACGTCCACGCGCCAGCCAGGCCGGAACGCGCCAGACACTCATCGGACTGTGCGCGAGAAAGAGCAGGAAGCTCTCCCACAGGGTATCGGTCGCGACGAGCGTGCCGTCGAGATCGACGTAGAGCGGAACGGGGCGGCGCGGTGCCGCCTGCGGTCGGGAAGGTAGAGGGGAACTACCGAGCAGCGATTCCCATGTGATACCATGTGCCGTCACGGGCCTGCCATGAGCCAGAGAGCGAAGGATCAGCAAGGACTCCGCCCGCATGGCGGAGCCCGCTCTCTGGTACCCGCGCCGTTACGCTCCGATCTCCAGGATCACCTTTCCGGCCGCACCGTCCTTGATGACGCTGATGGCCTCCTGCATCCGCTCCATCGGGAACCGATGCGTGATGACGGGGCGGGGGTCGAGCTGGCCGGTGCGCAGGAAGCGCTGCATCTCGTCCCACGTGCGATACATGCGCCGGCCCGTGACGCCGTAGAGCGTGAGTCCCTTGAAGATGACGTCGCGCGCGAAGTCCACCTCGGTGCTCTTGCTTGGCGTGCCCAGCATGTTCACGCGGCCACCCAGTCGCGCCGCGGCGAAGGCCTGTTGGTGGCCGGATGGGTGGCCGCTGAATTCGCACACGAGATCCGCGCCGTCATCGCCGGTGAGATCCTTCACGCGCGCCACCACGTCCTCGCGGCCGGGATTCAGCGTGACGGTGGCACCCATCGCCTTCGCCAACTCGAGACGGCGATCGTTGAAGTCGCTCGCGATGACGAGCGAAGCGCCGGCGGCACGGGCCACCCCGACCGCGAAGCAGCCGATCGGGCCGCACCCGAGCACCAGCACCCGAGCACCGACCACTGCTTCGCCCTCGAGCACCGTGTGCACCGCGTTGCCCATCGGGTCCATGATGGCGCCGACTTCCTGCGGGATGCCGTCGAGCCGCATGACGTTCGACGCCGGCATCGCGATGTATTCGGCGAAGGCGCCGTCGCGGTCGACGCCGATGATCTGCGTGCGACGACAGAGATGCCCATCGCCGAGGCGGCACTGCAGGCAGTGGCCGCACACGACATGGCCTTCGGCAGTGACCAGGTCGCCCACGGCGAGGAGGCCGGCGGCCTCGGCGTCACGGCCGATGGCCGCGATCTCGCCGGCGAACTCGTGGCCGATGACGACGGGCGGGCGCAGGCGATTGCTCGCCCAGCGGTCCCACTCCCATATGTGCAGGTCGGTGCCACACACGCCCGCGTAGCGCACCTTGATCAGCACGTCCTGGGGGCCGTACTGCGGGACGGGCACGTCGCACACGGTCATGCCGGGCCCGGGCCGTTCCTTCACGAGAGCGCGCATTGGTCGCTGGGATGGAGGAGGCGGGGAATATGCCGTGCCCCGCACCCTCGACGCGAGGGCCGGCCCTGCGGGATGGTCAGGGGGTGTTGGCGGCCAGACCCTGCGGCCGTCGCGCGAAGATGCGATAGCCTCCGGCCGTGTCCACCACGGTCCATTGCGTGGACAGCTTCCGTTCGAGTTCCGGGAAGAGCCTGGGCAGGCCCTTTCGCAGCATCGACTCGCGTCCGATGAGCGCATCGCGGGTCACCGCGACGAACCTCGTGGAGGAGTCGTCGAGGCTCGCGAGGAATTCCCGGCGCAGGCGCTGCTGCAGGGGTCCGAGCGGCAGCACTTCGCGCCCGTTGGCCTTGGGGAGCACCAGCGGCACGAAGAAGCCCACGCGACCCGGCGTGCGCCGGTCGGCGAGCGCATTGGCCAGCGGGCTGTCCCAGACGAACACGCGGTCGTTCGGGCTGCTGTGCCGGCGCAGGTAGTCGGCCAGCGCGAAGTCGTCCTCGACGATGTCGATCTGGCTCTGCTCGAACTGGGCCAGATACTGCTGGTGCGACAGCCGGCCGGAGACGAGCCCGATCCAATCGCGCACGTGCACCTGCAGCGGCAGCACCAGCACGAAGAGCAGCATCGCCATCGACGAGCGCACGAGCAGCCGACCCGTGAAGGCGTTCGCCGTGCTGCCAAGCTGTCGCGCGATGACCACCATCCCGACGGCCGCCAACGGCCCCAGCGACCAGTACACGGGATGCCAGTGATAGGCCCAGAAGCGACGCTGCGAGGCGATGCCCAGCAGCGCACCGCCCGCCCAGGCTCCCAGCAGCAGCGCGGCGCGCCGATCGTTGCGCCAGAGCCAGGCGAGCCCCACCACCGCCGGCGGTAAGATCAGCGCCATGCGCGTCTCGAGCCCGCGATAGAGCGTCCACGGCACGGCTCGGCCCACGCCGCCCACGAGCGCCCGCGCGATCTCCATGTTGAGGAGCAGGTAGCCTTCCACCACGCTCGACAGGATACCCAGACGCCAGAACCAGATCACGCCCGCCACGAGCGGAATGACCGACACGACGCCGAAGATGACCGCGCGTGGGAGCCGCTCGCGCATCGGGCGCGACTGGTGCAGGAGCACCGCCAGCACCGGGAGCGGAAGCAGCACGGCGAAAGTCGGCTTCTGCAGCATGCCGATGCCCATCAGCAGTGACGCCACGATGCCGGGCCACCACTTCTCCATCAGGTCCTCGCGCAGCAGCAGCGCCATGCCGATGGTGGAGAGAAATGCGATCCATCCGTCGGGCTGCGCCGTATTCCAGAAATCGGTGACGTAGTGCGCCAGTACGAGCACGATGGCGGCCCACAGTGCGGCCGTGCCCGGCACGAGGCGCCGAACGATATCAGTCATCGCAACTGCGGCGCCGGCCACGAGCACGAGGTCGAGCACCCGAAGCGGCCACATGGCATCGCCCGGCGCGAGGCTCTGCAGCAACGCGTACGTATAGAAGGAGAACGGGCCCTTCTGGTCCCAGGCGTCGCGGTACGGGAGGCCGCCACGGCGTATGGTATCACCCACCCAGGTGAAGATCCCCGCATCCCAGCCGTAGGGCCACCAGAGCGAGACGATGCCAACCATCACGGCGAAGGCGCCGAGGATCAGGAGGGCGAGCCGTTCGACGCGGGTCCACCGCGAGTCCGGATGTTCGAGCGTGACGATGCGCACCGCATTTCCCGAGGTTGCAAGACGAGATGGGTATACCCGCCATTCCCCCTGAAGCATGCACTGCGATCAGGAACCCGAGGCGGGCTCCGGTGTCGTGCGGAGCGAGTCGCGGGCGGGGCGGCGGGCGTAGATGCGGTAGTCCCCGGCCGAGTCGACGATGTTCCATCCTCGGGCGAGCAGGTCCTGGAACTCGGGAAACAGGACGGGGACGTTCTTGCGCAGGTTCGGCTCGACGCCCGCCATCGCCTTGCGGCTCACGGCGACGAGGCGCGCGTCCGGCTGCTCGAGCGACCGGAGGAACTCCTCGCGCAGGCGCCGCTGGAGGGGACCGAGGGGAACCAGTTCATTGCGCCCCGCGCGCGCGAGCACGAGCGGCACGAAGAAGCCGATGCGACCAGGGGCGCGCCGTTCCGCCAAGGCATTGGCCAGCGGGCTGTCCCAGACGAAGACGCGGTCCTCCGGCGCCGAGTGTGCCGTGAGCCACTCGGCGAGCGACAGGTCGTCGTCGATGACGTCGCTCTGGTCGCGCGGGAATTGCCGCAGGTATTCCGCGCGGGAAGGGAAGTCGCCCCGAAGCAGCTGCACCCACTCGCGTACCCGCCGCTGCAGCGGGAATGCGAGCGTGAAGACGGCGAGTGCCACTGCGGCGCCAACGAGCACGCGGACGGGACGCGTGTGCGCCTCGCCGGACCGAGCGACGACGCCCAGCCCGATTCCGGCCAGCGGCCCCAGCGACCAGGCGAACGGATGCCAGTGGTAGGCCCAGTAGCGCCGCTGCGCCGCGATCCCCAGGGCCATGCCGAAGCACCAGGCCAGCAGCAGCAGGCAGGCGCGGCGGTCACGGATCCAGAGATGGACGGCGCCCACGACGGCCGCCGGCAGCAGCAGCGGCAGCGCGCCGATGTGCAGCGTCATGTCGAGCGTGTAGAACAGCCCCCGTACGACGCCACCGACGGCTTGTCGCGACATCTCCAGATTGAGCGAGATGTAGCCCTCGACGAGTCCCGCCAGCTCGCCGCGGGACGCGAAGTAGAGAGCCGTGAGCGCGCCCGGCAGCAGGGCGACGAGGGTGACCAGCACCGCCCGACCGAGGCGGCGCGCGATCGGCCGTCCCGGCAGGAGCAGCATCGCCAGGCCCGGGAGCGGTACCAGCGCGAGAAATGTGGGCTTCTGCACCAGGCCGATGCCGATGACGAATGCCGCGAGCGACGCGCGGACCGGATGCTCGTCCAGGTCGTCGCGCAGCAGCGTCAGCATGGCCAGCGCGGCCAGCGCGCCGATCCATGCATCGGGCTGAGCCGTGTTCCAGAAATCGGTGGCGTAGTATCCCAGCAGGAGCAGCAGGCCGATCCACGGTCCCATCGTGCCGGGCGCGTAGCGACGCACGATGAGGACGACGGCCAGCGCGCCCGCGCCCATGAGCAGCAGATCGACGAGCCGCACCGGCCACATCGCGAGGCCGGCCACCTGCTGGATCAGGGCGAAGACATAGAAGGAGAAGGGCCCCTTCGCGTCCCATGCGTCCCGGTAGGGCAGGCCGCCGTGGCGGATCGTGTCCGCCACCCAGGTGAAGATTCCCGCATCCCACCCGAATGGCCACCACAGCGAAGCGGCCGCAACCGCCGCGGTGAAGGCGGCGACCACGGCCAGCAAGGATGTCTCGAGGCTCCCGGGGCGCGAGATCACGCCCGCAATACTAAACCAGGGCGGGCCGGCGTGCGCCGACCTTCTCGATCTTGACCGCGCTCACCTTGAACGACGCGATGCGCGCGTAGGGGTCGAGTTGCGGATTGGTGAGCACGTTCGCCGCCGCCTCGCGGAAGTGCATGGGGACGAAAACCTGTCCGCGCGCCTGTCGATCCGAGACGCGCACGTTGATGCGTATCGTGCCGCGACGGCTGGAGATCTGGACCGGATCGCCATCCATGAGGCCGAGCTCCTCGCAGTCGGCCGGGTGCATCTCGACGATCGGCACCGGCTCGCGCGAATCGAGGCCGCGCGAGCGCCGCGACATGGTGCCGGTGTGCCAGTGGTACATCTGGCGGCCGGTGTTGAGCACGAACGGGAACTCGTCGTTCGGCATCTCGTTGGGCGGCAGGTACTCGACCGGGATGAACCTGGCGCGCCCGTCCGGCGTCGGGAACCCGTCGGCGAACAGGAACGGCGTGCCCGGGTGGCTCGTGTCCGGCACCGGGTACTGCAGCGAGCGCAGCTCGCGGAGCCGCTCGTAGTTGACGCCCGCCCAGATGGGCGTGACGCGCGCGAGCTCGTCCATGACGTCCGAGGCGCCGGTGTAGTCGCTCTTCAGCCCCAGCCGATTGCTCAGGTCGATGAGGATGTCGAGGTCGCAGCGGGCCTCGCCCGGCGGAGACATGGCCGGTTCCATGAGCTGGATGTGCCGGTCGGTGTTGATGACGGTGCCTTCCTTTTCCGCGAACGACGATCCCGGCAGCACCACGTCGGCCCAGCGCGCGGTCTCGGTGAGGAAGAGATCCTGCACGCCGAGGAACTCGAGCCCGCGCACCCAGTGCTCCGCATGCGCGATGTTCGGGTCGGAGAGCACCGGGTTCTCGCCCATGACGAACAGGCCACGGATCGGGCTGCCGTCGGCCACGATCTCCGTGACCATCATGCCGCGCTTGAGGGAGAGGCTCTCCTCGGGCACGTGCCAGGCGTCGGCAAAGATCTTCCGCACCGCCGGATCCTCGACCGGCCGGTAATCGGTGTAGGCGAACGGAATCGCGCCCACGTCGCTCGAGCCCTGCACGTTGTTCTGGCCGCGGATCGGAATCATGGCGCAACCCCAGCGGCCGATCATGCCGCAGGCGAGCATCACGTTGAGCAGGCTCGCCACGATGTCGGTGCCGGTGCTGTGCTGCGTGAGGCCCATCGCCCAGAGCGTCGAGGTGCGGGGGCCGCGCGCATACATCTCGGCGGCCGCGCGAATCGTCGCGGCCGGGATGCCCGTGATGCGCTCGGCGACTTCGGGGCGATACATGTGCAGTGACGCCTTGAGCGGCTCCCAGCCGTGCGTCCGGTCCCGGATGAATCCCTCGTCGGTGAGGCCGGTCGCGACGATGTGCTGCAGCATGGAGTTGTAGAGCACCACGTCGGTGCCCGGCATCATCTGCAGGTGGACGTCGGCCATCTGGGCCAGCTCGGTGCGGCGCACGTCAGCAACGATGAGCCTGGCGCCCTTCTTCACGGCGCGCTTGATGAGCGCGCCGAACACGGGGTGGGTCTCGGTGGTATTGGCGCCCGAGATGAAGATGACGTCACACGCCTCCTCGATCTCTCGCATCGAGCCCGACGCCGCCGCCGTGGCCAGGGCCCGGTTCATGGCGGACACCGAGCTGGAGTGGCAGAGTCGCGTGCAGTGGTCGACGTTGTTCGTGCCCAGGGCACCGCGCACCATGCGCATGAAGAGGTAGTTGTCCTCGTTGGTGCACTTGGCCGATGCGAGCGCCGCCAGGGCCCCCGAGCCGTGCTCCTGCTTGATGCGGCCGAGCTCCTGGGCGGTGAGGCTCATCGCCTCGTCCCAGGTTGCCTCGCGGAAGGCGCTGTACCAGGCGGCCGGCGTGGCCACCCGATCGCGCACGTCGTTCTCGTCCAGCAGCGGCAGCTCCCGACCGGTCAGCGGCGGCTTGCCGACCTGCCGGCGCGGCGGGCGCGGCTTGTCCTTGTTGGAGAGGTCCTCGATGAGCTGCCACGGACCGTCGCGGTGCCGTGGCCACTCGCCGGTCCAGACCCACTTGTCGCCATCGTGCATCCAGCCCTTCCGGATCAGCGGTACCCGGAGCCGGTCCCGATGCTGCGGGAAGTCGTAGCCGAAGCGGCCCTTCACGCAGGTGGAGCCGAGGTTCGGGCTGTAGTCCTCGATCGACGGGGTCGTGACCCGCATGATCCGGTCGTCCTTCACCTGCAGGTCGATCTGGCACCCGACGCCGCAATAGGGGCAGACCGACTTGGCCACCCTGTCCGGATGGCGCAGCGCCTCGGAGCCGAAGCGCTGCCTCGGCAGGAACTCGAAGATGGCGTTGGTGGGGCAGACCCGGACGCACTCGCCGCACCAGGTGCAGCCCGCGTGGTCGGGGTCGCCGTCGCCGCCCACGATGATCTCGGCGTGAAGGCCGCGCTCGGCCACGTCGAGCACGCCGACCTCCTGGATGTCCTCGCAGGCCCGCACGCAACGGGTGCAGAGGATGCAGAGGCTCATGTCGTGTTGGATCATGACGTCGCCGGGGCGCTCGTCGCCGTGGCGCAGGGGCAGCTCGCGCAGCGCGGGCGGCCTTGCGTCATAGCGGACGACGTATTCCTCGAAGACGTTGCGCGGTTGCTCCCGGCCGCCATTGTCGAGGTGTTCACCCGGATAGCGCTGCAGCAGGAACTCGAGGACGCCCTTGCGGCTATCGTTGGCGGCCGACGATTCGGTGGCCACCACCAGGCCGTCCTGGGCCGGGACATAGCAGGCCGGCTGCAGCTTGTCCTGACCCTCGACCGACACCAGGCAGATGCGGCAGTTGGCGACGATGGGCAGCTTCGGATACCAGCACAGCGTCGGGATATCGATGCCGGCCGTGCGCGCCGCGTCCAGGATGGTGGCCCCTGGCGCGAATTCGACACGCGTACCGTTGATGGTCAATGCGGGCATACCCGCTCCAGCTTCGTGGGGTGGGAATAGCAGGCTATTACGGTCGGCTTCTCGATGCAAGGGGTTGACGCTACAGCAGTTGCGTCGATGCGAACCCCTCGAGGACGGGCAGGAGCGTCAGGCGCCTTCGGCCTGACGCATCTCGGCGGCGGGTGGCTTGATCAGCACCGTGCCCCGGGATTTCGGCGCTCGGCGGGGGGCGGGAATCTGCTCCTGCACCCATGAACCATAGAATGAATACACGGCCTCGGGCAGCAGTGTCCGGGAGGGCAGGAGCACGTGGACACCTCCCTCGGTGGTGAGGGCCTGCAGCCGGGCGATGACCTCGGGATGCAGTCGGGCATCGAGCTGGGCGAGCGCACCGACATCGAGTACGACGATGTCGTAGGGTGCGCGGTGGGACGGCATCCAGATTTCCATGGGGACGCAGCACAGGAAGTTGCGCGTCGCAAGGTCCTCGGCGTTCAGCTTCTGCTCCACCCGTTGCACCACACCGACTTCCCTGTCCCAGAAATCCAGATGGGTGTCGTACGCCGCCAACAGGTAGGCGCACGCCTCGGCGCCGCTGCCGATGACCAGCGCCCGGTCCTCCGGCTCGACGCGCCCGAGCAGGGGGACCGGGCGC
>Ga0247829_10000439_pt1 | contig 15646 bp, 11 predicted proteins | sample 12C_Control_Day4_FD_207765 | JGI IMG/M metagenome (GOLD analysis project Ga0247829, IMG submission 207765) | Soil microbial communities from agricultural site in Penn Yan, New York, United States - 12C_Control_Day4 | ecosystem: Environmental > Terrestrial > Soil > Agricultural land | place... | reverse complement strand
ACACTCGCCCGGCTGGACGCGCCAGCGGCGTTCTTCATGGTGGGGCGCCACGCCCGCTGGTTTCCGGGGGTTGCACGCGCGGTGGCCGCCTCGGGTCATACCATCGGCAATCACACGGAAACGCACGTGAAGCTCCACCTGCAGGGGCCGGCGCGGATCGCACGTGAGCTTGCGGCTGGCCATGCATCGATCACCGCCACCGCTGGCGTCGAGCCTCGCTTCTTTCGCGCTCCCCACGGATACCGGAATCCCTTTGTGCTGCGGGAGGCGCGGCGCCGAGGCTATCGGGTCTTCGGCTGGACCCTCGGCGTCTGGGACACCGATCGGCCCGGCGCCGAGATCATCCGGCAGCGGGTTCGCGCCGGTATCGGGCCCGGAACCATTCTGCTGCTCCACGACGGCGATGGCTACGACCCGCTGGGCGATCGCTCCCAGACCGCCGAGGCGCTCGCCGGCATCATCGCCGACATCCGCGCGGCCGGTTACGCTCTCGCCCCGCTCTCCGACCTCGCGGTAGCCTGAGGGGCCGGTGAGACCTTATCGCTGGCTGCTCTGGGTCATCGCGGCGGCGAGCGTCGTCTTCGCCGTGCGGTTCGCGACCCGCTTCCCCTGGGACACCACCCTCGCCGCGCTGCAGCAGGCAGACTGGCTCCTGCTCGTCGGTGCCGGGATCGCCAGCCTCCTGTCGGTCTGCGCCAAAGGCTGGGCCTGGCACCTGCTGCTCAAGCCCGCGTGGCCGCACCGCTGGCGGGACGCGCAGGCGGCCACGCTGGTGGGCGCCGCGGTGAGCACGGTCAGCGTGTCGGTGAGCGGCGAGGCGGCCCGACTGCAGACCCTGGCCGCGCGAAGCGACCCGCCGATCGGCACCGTCGTCTCCTCCGTGGTGTGGAGTCGCATTACCGAGACAATCGGATTGGCGGTGTTCCTCGGAGCGTGCTTCGCACTGCTGCCTCCGGGCCCCGGGGTGCAGGCGGTCCGCATCGCCACGGCCGTCGTGCTTCTGGCCATCGCGCTGCTCTGGATCACGGGAGCGTGGCGGTGGCTGATCGTGCGGCTCCCGGCCCGCTGGCAACATGTGGCCGGCATCGGCTCGGTGACCGGGACGCCGCCGCTGGTGGCGCCGGTCGCGCTCGGGGTGGTGAACTGGGGGCTGCAATGGCTCGCCTACCACGCGAGCATCATCGGGGTCGGCATCGTAGCGCCTCCGGGCGCGGCGCTTGCTGCTCTGGTGGCGGCCAACCTCGGCGGGATCCTCCGGCTTACGCCCGGAAACGTGGGCGTGCTCCAGGCGTCCATCGTGATGGGACTGCTTCCCTTCGGGGTGCCGGCAGATCAAGCTCTCGCGGCGGGGCTCGCGCTCCAGGCCGCGCAAATCGTACCCACGATTCTTGCCGGAATAGCCCTCGCCGGCCGGGCGGCGCTCAGGCCGCGGGCGGCGTTCAGAACGACCGTCGCCGGAAGCGCAGGGGATTCTGGAACAGATGGCTCGGCAGGATGAACACCACCGCGAAGAGTCCCACCGACAGCGCGAGGCCCAGGACCAGCAGCTCCAGTCGTCCGCTCGCGACGTAGAGGATGCTGGTGATCACGCCGATGGCCACGGCAAAGAGGGCCAGCAGGCCCCGGCGCACCTGCTGGGCGAGAAACCGTTGCAGCTCCACCGTGTCGCGCGGATGCGACCGGACCCGCAGCTCCTCGCGCTCGACCCGCCGTAGCAGATCGCGCAGGGTCCGCACGGCCGTAGCGGCCTCCAGGCTCCAGTCGGTCACCCTGGCCCTGCCGTCCGTGCTGAGCAGCCCCTGCATCAGCCGGCCGGCCGACCGGGCCACCACCGGCCGAGCCGTAGCGATGGCGTTGAAGTCGGGATCGTAGCGGAGCCCGATCCCTTCCACCAGCACGGCGGCTCGTCCGAAGTAGACCAGATCGGGCGGCAGCATCAGCGGCCATTCGTAGAACGTCCGCAGCACGTCCTCCACGATCCGCTGCATCTGGCGGGGCGACATGTCGTCGCGGAGGGCCACGCCCATCAGCTGCTGGGCGGCGTCGCGCACCGTCCCGCGGTCCACGTCGGGGTCGAGAATACCGAGCTCGTAGAAGCCGTTGATGATCCCATCCACATCCTGCCGCACCGCTGCGAGCACGGTCCGCACCATGCGGGCCCGGGTCTCACGGCCCACCTGGAGCACCATCCCGAAGTCGAGCAGTACCAGTCGCCCGCCGGGGTCCACCAGCAGGTTGCCGGCGTGAGGATCGGCGTGGAAGAAGCCGTCCTCCAGCATCATCTTGATGTAGACCTCGGTGATGAGCCCGAGCAGTTCGGCGAGCACCACGTCGCCGGCGGCGATGCGATCCTGCAGGCGATCGATGCGGGTCCCCTCGACGTATTGAAGAACGATCAGTCTCCGGCGGGTCAGCTCGGTTACCACCTCGGGAACGACCACGCGGGGATCCGCGGCGAAATTGCGCCGGAGGGTCTCCGCGTTGCGCGCCTCCTCCCGGAAGTCGAGCTCACCCCAGATCCGCTTGGCGAACTCGCTCACGATCGCCGCGATCGCCCGGGTATGGTGGTTGGGAAACAGGAGGTTCAGAACGAAGAGCAGCCGGAACGAGATGTCGAGATCCTTGCGGACGACCTCGTCTACCCGCGGCCGGAGCACCTTGACGACGACATCGCGCCCCCGATAGCGCGCGCGATGCACCTGGCCAAGCGATGCGGCGGCCAGCGGTTCGGGATCGAACCGCTCGAAGAGCGCCGACACCGGCTGGCCCAGTTCGGCCGCGATCACCTGCTCCGCGACGCCGGCCGGGAGCGGCGGCACCTGATCGACCAGGGTTCCGATGGAGGTGAGATACGGCTCCGGCAGGATGTCGGCCCGCGCACCGAAGAGCTGCGCGAGCTTGATGAACGTGGGGCCGAGCTCCGCCAACGTGCGGGTCAGTCGCGCGGCTCGGCGGCGATGGCGCTCGGCGACGGAGGCGGGCGGGGACCCGAAGAGCAGAAAGCGCCGGCGGTCATGCAGGAAGGCGACGAGAAACGGCAGCAGCCGGCGGAGGACCGAGAACGCGCGCACGGCGGGCGCCCGCTACAACAGCAGCCAGGCGGCCATGCCCAGCAGCAGCAAGAAGCCGCACGTATCGGTGAACGTGGTCACGAAGATGGACGAGGCGACCGCCGGGTCTACCCCGGCCCGCTCCAAGAGGACCGGAATGAACGCGCCCGCGAAGCCGGCGACCAGCAGATTGCCCGCAAGCGCGAGGAAGACCACCATCCCCAGGCGGGCGCCCTCCCCGAAAAGCACGGCGACCACAGCCACAACCACACCCACCGCCAGTCCGTTCACCAGGCCCACCAGCAGCTCCTTGGCGAGCACGTCAATTGACTGCTCCGGCCGGACGCGGCCAAGGGCCAGCCGCCGCACCGTTACCGCGAGCGCCTGAGTGCCGGCGTTGCCGCCCATCCCCGCGATGATCGGCATCCAGACCGCGAGCGTGACCAGCCGATGGATCGTGTCCTGGAACAGATAGACGACGCCCGCCGCCAGGAACGCCGTCAGAAGGTTGACGTAGAGCCACGGCAGCCGGCTCCTTACCGCTTCGTGCCACCGTCCGGTCAATTCCTCGTCACCGGCTGCGCCGCCGAACCGTAGCATGTCCTCCGTGGTCTCCTCCTCGACCACGTCGATCACGTCGTCGAACGTCACCCTGCCGAGCAGCCGTCCCGCCTGGTCCACCACCGGGACGCTCTCGAGGTTGTAGCGCGCCATCACGCGCGCCACTTCCTCCTGATCCACTTCCGGCTGCACCGCATGCTCGGCACCGGTCATGAACTCGCGCACCGGGCGCTCGGGCGGACTGATCACCAGATCGCGAAGCGGCGCGATGCCGGCGAGCCGGCGCGCGCCGTCCACGACGAAGATCTGGTAGAAGTCCTCCACCTTGTCGGCCTGGCGGCGAATGGCCTCCAGCGCCTGGGCGGCGCTGTCGGTGTCGCGGACGGTGACCACGTGAGTGGTCATGCGGCCGCCGGCTGATTCCTGGTCGTAGCGGAGCAGCCGGTCCACTTCGCTGCGGTCCTCGACCTCCGCGAGGATGCGCTCCTGCTGCTCCGGATCGAGCTCGCGCAGCAGGTCGGCCGCGTCGTCGTCTTGCAGCTCCTCGAGGATCTCAGCGGCCTGGCCCGGCTCCAGGGCCACGAGCGTATCCTCGGCGTGGTCCTCCTCGGCCATCTCGGCCAGGGCTTCGCCGGAGAGCTCGGGGGGGAGCGCGCGGACCATGCGGATCCGCTCGTCTTCATCCAGCTCGGATAGAATGTCGGCGAGGTCCGCCGCCTCGAGCTTGTGCGCCAGCGCCACGAACGCCTCGGTGCGTCCGGCGCGGGCCAGCTCGACCATTGCGCGGAAGTATTCGCTGGGCGGGGTCACGGCGCGGCCCGGGCCAACGGCACCGCGGGCGGCGGGGCGGGTCGGATCAGCAGCCGTTCGACGCGGGTCGGCGAGGCCTGGATTACGTCGAGCTCGAGTCCCTGCAGGGTAAAACGCTCGCCAGCGTTGGGAATGCGGCCGGCAAGCTCCGCCACGAGGCCGCCGATCGTCGCGGCCTGACCGGTGGGAAACGCTACCTCGAACCGCTCGGCGACGGCAGCGGTAGGTGTGGTCCCATCCGCCTCGAAGACGTTGCCGCCCGCTACGGGGGCACCCTGCACGCCCTCGTCGTGCTCGTCGAAGATCTCGCCGACCAGCTCCTCGAGCAGATCCTCCAGCGTCGCGATGCCCAGGGTACCGCCGAACTCGTCGAGTACCACGGCAAGGTGGCGGCGTTCTCGCTGCATATCGAGGAGCAGATCGCCGCAGCTTCGGCTGGCCGGCGCGATGGCCACGGGCCTGATGGGGAGCGGGTCACCGGGCCGCAGCTTGAACAGGTCGAACGCGTGCAGCATTCCGACGATCTCGTCCAGGGTACCGCGATACACCGGGATCCGGCTGTACCCGCTCTGGGCGAACACGCCGGCGATCTCGCCCAGCGCCATGTCGTCCACGATCGCGACGATGTCCGTGCGCGGCGTCATCACCTCGCGCACCGGCCGCTGGGTGAAGCTCATGACCCCGCCGGCAGTGAGGAGCTCCTCGGTGGACCCGAGGCCCACGGCGGCGCCCTCCCGCCAAATGGAGCGCAGGTCCTGCGGCCGGGTGACCCGCCGCGCCGGGAGCACCACGCGAAGCACGGCGGCCCAGCGGCGCAGCAGCTGCACCAGGCGGCTTGCCCCCACGTCTGGCAGCGATTGGGTAACCCAGCGGGGCACGAGGTAGCCGCTGAACAGCACGAACGGCACCGCGACGAGCACGAGCAGGAGGAGCGAGCGCGCCGCCCCGGAGCCCGCCAGCAGTGCCGGAATCGCGGCGCCGAGGAGCAGTACACCGAGCGCGGTGGTGGCGGATGCGGCGGTGAGGTATTGATCGATCTCGCCCAGGGCGTCGAGCGAGGGCGAAGCGCCGCGCAGTCGTCGGGACACGGTGCGGGTGAGCTCGTTCCGGCTGAGCACGATCAGGGCACCGCCGGCGGTGGCACCGAACACCGCCAGGACAAATCCCGCCGCCACGACCGCCCGTGATCTGGGCGGTCGCTCCCCGCGGCGGCAGGGACCGTCACCCGGCGGACCAGCACGCGCCGCACGCGCCGGCGAATGACCTGATCGGCCACGATCTGAAACCCATCCCGCTCGATAGCCTCGCCCTGGCGCGGTACTCGACCAAATTCGGCGAGCACCAGTCCGCCGACCGTGCTCACATCTTCGCGTTCGAACCGGTGGCCGAGCACCGCCTCGAGCTCGGTGAGGGGCGCCCCGCCCTGCACCCGCCACTGGTCCTCGCCCGCCTCCACGATAGGCGCAACCTCGTCGGTGTCGTATTCGTCGCGGATTTCACCAACCACCTGTTCCAGAATATCCTCCAACGTGACGATGCCCGCGGTTCCCCCGAATTCGTCCACGACGACGGCGAGGTGACCGAGCCCTCTCTGAAAATCGCGGAGCTGGCGGTCGAGCGTCTTCGCTTCGGGCACGAAGGCCGCCGGGCGCACCAGAGCGCGCCACGAGGTCTCGTCGCCGGTGAGGCCGGCGAGCATGTCCTTGGCGTGAAGCACGCCGGCGATGGCGTCGGGGTGGCCGTCGTAAACCAGGAGCCGGGCGTGCTCCGAGCTCTGCAGCACCCGCACGACCTCTTCGCGGTCGGCGGCGACGTCCACCGACACGATGTCGATGCGGGGTGTCATCACCTCCGACACCGTCGTATCCGCGAGCGAGAACACGCCGAGCAGCATGTCGCGCTCGCCGCGCTCGAGATGGCGCGCGGCCGCACGGCTCGCCGGCGGGCGGACCCGCGCATCAGCCCAGGCGACCAGCCGGAGGAGCGGTCCGAACGCGGGCAGGGTGCGGACGGCGGCGCGCCGGGCCGGGAGTGCCAGCTCCGGGGCGACCGCCGCGACGACGCGCGGAAGCAGATCCGCGAGGATCCACACCAGCGCCACCGCGAGCGCGAGACGGAGCAGACCGGCGATCGGCGACCAGACCCACCAGGCCGCGGTGGCACCGGCGGCAGCGCCGGCCAGCACGAGGCAGGCGAGATGGGCCACGTGGAGCCGGCGTGACAGCCCGAGCCCCAATGCATCCTCCCGCATGGCTGCCAGCGACCGCGGCAGTTCCGCGTCGGCCTCGGCCGCGAGCGCCAGCCAGGCGGACCACAGCGTGAGCGCGGTCAGGACCAGCGGCCCGATGAACAGCTGGAGCATCGCGATCATGCCAGGGACTCGACGTAGCGTTCCTGACGTCGCCACATGGCCGAGCGCTCCCGCCCGGGACCGTCGGGGTGGTCGTGCCCCAGCGCGTGCAGCGTGCCATGCACGATGAGCCGGATCACTTCCTGGCGCAGCGGCAGCCGGCGCGCCCGGGCCTCCCGCGCGGCAAGGCTGGGGCACAGATAGACGTCGCCCAGCGGCGGGCCGGCCGGCTGTTCGAGGGTGAACGCGAGCACGTCGGTGGGTCGGTCGAGCCCCTTGTAGCGCTGGTTGAGGCGGCGCATCCGCTCGGTACCGAGGAACGTGACCGACATACGGGCGTCCCGCCGCTCGCCCCGCAGCACCGCACGAACCACGCGGCGCACGATGGAGGCCGCGATCGGCGACCGCCCGTGCACGGCCACCTCAGCCGCGGCCAGCGGTCTGGAGCTCCGGCTCGATCCCGCCGCTGGCGCGCGGATAGGCGACTCGGTTGTGGTACATCCCCGCGAGGGTGCGGCAGAATTCGTCGGTGATCCGATCGAGATCGCGCAGCGTGATCGGCGCCTCCTCGAGCTGGCGGGACTGGAGCTTCTGCTGGATGAGGCTCTCGATGGCGTCGCGGACCTGCGTCGGCGTCGGATCGTCGAGCACGCGGATCGCGGCTTCGGTAGAGTCGGCCAGCATCGCGACGGCGGTCTCCACCGAGCGCGGGCGCGGACCCGGATAGCGGAATTTGCCCACGTCGATCTCCGCACCCGCCGCCTGCCGCCGGGCGCGGTGCAGGAAATAGTTGATTTCGGTGGTGCCGTGGTGCTCCGGAATGAACGCGCGCACCACCGGTGGCAGCCCTGCCTCCCGCGCGAGCGCCACGCCGAACGCTACGTGATCCCGAATGATCCGGGCCGACTCCTCGGGCAGGAGGGCGTCGTGCGGGTTGTTGCCGGGCGACTGGTTCTCGATGAAGTACGGCGGGTTGCCGAGCTTGCCGATGTCGTGATAGTAGCAGCCGACCCTGGCAAGCAGGCCGTTGGCCCCGATGGCGTTGCACGCGCTCTCGCAGAGATTGGCCATCGCCAGACTATGGGCCCAGGTCCCCGGCGCTTCGAACGCCATCCGCTTGAGCAGGGGACGACTCAGGTCGGAGAGCTCCAGCAGCGAGAGGTCGGTGGTGACGCCGGTGGCGGCCTCGGCAATCGGAATCACCAGCAGCGCGAACGACGCGCTGGACAGGCCGACGATCGAGCCGGTGATGGCGGTGGTCACGATGGTGGCAGTGCTCCAGCCGTCGATGAGGCCGGCCGTGATCGCCGCGAGGGTGAACGCGCCCGCCATCAGCGCGATCGTGGCGTAGAGGTGCCAGCGCCGCCGTACCACGCGCATGCTGAGTGCCGCGGCGACGCCCGACACGACGCCGAAGAAGACGGTGTGACTCTCCCGGAGGGCCCACTGCCCGCCGAGCAGAATGGCGAGCATCGCCGCGGCGAACACAGCAGTGCGACCGTTGTAAAGCATCGTGATGATGATCGCCGCGAACGGGATGGGAATCAGTTCGGGCCGCCAGGGAAACAGTTGCGTCAGGGTGGCCGCCAGCAGCACCACCAGGCCGAACAGCACGCCGAAGAAGGTCATCTCCCGGAGCCGCTCGTAGCTCTCGCGTCGGTAAAGCAGCAGCAGCAGCCAGAAGGTGCTGAGGATGATGCCGTTGTAGAGCACGCCGCCGACGAACGCGCGCGTCGCGCCGCCATCCGCCCCGCGCAGGTGCAGTTCGGCCTGGAGTCCGATGAGCTTGTGGCGGGTCTCGTCGGTGACGGTTTGGCCGGCGATGGCGATGCGCTCCCCCGCCGACACGGTGTACTCGACGGAGTCCACCGAGGCGCGGACCTCCTCGCGCCGCAGGCGGGTCAGCCACGGGTCGAAGATGACAGTGGGGCGGTAGAACGCCGCACTCAGTTGGCGCAGGGCCCGCCGCCCGGTCTCGTCGCTCACCCCGGCGTGCGGCCCTTCGACCCGCGCCATCAGATCCACGAACGTGAGGACGGAATCGCGCAGTACCAGCCGTTCGGCTTCGCCCCGCCGGAGCGCGATGATCCGGCTCGGTTCGGCGCGCATGGTTCCCGCGTCGGCAATGCCCTGCGACAGCATGCCGCCCAGGAACTGTTTGAGCGCCCCATGCACGGCTCGGCGCCGGTCGGCGTCCATCAGCAGCTCCGATTCGGCGCGGCCCAGCCGGGCCCCGGCGGCCGCGGCTTCCCGGGTCATCTCCGCGACGTCATCGTCCTGGGCCGCGAGGTCGAGCCGCGCGAAGACGCTGTCGACGCCGGCGAGCACCGAGTCGTAGATCGGTGCGTCGAAGCGGTAGACCGGCCGTGCCGCCGAGGCACGGGCCTCACCCTCCAACGCGCGCTCGGCCTCGGACTTGAGCACCAGGAAGTGGAACGGGGAGGTGACGGTGGCTTCGACCGGCTGGCCTACCGCCGGCGCGACACTCGCCACCCGGGTGGGCGAGGGAAAAACGAGGTGGGTGAGCATGGCCACCGCGATCAGCGGCGCCCATCGCGCGCCGTGATGGACGGCGCGCTCTCGCCACGAGCGCACGCGTGCCGTCTCCCGCAACAGCCGGCGGCTCACCATCAGCCGTTCTGATCCTCCGCATACGCCCGGATGATCTCGCGCACGAGGCGGTGGCGCACGACGTCGCCCTCATGCAGGTACCAGAAGCCAATCCCATCGATGCCGGGCAGGATCCGCTCGATCTGCACCAGGCCCGAATCCTCGCGTCGGGGGAGGTCGATCTGGGTCTTGTCACCGGTCACGACCGTCCGGCTGTTCACCCCGAGCCGGGTCAGGAACATCTTCATCTGGGCACCGGTGGCGTTCTGCGCCTCATCGAGGATGATGAACGCGTCGGCCAGGGTGCGCCCCCGCATGTACGCCAGCGGGGCGATCTCGATGGTGCGGCTCTCGAGCGCCTTCTGCACCCGCTCATGCGGCATCATGTCCTCGAGGGCATCGTACAATGGGCGAAGATACGGGTCTACCTTGGCCTGGAGGTCGCCCGGCAGGAACCCCAGCGACTCCCCGGCCTCCACGGCCGGCCGCGCCAGGATGATCCGTTTCACCCGCTTCCGCGCCAACGCCTCCACCGCCTTGGCGACTGCCAGGTAGGTCTTGCCCGTGCCGGCGGGGCCGATGGCGACCACGATGTCGTGGGTCGAGATCGCCTGGAGGTAGTCCCGCTGTCCCTGGGTCTTGGGGACGATGGCGCGCCGGAGCCCCGGGAGCAAGATCTTCTGGTCCGTGGCGGCGCCTTCGGGCGGGGGGCCGTCGGCTGCCAGGCGCAGGACGTCCTCCACCGAGACCGGTTCCCCCATGCGCGCCAGGTCCACCACCCCTTGCACCGCCGGTAACGCCCGCTCCACCTGCTCGGCGCCCCCGCTCACGGTGAGCGCGTCGCCCCGGAAAGAGATTCGCACGTTGAGCGCACGCTCGAGCTCGACCAGGTTGGCATCGTTCACCCCCGCCAGCAGCAGGGGATCGGCTCCTTCCGCCGACAGCCGCTGGACGGTTTCCTCGGTCACGCCGCTGCCCCGATCAGTCATGGCGCGGCGCGAGGTGGAGGGCGTGGAGGTCGCGCGGATCTATCGGCACCGGCGCGCCTTCAAATAGCGCGCGGGCGGCCGTGGTCTTCGGGAACGCGATCACGTCACGCAGCGACCCGGCACCGGCGAGCAGCATCGTGGTCCGGTCAAAGCCAATGGCAAAGCCTCCGTGCGGCGGCGCCCCGGCGGCGAGACCGTCGAGCAGGAAACCGAAGCGCTCGCGGATCTGCTCGGGCGGCATCCCCAGCAGGCCGAAGACCCGCTGCTGCAATGCCGGATCGGTGATGCGAATGGACCCACTGCCGAGCTCGTTGCCGTTGAACACCGCGTCGTAGTGCAGCGCACGGCACCGGCCGGGATCGGATCCGAGAAACGGAATATCGTCGGCGTGCGGCGCGGTGAACGGGTGGTGGACGAAGACCCATTCGCCGGAGTCGGGATCCCGCTCGAACAGCGGGAAGTCGAGCACCCAGGCGAACGCGTGCGGCTCGATGGGCGCCGGGGCCAGTCGACGGATGAGGGCAGTGCGTACGGCGTGCATCGCCGGCGATGTCACCGAATCGCGGCCGGTCACCGCCAGGAGAAGGTCGCCTTCACTGCCGCCCAACGCGCCGAGCGCCACCGCGCCGATGGCTTTGACCCCCTGGCCCTCCCAGCCGGCCGCGGTTCTCCGCGCCCAGATGAGGCCGCCGACGCCGGCCTCCTTGGCGGCGGCGGTCATGGCATCGATGTCCTTCCGGCTCAGTGCGCCGGCGGCCGGGGCCAGGATCCCGCGCATCCTGCCGCCCTCCGCCACCGCCTCATGCACGAACGGCGCGGCGTCCTCTCCGATCAGCGCGCCCAGGTCGCGCACCTCGAAGCCGTAGCGGAGGTCGGGCTTGTCGATGCCGTAGCGGTCCATCGCCTCTCGCCACGAGAGCCGGAGGAAGGGGCGCCGGATTTCGTGTCCGGCCTCATCCCAGAGCGCGACGAGCACGCCCTCGATCAGGCCGAGGACGTCCTCCTGGGTGACGAACGACGCCTCGATATCGATCTGGGTGAACTCGGGCTGCCGGTCGGCGCGGAGGTCCTCGTCGCGGAAGCAGCGTGCGATCTGGAAATACCGGTCGAACCCGGCCGCCATGAGCAGCTGCTTATAGATCTGGGGCGACTGGGGAAGCGCGTAGAACTCGCCGGCATGGATCCGGCTCGGCACCAGGTAGTCGCGGGCACCTTCCGGCGTCGGCTTGGTGAGAATCGGCGTCTCGATCTCCAGAAAGCCGAAATCCGTGAGGGCGCGCCGGGCACGCTGCAGGAGGCGATGGCGCAGCATGATGTTGGCCTGCAGCTCCGGGCGCCGGAGGTCGAGAATGCGGTGCTTGAGCCGGAGCTCCTCGGCCGGGAGCTCCTCCCCTTCCTTGCGCGCCACCGGGATGGCCGGGGTCTGGGCCGGGCCCACCACCTCGAGACCGGTCACGTGGAGCTCGACGTCGCGCGAGGCAAGGTTGACATCGCGGGCGGCGTCCGGACGGTACGCCACGGTCCCGGTGACGAGCACGACCGTCTCCGCCCCGAGCGCGGAGGCGCGCTCCATCACCTCGGGCGGGGTCCAGGCGGGATTGCACGAAAGCTGGACCAGGCCGTCGCGGTCGCGCAGGTCGATGAACACGATGCCGCCAAGGTCCCGCCGGCGGTGGACCCAGCCACCGAGCCTGAGGGTGAGGCCTACGTGTTCGCGGCCGAGGGAGCCGGCCCGGTGCGTCCGCAGCGAGGTAGCGGCGGGGTCGCCGGCGGGCGTGGCGGTCACGCCGGCTCCGCCGCCCGGAGCGTCCGATGGAACTCGTCTGGTGTGCGACAATCAATCAACCTTTCGCGCAACGCGTCATGTCGGATGATGCGCGCGATCCGGGCGAGAGCCTTCACGTGCTCGCCGGCCCGCGCCTCGGACCCGACGACAAGAAAGAGCAGGCGCACCGGCCCGCCGTCCATGGCCTGCCACTCGAGCGGCGCGCCCGTGACGCCGGCGGCCACCAGCACGCTCGCGACGGTGGCGACGCGACCGTGGGGAATCGCGACGCCGTGGCCCACGCTCGTGCTCATGGCCTGTTCCCGCTCGAGCACCGCGCTAAGCACCTGGTCATAATCTGCAGTCGAACCGGACACGAGCGCACGGGTCAGCTCCGCCATGGCGCTGGCCTTGTCGGCGGCGTGGATCGGGAGCACGACCCGATCGGGAGTGAGGAGGTCGCTCAGCCGGCCGGCACGATCGGCCATGGACCCAAACGTAACTGTCGGTTGCCGGGGAGGCAATTGCTTACGTTAATTGGAGTTACGTTTGCTCGTTTCGCGCGGGTTCTGAGGCTGGCGCCGGGGATTATCTTCCCCGCATGTTGCTCGACCTGACCCCGGCTACCAGTCGGGTCCGGCTCGCCGAGTTCGCGTCGGCTCGCGGACTCCCATCGTATCGCGTGGATCAGATCCACCGGCGGCTCTGGGACGCGCCGGTATCGAGCTGGACCGAGGCCACCGACCTGTCGCGCGAGCTCCGCGCCGACCTGGAGGCGACGTTCCCCCTCGCTCGGCTCGCCGCCGCGACCATCCAGCAGTCCGCTGACGGAACCCGGAAATTCCTCTGGCGACTGGACGACGGCGAGGCGATCGAGTCGGTACTGATTCCGTCGGGCGCCCGACGGACGCTCTGCGTGTCGTCCCAGGCGGGGTGCGCCCTCGGATGCACCTTCTGCGCAACCGGCCGCATGGGCTTCAGGCGGAACCTGACGGCGTTCGAGATCGTCGCGCAGGTGCGCGAGATCGTACTGCGGGATCCGGCGGAGAAGCCGACCAACGTGGTGTTCATGGGCATGGGCGAGCCGCTGCTCAACTGGCCCGCCGTCAGCGACGCTCTCACGATCCTGAATCAGCCGGACGGGATCGGCATCGGAGCGCGACACATCACGGTCTCGACCGTGGGGATTCTCCCGGGCATGGCTGAGCTGGCGCGCCGCCCCGAGCAGTTCCGAGTCGCGATCTCGCTCCACGCTCCCACGTCGGAGCGCCGGCGCGCCATCATGCCGATCGAGAAGAAGTACGACCTGGACGCGGTGCTGAAGGCGGCGGCGGCGTTCCGGAAGCGAATCACCTTCGAGTACGTGCTGATCGCCGGCGCGAACGACACCGACCAGGACGCCGACGCGCTGGCCAGGCTGGCCCGCCGGCTCGGTGCGCTGGTCAACCTGCTCCCGCTCCATCCGGGCGGCGCGCCCGACCTCACGCCAACCGCCTCGCGGAGGATTCGCGCATTCCGCGATCGTCTGGCCAATCAGGGTGTGGAGGCCACCGTTCGCCGCAGCCGCGGACTGGATATCGCCGCGGCGTGCGGCCAGCTTCGCACCGCCGAGGATCACCGCCGCGCGCGGCCGCACGGCGGGGCTTCGGATTCGGCTACCGCGGATGCGCGGGGCGCCAGGGAGAACGCCGGGACCGGCAAGTGATGGGGCCCGATTAACCAGTGGCGCCGAAGCCGGCGGCGGCGCAATTGATGGAGAGCAGCAATGCCTGGAGCGTCTCGGCACGCTCCCCCTCGTCGACTGAGGCGCGGTAGCGGCGCAGCAGCCGGATCTGGAAGCGTCCGGCCTGGTTGATCGTCGGCATGCGGCGCCCGAGCTTCCGCAGGAAGCGGGGGAACCGCGCCGCGAGCCGGTTCCCTTCGCTCACCCGCAGCACCGCCTCGACCGTCCGGTCAAACTCCTCGACCACCTGGGGAAAGAGCGTGTCCCGCACGGCTGGATCGGGATGGAGCCCCGCGAACTCCCGGGCAAGGTCCCGATCCACCAGCACCAGCGTCTTCTCGACCTCGTCGATGATGAGGCGGAACAGGCGGGAGTCGCGGAACATCCGCCGGAGCAGCGACTCCCCCCGCCCACCGCGCACTTCCATGAACGTGGCCAGCCCGCTGCCCACGCCGAACCATCCGGGAATGAAATGGCGATTCTGGGTCCAGGCGAAGACCCACGGAATTGCGCGCAGGTCGGCGAGGGTCCGCGCCCCGAAGCGGCGCGCAGGCCGAGACCCGAGGTTGAGCTTCGAGATTTCCTCGAGCGGGCTCGCGGCCTGGTAGTACGGCAACAGCATCGGATGCTCCACGAAACGACGGTACGCGGCCATTGACGCTCCCGCGATGGCCTCCATCGCCTCGTCGAACTCGCCTACCGGGACCAACGCCTGTTCCCCCTCCGACTTGATCGCATGCTCGAGCACCGACGAGGCGAGCAGCTCGATCTGGTACGCTGCGGTCCCCCGGTTGCCGTACTTGAACGAGACCACCTCACCCTGCTCCGTGATGCGGAGGCGCCCGTTGATGGACCCCGCCGGCTGGGCCGCAATAGCCCGGCCGGTTGGCGCGCCGCCGCGGCTGACCGATCCGCCGCGCCCGTGGAAGAACGCGATGGGCACGCCGAGCTCACGGCCCAGGCGCGTGAGTTTCACCTGCGCCTTGTACAGCTCCCAGTTGGCCGCGAAGTATCCGCCGTCCTTGTTCGAGTCGGAGTAGCCGATCATGACTTCCTGCACCCCGCCCTGCTCCCGAACGCTGCGGCGCACTACCGGTACCGCCAGCAGCTCGCGCATGATCGCCGGGGCTCCCCGAAGGTCGTCGATCGTCTCGAACAGCGGCACGATGGGCAGCGTGCAGCGCTCGACGCCAAGCGTATCGGGAAAAAGCCCGCCCTCCTTGGCCATCAGGTAGGCGCCGAGCACGTCGCTCACCGAATGCGTCATGCTGAGGATGAACGATCCGAACGCCTCGCGATCCAGCTTCTCGCGGAGCTCGGCCACCATCCGGAACATTCCGAGCGTCTCCGCCGAGTCCGTCTGCAATGCGTCGAGGCAGAGCTCTTCGTGCCGGGGGCGTGCCAGCTCGGCTTGAATCCAGAGCCCCCATTGCTCGGACTCCGGCGCGGGCGGCTCCCCGTCGGCTTCACCGACGCGGGCCCGCCAAAACTCGGCCAACGCCTGGTGCAGCCGGGTGGTGTTCTCCCGGATATCGAGCCGCACCGTGCTGAAACGGAACAGTTCGATCTCCCGGCGGATCGGGCGCACCAGCGCCGGAGCGAGCGCCGGCGCCGCCTCGGACACGGCGCGCTCGAGCATCCGCACGTCGGCGGCCAGCTCTTCGGCGGTGGCATACCCGCCCTCGGGCACGTCGAGCTGGCGGGTCTCGGCGACGTCGAGCGTGCGGTCGAGCCGCCGCACGACGCAGGACAGATACTGGCGGAAAAGTTCGCCCGGGTTCCGCAACG
>Ga0247829_10000437_pt1 | contig 15670 bp, 10 predicted proteins | sample 12C_Control_Day4_FD_207765 | JGI IMG/M metagenome (GOLD analysis project Ga0247829, IMG submission 207765) | Soil microbial communities from agricultural site in Penn Yan, New York, United States - 12C_Control_Day4 | ecosystem: Environmental > Terrestrial > Soil > Agricultural land | place... | reverse complement strand
AGAACGCGTCTCGCCCTTCTGGGTGCGCAGTTCGAAGGGCGGCGCGGTCGTGAGCGGAGAGGAATGCGACATTAGAACAGCTTCACGTCCACGACCTCGCCTGCTTCGACGATATCGGTCTGCGCGGGGATCTCGACATACCCGTCGGCCAGGGACATGCTGGTGATGTCACCCGAGGCCTTGAACGCCGGCAGCGCGGCACCATCTACGAGACGCACCGTGTAGAACTGGTGACGTCCGGTCGTCGACACGATCCGTCGCGCGAGCGGCGCCTTCACGATGTGCGGCATGTACTCGGGAAGCCGCGCCATCCGGCGCAGCATCGGGACGAGCAGCATGTACGCGTTCGAGAGGCACGAGGTGGGATAGCCAGGCATTCCGAAAACGGGTGTTTCACCCACACGTCCGAACACCGTGGGCTTGCCCGGTTTCACTGCGATACCGTGAAAGACGACCTCGCCGATCTGCTGCATGGCATCGAGGATCAGATCGCGTTCGCCGACCGAGCTTCCGCCGGAGAACACGACGATGTCCGCGTCGGCGGCGCGACGGATGGCGTCGACGAGATCCGGAAGGTTGTCGGGTGCCGGCGGATGGCGCACGGCGATCCCGCCATGCGTCGCGACCACCGACGTGATGGTGAACTGGTTGATGTCGTAGATCTGTCCTGGCTGCAACGTGCCGCCAGGTTCGACGATTTCGTTGCCGGTCGACAGTATGGCGACACGCGGCTTCGCGAAGACGTCGATCTCCGTCGCGCCGATAGCCGCGAGCGCTCCGATCCGGCTCGCGCTCAGCGTTGCGCCTGCGGAGAGCAGCGCCTGGCCAGCAGCGATGTCGGCAGCCCGCCGTCCGACGTGCTGGCGCGGATACACCGGTGTGAAGATCCGCACATCACCGCCGTCGCCCTTCTCGGTCTCTTCCACCATGACGACGGCGCTGGCGCCGTCGGGCATCGGCGCACCAGTAGCGATCTCGATGCACTCACCGTGTGCAAGCGTTTGCGTCGGCACCTGGCCCGTGTAGACCTTCTCGACGCAGCGAAGCACCTTTGGCTCGTAGCGCCCGGCACCGAAGGTGTCCTCGGCGATGACCGCATAGCCGTCCATCGCCGCGCGATCGAACGGCGGCACGTCGATGGCAGACACAGCCGGCGACGCGAGGACGCGTCCCGTCGCATCCCGCAACGACACGCGTTCGGTGCGTGCGACCGGCCGCGCCGCCTCGAGGACGAGCGCCATCGCTTCGTCCATGGGAAGCGTCTCGCGAATGGGGCGCATCGCTTCGGCTGCCGGCTTCCGGCTTCCCGCTTCCGCTTTCATCTCGTCAACTCTCTCACGACATGGCCGATCTCCGGGAGGATCAACTTCGTCATCGCCAGTCGTACGGCGGCTTCGGATCCTGGAAGGGAGAACACCGCCGTTTTTCCGATCGTGCCAGCGCAGGCCCGCGAGAGCATCGCCGCGGAGCCGATCTCCTGGAATGACAGCATGCGGAACAGCTCACCAAAGCCGTCCAGCCTTTTGTCGAGCATCGACGCAATCGCTTCGTAGGTGCTATCGCGTGAAGTAATACCTGTCCCGCCCGTGGTAATGATCACCTGCGTGGAGATCCGCGCGCTCGCGATCCCCGAGCGCACGGCCCCAGGGTCATCCTTCACGATCGTGCGTCCCGACAGCACATGGCCGGCGGTCACCAGCAGCCCGACGATGATGTCGCCGCTGGTGTCAGTCGCTTCGGTGCGTGTATCGCTGATCGTGAGGACGAAGCAGCGCACCGATGCCGGCGAGGTCTTGCGATGCTGTTCCGTCGACACTACCTACGATTATACGGGCGCCAAATACCGGCAAACGTACACGGATTCACCGCAGAGTTCGCAGAGAACGCCGAGGCGTTTCAGTTTTCCCATGTCGTTTCTTCAGCGCGTATCAAAGGGACCGCAACAGGATTTCTCAGCGTGCTCCGCGCCCTCTGCAGTGAGTCTTCGCCAGGCAGTTGGACGTCCCATGACCAGACATGCCGCCGCAAGTCAATGGAGTACCATCGTCTGGATGTTGGTTAGATGTCTCGCGACGGCGGCGTGCGGGCTTGCGCTCTGCAGCTTCACCGTCGCGCAGGAGCCGCGCGCGCTCGACCGCGCTGCCGAGAAGTGGGTACACGACACGATCGCGAAGATGAGCGTCGAGGAGAAGGTTGGGCAGATGCTGGTCCCCTCCTTCCAGTCCGACTTCATGAGCAGCGACTCGAAGGAGTTCGACGATCTGGTCAGGGCCGTTCACGAGTTCAAGGTTGGCGGGTTCCACGTCTTCGGCGGAACAGAAGCCGCGCCGAACGTGCTGCTGAATCCGACCTACGGCACCGTGACGCTCGGGCAACCGCTCGAAGCCGCCTCGATCGTCAATCGACTGCAGGCGATCGCACCGGTCCCGCTGCTCAATACCGCCGACTTCGAGGCGGGTGTGGGGTTTCGCATCGCGGGAGCCACGGCGTTCCCGAGGCTGATGGCTTTCGGCGCGGCGCGCGACGAGCGGCTCGCAGAAGAGGCCGGCCGCGTCACAGGCGAAGAGGCGAGGGCGATCGGCGTCCACGTCAACTTCGCGCCTGTGGTGGACGTGAACAACAATCCACGCAATCCGGTCATCAACACGCGGTCCTACGGTCAGGATCCCGTGATGGTCGGGCGTCTCGCGTCCGCCTACATTCGCGGGATGCAGTCGGCCGGGGTATCCGCGACGCTCAAACACTTCCCCGGCCACGGCGATACCGACGTTGATTCCCATCTCGGTCTGCCGATCATCAAGCATCCTCGCACGCGCCTCGAGCAGATGGAGCTCGTGCCCTTCCGCGCTGGTGTCGCCGCCGGCGCCGACGCCGTGATGACGGCGCACATCGAGCTGCCCGAGCTCGATCCCGCCGCGAATACGCCGACCACGCTGAGCGCACCGATCGTGCAGGGGCTCCTGCGCAAGGAGCTCGGCTTCAAGGGTTTGATCTACACCGATTCGATGGGGATGGCCGGCGTGGCCGCTATGTACAAGCCCGCCGAGGCGGCGGTGCGTGCCGTCAAGGCAGGCAACGACGTGGTGCTGCACTCGCCCGACGATGAAGCGGCATTCAAGGGAATCGTCGAGGCCGTGAAGTCGGGCGAGATCTCCCTCGAGCGGATCGATGGCTCCGTTCAGCGCATCCTGCGCGCGAAGGCACGCGCCGGCCTGCACCGCAACAGGATGGTGAATCTCGATCAGATCTCCGCGGTCGTGGGTAGCAGACGTAATCTGGCGGTCGCGCAGCAGGTGAGCGAGCGCTCCCTTACGCTGATCAAGGACACGCGCGGGCAGGTTCCGTTGAAGCTGCCCGCCGATGCGCAGGTGCTGTATCTCTCGGTACTCGATTATCCCTCGGGATGGCGCATCGCCGCGCCGAGCCGCACGTTCATTCCCGAGCTGCGCAAACGGTGGCCGAACGTCACGTCCATCGAGCTGTCCGACCGGACGACGGCGCCGGAGCTGGAGCTGGTGCGCGCCATGGCGCCGCGCTTCGATGTGGTGATCGCGTCGATCTTCGTCCGTGCGAGCTCCGCCAGCGGACGCATGGATCTCGCGGAGCCGCTGACGCGCCTGCTGAACGGATTCGCGCGCAGCAACCGTCCATTCGTGTCGGTCTTCTTCGGCAATCCGTACGTACCGATGTTCATGCCGGATCTCCCTGCCGTGATGCTCACCTATGATTTCTACGATCTCGCGGAGGCGTCCGCGGTCAAGGCGTTGGCAGGGGAGATCCCGATCGGCGGACGACTGCCTATTGAGTTGCCCGGGTATGCGAAAGTCGGCGAGGGGATCGAGCGCGCCGCTGCTCGATAGCCTCGCCCGGCCTCAGGCCCGCTGTACTACTCCGCACGCAGTGCCGTCAGTGGATCCACTCGCAGGGCGCGTCTCGAGGGCAGGTAGCTGGCGGCAAAGGTGACGCCCAGCAACAGTGCCGCGACCGCGGCAAAGGTGAGCGGGTCGGTGGCATCGATGCCGAACAGGAACGTGGCGAGAAGCCGCGTCGCGGCAACGGAACCGGCCAGACCTATGGCCACGCCCATCGCCGTGAGCGCGAGTCCTTCGCGCACGATCGGAAGCGTCACCTGCGCGGGGCGCGCGCCGAGCGCCACCCGAATACCGATCTCCCGCGTCCGTTGCGCAACCGAGTAGCTGATCAGCCCATAGACGCCCACCGCCGCGAGCAGCAGCGCCGTCACCGCGAACGTGCCCAGCACCAGCATGCGAAAGCGCGGCTGGGCCACCGAATCGCGAACGATGTCACTCAGTGGACGCACTTCGTCGACCGGCAGGTCGGGATCGAGCGCGCGAACCTCGGCGCGGACCGCGGAAGCCACTGCCCCGGTGCCGCCCGCACTACGTGCGACCACGCTCATGAACGGCAGGGTCAGGTACTGATACGGGATGTAGAGCAGCGGTTCCGGCGCGGCGGCGAGCCCGCGATCGCGCGAGTCCCCGGCGATGCCGACGATCGTCAGCCATTCGTCCTTCGTGTCATCGAATCGGATCCGCTTGCCGAGTGGACCCTCGCCCGGGAAATATCGTCGCCCGAAGGCGGCGTTCACGATGATCACCGCGGGGCTCGGCTCGCGGTCACGATCGGTGAACTGACGTCCGGCAACGAGCGGGATTCCGATGGTACGCAGATACTCCGCCGATATGCTGGAAAGGCCTGCGCGCGGCCGATCTGCGCGCGTGGCGGACGGACGGCCTTCGATCAAAAAGGACGCGGATGCGTTCGCCCCCGAGAGTGGTGAAGGAAATGCCAGCGCCGGCAACTGGATCTCACCGTGCTGTCGCAGGCGCTCCAGCAGCTGACCGTAGAACGCCGCCTGCTGCTTGCCGTCGGCATACTTGCCTTGCGGCAGCGGGATCTGAACGACTGTGACCTGCTCGGTCCTGAATCCCGGATCAACCCGTTGCAGGCGGATGAAGCTGTTGGCGAGCAGGCCGGCCGACACCAGCAGCACGAGCGTGAGTGCAACTTCAGCCACGACGAGCGCGGCGCGCGTTCTGGCGCGCCCTCGTCCGGAGGTCGCCGCACGATCGCCGGCATCTCTCATGACGACTGACCCGTCGCTGCGCGACGCCTGCAGTGATGGCACCAGCCCGAAGATCACGGCGCTACCCAGCGACGTCAGTACCGTCACAGCCGCGACGCGCGCATCGAGGCCGATCTCACCGACCCGAGGCACCCCTTCCGGCATGACCGCCGCGAGCAGGTCGACTGCCCACGTGCCCATCAGAAGGCCGAGCGTTCCTCCAGCCGTCGCCAGCACGAGGCTTTCCGCGAGAAGCTGCCGCACGAGCCGCGTGCGAGACGCGCCGAGCGCTGTCCGGATGGCGAGCTCGCGCTGACGTCCCGCGCCCCGCGCGAGCAGCAGACTCGCCACGTTCGCGCACGCAATGAGCAGCATGACACCAACGGCTCCAAGGAGCACGAGCAACGCCCGCCTCAGGTCGCCCACGATGCGATCGTGCAGGCGCTCGACGCGCGCGCCGCGGCCCGCATTCGTCTGGGGATACTGTCGCGCGAGTCCGTCGGCAATCACCGCGGCTTCAGCCTGGGCCTCCGCGAGTGCAGCGCCGGGTCGGACCCGGCCGACGGCTTGAAAATAGTGCACGTCCCGCGATTCGAGGAGATCGCCGGACACATCGAGCGGCGGAGGGGGAACGGGCTTGCTCGACAGTACCCATGACTGTGCGCCCGTCGGGTAGTCGAACGCCTTCGGCATCACGCCCACGATCGTCTGCGTTACACCGTTGATGCGCAGGCGCTTGCCGATGATTGCCGGATCAGAAGCTGTCGTGTCACGCCAGACCTTCTCGCCCAGGACTGCCAGCGGCTCGTTGGTGGCCGCGTCGGCCGCCCGGCTGAACGTGCGTCCCAGCAGGGGAGCGCTGCCGAAGACCTCGAAGTAGTCGAGCGTGACGTGTGCGCCAAGAACTTGAACGGGATCCGCGCCGCTGTGCGCAATGGTCAGCGCATCTTCGCGGTATCCCGCCAGCAAATTGAGTATCCGCACGGATCGCTGGAATTCGACGAAGTCCGCGGGACTGAAGGATCCCTGCGGTTCATCCTCGGTCGTCGGCCACACCTGGACGATGCGATCGGCGTTCGGATACGGCAGCGGGCGCAGCAGGATGCCGTTGACGACGCTGAAGATCGCCGTCGTCGCGGCGATCCCGAGCGACAGAGTGGCGATCGCCACCGCGGCGAAGCCGGGGTTCTTCTGCAGCGTCCGCAGCGCGTATCGAATGTCCTGGCTCACGAGCTTGCTCCGTTGAAACGGGAAAGACGGGACGACGTCCTGCCATTCCGCTGCCAGGCACAAAGCCCGGCTTGCGGCTTGCGGCTTGCGGCTTGCGGACGCTTGGCTCGTGAGGCTCGACCGGGCAAGCAGCGCAACTGGCTGACCGAATCCGGGCAGCGGAGTCCCACGATCGCAAAAAGCCGCCAGCCGCCAGCCGGCGCAAGCCGCAAGCCGCGAGCCGCCAGCCGCCAGCCGCGAGGCCGCCAGCCGGAGTAAGCTACCCGCCATGCGCCGAGTCGTACCGCTCGCGCTGCTGCTCCTCGTCGTGCTGCTGGAGCTCGTCATCCCAGCCGGGCAGTCCGCGCCGCAGGGTGGTCCCGTCGTCGCCGGCGATGTCGCATGGATGCTCACCGCCGCGGGCCTCGTGCTGCTCATGACGCCGGGGCTGTCGTTCTTCTATGGAGGGATGGTCCAGAAGAAGAACGTTATTTCGACGATGCTCCAGAGCTTCATGGCGATGGTGGTGGTCACCATCGTGTGGATCGTCGTCGGGTTCAGCCTGGCCTTCGGCGACAGCATTCACGGCCTCATTGGCAATCCGGCGACCTACTTCATGTTCCGCAACGTGGGCACGTCGACGCACCCGGCGCTCGCGCCGACGATTCCGCTCGTGCTCTTCGCACTGTTTCATCTGAAGTTCGCGATCATCACTCCTGCACTCATCACGGGGTCGTTCGCCGAGCGCGTGCGGTTCTGGAGTTACGTCCTCTTCACGGCGCTCTTCAGCCTCGTGATCTACTGCCCGCTCGCGCACTGGACGTGGCACCCTGACGGGTTCCTGCGCAACTGGGGCGCGCTCGATTTCGCAGGAGGGACCGTCGTGCACACCTCCGCCGGCATGGCGGCACTTGCGGGCGCGATCGTCCTCGGCCGCCGCAAGCTGCATGAAGCCCGGGCGGAACACGTGCCGGCGAACATTCCGTTCGTCGTGCTCGGCACCGGCATGCTGTGGTTCGGATGGTTCGGCTTCAATGCCGGCTCGGCGCTCGCCGCATCCGAGCAGGCGGCGCTCGCATTTGCCACGACGAACACGGCGTCTGCCGCGGCTGCGCTCGGCTGGATCGCGTTCGACGTGCTGCGCGGGCGCAAGGCCTCGGCGCTCGGCGCGTGTATCGGAGCCGTCGTCGGGCTGGTGGCCATCACGCCTGCGGCCGGCTACGTCACCGTCGGGCAGAGCATCGTCATCGGCACGATTGCCAGCATCGCCTCCAACGCCGTCGTGCACTGGAAGACACGTTCGACGCTCGACGACACGCTCGATGTGTTTCCCTGTCACGGCGTCGGCGGCATGGTGGGGATGCTGCTCACCGGTGTGTTCGCAGCGAACGCGGGCCTCGTCCACGGCGATACGAAGCTGTTCCTCGTTCAGTGCGTGACGCTCCTGATCGCGGCGCCGTACGCCTTCGTCGGGTCGTGGCTGCTCTACAAGCTGACCGACGTCATCATCCCGCTGCGCGTCTCGGAGCGTCAGGAGCTGATGGGGCTCGATATTACGCAGCACGACGAGACGGTCAGTTCGCGAGGCGTTCGCGCGGCGACTGAATCGCTTCAGGGGGAGCTGTTTCCACGCGGGCAGCCGTAGCCACAGAGGAAACACTGCCACGCCACAGAGGAAACACCGCCACAGAACACCGCAGATCGACAGAAGAAACACCTTCCAACTAAGCCCCTGTGTTCCGTCTGTGTTTCTTCTGTGGCGTGTTTGCGGGCGTTGGTTTGGTCGAATATAATCGTTGTTTCGCAGCACGGCCGGGGCGACTGCCTTGTGCAGCCCCGTCCAGCCCTAACGCGCCCTTAGCTCAGTTGGATAGAGCGTCTGGCTACGAACCAGGAGGTCGCAAGTTCGAGTCTTGCAGGGCGCGCCAATGAATGCAACGGTTTACGGCCCGGTGATCATCGCCGGGCCGTAACTTTTTCAACGAGATTGCAGCGCCAGCCGATGCGTCCACGAGTCTCGCTTACCAGATCGCGGCCACCCTCGGGCGATCACTCAGTCCTGAGTGCGATGATCGGATCGATGCGGGCTGCGCGGATCGCCGGGAGCGCGGCCGCTGTCAGCCCGGACGAGAGCAGTAGTACCGTGACCGTGGCGTAAACCGACACGTCGCTCGGTTGCACCTGAAACAGCAAAGACGCGAAGACTGCAGACAGAGCGCGGCCGATAAGCGAGCCGACGACGAGGCCGACGAGAAGATAGGCAGTGGCGCGGGTAAGCACGCCGCGAGCAACGCGACCGCCGGTGGCACCCAGAGCGATTCGTACGGCGAGCTCGTGATGTTGCTGCGCGACGCTCGAGGCCATGACCGCATAGACGCCCGACGCACCGATCAGGAGCACAACGATCCCAAATGCGGTCATGATGCCTGCGTTTGCCCGGCGCCCCGCGGTAATGGCACGAAATGCGTCCTGCAGCGACCGAACCGTCGGCGGAGGCGTGCCGGCCGGCAGGACGCGAGCAAGAGAAGTCCGCAAAGCAGGAACGACGCTCGATGCCCGCCCGGACGTCCTGACGACGATCTGCGATGTCTCCCCCGCGTCCACGCGTCGCGGCAGGTACAACTGTGTTCCTGGTGCCTGTTCGGGGCCATGTGGACTGACGGTGCGCACGATGCCGATCACGGTCAAGGGCGGGCGCGACGCGGTGAGTGAGATACGAGCTCCGATGGGATCACGACCGTCCGCAAACAACACGCGTGCGGCAAGCTCGTCGATGATCGCGACGGAGCGTGGAAAGTCCGATTCGGCGAAGGTCCGGCCGCGCAGCATTTGAATGCCGGCAGTTTCGAAGTACGCCGGGCTTACCAAGTATGTCGTGGCTGTGACGGCCAGTGCATCGTCCGGACTCCCGGCGGCGCGGATGCGCATGCGCGTCTCCGTACCGCCGTAGGCCTCCTGAACCAGCGGTGGGACGCTGGAGAGCTCGGCTACGGAAATCACTCCCGGCGTGGTCTCCAGCGCCTCGATGACTTGCGCGGTGCGGCCCTGGACGTTTCCGAGCTCGAAGGTGGCGACATTTGAACGCGCGAACCCGAGATCGGTGCGAACGAGCCGGACAAAGCTGCCGACGAAGAGCGTTGAAACGACGAGCAGCGCCGAAACGAAAGAGACTTCCATGGTGACGAGTGTTGCGCGCCAGCGCGGTCGCATCGGCGCTGCGGTCATGGCGCCGTAACTGAGGAGCTCGCCGGGCCGTAAACGCGCCGCTTGCCATACGGGCACGATGGTGAAGATCACAGCCGAGACGATAGCCGCGATGAGTGTCACGAGGATGACGCGGAAGTCGACTGCAATATCTTCCACTCGTGGGATTCCCGCTGGCAGCGCGGCCTTCGTCGCGCCCAAGCCCCACCACGCGACGGCGATGGCCATCACGGCGGCCGTGACGGACAGCATCAGACCCTCCGCTGCAAGCGCCGCCGCCAGCTGTCCCGGCGATGCTCCGAGCGACGCGCGAACGGCCAGCTCGCGCCGGCGCCTGGATGTCTGGGCGAGCATCAGGTTGGCGACGCTGAAACACGCTACGAGCATGACGAGGCTCACCGCGCAGAGAACCAGCAGCATCCAGTCGCGGACGTGTTCGACCAACGAGTCGTGGAGCAGGACGAGTACAGGCCGGCGGTCTTCACGCCTCGGCCTTCCCTCTGCCGCCGCAACCGCCGCGTGAATCGCACTGATCTGCGACTGCGCGTCTGCCAATTTCACCCCACTGCGGACTCGGCCGATCACTTCCGCACCAGACTGCCCCTGTCGACTTCCTTCCAGGACGAGTGGGATCCACACCTGCGGCCGGCCTTTGTGCATCGGATACATGAATCCCTTCGGCATGACACCGACGATCTCGAACAGGTCCGCAGGCTGCTCGCTCCGTCGGCGATCTCCCATCCGTATCGAACGACCGACGATGTGAGGGTCCCCGCCGAAATAGCGCTGCCACACTTCGTGGCTGATCACCGCAACGAGATGCTGGCCTGCGATCTCGTTGGCGGAGGTAAATACCTGTCCAAGCAAGGCACGCACGCGAAGCACTTCGAACAGACTGGCCGAGGTCTCCCAGGCGCGCACGTAGGAAACGCCTGTGTCGCTCGGAACATGTGCCATCGGACCCACGTTGGTGGCGGCCAACGTGACGAAAGCATCCGATCGGTCGCGCCACGCAAAATATTCCGCCGGCGAATATGTCCGGTTCTGAGGACCGATGATGACGAGTTGGTCGCTGTCCTCGAAGGCCAGACTGCGGAGGACGATTCCGTCAACCACCGAAAACGTGATCGTGGTGGCCGCCATGGCAGCGGTGAGGATCAGGAGAGCGAATCCGCTCGTGCTTCGAGCAGAACGAAACGAGCGCCATGCCTCGCGAATCGTGTTCATAAAATCTCCCTGCAGCGCCAGAACAATTCACTTCGACGAACTCTGGCTCACGCCACACGCGAGAGATCGCGGCATACCGGGCCCGCTGACGCGGGGAGGCTTATGTTACGTAAATAATCGTGTCGTTTGCGATCGACCCTGGCGGATCGTCAACGCCATTCCACCGTAGGCATTGCGCGGCAATCTCCTTTGCACGTTCCGGGCTCGATGGAGCACCTATCTCGAGGCCTACGAATCAGGCACGCCCTCGCCACCGCCTGACGGTACGGATTGTCCAGCCCAGCCCAAATTTCCACTGCCACCAGGCGAAGACTGCCACCACGAACAATAGAAAAAGCGCGGTCTCCACCTCCCTACAGCTCAACCTGGCTGGCCGTCATTCCCGCGCCCAACGCAGCCGCCGTCTGCCGAACGTCAGCGGTGACAAATACGAGTGTGGGTTGTGCGATGCGGTCGGCGAACAACCGCGCTGAAGCCACGTGAATGGCGTCCAGTGTGCGGAGGGGCTGGGACCCGACGAGGCGCTCCGCAGCCGCAAGTACGCTGGTGCTGACGTCGATCAGAGCCCAGAATTCGCGGTCAGCGTCGATGCGTTTCAGAATCTCCGCTAGCTGCTGTTCGTGAAGAGTACCTTCGGCAAGACGGCGCCTGAACGCACTGCGCAATTCAACCGTCACAAGGGCGGACGTCACGACCTCATGCCGTCGTAGCAGCCGCAACACCTCGCGGCGGCCACGTTCGTTCACGTAGCGCTTCACGAGCGCACTGGTGTCAAAGTATGCCCACACGTCAGGTGCGGTCTTCGCGATCTTCGATGATCGTTTGAGACAGAGTCGTGCCCTTGATCTTGACAGGCCGCCAGCGCGGCGACGGCATCGGTCCCCGCCGCGACGGCAGAGTGATCAACCCCTCGTCAGCCATTTGCTGCAGGGCCGCCATCTCAGTGTCTGCGTCCTTGATTGGCTTGATCACCGCGATGGGGCGACCGCGTTCCGTGAGGACGACTTCCTTGCCGGCGCGCACCGCCTTGATAGCTTTCGAGAACTGCTGGTTCGCCTCGCGCAACCCAAGTTTCATGTAGTGATGATACTACATTACGTCGGCCGAAGACCGCGACCTCGTTGACATCGACGGAGACGGCGCGGTTGGCGCCAATCAGCTTACCGCGCGGCGAATGGTCTGCCCGGAAACGAAGAGTGTTTCCCGGATTCGGACGTGAGATGCTCGCGATGATTGATGTTCAGCCCGAAGAGGGGCACGATCTGTTGGCACGACACTCGCCAGTGCGGGGGCTCATGGATTCATTCCTCCAGGACGTGCGCTATGCGCTCCGGGCTATGCGGCGCGCACCGGGACTCACGGCCGTCGTGCTCCTCACGACCGCGCTCGGCGTCGGCGCAAATACGACGATCTTCGCGGTGGTTTACGCCGCGTTGCTGCGGCCGCTGCCCTATCCGCGTGCGGACAGGCTGGTCATGGCGACGGATCAGTCTCCGGCCAACATCCTCGAGTGGCAACGACAGTCGCGGAGCTTCGAGGCGATGGCGGCGCTGCGCACCGGTCCAGTCGATGTGACCGGGCTCGATCAGCCCGTTCGGGTCGAAGGCGCGGTTGTGACCGGGGAGTTCTTCAACGTCATGGGCGTTCCGCCGGCGCTGGGCCGCTCACTTGCACCGACCGATGATGGACGAGGGGCGAAAGTCGCGGTGATCGCAGACGCATTCTGGCGTCAGCGTCTCGGTGGCTCTCCCGACGTGATTGGAGCGACGATCCTTCTCAACGGTCAGCCGCACACCGTCATCGGCGTGATGCCGCCCGGTTTCAAGTTCCCGGAGGAGATCATGGTGTGGGTGGCGCCGCGCTACTCCATGCCGACGCATCCGCTGCAGCCGGAGCAGGATCCCGCACAGCTACACGGCAGCCACTATCTCGGCCTGTATGCGCGACTCAAACCGGATGTCACACGTGCCGCGGCACAGGCCGAGCAGCAGGCGATCTTCGAGCAGCTTCGGAAACAGCATCCGAACGAGGTCGCGGCCGACGAAGTGAACGTGCCGCTGGTGCCACTGCGCGAGTGGCTGATCGGTGATGTGCGTCCAGCGCTGCTGCTGCTGCTCGGCGCAGTGGGGCTCGTTCTCCTTATCGCCTGCGCGAACATCGCCAATCTGCTGCTGGCGCGTGCCGCGGTGCGGCGCCAGGAGATCACGATCCGCACCGCACTGGGCGCGAGCCGCGGGCGGATTTCGCGACAGATGATCACCGAAAGCGTGGTGCTCGCCGTAGCCGGAGGAGCGTCCGGCGCGTTGTGCGCCGCGTGGCTCCTGCCCGCACTCGTCGCTTTGAGCCCGTATGACGTCCAGAGCCTGCAGGCCGGCGTCACCGTACCGGTGCTGGCGTTTGCGCTCGCACTCTCGATTCTCACGGGTGTGCTGTTCGGTTGCGTGCCCGCCTTGCAGGTGTCGCGCGATCAGGTCGGCTCCATACACCTTCGCTCTCGTTCCAGCGACCCTCCGGGCGGACGCCGGATCCGCCGCACGCTCATTGTCGGCGAGATCGCGTTGTCGGTCGCGCTCCTTGCCGGCGCCGGACTGATGATCCGAAGCTTCGTCGAGCTTCGCGGTGTGAGCCCCGGCTTTCACGCAGCTGGCCTCGAAAAAATGAGAGTGGACCTGCCCAACGATCGCTACGACTCTCCCGAGCGTCAGAGTGCGTTCTTCGACCAGTTGCTGGCGAACGTCTCCGCATTGCCCGGCGTTCAACGGGCGGCGGCCGCGGCGCGATTGCCGTTCGCCGGGGGCAACAGCACACGCAGCATCATGCTCGACACTCCGGACGCGCGCAGTGACGCATGGGGCGGAATCCGCGTGATCAGCGCGAGCTACTTCGAGGTGATGGGGATCGCGATCCACCGCGGCCGCGCGTTCTCTGAGGCCGATCGCGCCCGAACGGTTCCAGTAGCCATCGTCAACGAAACCATGGCGAGGCTCTACTGGCCCGGCGCAGACGCGCTCGGACACAGGTTCCAGGTTGGCAAGGATGGCAGATGGCTCGAGATCGTAGGTGTTGCGGCCGACATCAAGCACTCGAGCCTGCGCGACGCACCGGCCCCGGAATTCTACCAACCGTACCGGCAGGCACCCTGGAGCTTCATGCACGTCATCGTGCGCTCGTCGCTCGGTGTCGATGCGCTCGGACGGGAGCTCTCGGGTGAGTTGAGGCGGATCGATCCCTTGCTTCCATCGACAAAGGTGGAGTCGCTGGAGGGTCTGCTCGCAGGATCGGTCTCCTTCGATCGGTTTGAAATGCTCGCACTCACCATGTTCGCGGGGACGGCGCTCTGCCTGGCGGCGGTAGGTCTGTATGGCGTCATGTCATTTGTCGTGAGCTACCGCGCGCGCGAGATCGGCGTCCGCATCGCGCTCGGTGCCAGTGCCTCGGAGATTCAGCGGCTCGTGTTGGGCGAGGGGGCCGCGCTGACCGCCGCCGGTCTGGCGGCCGGCCTCCTGCTCGCGGTCGCGTCCACCAATCTGCTGCGCGCGTGGCTGTTTGGCGTGTCGCCGCTGGACCCGTGGACCTTCGCGCTCGTGGTCATCGTGCTCGCAACCGTTTCGCTGGCGGCCTCCTGGATCCCCGCGCGCCGCGCGATACGCACCGATCCCGTAGTCGCATTGCGCGCGGAGTAAAGGGCAGTGCCACTCACGGCCGACCTTGGCCTGGAATGAATCCTGAATAGCAGGGATTACGAGGTCACCATGAAAACGCTCACGTTACGGATTCCCGAGCTCTGGTTCATCGTTGCGACCAGGGCGGCGCTGGCCTTCGGCGCCGGGTTGCTCGCGTCGGCAAAGATCCCTGCGCATCGCCGCCGCGCGATCGGTTTGACACTCGTTGGGATCGGCGCCGCCACAACCGTCCCGGCGGTCATGACGATCAGAAGCCATCGCAGCTGAGCTCGTGACGGAATTACCGATGTCCGGATCTCTTTACTGACGCTCGCGCATCGAGAACGCGGAAACCCGATCGTCTGGCGCGAGCCCGAGGCGGATGTATCGCGTGCCGTTCGCGAACGTGAGCTGATACAGGTAGATCCGATCGTCACCAGCCTCCCGCCGCTGCAATAGTTGCGCGCCCTTCAGCGTGCCGAGCTTCTGTAGTTCCTTCTGATAGAACGTCGCCGAATTGGGAAAAAACCCCGCCCGCACGTAGGCGAAATCGGAAGGCGACAGCGTTCCCGCTCGAATCGACTTCAGCAGCTGCCGAAGCTTGCTCGTGACCTGCGGTTCCTTGTCGTCGATGGGGCTCGGCTCCGTCACGGCAAGCTTCGGATCGACGATCGCTGCGATGCCGTCGACGAACCGCGATGGATCGGCCTCGGCGAGATTGGCGAGGACGATGATCGAGAGCTCGTCCTGCGGGAAGCGGGCGAGATGCGTCTTGAAGCCCTGCCAGGCGCCGCCATGCTGCTGCACCGGCCTGCCATTCCGGTCATCGAGAGACCAGCCGAACCCGTACGGATAGCTCTTGCCGCTCGCGAGGCGCACGGGCGTGAGGATCTGGTTCCAGCTCTCCCTGCTCAGCACGGCGCGGCGCTCGACCGCCGCGTTCCATGCGAGCAGGTCGCGCAGCGACCAGTAAAGCGATCCGTCCGCCGTTGTGTTCAGCTTCGGCGCAACCCAGTCCTGATTCTTCAGCTCACCGTTTTCCTGCTGATAGCCGGCCGCGCGGTGCGGAACGATGTCGGCCTCGGTGATCACCCTCGCCGTCTTCATTCCAATCGGATTGAAGATCCGCTCCCTCAACACATCACCGTAGAAGTGTCCCGACACCTTCCCCACGATGAACCCGAGCAGCGCGTAACCGGTGTTGCTGTAGTTCCAGCGCGAGCCCGGCGCGAATTCCAGCTTCTGCTTGAACGCGAGGTGCGCGAGCTCGTCCTCCGTATAG
>Ga0247829_10000433_pt1 | contig 15688 bp, 13 predicted proteins | sample 12C_Control_Day4_FD_207765 | JGI IMG/M metagenome (GOLD analysis project Ga0247829, IMG submission 207765) | Soil microbial communities from agricultural site in Penn Yan, New York, United States - 12C_Control_Day4 | ecosystem: Environmental > Terrestrial > Soil > Agricultural land | place... | reverse complement strand
CGCCTCCTTGCCGTCGGGCGTGAAGTACATGTTGTACGGGTCGTCGACGGCGATCGCCTTGCCGGGCTTGCCGGTCTTGGGATCGATCGGCGTCAGGCTGCCCTTGGTCGTGTTCTCGGCGTTGTTGGCGACCCAGAGCGTCTTCAGGTCCCACGACGGGACGACGTGCTGCGGGTTGAGGCCGACCTTGAAGCGGCCGACGACGGTGAAGGTCGCCGGGTCGATGACGTACACGTCGTTCGACTGCAGGTTCGGCACGTAGACGCGCGGCAGCGCGTCGCGCGCCACCTCGCTCAGCTTGCCGGCACCGGCGTCGCCATAGAGATTGGCGCGGTCGGTCACCGGCGCCATGCCGGGGACGGTGTCGATCGCGGCTGCCGAGGCGGCGGATGGCGCCGGCGCGGCCCGCACGGTGGGGGCCGGTGCGGCAGAGGCGCCGGGCGCGACACGCGCCGACGCCGCGGCCGATGTCGGCTGCGCGCTGCTGTCGAGGGCGACGAGGGTCAAGGCGGCGACGCAGGCGGGGCGCAGGAAGGACGAAGTCAGTTTCAAGTCGGAAGCTCCGGGAAGTTCATCACACTCACAACGCCGCGCACCGCGAAGCGACGACACGTCGTCACCGACGCGCGACCTCGCGCTGGATCGCGTCGCGGGTGCGCGCGACGATCAGGTCGAGGCCGACCCGGCCGGCGGCCGCGCTGGCACGGCGCGGATCGCCGTGCACGCCATTGGCCGGGCCGAGCGCGCTGCCGTCGTGCAGGAGCGACGAGCGAACGAGCTGCTCGTCGACGGCGAGCGACAGCGAGGTGTCGGCGGCACCGGCGTGCGTGCCGATCTCGGCCTCGCTGAAACCCAGGCGGCGCAAGGCCTGCGCGAAATCGCGCTCGGCGGCCAGGTAGTACTCGCTGATCGCATGCACGCGCACGGCGGACGCGGCCCACTCGCGGTCGAGCTTGGCGGCGACCTTGGCCAGGCTGGTCTGATACCCGCCGTGATCGCCGATCAGGACGATGTCGCGAAAGCCGGCCTGGCGAAAGCTGCGCGCGGCACCTTCGAGCGTCGCCTCGAACGCGCTCTGGGGAATGCTGATCGTGCCGGCGAAACGCATGTGACCGACCGGTGGATCGATCGCGCCTTCGGGGACGTACGCGATCACCGGAGCGACGAGCGCGTTGCCCAGGCTCGCCGCGATGCGCGCAGCGAGCGCGCGGGCGCGGACATTGTGCTTGCCGAGAGCGATGTGCGGCCCGCTCTGCTCCGTGCCGCCGACCGGGACGATCACCGTCGTCTTGCCGGCCTTGATCGCATCGCGCAGCTCGGTCCAGGTGAGCTCGTCGACCATCACGCTCGCCGGCGTCGGCGCGGCGGCGACCTGGGTCGCGGCGGCGGCGAGAAGCACGGCGGCGAGGCCGTGGCGAAGCAGGGACATGGCCCGATCTTAGCGAGCGGATTCGACGACACTGGCGTCGGCCGGGCGGCCATCGCGAAGGATGTCGCACCGGCGAAGGACATCGCATGGACATCGCGAAGTCGACGCCGCCGGCGCCGACGACCGGCACGCCGCCTGCCCTGGAGCATTCATGAGCACCCGGCAGCGTCGGCCCGCGTCACGCGCCCCGCGGCGCGGGCGGACCGTGGCGCTCGCGCTCAGCATCGCGCTTCATGCCGCGGTCGTCGCGGCGCTCGCCGTCCAGTTCGTCCGCGAGGCGCCGGCGCCGAGCGCGCGCGGCGTTCTCGTCCGCCTCGTCCTGCCGCCGGGGCGGCTCGTCCCCGCCCCCGAGCGCGACGGCCCCCTGCCACCGCGGACCGTCGTCTCGGCCGGCGGCCGCATCCATCCGAGCGGTTGCCGCGGCATCGTCTACACCGGCATCGGCGCGACCGTGAACCGCGCCGGCTACATCATCGAGCTCGCCCCGGACGGGCCGGCGCAGCAGGCCGGCCTGCGGCCGGGCGATGCGATCCTCAACCTCGAGGACCTGCCCATCGACGCCTATCCTGCCGGCCACCGCGTCGGCCTGCGGCTCCTTCGCGACGGCGCCGAAGCGGCAGCCGTCGTTCGCATCGGCGCGATCTGCGACGAGCCCGAAGCGCCGATCGCCTGACTCACCGTCGCGCGGCCGTCCCCGCCGAGGCGATCGACGGCAATCGAGGCCCGCTCAAGCCGTCGCCTGCACCACCGCGTGCTCCCACTGCTGCATCAGGCCCGCGGCGCGCTCGCGTGACATCGTCGGGTGGAAGGTGCGCTCGACCTGCCACTGCGCGGCGAGCTCGCGGGTGCCCGACCAGACGCCGCACGACAGGCCAGCGAGGTAGGCCGCGCCGAGCGCCGTCGTCTCGATCACCTTCGGCCGGATCACCGGGATGCCGAGCAGGTCGGCCTGGAACTGCATCAGCAGGTCGTTGACCGCAGCGCCGCCATCGACGCGCAGCTCGGCGACCGGAACGCCGCCGGCGGCGACGACGTCCTTGCTCATCGCCTCGAGCAGGGCCGCGCTCTGGAAGGCGATCGACTCGAGCGCGGCACGGGCGATGTGGGCGATCGTCGAGCCGCGCGTCAGGCCGACGATGGTGCCGCGCGCGTCCGGCTTCCAGTGCGGTGCACCGAGGCCGGTGAAGGCGGGGACGAACATGACGCCGCCGTTGTCGGGAACGCTCTCGGCGAGCTGCTGTACCTCGCTGCTCGCCTTGATCGCCTTCAGACCGTCGCGTAGCCACTGGACGACGGCGCCGCCGATGAAGACGCTGCCTTCGCGCGCGAACTGCGGCCTGGCGTCGGCCTGTGCCGCGCTGGTCGCGATCAGGCCGTTCGCCGAGACCTCGAAGCGCGCGCCGGTGTTCATCAGCATGAAGCAGCCGGTGCCGTAGGTGTTCTTCACCTGGCCCGGGCGAAAGCACGCCTGGCCGAAGAGGGCGCTCTGCTGGTCGCCGGCCACGCCGCCGATGGCGATCGGCGCGCCGAACAGGTCGGCCGCGGTGTGGCCGAAGACGTGGCTCGACGGGTGCACCGTGGGCAGCAATTCCCTCGGCACGTCGAGAGCCTGCAGCAACTCGTCGCTCCACTCGCCGCGCGGCACGTCGAAGAGGAGCGTCCGCGATGCGTTGGTGGAATCGGTGGCATGGACCGCGGCCGAGCGTGTCGCCGCCGTCGCGCCGCCGGTGAGGAGCCACATCAGCCAGGTGTCGACGGTGCCGAAGGCGAGCTCGCCGCGCAGCGCCGCAGCGCGCGTACCGGCGACGTGGTCGAGCAGCCAGGCGAGCTTGGTGCCCGAGAAGTAGGCGTCGAGGACGAGCCCGGTGCGCTCGCGAAAGAGCGGCTCGAGGCCGCGCGCCTTCAGCGCCTCGCACGCCGGCGCCGTGCGCCGGTCCTGCCAGACGATCGCATTGCCGATCGGCTCGCCGGTGGCGCGATTCCAGACGATCGTCGTCTCGCGCTGGTTGGTGATGCCGATCGCGGCGATCTCTTTCGCGCCGATGCCGGCGCTCGCGAGCGCCTCGCGCGCGGTCGCGAGCTGCGAGCTCCAGATTTCGCGCGGGTCGTGCTCGACCCAGCCGGGCTGCGGATAGATCTGGCGGAATTCGCGCTGCGCCACGGCGAGCGTCTGCCCGAGCGCATCGAAGACGATCGCGCGCGAGCTCGAGGTGCCCTGGTCGAGGGCAAGGAGGTGGCGCGGTGTCGTCATGGCGAATCCTCGCAGGTGACGCAACCCACTCCCGCGGCGGCGAGCAACTCGGGAAATGGAGCGGGCGGCGCCGCGTCGGTGAACAGCATGTCGATCTCGTCGAGGCGCGCGAGCTCGACCATCGCCGGCCGGTTGAATTTGCTGTGATCGGCGGCGAGCCAGATCTCGCGCGAGTGCTCGATGATGGCGCGCGCCACCTTCACTTCGCGGTAGTCGAAATCGCGCAGGCTGCCGTCGCCTTCGATCGCCGAGATGCCGATCAGGCCGATGTCGACCTTGAACTGGCGGATGAAGTCGATCGTCGCCTCGCCGACGATGCCGCGGTCGCGCGAGCGGACGATGCCGCCGGCGACGATCACTTCGCACTCGGGGTTGTCGGAGAGGATGGCGGCGACGTTGAGGTTGTTGGTGATCACGCGCAGGCCCTTGTGGCGCAGCAGCTCGTGGGCGATCGCTTCGGTCGTCGTGCCGATGTTGATGACCAGCGAGCACCCCGGCGGCACCGCCGCGGCGACGGCGCGGGCGATGCGCTGCTTGGCCTCGCGATTGATGTGCCGACGCTGGCGGTAGGCGATGTTCTCGGTGGTCGAACTCGGCACGCGCACGCCGCCGTGGAAGCGCGCCAGCAGGGCCGCGTCGGCGAGCAGCTTGACGTCGCGGCGCACGGTCTGCAGCGTGACGCCGAACTTCTCGGCGAGCGCTTCGACCGAGACCGAGCCGCGGGCGCGAACCTCGTCGAGCAAAAGCGCCTGGCGGGGGTTCGGGGTCATCGCGGCGGAGGGGTCGGCATCCCGGTGGGCACAGGGTACGCGGCAAGCCGAGGCGCGCGCCATCGAGGTATTCGCGCTTGCGCTTGGGCCGATCTGAGGCTAAAACGAAAACACAAGAACGAAGACGAAACAAAACGAACAGTCGCGGCGACGAACGGCGCCCCTCCTGCTCGTCGATCCGAGGAGTCCGGTTGCCCTCTCCAGGCCACGCCCCCGCGCCGAGCGAGCCGACCCGCAGCGTCTGCGACGTGCTCGTCGTCGGCGGCGGGATCAACGGCGCCGGCATCGCGCGCGACCTCGCCGGCCGCGGCGCGAGCGTCGTCCTGTGCGAGAAGGACGACCTGGGGCAACACACCTCGGGGTCGTCGACCAAGCTGATCCACGGCGGCCTGCGCTACCTCGAGTACTACGAGTTCTCGCTCGTCGCCAAGGCGCTCGCCGAGCGCGAGGTGCTGCTCAAGAGCGCGCCGCACATCATGTGGCCGCTGCGCTTCGTGATGCCGCACGACCCGTCGATGCGACCGGCGTGGATGATCCGTATCGGCCTGTTCCTCTACGACCACCTGGCCCGGCGCGAAGTGTTGCCCGGCTCGCGCATGGTCGACCTGCGCCGCCATCCCGCCGGGGCGCCGCTGAAGCCGTCGTTCACGAAGGGTTTCGTCTATTCCGACGGCTGGGTCGACGACGCGCGCCTGGTCGTGCTCAACGTCGTCGACGCCGCCGAGCGTGGCGCCACCGTGCTGACGCGAACGCGTTGCGTGGACGCGAAGCGGGCGGCGACGCACTGGCAGCTGCGCCTCGAGGGCGACCAAGGACGTGTCCACGAGGTCCGCGCCCGCGTCCTCGTCAACGCCGCCGGGCCCTGGGCGGCGGAGTTCCTCGGCGGGCCGGTGCACCTCGAGCGGCACAAGACGCTCCGGCTGGTCAAGGGCAGCCACATCGTCGTGCCGAAGATGTTCGACCACGAGCATGCGTACATCTTCCAGAACCCCGACAAGCGGATCATCTTCGCCATTCCGTACGAGGGCGACTTCACGCTCATCGGCACCACCGACGTCGAGCACCACGGGCCGGTCGGCGCGGCCCACATCGACGCCGTCGAGACCGCCTACCTCTGCGCGCAGGCGAGCCGCTACTTCGAGCGCCCGGTGCGGCCCGAAGACGTCGTCTGGAGCTACTCCGGCGTGCGGCCGCTGCTCGAAGACGAGGCCGGCGACCCGGCGGCGGTGACGCGTGACTACCAGCTCGATCTCGATACCGAGCAGGCGCCGCTGCTCACCATCTGGGGCGGCAAGATCACGACCTTCCGCAAGCTCGCCGAGGAGGCCGCCGACCGGCTCGCGCCGGCGCTGCCCGAGCTGCGCGGCGCGTGGACGCGCGAGACCTCGCTGCCGGGCGGTGATCTGAGCGCATCGATCGGCGCGCCGCGGCGACCCGACACCGATTTCGTCCGCTTCGTCCAGGCGCTCGCCCTGCGCCATCCGACGCTGGCACCGGCCCTGGTGCATCGGCTGGCGCGCGCCTACGGCTCGCGCGTCGAAACCCTGCTCGGCGGCGACGGGCTCGGGCCCACCGTCGTGCCCGGCCTGCACGAGGGCGAGCTGCGCTATCTGCACGAGCGGGAATGGGCGCGCAGCGCCGACGACGTGCTCTGGCGCCGGACCAAGCTCGGCCTGCACCTGAGCGAGGCCGAGCGCGCGACCGTCGCGCGCTGGTGCGAGGCGAACTGGCCGGCGTCGGCGCGCGCCGGGTCGGCTTCGGAGCGGGCATGGAGCTGACGCTCGAGCGCATCGAGCAGCGGGTCGGCGCCGCGACCTGGCTGTACCCGCTCGACCTGACGCTGGTGCCGCTGGCCGTGACCGTCCTGCTCGGCGCGACGCAGGCCGGCAAGACGACGCTGATGCGCGTCATGGCCGGGCTCGATGCGCCGGCCAAGGGACGGGTTCTCGCCGACGGCCACGACGTCACGGGCAAGCCGGTGCGCGAGCGCGACATCGCGATGGTCTACCAGCAGTTCATCAACTACCCGTCGATGACGGTGGCGGGCAACATCGCCTCGCCGCTCAAGCTGCGCGGCGAGAAGAACATCGCGGCGCGTGTCGCCGAGCTCGCCGCCAAGCTGCACATCGAGCCTTTCCTGCAGCGGCTGCCGGCCGAGCTCTCGGGCGGCCAGCAACAGCGCGTCGCGCTCGCGCGCGCGCTGGCCAAGAACGCGCCGCTGATGCTGCTCGACGAGCCGCTCGTCAACCTCGACTACAAGCTGCGCGAGGGGCTGCGCAACGAGCTCTCGCAGCTGTTCGCGAGCGGCCGCTCGACCGTCGTGTACGCCACCACCGAGCCGACCGAGGCGCTGCTGCTCGGCGGCTACACCGCCGTGCTCGACGCCGGCGAGCTGCTCCAGTACGGGCCGACGGCCGAGGTCTTCCACCGGCCGAAGTCGATCCGGGTCGCGCGCGCCTTCAGCGATCCGCCGATGAACCTGATCACCGGCGAGGCGAGCTTGACCGGCGTCGCCCTGCGCGGCGGCGTCGAGATCAAGGGGGCGCTGCCGGCGTCGCGCTCGCCGGCGCTCACCGTCGGCATCCGTGCCGGCGCGCTGCGCGTCGCGGCGCGCGCCGGCGACATCGCGCTGGCGGGCCAGGTCGAGCTGGCCGAGATCTCGGGATCCGATACCTTCCTGCACGTCGACACGCCGATCGGCGAGCTCGTCGCCCAGCTCACCGGCGTCCACGAATTCACGCTCGGCACGCCGGTGACGCTGCATCTCGACCCGCGACAGGTCTACGTGTTCGACGCGTCCGGCGACCTGCTGGCCGCGCCGGCCGGCACCGGTGGCCACTGAGATGGCGCGCATCGACCTCGACCTGGCGCACGCCTACATGGCGAATCCGAAGAGCGACGACGACTACGCGCTGCTGCCGCTCGCGATGAGCTTCGCCGACGGCGGCGCCTACGCGCTGCTCGGCCCGTCGGGATGCGGCAAGACGACGCTGCTCAACATCGTCTCCGGCCTGGTCAAGCCGTCGCGCGGGACGGTGAAGTTCGACGGCGTCGACGTCACCGCGCGGACGCCGCAGCAGAGGAACATCGCCCAGGTGTTCCAGTTCCCGGTCATCTACGACACGATGACCGTGGCCGACAACCTCGCCTTTCCGCTGCGCAACCGCGGTGTGGCACCCGAGCGGATCGCCCGCCGCGTCGGCCAGATCGCCGAGATGCTCGAGCTGAGCGGGCAGCTGAACATGCGCGCCGCCGGCCTCTCCGCGGACGCCAAGCAGAAGATCTCGCTCGGCCGCGGCCTGGTGCGCGAGGACGTCTCGGCGGTGCTCTTCGACGAGCCGCTCACGGTCATCGATCCGCATCTCAAGTGGCAGCTGCGCAGGAAGCTCAAGCAGATCCACCAGGAGCTCAAGCTCACCCTGATCTACGTCACCCACGACCAGGTCGAGGCGCTCACCTTTGCCGAGCAGGTGGTGGTGATGACGCGCGGCCGCGCGGTCCAGACCGGCAGCGCCTCGGAGCTCTTCGACCGGCCGCAGCACACCTTCGTCGGCCACTTCATCGGCTCGCCGGGAATGAATTTCCTGCCGGCGACGACGGCCGGCGCGAGCATCGATGTCGCCGGCCATCGGCTCTCGCTCGCCGACCGCCGCCTGGCGGATCTCGGCGCCGTGACCCTGGGCGTGCGCCCCGAGTACGTGACGATCGCAGGCGTGGGTGCCGAAGGCGCGGTGCCGGCGCGGGTCACGCAGGCGCAGGACATCGGCACCTACTGGTTGCTGACGACCGAAGTCGGCGGCGGCGGCGGCGCGGCGAGCGTCGTGCGCGCACGCCTCGGCACGCGCCAGCCGATCCCGCAGGCCGGCGCGACGGTCTGGCTCACTCTCGTCGGCGCCCACACCTGCTTCTACAAGGACGACCTGCTGGTCGCGGAGGCCGCGTCGTGAAGACCGTCAACCAGCGCGCCTGGCTGCTCATCCTGCCGGTGGTGCTCTGCGTCGCCTTCTCGGCGATCCTGCCGCTGATGACGGTGGTCAACTACTCGGTGCAGGACATCATCTCGCCCGAGCGGCGCGTCTTCGTCGGCACCGAATGGTTCAAGTCGGTGATGCGCGACGACGACCTGCAGGGGGCGCTGCTGCGCCAGGTCGCGTTCTCGTTCGCCGTGCTCGTGGTCGAGATCCCGCTCGGCATCGCGCTCGCGCTGTCGATGCCGGCCAAGGGCTGGCACGCCTCGGCCGTGCTGGTGCTGGTCGCGATCTCGCTCCTGATCCCGTGGAACGTCGTCGGCACGATCTGGCAGATCTACGGCCGCGCCGACATCGGCCTGTTCGGTGCCGCGCTCGCCCACCTCGGCGTCGACTACAACTACACCGGCAGCGCCCGCGACGCCTGGCTCACCGTGCTGCTGATGGACGTCTGGCACTGGACGCCGCTGGTCGCCCTGCTCTGCTATGCCGGCCTGCGCGCGATCCCCGACGCCTACTACCAGGCGGCGAGCATCGACGGCGCGTCGAAGCTTGCCGTCTTCCGCTTCATCCAGCTGCCCAAGCTGCGCGGCGTGCTGATGATCGCCGTGCTGCTGCGCTTCATGGACAGCTTCATGATCTACACCGAGCCGTTCGTCCTCACCGGCGGCGGCCCGGGCAACGCCACCACCTTCCTGAGCCAGTACCTGACGCAGAAGGCCGTCGGCCAGTTCGATCTCGGCCCCGCGGCAGCGTTCTCGCTGATCTATTTCCTGATCATCCTCTTGCTCTGCTTCATCCTCTACAACTGGATGCAGCGCGTCGGCACCGCCGACAAGGAGGCCGGCCATGGATGACCGGCGATTCAGGAAGCGGGTCGTCTTCCTCGTGCTGTATCTCGTGTTCGCCATCCTGCCGGTGTACTGGATGGTGAACATGTCGTTCAAGACCAACGAGGAGATCCTGAGCGTCTTTTCGCTCTGGCCGAGGGCGTTCACCTGGAACAACTACCGCATCATCTTCACCGACGCCTCGTGGTACTCGGGCTACATCAACTCGCTGATCTACGTCGCGATCAACACCGTGATCTCGCTGCTGGTCGCGCTGCCCGCCGCGTACGCGTTCTCGCGCTACCAGTTCATCGGCGACAAGCACGTCTTCTTCTGGCTGCTCACCAACCGGATGACGCCGCCGGCGGTGTTCCTGCTGCCGTTCTTCCAGCTCTACACGACGCTCGGCCTGATGGACACGCACATCGCGGTCGCGCTCGCCCACCTCGTCTTCAACGTGCCGCTCGCGGTCTGGATCCTGGAGGGCTTCATGAGCGGCGTGCCGCGCGAGATCGACGAGACGGCCTACATCGACGGCTACTCGTTCCCGCGCTTCTTCCTGACCATCTTCATCCCGCTGATCAAGGCCGGCGTCGGCGTCGCCGCCTTCTTCTGCTTCATGTTCAGCTGGGTCGAGCTGCTGATGGCGCGCACGCTGACCAGCGTCAACGCCAAGCCGATCGTCGCCGTGATGACGCGAACCGTCTCGGCCTCGGGGATGGACTGGGGCGTGCTCGCCGCCGCAGGCGTGCTCACCATCGTTCCCGGCGCGATCGTAATCTGGTTCGTGCGCCACTACATCGCCAAGGGCTTCGCGATGGGGCGCGTGTGAAGGAGCAATGCTGATGTTCGAGTGGATGGCGTGGACCTTGCCGGTGGCGGTGTTCTTCTCCGCCATCGTGCTCATGCTCGCCGGCATGACCGTCTGGGAGCTGCGCTCGCCGACCGTCCTGCGCAAGGGCTGGCTGCCGATGGCGACGACGCGCGGCGACCGCCTCTTCATCGGCCTGCTCGCAGCCGCCTACGTCAACCTGGCCTTCGTCGCCATCAGCGAAAGGATGGTCGGCTGGTTCGGCCTCGAGGCGGAGCCCTCGATCTGGATCAGCTTCGTCGTGTCGATGCTCGTGCTCGGGTTGATCCTGCGCAAGGGCTGACTTGTCTCTCGAAAAGGATTCCGGCCCATTCTTCCCAGCCGGCTCGTCCACCTCCACAAGGGAAGTACTCAGAGGAGACCAAGATGAGATTTCGCATGCATGCGGTGGCGTTCGCCGCGGCCACGCTGGCACTCGGGCAGGGCGCCTGGGCCGGCGAGGCCGAGGCCAAGAAGTGGATCGACAGCGAGTTCCAGCCGTCGACCCTGTCCAAGGAACAGCAGACGGCCGAGATGAAATGGTTCATCGACGCCGCCAAGAAGCTCCAGGCCAAGGGCGTCAAGGAGATCTCGGTGGTGTCGGAGACGATCACCACCCACGAGTACGAGTCGAAGACGCTCGCCAAGGCGTTCGAGGAGATCACCGGCATCAAGGTCAAGCACGACCTGATCCAGGAAGGCGACGTGGTCGAGAAGCTGCAGACCTCGATGCAGTCCGGGAAGTCGATCTACGACGGCTGGATCAGCGATTCCGACCTGATCGGAACGCACTACCGCTACGGCAAGATCATGAACCTGACCGACTACATGGCGGGCAAGGGCAAGGAGTGGACCAATCCGGGCCTCGACATCAAGGACTTCATCGGCACCAGCTTCACGACGGCGCCCGACAAGAAGCTGTACCAGCTGCCTGACCAGCAGTTCGCCAACCTGTACTGGTTCCGCGCCGACCTGTTCGCGCGCCAGGACCTGAAGGACAAGTTCAAGGCCAAGTTCGGCTACGACCTCGGCGTGCCGCTCAACTGGAGTGCCTACGAGGACATCGCCGAGTTCTTCACCAACGACGTCAAGACGATCGACGGCAAGCCGATCTACGGCCACATGGACTACGGCAAGAAGGATCCCTCGCTCGGCTGGCGCTTCACCGATGCGTGGCTGTCGATGGCGGGCACCGCCGACATCGGCATCCCGAACGGCAAGCCGGTCGACGAGTGGGGCATCCGCACCTCGGCCGACGGCTGCACGCCGCAGGGCGCATCGGTCTCGCGCGGCGGCGCCACCAACTCGCCGGCGGCCGTGTATGCCCTCACGAAGTACGTCGACTGGATGAAGAAGTATTCGCCCAAGGAAGCGATCGGCATGACCTTCGGCGAGGCCGGCCCGGTTCCAGCGCAGGGCCAGATCGCGCAGCAGATCTTCTGGTACACGGCCTTCACCGCCGACATGACCAAGCCGGGCCTGCCGGTCGTCAACGCCGACGGCACGCCGAAGTGGCGCATGGCGCCTGGGCCGAACGGGCCGTACTGGAAGCAGGGCATGCAGAACGGCTACCAGGACGTCGGCTCGTGGACCTTCTTCGCCAACCACGACGAGAACAAGACCGCGGCCGCCTGGCTCTACGCCCAGTTCGTCACCGCCAAGACGACGTCGCTGAAGAAGACCATCGTCGGCCTGACGCCGATCCGCGAGTCCGACATCCAGTCGAAGGCGATGACCGACATGGCGCCCAAGCTGGGCGGACTGGTCGAGTTCTATCGCAGCCCGGCGCGTGTGGCGTGGACGCCGACCGGCGGCAACGTCCCCGACTATCCGAAGTTGGCGCAACTGTGGTGGAAGAACGTCGCCGTCGCGGTGACGGGCGAGAAGACGCCGCAGGCGGCGATGGACACGCTGGCCGACGAGATGGACCAGGTGATGGGCCGCCTCGAGCGCGCCGGCATGGCGCATTGCCCGCCGAAGCTCAATCCCAAGGGCGACCCCGCCAAGTGGCTGAGCGACAAGGGCGCCCCGTGGAAGAAGCTCGCCAACGAGAAGCCCAAGGGCGAGACGATCGCCTACGAGACGCTCCTGAACGCCTGGAAGGCCGGCAAGACGCGCTGAGCGCAAGTCGAGGAACCGGCCTCGGGACGAGGCCGGTTCCTCCTCTCGACGTGCGGCTCGGGGAGCGCCTGCCGGCGTGATTCGGCTTACACTCGTGCGTGAACGCGAATCGTTCGCCTTCTCACGCGGCCTGCGCGCCGGCTGGAGTTCCTCATGACGACATTCAAGACGGCTCGTCCGCTGCTGACGGGTCTGTTGCTCGCGACCTGCGCGACCTTTGGCCAGGCCCAGGACAAGGTTCTCAATCTCTACAGCGCCCGGCACTACCAGACCGATGAGGCCCTGTACGCCAACTTCACCAAGGCGACCGGGATTCGGATCGAGCGCATCGACGCCGACGACGCCGGCGTGCTGACCCGTCTGAAGAGCGAAGGCGCGGCGAGCCCCGCCGACGTGGTGCTGCTGGTCGATGCGGCGCGGCTGTGGAAAGCAGAATCCGAAGGCCTGTTCCAGCCGGTCCGCTCGGCCGTGCTCGAGTCGCGCATTCCTGCAGCGCTGCGCGGTCGCGACAGCGGCCAGGGCTCGTCCTGGTTCGGCTTCTCGACGCGGGCCCGGGTCGTCGTCTACAACAAGACGACCGTCCGCAAGGACGACGTCGACACCTACGCCGAGTTGGGCGACGCCAAGAACAAGGGGCGGGTCTGCACTCGCTCTGGATCGCATCCCTACAACCTCTCGCTGTTCGGCGCGCAGCTCGAGCGCAACGGACCGGAAAAGACCGAAGCCTGGCTGCAGGGCGTGGTCGCCAACATGAGCCGGGCGCCCAAGGGCGGCGATACCGACCAGATCAAGGCGGTGGCGACCGGCGAGTGCCAGGTCGCGCTGACCAACAGCTACTACGTCGCCCGCCTGATGCGCTCGGACAGGGCCGAGGACCGCGAGGTGGTCGACAAGATCGCCGTCGTCTTCCCCGACCAGCAGGGTCCGGGCACCCACGTCAACGTCGCCGGGGGCGCCGTCACCGCGAACTCGAAGAACCGGGCCGCCGCGGTCCAGTTCCTCGAGTACCTCGCGAGCGACCAGGCGCAGGCCTACTTCGCCAACGGCAACAACGAGTGGCCGGCGGTGCGCGGCGTCAAGATGGCCAATCCGGCGCTCGACGCGCTCGGCGACTACAAGCAGGACCCGGTGTCGGTGGCGGCGGTCGGCGCGAACCAGGCCAAGGTGCAGCAGATGCTGGATCGGGTCGGCTACAAGTAGCGCGGACTCTCGACGTCAGCGGGCCGCCAGCGAGCGCGTGATCGTTCGCGACAGGAGCAGCACCGGCAGCAGGCCGACCGCGACGATCGCGAGCGACGGCAGCGAGGCCTCGGCCAAGCGCTCGTCGCGCGCCAGGTTGTAGGCGACGACCGCCAGCGTGTCGCTGCCGAAGGGGCGCAGCACCAGCGTCGCGGGCAGCTCCTTCATCGTGTCGACGAAGACCAGCAGCGCCGCCATCAACGCCGATCGGCGCAACAGCGGCAAGTGGAGCCGCCCGAACAGCCGGGCCCGGCCCGCGCCGAGCATGCGCGAGGTCTCGTCGATGGCGATCGGCACGCGGGCGTAGCCGGCCTCGACCGTCTGCAGCGCCACGGCCGAAAAGCGCACCAGGTACGCGAACAGCACGCCGAGCGTCGTGGCGGTGAAGAGCGCCGCGATGCCGCTGGCAGGCCAGAGCGCCTGCAGCCAGGCCAGTGGCAGCAGGATGCCGATCGCCACGACCGCGCCGGGAATCGCATAGCCGAGCGAAAGGATCCGGGCGCCGAACACCAGGGGATCGTGCGGCCGCGACGCCCGGCGACGCAGCGCGAAGGCGAGGGCCAGCGCCAGCAGCGTGGCCAGGATGGCGGCCAAGGCGGCGAGCCGGAAGCTGGACCAGGCCCATTCGGCGAAGCGGCCGAGCGGTAGGCCGAGCGAGTTGCCGGCCGTCTCGCGCCACAGCATCGCACCCAGCCACGACGCGGGCAGCAGGAAGCCGAGCAGCACCGGCAAGGCGCAGAGGGCGGTGACCGTCCACGCCGCGACGCCGTGCAGGCGAACCGTTCGCGCCTCGCCCGAATGCGGCGGCGCGGCCTGCGTCGCCGAGAAGCGCAGCCGCGCCTGGGCCCGGCGCTCGAGCGCGAGCAGCACGGCGACCAGCACCAGCAGCATCGACGCCAGCTGCGCCGCCGCGGTGGCGTCGTTCATCGACAGCCAGGCGCGATAGATGCCGGTGGTGAAGGTGGACAGGCCGAAATACGAGCCGACGCCGTAGTCGGAGAGCGTCTCCATCAGCGCCAGCGCCACCCCGGCCATGGTCGCCGGGCGGGCCAGCGGCAGGGCCACGGTGCGCACCCGGCGACCGAGACCTGCGCCGAGCAGTCGTGCCGCTTCCATCATCTGCAGCGCGCGGTCGCCGAGGGCGGCGCGCGTCAGCAGATAGACATAGGGGTAGAGGCAGAGCGAGAACAGCAGCACCGCGCCCCAGAGGCTGCGCACGTCCGGCCAGAGCGCGCCCTGGAGGCCGAGGGCCTGGCGAAGCAGGGTCTGGATCGGGCCGCTGTACTGGAGCGCATCGGTGTACGCGTAGGCGAGCACGTAGGCGGGCATCGCCAGGGGCAGCAGCAGCGCCGCGTCGAGGACGCCGCGGCCCGGAAAGCGGAACAGCGCCACCGCGACCGCCGTTCCGACACCGAGCACGCCGACCCCGACAGCGACCCCGAGGGACAGCAGCAACGACTGGGTCGCGTAGCCGAGCAGGACGGTCTGCGCCTGGTGTCGCAGCACCGCCAGCGCGGCGGCGTCGAAGAGCAGCCACGAGCCGAGGACCGCGGCGACCGGCAGCGCCAGCAGCAGGCAGGCGAGAGTCAGCAGGCCGCGCATTGCGCGGCGACAGCCACCGATATCATGAAGTGATGTTCCTGCAGATCGAAGGGGTGAGCGTCCGCTATCCGCGCAACCCGAAGGCGGCGGTTCAGGAATTGTCGCTGGCGATGGCGCCCGGCCGGATCGGCGTCCTGATCGGACCGTCGGGCTGCGGCAAGACCTCGCTGTTGCGCGCCGTGGCCGGCCTCGAGACACCCAGCGCCGGGCGGATCTCGATGGGCGGCGATCTCCTGAGCGACGCGGGCTCGGGCCGGCAGGTGCCGGCGGAGCAGCGCCGGATCGGCATGGTGTTTCAGGACTACGCGCTCTTTCCGCACCTGAACGTGGCCGACAACATCGGCTATGGCCTGCACGCTCTGCCGCGAGGAGAGCGGCAAGAACGGGTCGATCGCATGCTCGACCTGGTCGGCCTCGCCGATGCGGCCGGACGCGCGCCGCACCAGCTCTCGGGCGGGCAGCAGCAGCGCATCGCGCTGGCCCGGGCCCTGGCGCCGGCGCCGCGCCTGCTGCTCCTCGACGAGCCGTTCTCCAGCCTCGAGGTCGAGCTGCGCGAACGGCTGGCTCAGGAGGTGCGGCAGATCCTGAAGCGCAGCGGCACCGCCGCGCTCGTGGTCACCCACGACCA